>Ga0209382_10000830_pt1 | contig 50150 bp, 44 predicted proteins | sample SoiMetdeltSBSDD5_FD_187599 | JGI IMG/M metagenome (GOLD analysis project Ga0209382, IMG submission 187599) | Bulk soil microbial communities from a Populus tree surrounding site in Tennessee, USA - Soil MetaG P. deltoides SBSDD5 (SPAdes) (version 2) | ecosystem: Environmental > Terrestrial >...
GTCGCTCAGCTTGGCGCTCGAGCCGAACACGTACCGGTCGCCGGCCTGGGCCAGCGCCACCTCGACGAACCGGTCCACCTTGGAGTTGCCGCCGGCGGCACCCACCGCGCGCTGCATCGTCGCGCCGGGCATCTGCTGTGCGTAGCCCTGCTGGCCATAACCGGCCTGCATGCCGCCCGGCTGCGGGTAGCCCGGCTGCGGGTAGCCCGGCTGCGGGTAGCCCGGCTGGGGGTAGCCGGGTTGGGGATAGCCCGGCGGTCCGATTCCCGGCTGGGTGTAGCCCGGCGGCGCAACCCCTTGCTGTGGCACGCCTTGCTGTGGCATGCCCTGCGGCATACCCGGCTGTGGCATCCGGCCGTCGCCGGCCTCGGCGTACAGCGGATCGGAGCCGAACCGCAGCTCCGCCTGGTCGAGCAACCCGTCGGTGTCGCTGTCCGCCATCGACGGCGACGTCCCGAGGGCCGCCTCGGTGGCATCCGACAGCTGGTCCCGGTCGCTGTCCGCGAGCCGCGGGTCGCTGTGGCTCTTCACCACCTCGTACCCGTCGGCCAGACCGTCCCGGTCGGTGTCGGCCATCCGGGCGTCGGAGCCGGTCGCCTGTTCGAAGGCATCGGCGAGCCCGTCGCGGTCCGTGTCGACCTGGGCGCCGACCGGTATCCCGGGGGCGATCTGGTCGTATCCGGCGACCGTCGCGCCGGCCGATCCGTTGCCGGACGGCAACGGTGGCGGCAGGTCGGAGTGGTAGCCCCCGACACCGCGGGGATCGCCCCGCACACCGGAGACGGCCTCGACGTCGTCCAGGTAGGTCCGATAGTCGGCCGCCGTGCCCTTGTTCGATGCGTGCGTGGTGGTCCAGGGCCGCATGTCGGTGCCGTGCCGGGAGATCTCGTACGCCGCACGGGCGTTGACCCGCGGATCGGTCAGGTCGCCGTAGGAGTTGCGCCGTACGTCGGCCGCCACGTTGATCTGCCACAGCCCGACGGAGTGCTCGCCCCGGTCGTTGAGCGCACCGGTCCGGCCGCGCGACTCCGCGAGCGCGATCGCCGTCCAGGTCGTCGCCTGCTCGGGCGTGAAACCCGCCTCGAGTGCGACCTGGTAGATCTGCCGGATCGACAGGACGGCCATGTGGACCTCCACCCCCAGGTTGCCCGCAAATCGGCTGCCGCCACCGCCAGTGTATGGCGGTCGCTCGCGGACCGTCATGCTGGAAGCAGTGGGCCTACGATGAGGGCCATCGTTCTAGCCCGGGGGGCTGGGTACATGGGGTATCGACTCGGCGTCGATCTTGGTACGACGTACACCGCCGCTGCGGTCGGCAACGGTCAGGGACCGTCGATGCTCGGCCTGGGCAACCGCGCGCTGCAGATCCCCTCGGTGCTGTTCCTGCAGGAGGACGGGCAGTTCCTGATCGGCGACGCGGCGGAGCGTCGCGGTTACATCGAGCCGGCGCGGGTGGTGCGCGAGTTCAAGCGCCGGATGGGGGACCCGGTTCCGCTGCTGGTCGCGGGGACGCCGTTCTCGCCGCAGTCCCTGTCGGCGCGGCTGCTCGCCTGGGTGGTCGCCGCAGCGACGGAGCGGATGGGGTCCGCGCCGGCCGAGGTGGTGCTGACCTATCCGGCGAACTGGGGCGCCTACAAGCGCGAGCTGCTCGACCAGGTCATCACGATGGCCGACGTCGGACCCGCTCGCACCTGCCCCGAACCGCAGGCCGCCGCCATCCAGTACGCGGCCCGGGCCGAGCTCGACACGGGCGCCAGGGTCGCCGTCTATGACCTGGGCGGTGGCACGTTCGACGTCTGTGTGCTGGAGAAGACCGGGGCCGGGTTCCGGATTCTGGGCAGCCCGGAGGGCATCGAGCACCTCGGCGGTGTCGACTTCGACGAGGCGGTGTTCCAGCATGTCGTCGCCGGGCTCGGCCCCGCGGTCTCCGAGCTCGATCTCGGTAGTGCGGAGGTCAAGGCGGCGCTGACCCGGCTCCGGCGGGACTGCATCGACGCGAAGGAGGCACTGTCCGCCGACGTCGACACCGTCATCCCGGTCTCGCTGCCCGACCACAGCACGTCTGTGCGGCTGACCCGGTCGGAGCTGGAGAACCTGATCGGACCGTCGTTGCGCGACACCGTCGACGCCACAGCCCGGGCGCTGCGCACAGCGAACACGACCAGCGAGCAGCTCACCGCGATCGTGCTGGTCGGTGGCAGCTCGCGGATCCCCCTGGTCAGCCACCTGCTCCAGAGCAACTTCGGTACGCCGACCGCCCTCGACACCCATCCCAAGCACGACATCGCCCTCGGAGCGGTCCAGTACGACGCTCCCGGCTCGGCACCCGAGACCGCGGCGGCGCCGCCGCCTGTGGACCGGGGGACCGCGCAGGACTCCCGCGACGCGCGCGCACGCCACGACGCCCAGGTACTCCGCGAGGTGCTGGCGCCGCAACCGGAGCAGGCGTCCGCGGCGGCCACGACAGAGCTGCCCGCGCAGACCCGGCCGTCCGGCCCCGACCAGACCGCCACCGCACCGATCGTTCCGGTGCCGGACGCGCTTGCGCCCGCGCCGGTGCCGCCCACACCGGCCGGCCCGCCTCCGGGCGGCACGCCCCCGGGCGGTGAACCACCGAGACCCGTCCTGCCGGTCGCCCAGCGCCCGGGCGGGCCGTGGTGGCGGAACCGCTGGCTGGCCGTCGGCGCCGCGGCGGCCGCGGTGCTCGCCGTGATCGGCATCGGCGCTGCCGTCGCGTTGCGGGACGACACCCCGGACGGCGCCGACTCACCGAACATCCCGACGGTCACACTCAGCCAGCAGACCCCGACGTCCGACCCGACCGGGCCGGCGGCAGCCGGAGCCAAGGGCGTCTACGCGATGGCGGTCAGCCGCGACGGCGGCCGGATGTACGTCACCAACAGGAAGCTGAACACGCTGTCGACCGTCGACACCGCCACCCGTGCGCTGATCGGGCGCCCGACCCCGGTGGGCAAGGAGCCGCTCGGCGTCGGCCTGGCCGCCGACGGCGCCCGGGTCTACGTCGTGAGCGGCAGTGTCGACAGCGTCTCGCCGATCGACACCGCGACAGGCCGCAAGGTCGGCGAACCGATCGGCGTCGGCGACATGCCGCTCGCGGTCGCCGTACACCCGGATCTCGGCCGGGCCTACGTCACCAACCGCGGTTCGAACGACGTCTCGGTCATCGACACGGTGGCGAACCGGACCATCGCGAGGATCGAGGTCGGCAAGAACCCGCTGCAGATCCTGCTCGTCCCCAGCCGCGCCCGTGCCTATGTCACGAACTTCGGGTCGAACACCGTCTCCGTGATCGATCTGAACACCAACCGCACCATCGGGGCGCCGATCAAGGTGCGCGCCGAACCGCACTCGCTGGCGCTCAGTCCGGACGGTGCGCGGCTGTTCGTCACGCACATCAGCCTGCCGCAGGTCACCGTCATCGACACCGCCTCCGGCAAGGTGGCCGCACAGCAGACGATCCGGCTTCCCCTGAGCGCGTGGGACATCACGGTCGGCCGCGACGGCCGCCGGCTCTACGCGACGTCGTACGACACCGGCGAGGTGATGGTCGTCGACCTCGGCAGCAGAGCGCTCGTGGGTACGCCGATCAAGGTCGGCGCCAAGCCGACCGACATCACCGTCACCGCGGACGGGTTCCGGGTGTACGCCGTCAACAGCGAGTCGGGCACGATCTCCGCGATCGACGTCGCGACCAACCTGGTGGCCGACACCATCCCGGTACCCAAGCAGCCCTAGGAGTCCCGGGTGTCGAGGACGTCGTCGAGCCAGGTGGTGGTGTCGACGTCGCCGCGCAGGATGTGCTCGACGTACGCGGCCAGCTCGTGGCTCAGCACCTGCTGTTCCCACACGCACGGCGCCAGCCCGATCGGCGCCGGCCGCAGACCGTCCACGTCGACGCCGGTGAACACGGTCAGCCGGCTCTGGTAGTCGGCGGTCCAGCTCTGCACCACCAGGTACACGCCGTCCGCGCCGAGGTGCAGGACGACGACCGCGAGGCCGAGACCGCCGAGTGCGCTGTCGAAGCCGAGCTGGCGGGCGGCGACCGCGCGGGCTCCGGCGACCAGCTCGTCGTCCCAGCGCTTGCCACGCGCGGTCACGACGTACGGCTTGACCAGCCAGCCGTCGTCCAGCCGCCACGGCATCAGCGGCGTCACCGGGCGTGGCCGGTACCCGCCGGCCAGCCCGGTCAGTGCAACCGCGTGCGATCCGGCCAGGATCGGGTCGACTGTCACGGCTGCGCGTCGCGTGCCTGCGCGGCCAGTGCGCGGACCAGGTCGGCGCGGGCTTCGCCGACGTACCGCCGGGTCGGCGCGTCCGCCTGCTGGCCGGGTCCGTCGAGCCAGCCGGCCAGCGCGTCCAGGGTGGACTGCTCGGCGAGCAGCTTCGGCGCCAGGTAGACCAGCACGTTCTCGCCCATGTGCGCGCCGAGCCGGGTGTAGACGTCCGCCGCGGCATCCAGGTACTTCTGCACGTACGGCCGGAGCAGCTCCGCCTGGTTGGGCTGCTGGAAGCCGAGGATGGTGCGGAACTGGGTCTCGTTCGGGGTCTCCGACGACTCGACGGCGAGCCGCCAGGCCTCTTCCTTGGCCTCCGCGGTGGGCCGCGACGCGAGCGCCTGCGCGGCCCGCTCCTGACCGGTGATGGTGGTGTCGCGGGTGAGCTCGTCCTCGATCCGGGCGGCGTCGATCCGGCCGAGCCGGGCCAGGTGCGCGAGCAGGATCCAGCGCAGGTCGGCGTCCACCACCAGGCCGTCGGGCAGTCCGTCGCGGTGTTGATCCTGGTGTTGGTCCTGGTCGAGCCAGGCGGCCAGCCGGTCCGCGCCCGCCTCGGACACCACGCCGCCGGCGTACGCGCGGGCGAACGCGAGCTGGTGGTCGCTGCCGGGCACGGCGTCGTGGACCAGCTGGGCCAGCGTCTCCTCGAAGTCGGCGCGCAGCTTCACCCGGTGCTCGGGTGCGGCGTAGGAGTTGATCGCGGTCGTGGCCTGCGCGAGCAGCGACCGGACGCCGGTCAGGTCGGTCTCGGCGCCGACCCCGCGCAGCACCAGCGCAACGTACTGGCTGGCGGCCATCTCCGCGTCCCGGGTCATGTCCCAGGCCGCGCCCCAGCACAGCGCCCGAGGCAGCGAGTCGGCGAGTTGGTCGATCGACTCGGACAGTGTCTGCCGGGACCGCTCGTCGAGCCTGATCTTGGCGTAGGTCAGGTCGTCGTCGTTGAGCAGGATCAGGTCCGGCTGGGTCGCGCCGGCCAGCTCGGCGAGCTCGGTGCGCTCGCCGTCGATGTCGACCTCGAACCGCTCGGTGCGAATCAGGCCGGCGTCGGTGCGGCGGTACAGGCCGACCGCGAGCCGGTGCGGCCGCAGCGTCGGGAAGTCCGGGTGCGCGGACTGTACGATCGCGAAGCGCTCGAAGGCGCCGGCGGAGTCCACCGCGAAATCGGCGTGCAGCGTGTTCACGCCGGACGTACGCAACCAGCGCGCGGTCCAGTCGTCCAGGTCCCGGCCGGACGCCTTCTCCAGCGGCTTGAGCAGGTCGGCCAGCTCGGTGTTGCTGAACGCGTGGTCGGCGAAGTACTCCTTCAGGCCGGACACGAACTGGTCCTCACCGACGAACGCGACCAGCTGACGCAGCGCGGACGCGCCCTTGGCGTAGGTGATCCCGTCGAAGTTCACCTCGACCGCGTGGAAGTCGACCATGTCCGCGGCGATCGGGTGGGTGGAGGGCAGCTGGTCCTGCCGGTAGGCCCAGTTCTTCCGCGCGTTGCAGAACGTGGTCCAGGCCTCGGCGTACTTGGTCGCGTTCGCCTGCGCCCAGTGGCTGGCCCACTCGGCGAACGACTCGTTCAGCCACAGGTCGTCCCACCAGGTCATCGTCACCAGGTCGCCGAACCACATGTGCGCCAACTCGTGCAGCACCGTGTTCGCGCGGCTGTCCAGCTCGCTCGCGGTGGTCCGGCTGCGGAACAGGTACTCGTCCCGCAGCGTCACGCAGCCCGCGTTCTCCATCGCGCCCATGTTGTACTCGGGCACGAACGCCTGGTCGTACTTCTCGAACGGGTACGGCTGCCCGAACGCCTTCTCGAACAGCGCGAAGCCCTGCTTGGTCACCGTGAACAGATCCTCGGTGTCCAGCGCCTCGGCGAGCGACGGGCGGCACAGCAGCGCCAGCGGGTAGCTGCCGTGCTCGCCGTCGTACACGTCGGTGACGACGTGGTACGGGCCGGCGACGACGGCGGTGATGTACGTCGAGATCGGCTTGGTGGGACCGAACTCCCAGCGGGCCAGCTCCTCGCCGTGCTCACCCTTGTAGGGCTTCGGCTCCGGCGTCGGTGCGTTCGAGATCACCGCCCAGCGAGCCGGCGCGGACACCGAGAAGGTGAAAGGGGCCTTGAGGTCCGGTTGCTCGAACGTGGCGAACACCCGGCGCGCGTCCGGCACCTCGAACTGGGTGTAGAGGTAGGTCTCCTTGTCGGACGGGTCGACCGACCGGTGCAGCCCTTCGCCGTTGCGCGAGTACAGACAGTCCGCGACCACCCTCAGCTCGTTGCGCTCGGCCAGGTCGTCGAGCGCGATCCGCGCCCCGTCGTATGCCGTGGCCGGGTCGAGCGAGCGCCCGTTCAGGGTGATCTCGTGCACCGCGTCGGCGATCAGGTCTGCGAACGTCGAGGCCCCGGGCTGCGCGCCGAAGGTGAGCGTCGTGGTGGACGAGAACACCTTCGCGCCGGACGGAGCGGTCGTCAGGTCCAGGTCGATGGCGTAGCTGACGTCGCCGATCAGACCGGCACGGGTACGCGCTTCGTCGCGCGTGAGGTTGGTTCCAGGCATGAACGCATCCTATGCAGGTGTCTGCGAAGAGCCGTGCGGGTTTCCCCGCGACTTCGACATCGTGCTGAAAGCGTGCTCTCGGCCGTGAGCGGCCGTCCAGATGGTGAGCGGACACTCGCCTGGCGTGACCGAGTTGGTTGCATTTTGTACTGTCTTAGGCATGACAGCCACCGCTGACTTCTGGTTCGACCCTGCCTGCCCGTGGGCCTGGATGACCTCCCGCTGGATGATCGAGGTGGAGCAGGTTCGCGACGTGCGGACCAGCTGGCACGTGATGAGTCTCGCGGTCCTGAACGAGGGACGTGAGGGTCTGTCGGAGAACTACCGGCAGTTCCTGGACAGCGCCTGGGGGCCGGTCCGGGTGCTGATCGCGGCCGAGCAGGAGCACGGCAGCGAGGTGCTCGGGCCGCTGTACACCGCGATCGGCGAGCGCGCGCACGTGCAGGGCCGCAAGGCCGGGCTGGACGTGGTCGCCGAGGCGCTGGAGGAGGTCGGCCTGCCCGCGTCGCTGCTCGAGGCCGCTGAGTCGGGCGAGTACGACGACGCGCTGCGCAAGTCGCACCACGCGGGCATGGACCAGGTCGGCAACGACGTCGGCACGCCGGTGATCTCGGTCGACGGCGTAGCGTTCTTCGGCCCCGTGGTGACACCCGCGCCGAAGGGCGAGGCCGCCGGCCGCCTCTGGGACGGCTTCCGCCTCATCGCCACCACAGACGGTGTCTACGAGATCAAGCGCGCCCGCACCCGCGAACCGGACTTCTCCTAGTAGATCCGTTCAGTAGATCCGTTCATCGGGCCCTTGTGACGCGGCGTGTCGGCGTTCGTCGGGCCCTTGCGACCACCGTCGGTCGTGCGTGACAGGATGCCGGGCATGCGTGTTCATCTCGGCTCCGACCATGCCGGTTTCGAGCTCAAGAACCACCTCGCGGAGCACCTCGGCAAGGCCGGGTACGAGGTCGTCGACCACGGCCCGGCGGTGTTCGACCCGTCCGACGACTACCCGCCGTTCTGCCTGCGCGCGGCGCAGGCCGCGGTGGCCGACGACGACGGGCTCGGGATCGTGATCGGCGGATCCGGAAATGGCGAACAGATCGCCGCGAACAAGGTCAAGGGTGCGCGGGCCGCACTCGCGTGGAGCGTCGAGACGGCCCGGCTGGCCCGCCAGCACAACGACGCCAACGTGGTCGCGATCGGCGCCCGGATGCACCCGGCCGAGGGCGCCGTCGCATTCGCCGAGACCTTCCTGTCGACGCCGTTCTCCGGCGACGAGCGGCACGGCCGGCGGATCAGGATGCTGTCGGACTACGAGTCGTCCGGGGTGCTGCCGCCGTTGCCGGAGTCGGCGTCCGGATCGGTGTCCGGCGGCTCCTGAGCGCGGCGCGGCTCGGGATCGGCCGGCCGCGGGCGGGACACGTCCCTGGCCCGCATCGAGCGGGCGATACCGACCACCGCCGGCGACGGTGCGCCGCTGCGACGCGGTCCCTTGTTGACTCCCACGGAGACGATCATGCCCGAAGGACACACGCTGCACCGGCTCGCGACGGACGTGTACGGCGCGTTCGGCGGCCGTCCGGTCGTGGCGAACAGCCCGCAGGGCCGCTTCGCCGAGGGTGCGGCCCGGCTCGACGGGCAGGTCCTGCTCCGCACCGAGGCACACGGCAAGCACTTCCTGGCCGAGTTCTCCGGCGGCGACTGGCTGCACATCCACCTCGGTCTGATCGGCAAGGTGGACTTCGGCGCGGCGCCGCCGCCCGAACCCGTCGGGCAGGTCCGGCTCCGGCTCGCCAACGACACGTCGTACGCCGATCTGCGCGGCGCGACCGTCTGCGAGCTGCTCACCGGCGACGAACGCGAGGCGCTGCTCGCCCGGCTCGGTCCGGACCCGCTGCGCGACGACGCCGACCCGGACCTGGCGTGGAGCCGGATCCGGCGCAGCCGGCTGCCGATCGGGCAGCTACTGATGGACCAGGCCGTGCTCAGCGGCGTCGGCAACGTCTACCGAGCCGAGACGCTGTTCCGGGCCCGGCTGCACCCGCTGACCCCGGGCCGCGCAGTGAAGCGGTCGGAGTGGCAGCGGATGTGGACCGACCTCGTGCAGCTGATGCGGTACGGCGTGCAGACGGGCCGGATCGACACCGTCGCGGACGAGCACACCCCGGACGCGATGGGTCGCGACCCTCGCCGGGACGACCACGGGGGAGAGGTGTACGTGTACCGCCGGCACGGCGACCGGTGCCACGTCTGCCACTCCGTGGTGCGCACCCAGCTCCTTGCGGGGCGCAACCTGTTCTGGTGCCCGAAGTGCCAGCGGACCGGGCTGACCCGCCGGATCGGCTCCGATCCCGCGTCCGGGCGAAAGGTTTGACCGATATTTTGACCGATATTTTGACCGATATGTAGCCAGCGATCAGATGCGCGGACCCGGGCGTCCCGTTATGTTCAGTCCGATGAGCGGCGTGGGTAACTCACCCGTGGGCGCAAGCATGCAACGAGCCGGATCGCTGACCGGTTCGTTGCTTCGTCGCGTGAGGACGTCGCAGGGTATGGCCGCGATAGCGCTGATCGCTCTCGCGGTTGCTCTCGGTGTCCTCAGACAGATGCTGCCCAACCAGATACCCCTCCTCGCGCAGATCATTCCTATCCTGGCCGGTGGTTTGCTGCTCGGCTTCCGCTGGCTGGTGGTGCTGACCGTGACGGCGACCGCGGTTGCCGGGTACGGGATCGCGCAGCTGAGCTCGAGCCAGCCGCGACTCGGTGCCGCGATCATCCTGCTCGTCACCTGCTGGATCGTGCTGGCCGGTGCGAGGGTCCGCAGCCGGCTCGGGGTGCAGGGCACCCGGGGCGAGACGATGCTGATCGAGCTGCGCGAGGTGCTGGCGATGCAGGGTGAGCTGCCATCGCTGCCCACCGGCTGGCGGGCCGAGTCGGTGATCCGGTCGGCCGACGGCGCGTCGTTCTCCGGCGACTTCGTGGTCTCCGCGACGACCCAGCGCGGCACCGTGCTGGAGATCGCGCTGGTCGACGTCTCCGGCAAGGGCCTGGACGCCGGGACCAGGGCACTGCTGCTTTCCGGCGCGTTCGGCGGGCTGCTCGGGGTGGTACCGACCGAGGAGTTCCTGCCGGCCGCGAACGAGTACCTGCGCCGCCAGGACATGGACGACGAGTTCGCCACCGTCGTCCACGTGGCGGTGAACCTGGTCAGCGGTGAGTATCAGGTCCGTACGGCGGGGCATCCGCCGGCGATCCACTTCGACGCCTGGTCGGGGCGCTGGCAGACCCAGGACACCGAGGGCCCGCTGCTCGGCCTGCTGGAGAAGCCGGAGTTCGACGTCGGCTCCGGGCAGCTCAAGCAGGGTGACGCGCTGCTGCTCTACAGCGACGGCATGGTCGAGACGCGCAAGCGTGACATCCGGCTCGGCATCGACAAGCTGGTCGGCCACGCCGAGCGGCTGGTGGCTCAGCAGTTCGAAGGTGCGGCCCAGGAGCTGGTCGACGCGATCGGCGGCGCGAACGACGACGCGGCGCTGGTGATGGTGCACCGCGAGATGCACCCGTCGGTGGTCGTGTCGGACGAGCGGCGTACGACGCGGTCCTGGACGACGCCGCTGCGGCGGCGCAAGATCCCGACGTTCCGCTACCGCCGCGGCGCCGGCGACTCGATGACGGCCGACTCGAGGTCTGGCGAGCGCATTCCGTGACAGGACGACTCGTCTCAGTGACGAATTGTTGCCCTCAGCAACTGCATTCAACTGGTCAGTATTGTTCGGACTTTTTCGTGGCCGCTTAGTGCCACGGGCCGATTGGCACTTATTGGCAATTGTGCGAAACGTAACGGCCGCGTTGACACAATAGTGTCAGCGGGCTCCTGATTGGGCTGCTCGGGCGGGGCACCCGTCGGTGGCGCCGGGAGCGCGGCCGGTCGGCCGTTGCTGCTGCCCGCGCGTTGAGCCGGAGTCGTGGCGATGTGTCGGAGTGCCACGACTGCCTTGTTTCCCTGGCGTCTCGCGGTTTGGGGGTGCCATCAGTGGGGATGTTGACTCCGCAGATTGTTGCTGGAAGGCTCGCAGGCGGACGGATCGAGGGCGTCGTTGGGCGTGTCGGGACTGGTGGTGACCCCCCTGGCGTGGTAATGGAAGAAATGTGTGTGACATGTTGAGGCGGATCAGCATCTTGGTGTCATTCCGCTGACGAGGTCGGCGGTATTGGTCACGCTCGGTGATGGTGGTCGAAGGGAATTGGCGTGGGTAGTTGACAGCCGCGCCGCCGTCGACATACTTCTCCTGGGGGTTCCGCCATCCGTCCACTTTTGAGGGTATTCCGTTGAACGTTCTGCCGAAGTCTGCCCGCACGCGTGTGGCTGCCGCACTCGCCGGCGCCGGCGCCTTGTCCCTGGTGTTCGGTGGCGTCATGGTCGCGACCGCGTCCGGCGCGAGCGCCACAGGTGCCAACCAGGTGGCCGAGAACGAGACCAGGGGCGGGGGTGAGAACAACCCGCCGGGCAACAACGGCACCGTCAAGATCGAGGGGGAGGACTTCGACGACATCCCGCAGAACAACCCGCACCAGGGCTGCGTCTTCGTCGTCGAGTTCTACAACTACGACGAGGGTGACTACACCGCCACGGTGACCTTCGAGGACCAGGCGCCGACCGCGGACGCCGGCCTCACGGTCGAGTCGGGAGACCTGACGCCGTTCATCGGTGAGGACGCCGCGGGCGGCGGTCGTGATCTGGACGCCCGGGTGACCTACCAGCTGTCCTTCACCGGCGAGCCGCATGAGCAGCAGGGCTTCCACGTCAAGCTGACGGTGAACGCGCCGGGTTCGATCGGTGCGGACGTGAAGCACAAGGTCTTCTGGGTGGAGGGCTGCGTTACCCCGACCCCGACCCCGACCCCGACGCCTTCGGAGACTCCGTCCGAGACGCCTTCCGAGACGCCGAGCGAGACTCCCTCCGAGACGCCTTCGGAGACTCCGTCTGAGACGCCTTCGGAGACCCCGTCCGAGACTCCGTCGGAGACGCCGAGCGAGACGCCTTCGGAGACCCCGTCCGAGACTCCGTCCGAGACCCCGAGCGAGACTCCGTCGGAGACCCCGTCCGAGACGCCGTCGGAGACCCCGTCCGAGACGCCGTCGGAGACCCCGAGCGAGACTCCTTCAGAGACCCCGAGCGAGACTCCGTCCGAGACGCCGTCGGAGACCCCGAGCGAGACTCCGTCGGAGACTCCTTCAGAGACCCCGAGCGAGACGCCGTCGGAGACTCCGAGCGAGACTCCGTCGGAGACCCCGAGCGAGACTCCGTCGGAGACCGTCAGTGAGACGGTGCCGGTCCCGACCGAGGTGAACGCCGGTATGGACGGTGGCTCGAGCTCTGGACCGCTCTCGCTCACGAGCAGTGGTGCTGACGACAACCGGACCCTCTGGGGTGCCGCACTGCTGACGGTGGGCTGCCTGCTCGTCAGCGCCGGTGCGCTCACCGCGGGACTACGGCGCGGTCGGCACACTGCCTGAGGTCATGAGCGGCGCGCGACGCGCTAACCGGCACCGGCCAGTCCTACCTCGGTGGGGCTGGCTGGTCGTCGTTGCCGGCTTCAGCGTGGCAGCGGCCGGTGGCTGGCTCGAGTACGCCGACAAGCCGGCCGCCTCGGACCCGTCCGTCGTCAGCTCGCCGTCGCGGTCGGCCGAGCCGGCCGGCACCACGAAGAACAAGCCGCCGGCCGCCAAGCCGACGAAGGCGAAGCCGTCGAAGACGCCGACCGAGCCTGCGGTCCGCATCGCGACGTCACCGGGCCGGCCGCAGCGCATCGCCGTACCGCAGCTCGGTGTCTCTGCGAGGGTGATCGGGATCAAGGCGAAGGGCGGTTCGCTGACGCCGCCGTCCAACCCGCGTGTGGTCGGCTGGTGGTCCGACGGCGCGCAGCCGGGCGCGAAGAAGGGCTCCGCGGTGATCACCGGGCACACGGTGCACAACGGCGGCGGCGCGTTCGACGACCTGGACCAGCTCTCCGCGGGGGACCAGGTGCTCGTCACCACCGAGCAGGGCCGGCTGAAGTACGAGGTCGACTCGGTGACGATGTACCGCAAGCAGAGCCTTGCCAAGCACGCGGGCGAGGTGTTCGACCAGAGCGTCGCGGGACGGTTGGTGCTCATCACCTGCGAGGACTGGAACGGCACGGTGTACCTGAGCAACGCCGTCGTCGTCGCGCACAGGTCCGGCTGAACACTGTGCTGAACACTGCGCGAACCCAGCACGCGGACCGGCCGGCCTAGAGATTGACGGCTCAGCAATCCGGCAGGGACGCTGGCCGCATGGCACTCCATATCGGCCGGCACCTGGTCGACCTGTTCGGCGAGCTGCAGTACGAACCGACGCCGAAGCGGGTGCGTGCGCTCGTCGGCGACTGGACCGTGGTCGATTCCCGCCGGGCCGTGCTGGTCTGGGAACCGAGTCGCGTCGTCCCGTCGTACGCCGTCCCGGCGCAGGACGTGAACGGCACCCTGGCCCCGGCGCCACCGGATCCCGAGGCCGAGTCGCACCCGGTCCGACTCGGCCGCGACCTGCCGCCGGTGCTCGACCCGAGTACGCCGTTCGCGATCCACACCACCGCGGGCGAGTCGCTCACCATCCGGAACAGGCAAGCGAGTCTGGACGGCGCCGCGTTCCGGATCGAGGACCCGGACCTGGCCGAGTATTTGGTGCTCGACTTCGCCGCGTTCGACGAGTGGCTCGAGGAGGACGACCGGATCGTCGGCCATCCGCGCGACCCGTTCAAGCGGATCGATGTCCGGAAGAGCTCGCAACACGTGACGATCGCGCGCGACGGTCAGGTGCTCGCGGACAGCACCAGCCCGAAGCTGCTCTTCGAGACGCACATCACGCCGCGGTACTACCTGCCCCGCGAGGACGTCCGGCTGGACCTGATGACGCCGTCGGAGTCGCGGACGCTGTGCGCGTACAAGGGCCAGGCCAAGTACTGGTCGGTCGACCTGCCGGGCGGCGTGGTACCGGATCTGTGCTGGACCTACGAGCAGCCGTTGTCGGACGCCATCGAGGTCCGCGACCTGGTTGCCTTCTTCAACGAACGTGTCGACATCACCGTGGACGGCGAACCCCAGGAACGCCCCATCACTCCCTGGTCGTGATCAGCGGGTCGGCCAGCGCCAGGGTGGCTCGTCCAGCGGGCCGCGGCCGTCGACCGTGGTCTCGCCGAAGCTCTTGGTCAGCTCCAGCAGCTGTACGTCGACCTTGCGCTCGGCGGCGCAAGCCTGCAGGGCAGCGAGCAGTGGCCGGGAGTGCGTCACCGCGATCACCTGGGTGTTGCCCGCGGCGGTTCCGATCAGGTCCGCGAGGGCGGGCAGCAGGTCCGGGTGCATGCTGGTCTCCGGCTCGTTCAGCACCAGCAGCTCGGGTGGTCGCGGGGTGAGCAGTGCCGCCACCCAGAGCAGGTAGCGCAGCGTCCCGTCGGACAGCTCCGCACCGCTCAGCGGCCGGAGCAGTCCGTGCTGGTGGAAAGCGATCCAGAATCTGCCTGCGTCGTTGCGGATCTCCACCCTGCTCTTCGGGAAAGCGTGCTCGATCGCCGCGTCCAGCGCGCGGGCGTCACCGATCTCGCGGATCGTCTGCAGCGCCGCGGCCAGGTCCGCCCCGTCATGGCCGAGCACCGGGGTCCGGGTGCCGATCTGGCTGAGCCGGGCCGGCGCCTCCGTGTCGGTGCGCAGGTGGTCGTAGAACCGCCAGGACCGGATCCGCTCCCGGACCGTGAGCAGCTCCGGCGCACGCTCCGGGTCGGCGTACTCGCTGAGCACGCTGTCGTACGGCCGCAGCCAGCCGGCCGCGTCCTGCCAGCCGTCGTCGCCGCGGATCCGCACCCCGCCGGCCCGCCGGTCCACCAGCAGCGCCGCCGGCCGGAGCAACGAGCCGTGCCACAGGCACTCCCGCTTGATCTCCGGGTCGAGCCCGAACTCGGTCCGGGTCGGGATCGGCAGTCCGAAGTCGACGGCGTACCCGTAGTCGTCGGAGCTGAACCCGAGCCGCAGGCTGACCGGCCCGGACCGGACCGTGCCCTGCACCGCGTGCTCGCCGCGTCGTACCGCCTTGCCGATGTTCTCCGGACCGGCCCACAGTGTGGAAGGCAGCCCACCCTCGCGGGCGAGCGCGGCGATCGCGCCGTTGCGGGCGGACTCGGCGAGCAGCCGCAGCGACCGGTAGAGGCTGGACTTCCCGGTGCCGTTGGCGCCGGTGACGGCGGTCAGCTGTCCCAGTGGTACGACGAGCCGCCGCAGCGACCGGTAGTTCTCGATCGCCAGCGTCGTCAGCATGCGCCAGACGCTACCGGCCGGTCCGGACGCAGCGGGTCAGGCTTTGGGGGTGCGGATGCCGTAGTCGTGGATCTTGCGGTAGATGGTGGCGCGCGACATCCCCAGTGCCCGAGCCGCCTTGCCCTTGTTGCCGCCGGTGTCGAGCAGGCTCTGCACGATCGCGTCGCGCTCCAGCGACTCCAGCTGGCTGAGCTGCCGGCGGCTCACCACCTGGTGGTCGGCCGGCAGGTCGGCGGGCAGGATCGAACCCATCCGCCGCCGGTGCTGCACAACGTGCCGCAGCACCTGGTAGAGCTCCGCGGTGTTGCCCGGCCAGCTCGACCGCATCAGCTGCTGCATCGCCTCCGGCGAGCAGGTCAGGTCGGCGCCGCGGCTCAGCCTGGCGAGGAAGAACGGCACCAGCTCGCGCAGGTCCTCGATCCGGTGCCGCAGCGGCGGTACGTCGACGGTGAGCGGGAACAGCGTGAGCAGGTCGGTCAGGTCCGGTTCGGCCGTGCCGCTCGGGGTCATCGTCATCGCGACCCAGAGATCACCGGCGCGGTGCACCCGGGCGTCGTCGAGCAGAGTCACCAGCTCGTCCAGGCGCGGCGGATCGAGCCGGTCGACGTGCCGGATCACCAGGGCGGGCACCGAGTCGTCCAGCAGCTCGGCCTCCAGCTCCGCGGCCCAGCCCTCGCCGGTCGCCGTACCGGCGTCGACGACGTGGAAGGGCGCGGCGGGGCTGTTCAGCTGGTGCGCCGCCCGCGCCAGTGCCAGCTTGCCGACGCCGCGCTCACCGCTGAGCAGCAGCCACTCGCCGGCGCGGTACGCGCGGTCGATCTCGCGGCAGGTGCCCAGCCAGGGCGCGGCGCTGCCGACCACACCGGGCAGCACCGGCCGCGACGGCGACCGGATGCCGGCAGCGGGGCCGCCGGCCGACGGCAGCAGCGAGACGTGCACGATGCCGCCGGAGCTCGACAGGTCGCTCCGCACCGGCCGGCAGGAGATCCTGACCCTGCGTCCGGTCGGCAGGTCGACCACCGCCGGAGCCGGACGGCCGCGGCTCAGCAGGTCGGTGGCGTGCGCCAGCAGCACCGGCTGGTCGGCCGGGTCGAGCAGCTGCCGGGCCTGGTCGTTCATCAACACCAGGTCCTGGTCGACCGCCAGCACCATCTCGGTGCCGCGCCGCCCGGCCTGCAGGTACGCCTGCAGCAGCTCGAGCTCGCGGGCCGAGCTGTCGTTCAGCAGTGCCACCCGGATCTGGTCCGCGGTCGTCTTGGCCAGCGCGATCAGTAGCGAGCCGGCGTCCTTGCGCCAGCAGGTCAGGTCGATCGCGCCGACGGTCTTGCCGCTGATCGGGTGCCGGATCGGAACGCCGGCGCAGGCGAGGTCCTCGAGATCCTCCGCGTAGTGCTCGTGACCGAACACGTGCGCCGGACGGCCGCCCTCGAGCGCCGTACCGATGCCGTTGGTACCGGCGAACTGCTCGGCGTAGCTGAAGCCCGGCGCCAGGTGAACCGTGTCCAGGTGCCGGCTGAGCTCGCTGTCCGCGGTCATCCGGCGGAGCACCAGCCCGGTGCGGTCGGTGAGGATGATGCTGATCGGCTGACCGTCCAGGTGCTCGTACAGCCGGCGCAGCACCGGGTCGGCGCTGCGGGCCAGCGGGAGGTCGAGGTCGGGGTCGGATATGTACGGCAGGTCGATGCCGTCCGCCGGGATGTTCCAGCGACGCGAGCGCATCCAGGAGGCCAGGATGGTGTGCCGGACCTGGCGCGGGTTCACCGGCTCGGAGGTCAGGAACCGGAGCCGGGCGTTCGCCAGCTGGCTGCCGTTGTCGAGCGACTGCGCAAGCTCGTCCACGATGCCTCCTGACCCTCGGCAGGCAACGGCGCGCAGATATGTCCCCCCGGCACGCCGTCTCGTCGAGCGTAACCCGGGCCTTCGCAAGTGATGTCTCAAAATGAGACATCGAGCAGGTCCGGGTAGACGTCTGATGCGGATAGGGGTCCCGACGGCAGGCTGGAGGCGGCTCGAGATGGAGGAGACCTACAACCCGTGGACCATCGTCAACGTGGTGTTCGAGCATCTCGCCGACGAGGGGCTGCATCCGGTGCTCGGTAGTGCCGGTCACCCTGGAGTTCCGGCGGCCGAGCTGCTGCTCGCGCTGGGTATCAAGCCGGTGGCAGAGGGGAACGCGCGGATCGCGCAGGACAAGAAGGAGCAGCTCGAGGCGCTCCGGCAGGCGGTTTTCGGCGACCCGTGAGGGGCCCGCGCCGAGGTCATCCGGAGGCCGTCTCAATTTGAGACCTCGGGACCGTGCCGCGCGGAGTGTAATTCGAATCAACCAGGCATGCGGTCTGCGAGGTAAGGAGTGCCATGAGTCGACAAAGCGTGGCGAGGGCCCACCAGAAGATCCAGGAACTCTCCTGGGATCCGATGTACCACGAGCCGGTCTCGCAGTACGGAACCGACTACACGTTCCAGAAAGCTCAGAAGAAGGACCCGCTCAAGCAGGTTCTGCGGTCGTACTTCCCGATGCAGGAGGAGAAGGACCACCGGGTGTACGGCGCCTCAGACGGCGCTATCCGCGGCAACATGTTCCGCCAGGTACAGGAGCGCTGGCTGGAATGGCAGAAGCTGTTCCTGAGCATCATCCCGCTGCCGGAGATCTCGGCTGCCCGGGCGATGCCGCTGCTGTTCCGCACAGTGCCGAACCCTGAGCTGCACAACGGCCAGGCGATTCAGATGATCGACGAGGTCAGGCACTCGACGATCCAGCAGAACCTCAAGCGCCTGTACATGAACAACTACATCGACCCGGCTGGTTTCAACTCCAGCCTGCGTAACTTCCACAACGACTACTGCGGCACGATCGGCCGGCAGTTCGCGGAAGGCTTCATCACCGGCGACGCGATCACCGCGGCGAGCATCTACCTGACGATCGTGGCCGAGACGGCGTTCACCAACACGCTGTTCGTCGCAATGCCGGCCGAGGCGGCTGCGAACGGTGACTACCTGCTGCCCACGGTGTTCCACTCCGTGCAGTCCGACGAGTCCCGGCACATCAGCAACGGTTACGCGACGCTGCTGATGGCGCTGGCCGACGAAGGTAACCATCAACTCCTCGCCCGCGACCTGCGGTACGCCTGGTGGAACAACCACCGTGTGGTCGACGCGGCGATCGGCACCTTCATCGAGTACGGCACCAAGGACCGCCGCAAGGACCGCGAGAGCTACGCGGAGATGTGGCGCCGGTGGATCTACGACGACTACTACCGCAGCTACCTGGTGCCGTTGGAGAAGTACGGCCTGGAGATCCCGCACGACCTGATCGAGGAGTCCTGGAACCAGATCTGGAACAAGGGCTACGTGCACGAGGTGGCGCAGTTCTTCGCCACCGGCTGGCTGGCCAACTACTGGCGGATCGACCCGATGACCGACAAGGACTTCGAGTGGTTCGAGTACAAGTACCCCGGCTGGTACGACAGGTACGGCAAGTGGTGGGAGAACTACAACCGGCTCTCGACTCCGAACGGTCACAACCCGATCGTGTTCGAGGACGTTGACTACGAGTACCCGCACCGCTGCTGGACCTGCATGGTGCCGTGCCTGGTCCGTGAGGACATGGTGATGGCTGAGGTCGACGGCCAGTGGCGGACCTACTGCCACGACATGTGCCGGTGGACCGACGAGGTGGCGTTCCGGCCGACGTACGAGGGCCGCGAGACGCCGAACATGGGCAAGCTGATCGGCCTGCGCGAGTGGGAGACGCTCTACCACGGCTGGAACTGGGCCGACGTGATCACCGACATGGGGTACGTCCGCGACGACGGCAAGACGATGGTCGCGCAGCCGCACCTCAACCTCGACCCGAGCAAGATGTGGACGACGGACCACCTGCGCCGCTGCCCGCCGCTGCAGAGCCCCAACGTCCTGCTCAACGAGATGACCGACGACGAGCGGAACGCCTTCGCGGCCCGCTACGTGCGCGGCGGCCCGGCTGGCCGGGCGCCAGTCGACGCCTGAGCAGTGACGGATGAGTGGGAGGACTTGGAGGTCCTCCCACTCCTGGTCCGAGCCCGAGGAGACCCATGGGCGAGAAGCACGTCGTCCGGTTCGAACCGGTCGGCATCGAGATCGAGGTCGACGAGGACCAGACGATCCTGCGCGCCGCGGCTGAGCAGGGCGTGATGCTCATGCACGGCTGCAAGGAGGGTCAGTGCTCGTCGTGCAAGTCCTTCGTGCTCGACGGTGACGACATCGAGCTCGACCGCTACTCGACCTTCGCGCTGCCCGACTACGAGCTCGAGGAGGGCTACACGCTGCTGTGCCGGGCGCACCCGTACGAGGACGTCACGATCGAGCTGCTCAACTATGACGAGGACATGATCCGCTCGGGCCTTCCGATCCAGGAGGCCGTCGCGGAGGTGGTCTCGAAGGACCCGGTCACGCACGACATGCGGCACCTGGTGCTGCGGCTGATCGAGCCTGGGGAGCTGAAGTACTTCCCGGGCCAGTACGTCGACATCGCGGTGCCGGGCTCGGAGCAGACTCGGTCGTTCTCGATGGCCAACACGTCCAGCCGCGAGGGCGGCCTGCTCGAGTTCGTGATCAAGATCTACCCGGGCGGGGTCTTCTCCGAGTTCCTGGACCAGCGGCTCTCGGTCGGGGATCGGCTGGACCTCACCGGGCCGTTCGGCGTGTTCACGCTGCGCGACAACCCCGACGCCGGGCTGATCTTCGTCGGCGGCGGTGCCGGGATGGCGCCGATCCTGGCACTGCTCCGGTCGATGGCCGAGCGGGGCATCGACCGTCCCTCGAGGTTCTACTACGGAGCACGGACCCGCCACGACCTGTGCTTCACCGAGGAGCTGACAGAACTGGCTGAGACGCTGCCACGGTTCAGCTACCTGCCGGCCCTCTCCGAGCCGGGGCCGGACGACGACTGGGAGGGCGAGGTCGGTCTGATCACCGACGTCGTCGCGCGCTTCGAGAGCGACCTGTCCCGCAGCGACGCCTACGTCTGCGGACCGCCGCCGATGGTGGAGGCCGCGATACCGCTGCTGGAGCGGCTCGGCGTAGCGGAGAAGCACATCTACTACGACAAGTTCACCACGACCGGCGACGCCGGTGACCCGAAGGTGCTGGAGGCAGAGACCAGATGACCACATCACAGGAGCCGAAGCAGGAACGTAGCGTGCCGAAGCCGGTCTTCACCGATGCCGAGGCCGGTGCCAAGGAGTTCCCGGACTCGACCTCACGCAGGTACAACTACTACGTCCCCCAGAAGCGTAAGCAGTCCCACTACGAGGACGTCACGGTCGAGGTGCAACCGGACCCGCGGCACTACCTCAGCCAGGGCTGGCTGTACGGGTTCTCCGACGGCATCGGCGGCTACCCGCTGGACTGGACCGTGCTGAAGGCGTGGGGCACGGACAAGCCCGAGCCGCAGCGCGGGCCCGGATCCGGTGGGCTACCGAAGGACTTCTCCTGGCCGGCGCACGGCTGGCACGAGTTCCGCGACCCGAACGAGGAGTGGGAGCTCACGCTCTACCGGTACAACTCGAACGTCGTACGGCAGGTGACCCAGAACGTCGAGGCGGCCCGGCAGGCCAAGGCATTCGATCAGTGGAACCCGAACTGGGTGCGGTTCGTGGAGCAGCACGTCGGCGCCTGGATGCACGTCGACCACGGTCTCGGCCTGTACCTGTACGCGAACGCGAACCGGCGGGCCCCGACGAACATGCACAACAACGCGATCTCGGTGAACAGCATGCACCGGATCCGCGCGGCGCAGGACCTGGCGCTGTACAACCTGACCCTCAGCGAGGAGCTCGAAGGCTTCGACGGCAGCGCGCACCTGGAGACCTGGAACTCCGACCCGGTCTGGCAGGGCGTTCGCGAGACCGCCGAGCAGCTCACCGCTATCGACGACTGGTGCGAGGCGATCTTCGCCGCGAACGTGGTCTTCGAGCCGCTGGTCGGAGAACTGTTCCGCAGCCACCTGGTCCAGCAGGCTGCCCCCGGCAACGGCGATTGGGTGACACCGACGGTGGTGGGCGCCGCCGAGTACGACTTCGCCGAGCGGGATCTGCGCTACACCAAGGCGATGTTCGAGCTGCTCACGAACGACCGTGAGTTCGCCGATCACAACAAGTCGGCCATGCAGGGCTGGCTGTCCACCTGGGTGCCGCGTGCGATCGCGGCGGCCCGGACGCTGCAGCCGATCTGGTCGCAGCCCGACGCCAAGCCACCCCGATTCGAAGACGGGCTGGATCGTGCCAAGAGTCGCTTCAGCGGCATCGTGACCGGGCTCAGCCTGCAGGAACCGAAGGAGTTGTCCCAGTGACCACGCTCAAGTCCATGCCGGAGAGCCCGTTCAAGTCCGACAGCACTGCGTCGAACAAGTGCGGCTTCACGTTGATGAACAACCAGGTCGGCGTCGTGGTCGCCGACGTGATGCGGCAGAAGGACAACGTCACCGTGACGCCGCTGCCGTCGATGATCAGGGTCGATGCGATCGGCAAGATGGAGGTCGTCTACGACGAGGTCTCCGAGGCGCTGGGCGAGGAGTCGGGCTACTTCGACGCCGCCGAGTTCGAGGAGAACATGTCGACGCACTACGGCCGGATGATCCACACCGACGACCGCACGATCATGGTCGCCAATCCCGAGGACGCGGCCGAGTACCTCGGCTTCGACCTGACCGCGTCCAAGTAGGGGGTCACCGTGTACGAGAAGAATGGCGATAAGTACTTCGTGGTCGACAGCCACATGCACTACTGGAATGCAGCACCGGACAACTGGGTGCCGGGCGCCGAGCAGTACGCGAAGGGGTGGATCGAGTGCTTCCACGCGTACATGAGCCTGGCACCGGCGGAGACCCACTGGTCGCTGGAGAAGTTCCAGAAGTACTCCGAGGAAGACCTGATGAAGGACGTGTTCGAAGAGGGCCACGTCGACGTCGCGATCTTCCAGCCCACCTACCTGAAGGAGTGGTACAAGGAGGGCTTCAACACCACCGAACGCAACGCGGCGCTCGGCGAGAAGCACCCGGGAATGTTCATCCACAACACCCGCTGGGACCCGCGTGAAGGCGACGCCGGCCTGGCGGAGCTGAAGCGGAACGTCGAACGGTACGGGTCGCGTGGCGTCAAGCTCTACACCGCCGAGTGGCGGGAGGGGTCGCGCGGCTGGAAGCTCACCGATCGCGAGGCGTACCGGTACCTCGAGGCCTGCCAGGAGCTCGGCATCAAGAACATCCACGTCCACAAGGGCCCCACGATCTGGCCGCTGGACAAGGACGCGTTCGACGTGTCGGATGTCGACCACGCGGCGACCGACTTCCCCGAGCTCAACTTCATCGTCGAGCACGTCGGCCTGCCCCGGATCGAGGACTTCTGCTTCATGGCGACGCAGGAGCCGAACGTGTACGCCGGGATGGCGGTCGTGATCGGTGGCCTGATGCACGCCCGGCCGAGGTTCTTCGCCAAGGTGATGGGCGAGCTGCTGTTCTGGGTCGGCGAGGACAAGATGACCTTCGGCAGCGACTACGGCATCTGGGAGCCGAAGTGGCAGGTCGAGGGCTTCGTGGACTGGGACTTCCCGGACGACGAGGAGTTCTCCGACTACCCGCGGCTCGGCGTCGAGGGCAAGAAGAAGATCCTCGGGCTGAACGCGGCGAAGCTCTACGACATCAAGGTGCCGGACGAGCTCCAGCTCAAGGACGCGGAGCCGGCGGCACAGGACGACGCGAAGCTGGTCACGCAGTAATGACGGCGGCGGTAGCGGAGCGGTCCCGGGTCCTCGCCGCGCTCGACACGGTGCGGGACCCGGAGCTCGACGAGCCCATCACCACGCTCGGGTTCGTCTCGTCGTGCGTCGTGTCGGCGGCCGGCGACGTCCAGGTCCGGCTCCGCCTGCCGACGTACTTCTGTGCGCCGAACTTCGCGTTCCTGATGGTCGCCGACGCGTACGACGCGGTGTCGGCGCTGCCAGAGGTGCGCAGCGCCGACGTGGTTCTGGACGACCACTTCGCGTCGGACCAGATCAACGCGGGGGTGGCGGCACGGGCCGGGTTCGCCGTGTCGTTCCCCGGTGAGGCGGCCGGTGAGCTGGACCAGCTGCGGCGGGACTTCCTGTGCAAGGCGGTCCTCGCCGGGACGGACCAGGTGTGCCGGTCGCTCGGCCTCGGCGCCGAGGAGCTGGCGGTCCTCACCCTGGGCGATCTGCCGCCGTCGGCACAGCTCGAACGACTGTGCCGGCGGCGGGCCGAGCTCGGGCTGCGGACCGATTCCGCGGCGCCGTTGCTGATCGACCCCGGTACCGGTGCTCCCATCGCCGGTGCCGGGGCGTCGCTCTTCCTGGGCCGGGCCCGGCTGACCCGGGTCGGCATCGAGGCCAACACGGGGATCTGCCGCGGCATGTTGCGACACCGGTACGACACAACAGGTGCGGGTGAGGAGGACGAGGGATGAAGGCCGTTCGTTTGCACGGGTATCACCAGCAACCAGTGGTGGAGGAGGTGCCGGAACCGACGGTCAAGGGACCGCTGGACGTCGTGGTGAAGATCGGCGGCGCCGGGGTGTGCCGCACCGACCTGCACATCATCGAGGGCCAGTGGGCGGACGCGATGCAGCCCTCGCTGCCGTACACGATCGGGCACGAGAACGCGGGCTGGGTGCACGAGGTCGGCTCCGCGGTGACCAACGTCGCGGTCGGCGACACCGTGATCCTGCACCCGACCCCGACCTGCGGGCTGTGCACGGCCTGCCGGGCCGGCCAGGACATGCACTGCGTCGCGAGCTCGTTCCCGGGTCTGGACAGCGACGGCGGGATGGCCGAGTACCTGCTCACGTCGGCTCGGGCCTGTGTGAAGCTGGATCCGACAACCCGGCCGCAGGACGTGGCCGCGCTCGCGGATGCCGGCATCACGGCGTACCACGCGGTTCGGAAGGCGATCCCGCTGCTCTACCCGGGCACCACCTGCGTAGTGATCGGGGCCGGCGGGCTCGGACACATCGGCATCCAGTGCCTGGCCGCTCTCACCGCGGCCGAGATCATCGTGGTGGACCGGAACCCCGATGCGCTGAAGCTCGCCGAACAGCTCGGCGCCGGTCAGACAGTGGTTGCTGACGGCAACCACGTGCAGGCGGTTCAGGACCTGACCGGCGGCCAGGGTGCGCAGCTCGTACTGGACTTCGTCGCCGAACAGGGCGCGGAGCAGGACGGCTTCGCGATGACCGCCCGGGCCGGCTCCTACTACGTGATCGGGTACGGCGGCCAGGTGCAGATCCCGACGCTCGACATCATCTCGACCGAGCGCAACATCATCGGCAACATCGTCGGGACCTACAACGAGCTGGCCGAGCTGATGGCTCTCGCACAGGCCGGCAAGGTCACCCTGCACACCCGGACCTACCCACTGGACGCAGCGGCCGAGGCGGTCGCGGATCTCGACGCGGGCCGGGTGCGGGGCCGCGCGATTCTCGTTCCCTAACTCTTCGGACCGCTTTCAGGAGGATCGATGGCGAAAGAACTGCGATTCGGTGAGCAGGCGCGCGACCTGATGCTGGCCGGGGTGGACCAGCTGGCAGAGGCGGTGAAGTCGACGCTGGGGCCCAAGGGCCGCAACGTGATCCTGGAGAAGATCACCGGCTCGCCGGTGGTCACCAACGACGGGGTGACGATCGCCCGCGAGATCCACCTCAAGAACCAGTTCGAGAACATGGGCGCCCAGCTGGTCAAGGAAGCCGCGATCAAGACGAACGACATCGTCGGCGACGGCACCACGACCGCGACCGTGCTGGCGCACGCGATCGTCCGCGAGGGCATGCGCGCGATCGAGTCCGGCGGCAACCCGGTGCTGGTCAAGCGGGGCATCGATGTCGCGGTGGCCCGGCTGGTCGAGCACCTGCGCCGGGTGGCACACCCGGTCACCACCGAGCAGGACTTCGCCCGGGTCGCAGCGATCTCGGCGAATGACGACGACTCCGTCGGTGCGGTGATCGGCAGGGCACTGCACACCGTCGGCGACGGCGGCATCGTCACCGTCGAGGAGTCACCGACACACGGCATGAGCGTGGACTTCGTCGAGGGCTTCGAGTTCGACAACGGCTACCTGTCGCCGTACATGGTGACGAACCCGGCGAGCCTGGAAGCGGTCCTGGACGAGCCGTACATCCTGCTGTGCAGCGAGAAGATCACCAAGGTGCAGCAGCTGATGCCGCTGCTGGACAAGATCATGCGCGCGCCGCGTCCGCTGGTGATCATCGCGGAGAGCCTGGAGGGCACCGCGCTCAGCATGCTGGTGCACAACCACGTCAACGGGATCTTCCGTTGTGTCGCGGTGAAGGCACCGGGCTTCGGCGACCGGCGGCTGCACAAGCTGGAGGACATCGCCGCCATCACCGGCGGTGCGGTGTACAGCCGGCACTCCGGGTTCACGCTCGAGACCATGACGGTGGACCACCTCGGCCAGGCCGCCCAGGTCCGGGTCACCGCGGACCGCACCGCGATCATCGCCGGCGGGCACGAGGCCGACGTCGACTTCCGGGTCACCCAGCTGCGGGCCGAGCTGGACCGGGCCACCTTTGGCGTCGACGAGGACGTGCTCACCGAACGGATCGGTGCGCTGTCCGGCAAGGTCGCGGTGATCAAGGTCGGCGCACCGACGAACGCCGAGCTGAAGGAGCTGCAGCACCGGGTCGAGGACGCGTTGTCGGCGACCCGGGCCGCGATGGCGGAGGGCATCGTGGCCGGTGGCGGCGTGGCGCTGCTGCACGCGGCCTCCGCGCTGGACGACCTCGAGGTCAAGGACGACTACGCGATCGGCGTCGAGATCGTACGACGTGCGCTCACCGAGCCGGCGTACCTGATCGCCGCCAACGCCGGGTACAACGGCGCCGAGGTGCTTGAGCAGGTCGGCCGGCTCGGCGTGGACGACGGGTTCGACGCGCTGGAGGGGCGCTACGGCAACATGGTCGAGATGGGCATCGTGGACCCGCTCCGAGTGGCGCGGTCCGCGTTGCAGAACGGTGCGTCGGTGGCCGGGCTGCTGCTCACCACGAACACACTGATTGCGGAGGAGCAGACCCCGTGGGGCGGCAGCCCCGCGCTGATGACCGAGTACGGCGCACTCGACGAGGGCCTGCACCAGCCGTCGCCGGACTCGAGCACGCCGCAGTCGCTCGGCCTGGGACCGTCGGTCGGCTGAGGCTGTGTCCACCGAGGCGGACGTCGGGGAACCGTCGCCGCTGGAGCCGGATCCGGCCCCAGCGGCGACGACCGGCGTCCGTACCTCGGCCGAGGTCACGAACGCGCTGCGCACGTTGCGCGGCCGGGGTCGGCTGCGCGGCTCGATCGCGCTGTGCGGCCCCGCGTTCGTGGCAGCGGTCGCCTACATCGACCCCGGGAACTTCGCCACCAACATCACCGCGGGCGCCAAGTTCGGGTACCAGCTGGTCTGGGTGATCTTCGCCGCGAACGCGATGGCGATGCTGGTGCAGTACCTGTCCGCCAAGCTCGGCGTGGCGACCGGCCGCGACCTCGCCGAGCAGTGCCGCGAGCACCTGCCCCGCCCGGTCACCCGCGGCCTTTGGGTGCAGGCGGAGATCGTCGCGATGGCCACCGACCTGGCCGAGTTCGTCGGTGCCGCGATCGGGCTCAACCTGCTGTTCGGCGTACCGCTGTTCCCGGCCGGGCTGATCACCGCGGTCGTAGCCTTCGGCATCCTCGCGCTGGAGCAGCGCGGGTACCGCCGCTTCGAGCTGGCGATCGCCGGGCTGTTCGCGATCGTGTTCCTCGGGTTCGCCTACGACCTGGCGACCGTGGGCGCCGACCCGGCAGGGATCGCCGGCGGGCTGGTGCCGTCGCTGCCGGGGCCGGACGCCGCACTGCTCGCCGCCGGCATCATCGGCGCCACCGTGATGCCGCACGTGATATACCTGCACTCCGCGCTGACCAAGTCCCGGGTGCACTGCCGCGACGACGCCGAACGCCGCGAGCTGCTGCGCTTCCAACGCCTCGACGTCCTCGTCGGACTCGGCGCGGCCGGCCTGATCAACCTGTCGATGCTGTGCATCGCGGCCTCTCTGTTCAACAGCAGCGGGTACTCCGGCATCGACTCGATCGAGGCCGCGCACACCGGGATCGGCTCGCTGGTCGGCGGTGGCGCGGCCCTGATGTTCGCGGTCGCGCTGCTGGCATCCGGCCTGTCCTCGTCGAGCGTCGGGACCTACGCCGGCCAGGTCGTCATGCAGGGCTTCATCAACCGCCGCATCCCGCTCGGCCTGCGCCGCGCCATCACCATGGCTCCCGCACTGCTCGTCCTCGGCCTCGGCATTCCCGCCACGGACAGCCTGGTGATCTCGCAGGTGATCCTGTCCTTCGGCATCCCGTTCGCCCTGGTCCCGCTGATTCTCCTGACCCGCCGCCCCGATGTGATGGGCGCCCTGGTCAACCGCCGCCCCACCACCCTCGCCGCCACCCTGATAGCCACCCTCATCATCGCCCTCAACGTCTACCTCCTGGGCGTGACCTTCCTCGGCTGACACCTCCAGCGTGCGTCCGAAGCAGCGTTGCCGCGTAGCGCAACCTCCTTCGGACGCAACCGCTGTGCGCGCGAATCGCCACCCTCCCCCCGAGCGCGTTCCGAATCGCCGGGCCCGCCGAGCGTGTTCCGGAATCGCCAGGCCCGCCGAGCGTGTTGGCGATTCGCCAACTCGGCCGAGCGTGTTCGTGAATCGCCAGGTTTCGAGCCGGATCCTTGGCGATTCGTGAACACACTGGCGGCGTAACCAGCCTTGCGTCCGAAGGAGCGTGCGTCATAGCGCAACCTTCTCCGGACCCGCGTGTCGACGTCGCGTGCGTGCGCGAATCGCCAGGCCCGCCGAGCGTGTTGGCGATTCGCCAACTCGGCCGAGCGTGTTCGTGAATCGCCAGGTTTCGGGTCGGATCCTTGGCGATTCGTGAACACACGGGCGGGATCAGGCGAGGGAGTCGACCCAGGCGGTGTGGAGGGTGGCGTAGCGGCCGCCGGCGTGGATCAGGCCGGCCGGTGCGCCGTCCTCGACGATGCGGCCGTGTTCGAGGACGATGACGCGGTCGGCGGTCTCGACGGTGGACAGCCGGTGCGCGATCACGAACGCGGTCCGGTCGGCGAGGATCGTGCGCAGCGCCTGCTGGACGAGTCGTTCGCTCGGGATGTCCAGGGACGACGTGGCCTCGTCCAGGATCAGCACCGCCGGGTCGGCGAGGAACGCCCGGGCGAACGCGACCAGCTGGCGCTGCCCGGCGGACAGCCGGCTGCCGCGCTTCTCGACCGGGGTGTCGTACCCGTCCGGCAGGGCGCTGATGAACTCGTGCGCCCCGATCACCCGAGCCGCCTCCACCACCTCGTCGTACGACGCCTCCGGGCGGCCGAACCGGATGTTGTCGGCCACCGTGCCGGTGAACAGGAAGTTCTCCTGCGTCACCATCACCACCCGGCGGCGCAGGTCGTCCTCGGCAAGGTCGCGCAGGTCGGTGCCGTCGAGCAGCACCCGTCCGCCGGTCGGGTCGTAGAACCGCGCCACCAGCTTGGCGATCGTGGTCTTGCCGGCGCCGGTGGTGCCGACCAGGGCCAGGGTCTGGCCGGCCGGTACGTCGAGGTCGAGCCCGGGCAGCACCGGTACGCCGTCCACGTAGGAGAACTCGACACCGGACAGCGTCACCCGGCCCCGTGTCGTACCGACCGTTGCCGGGCGCAACGGTTCGGGGACGTCCGGCTCCTCGGCGAGCACGCCGGAGAGTTTCTCCAGGGCGGCGCTCGCGGACTGGAAGGTGTTGTAGAACTGGCTGATGTCCTGCAGCGGCTCGAAGAACTGCCGCAGGTACAGCAGGAACGCGGTCAGCACGCCCACCGTGACCTGGTCGTGGTAGGCCTGCCAGCCGCCGTACACCAGGATCGCGACGATGGTGACGTTACCGACCAGCTTGATCGACGGCATGAAGATCGCGTTCAGCCGGAACGAGTCCAGGTTCGCCTGCCGGTACCGGTCGTTGACCTGGTCGAAGATCTCCTCGTTGCGCGGCTCGCGCCGGAACGCCTGGACCGCGCGGATCCCGGTCATCGACTCGACGAAGTGCACGATGACCAGGGCAACGGTCTCGCGCGTCCGCCGGTACACCACCGCCGAGCGGCTGCGGAACCACGCGGTGATCAGCAGCAGCACCGGGAACGACACCAGCGCGATCAGCGCCAGCCGGACGTCCAGGGTGAGCAGCAGCACCGCGGTGCCGACCAGGGTGAGGAGTGCCGTCACCAGGCCGTCGAACCCGGTCTCCAGCATCTCGTCGATCACGTCGACGTCCGAGGTGAGCCGGGAGATCACCCGGCCGGAGGTGTACTTGTCGTGGAACGACGGGCTGAGCCGCTGGAAGTGGTCGAACACCCGGCGGCGCAGCCCGAGCAGGATGGTCTGGCCGAGTCTGCCCGTGCGCATCAGGAAGACCTGCCGCGCGTACGCTTGGGTGAGCGCGGCGACGAGCACGGCGGCGACGATCACGATCAGCGTCGCGCTGCTCCCGCCGGACACGATCGGCGGGATGCCGTTGTCGATGCCGAGGTGTACCAGGTAGGGCACCGCGAGCCGGGCGGCGTTCTCGACCAGCACGATCGCGACCAGTACCCAGATCGCTTTGCGGTGCGGGCGGAGCAGCTCGCCGAGCAGCCGCCGGGAGTGCTCACGCAGCACCAAGGAGGCCTTCGCGGGTAGCTCGTCCCGGTCGTCGTCGGCGACACCGCGCCAGTCGCGTGCGGCCTTGGTGGCCGGCTCGTCGGTGCTGTTCGCCGGGCTCGTGCCGGAGCGCTCGCTGGGACGGGTCGTCTGAGTCGTCATCGGGCATGCACCTCCCGCTCCTCGGTATCGCCGGAGCCGGACTCGATGTCGTGCGCCCGGCTCATCGCGACGTCGCGGTCGCGGCGGACCGCGTCCGGCGGTTCGTGGCCGTCGTCGGCGGCGAGCAGCCTGCGGTACGCCGGGACCGTCGCGAGCAGGTCGTGATGGGTGCCGACCCGGGTGATCCGGCCGTCCTCCAGCAGTGCGACCAGGTCCGCGAGCAGCACGGTCGACGCCCGGTGTGCGACCACGATCCCGGTGGTCCCGGCGAGCACTCGCCGCAGCGCCTCCTCGACCAGGGCCTCGGTGTGTACGTCGAGTGCGGACAGCGTGTCGTCCAGTACCAGCACGGCCGGTCGCGCGAGGACCGCCCGGGCCAGCGCGAGACGCTGTCGCTGCCCGCCGGACAGCGACATGCCCTGCTCGCCGACTCGGGTGTCGAGTCCCCAGGGCAGGTCGTTCGCGAACGTCGCCTGCGCGATCTGCAGTGCCTGCTGCACGTCCGCTTCGGTGGCGTCCGGGCGGCCGAGCGTCACGTTCTCCCGGACGCTCATCGAGAACAGCGTCGGGTCGTCGAACGCCGACGCGACCGCGCGGCGCAGCGAGGTCAGGGTGAGGTCCCGGATGTCGTGCCCGTCGATCGTGACCCGCCCGCCGGTGACGTCGTACAGCCGGGGGACAAGGGAGGTCAGCGTGGTCTTGCCCGCACCGGTGGCGCCGACGAGGGCGAGCGTCGTACCGGGCGGCAGGTCCAGGTCGATACCGCGCAGCAGGTCAGGGGAGTCGGGCCTGAAGCGGAAGCTGACGTTCTCGAACCGCAGGTGCCCGCGCGGGTTCTCCAGCTCGGTCAGGCCGGACGCGATGGACGACTCGGTGTCCAGGATCTCGGTGATCCGGTCCGCGGACGTCATCGCCTCCTGGGCCATCGCCAGGATGAACCCGAGCGACTCCACCGGCCAGATCAGCGACAGCATCAAGGTGATGAAGGCGACCAGGGTGCCGAGCGACACCGAACCGTTGCCGACGGCAAGCGCTCCGAGCAGCAGGACGATCACCAGGGTCAGGTTCGGGATCACCTCGAGGAAGGTCCAGAACCGCGACGCCAGCCGGACCTTCTCCAGCGAGGTGCCGTACAGCTTCACCGCACCGTCGTCGAACTGGGACTTGACATGCTCGCGCCGGCCGAATGCCTTGATCACCCGGAAACCCAGCGCCGACTCCTCGATGTGGGTGGCCAGGTCGCCCTGCTGGTCCTGCACCCGGCGCGAGATCGCCAGGTAGCGCTTCTCGAACCGCAGCGACAGCCAGATGATCGGCACCGCGGCGGCCAGCACCACGATGCCGAGTGGCCAGTACAGGTTCAGCAGCAGGATCGTCACCACGATCAGCTGCAGGATGTTGATCACCAGAAACAGCAGCCCGAAGCCCATGAACCGCCGGATCGTGGACAGGTCCACGGTGACCCGGGACAGCAGCTGGCCGCTCTGCCAGCGGGTGTGGAACTCCATCGGGAGCGCCTGCAGCCGGACGTACAGGTCGTGCCGCAGGGCGGTCTCCAGGCCGCTGACGGCCCGGGACTGCACCCAGCGCCGGATGAAGATCAGCCCTGCCTCGGTGACGCCCAGCGTGAGGGCGAGCAGTCCGAGCGGGACGAGCAGGTCGATCTCGCGGCGGTTGACCGGGCCGTCGATGACCGAGCGGCTGACGAGCGGGATCGCAAGGCTGACGCCCACACCGATCACGGAGGATCCGAACATCATGGCCAGGCGCCAGATGTGCGGGCGGAGATAGGGGCGCAGGCGCCACAGGTTGCGGGATCTGGAAGGGACGGGGACCGGTTGGTCGGACGGCATCAGCTGGTGGGCACCCCCGGGTTTCTGCGGACAGTCGAACAACGCGCAGTCTTCAATTATCCGTCATCGGAAAGCGCTTGTCCCGCAGATTTCCGGGGTCGGACAGCGACTGTCACGGTTCTGGGTAGAGACCTCGCCGTTGATGTGGAACCGGCTCGCGCGACAGCTCGCACAGCCAAGCGGCTGGACCTCTGGCAGAGCGCTCGCTCGTTCGAACTGCGGCAGCCGCGGTGCTTCGTGGTTTCTTCACGACCGACCTGGCGCGCTTCTCGCTTCTCCCAGGCCTCCGACGAGAATGCGCGGTCACGGGTGCTCGTCGGCTTCCACCTCACGCACGCGACGACTGTCGGTGTGGAGCACGGGACCAAGATCGGTCAGCGCGCGGTTCAGAGGTACCTGCAGCCTCGGTAGCTGAGGCTGTCGGTACAGGTTTCTGGGAAAGCGGGTGGACCGTGGCCCTCTGAGGTCGCAAGATGGTGACCATGAGTACACACAGCCTGCGTGAGCTCCACGCAGACCTCGGGAACGTCGTGTGGGAGGTGGCGTACACCGGAGAGGAGGCGATCGTCACCGACAGCGGCGCCGGGGTAGCAGTGATCATCAGCATGGCCGAGTACGAGCGGCTGCATGCGCGGATCGAGAGCGCGACGCAGCCCCAGAGCGAGCTGAAGCCGGCGGGCGCACCAACCTGACGCCCCCGCGGGCACTGCTGCGCTGATCGCGCCGGTGCCCGCAGCCGATCACTCATCCACCGCGGAAGTCGCGTGACAGCGGCTGCGGTATGCGCCATCCTCGCCCGACATGAGGACACGGCGGCCACCGGTTCCGGTGTACCTGTGGCTGACCGGCGTGTCGGCCGCGTGCTACGCGCTGGCCTTCACGCTGAACCTGGTCTACCAGGTCGAGGTGATCGGGCTCAGCCCGTTGCAGCTCGTCCTGGTCGGCACCGTGCTCGAGGCGTCGGTGTTCGTTGGCGAGGTCCCGACCGGGATCGTCGCGGACGTGTACAGCCGCCGGCTCTCGATCCTGATCGGCCTGGTGCTGGTCGGCGCCGGGCTGGCGCTGTGCGCCGTCCCCTCGTTCGCCGCTGTGCTGGCCGGCCAGGTGCTGTGGGGTGTCGGGTACACGTTTACCAGCGGCGCGCAGCAGGCCTGGATCACCGATGAGATCGGAACCGAGCACGTCGCGTCGGTGTTCGTCCGCGCCACCCAGCTGCGGATGGCCGGCACCATCGCCGGCATCGTGCTGGCGGGTGCGCTCGGCCTGCTCTGGATCGGGTTGCCGATCGTCGTCGGCGGCGCCGGCTTCGTCGTACTGGCAGCCGTGCTGGCGTTCGTGATGCCCGAGCACGGGTTCACGCCGGTGCGGTCGGCGGATCGAACGACGTGGGCCACGATGGCCGCGCAGTTCCGGGCCGGCCTGGCGCTGGCCCGCCGGCGCCGCGTCGTACGGGCCCTGATGCTGGTCAGCCTGATCGGCGGGCTCGCCAGCGAGGCGTTCGACCGGCTCTGGGTCGTGCATGTGCTGGACATCGGCCTGCCACCGCTGCTCGGCGTCTCCGACGAGGTGGTGTGGTTCGCCGCGATCGGCCTGGCCGGCACGTTGCTGTCCCTGGTGGTGAGCCTGGTCGTGAACCTGGTCTTCCCGCGCACCCTTGCCGCGTTGCATCCGGCCCGGCTGCTGGCCGCGCTGACCCTGGTCGAGGTGGTCGCGGTCGCGGCCTTCGCGCTGACCGGCCGGTTCTGGCTGGCGCTCGCGATGCTGTGGCTGCGGTCCGCCGTGCAGGTCGTGGTCGAGCCGGTCTCCGAGGCGTGGATGAACCGCAACGTGTCGTCCGATGTCCGTGCCACCGTGCTGTCGTTCGAGGGCCAGCTGAACGCGATCGGCCAGGTCGGCGGTGGCCCCGCGCTCGGTGCTGTCGGGAGCGCCGTCTCGGTCCGTGCCGCCCTGCTCGGCTCCGCGCTCACCCTGCTGCCCGCCGCGGGTGTCCTCGCCACCACCCGTACGGACCCGCCGCCCCAGTGATGATCTGAAAGGCTGGTACGTCGCGTACTGCGGCCTGACGGCAGCTGGAGGTGCGATGAGCGACGAGTCGGCACGGCTCGAGGTGGTGCGGCGGTACTGGGAGTACCCGGGCGCCGACGTGGACCGTGCGCACGAGATCTACCACGACGATGCGGTGGTCGAGTTCCCGCAGTCCGGCGAGCGGTTCGAGGGCGTGGCCGGCTTCACCGAGTGGCGCAGCCAGTACCCGGCCGACGACGTGCGGTACCGGGTCCGCCGGATCACGGCAGGCGGCGATCTGGTCGTCTCCGAGGTCTCGGTCAGCTACAACGGCGGCGACTGGCAGTACGGCGTACAGCTGCTCGAGTTCCGCGACGACAAGGTGGAGCGGGAGCGGATCTACGTGATGGCGGGCTGGGACGCACCCGACTGGCGCGCCCCGTGGCGCTCCGCGACTCCGGCGGATCCACCGCCGTAGCCTCGATCACGCGAGCGGCTGACGTCCGGGGCCATCATCCTGCATCGTCATCCGTCGGCATCGGGCGTGATCGCGGAGCGGCCGAACGCAACGCTTTGCGGAGGAGGGCGACGGCCGGGGGGATCTCCGTGTCGCTGATGTTGCCGTACCCGAGGACGAGCGCGCGCTCCGCCGACCGCTGCACGCGGTAGTCGTCGAGGTCCGCCAGGCGCAGCCCGGCGGCGGCCGCGGCCCGGACCGCCCCGCGGGTGTCGGCGCCGTCCGGCAGGTGGAGCAGGATGTGCAGCCCGGCGGCGGTGCCGGCGACCCGGCCCTGCGGCACCTGGGCGCCGAGTGTCCGGACCAGCAGGTCGCGGCGGGCGCGGAACCGCCGCCGCGCAGCGCGCAGGTGGGCGTCGTACCACCCGCGGTCGATGAATGTGGCGAGCGCGAGCTGGTCCAGCACCGGTGGCGCGACGGCGACGGGGTTCGCCGCCGTGAGCGCCGGAGTCAGCGCGGCAGGCGCGACCAGCCAGCCGAGGCCGAGCGCCGGCGACAACGTCTTGCTGACCGAGCCGAGCAGGAAGACCCGGCTCGGATCCATCCCCTGCATGACAGCGACCGGGTGGTGGTCGTAGCGGAACTCGGCGTCGTAGTCGTCCTCGATGACGAAGCCGTCCACGTCGCGGGCCCAGCGCACCAGACGTGCCCGGCGTGCGGGGGACAGCACCATGCCGGTGGGGAACTGGTGTGCCGCGCCGACAACGACGGCCCGAGCCGGGGTACGCGCGAGGTCGTCGACGCAGACGCCGTCGTGGTCCACGGGCACCGGGTGTACGCGCAGGCCGGCGCTCGTTGTGGCGTCCCGCAGCCGCCCCCAACCCGGGTCTTCCATGGCCACGTCGGCGATCCCTTCGGCGAGCAGCGCTCGGCATGTGCGTACCAGGCCGTCGGTGACGCCCGTACAGACGGTCACGGACGCGGCGTGCGCGTCCGCGCCGCGCGAGCGCCGCAGGTACTGCGCGATGGTGGTACGCAGCACCGCGTGCCCGGCGGGCTCGGGCAGGCCGAGGTCATAGTGAACGGCCGAGCCGGTGACCGAGCGGACGGCGTCCGCCCAACGTCGGCGTGGAAACGCCCGCAGGTCGGGCAGGCCGGGCGCGAGGTCGTACCGGATCGATGGCGGCGCGGGTGCACGCCGCGCGCGAGGCGGCCGCGGCCCGCCGGGTGGCTCAGCGTCCGGTGACCACGAGACACGCGTGGCGGAACCCACCCGGGCGGAGAGGTAGCCCTCCGCGATGAGCTGCCCGTACGCCTCCGTCACGACCCAACGGGAGCAGCCGAGCTCCTCGGCGAGCGCCCGGCTCGGTGGCACGGCGGCACCCTCCGCCAGCCGGCCGTCCCGGATCGCGGTGCGCAGCGCGTGTGCCAGGCGGTCGTGCAGGCGGCGCCGGCCGCGCTCCGGAGGGCCGACGTCCAGCAGCGTCGCCCACGCGAAATTGGTCTGGGAAACCGCCACAAGATTGGAGCATACCGCCGATCCGAATCCGCTTACCGTGATCGCCATGACCGACAACCTGGCTCTTGGCGCGATGCTTTTCGGCACGGTTCAGGACGAGCGCGGATCGTTCGAGATTCTGGACCGCTTTGTGGACGCCGGCGGCGCGTGGATCGACACCGCCAACTGCTACGCGTTCTGGGAACACCCGACCGGCTTCGGCGGGCAGAGCGAGGAGTTGCTCGGACGCTGGCTGGCAAGCCGCCCAGGCGTCCGTGACCGCGTCAAGATCAGCACCAAGGTGGGCTGCGAGCCAACCGAGGCCGGGCGATTCCCGGAGACGGCCGAGGGCCTCTCGGCCGGGGTGATCAAGAGCGGGATCGAGGGCAGTCTCCGACGACTCGGAACGGACCACGTCGAGCTGTACTGGGCCCACAAGCCCGATCCGGCCACACCGCTGGAAGAGACGGTCGCCGCGTTCGACGAGCTGGTGTCCACAGGTGTGGTCGGCCGTCTCGGCGCCTCCAACTACCCCGCCTGGCAGATCGAGCGGGCACGGCAGATCGCGCGGACTCACGGCAGCGCCGGCTTCACCGCGGTGCAGCAGCACCACACGTACCTGCAACCGCGCCCTGCGACCCAGCCCACCGTGGTGCACCGGTTCGGTGCGGTCACCGATGAGGTGCTCCACTACCTGGAGCACAACCCGGACCTGGCGCTTTGGGCGTACACGCCACTGCTGAGCGGCCGCTACACCCGCGCGGACAAGCCGCTGCCGGCGGAGTACGACCACCCCGGCACGACCCGCCGCCTCGCGGTGCTCGACGAGATCGCCGCCGAGACCGGTACGAGCCGCAACCGGGTGGTGCTGGCCTGGCTGACCGGAGGGGATCCGGCCATCACGCCGATCGTCGGCGTCAGCGCCGTCGAGCAGCTGGACGAGGCGGTCGCGGGGGTGTCGCTGGAGCTGACCACCGAGCAGCGCGAACGCCTGGACTCCGCGGCGTGACCTCTCGGGACACGCTCATCGGCGTCCGGCCCGCGCCTATCCTGTTCCGGTGCACCTGGAGTTCAGCGGCGAGATGTGGTTCTGGAAGGGTCCGGCGCCGTGGCACTTCGTCACCGTTCCGGACGAGGAGTGCGGCGAGCTGGAAGCCACGTCCTCGTTCGTCAGCTACGGGTGGGGGATGATCCCGGTCTCGGCGCAGATCGGGGATACCGAGTGGACGACATCGCTGTACCCGAAGGACGGACGGTACGTCGTACCGGTGAAGGCCTGGGTACGTAAGGCCGAGGGCCTCCAGGTCGGTGACCTGGTCACGGTCCGACTGGCGGTCGACGTGTGACGCACACCGCCCTAGAGGTCCCAGCCCGAACAGCCCGCGCCACTCGAGCTGCTCCTGCCCCTGCTCATCGCTGACCTTCGCCTCGAAGCGAGGCCGCTGGGCTACTGCGCCTTGCCAGCAAGGCGATCGAGCAGCTCCAGGTCGTCCGGGGCCAGCCAGGTCTCGTCGACCATACGACCGCCCGCGCTCCTGATCGCGAGTACGAGGGGTTGCGCCCACGTGTGCTCGATCAGAGCGACCGCGGCCGCGCCTCCCGGCAGCACCGCACCGTCGAGGGACCAGGCGGTCGGGTCCGTTGCCCCCTGACCCGCCTGACCTTCCTCGTCCTCCGCCGCGGTGAGGAACGCGGCGGCCAGCCGGCCGAGGTCCGGGTCGGCGCCCGGCGGAGCCGGCAGGGTCTCGAGGTCACCGTTCTCGGTGCGGGACACGAGCAGCACGTCGAGCAGCCGCACGACGCCCGCGTCTCCGAGTCTGGTCAGCTCGGCCAGGATCTCGCCGGACAGCGACGGCTCCCCGAACCCGACCACGAGTACCTGCACGGGCCCGGTCACGGCGCCACCCGGGCTCGGAGCCGCCGGTACTCCTCCGACGTAATCACGCCGGTGTCGAGAAGGTGCTGCAGAGCGGCCAGCTGCTGGTCCGCACGAGTGGTTGGGGGACGCCCGACCGGAGGCGCGGGAGGATGCGCTGCGGCGTACGCCTGGGCCGGGGTGAACCTGCCGCCGTAGTAGGGCACGTCGCCGGTCATACCGACACGTCGCAGCTGCCTGGGCACCAACAGCATGGTTTGCTCCCTCCCTGGTGTGCCTAACCAGCATGCCTTACCAACCGCCCGTGCAGGTGGCCTCCGCGCTGATCTGCCAGCATGCAACCGACGAGCGGGCGCGCGAGATCGCCGAGCGGCTGAGCCAGGTGGTGGAGGACGAGTCCAGTGAGGATGATGGCGGCGAAGGCGGAGCGCTGGTGCCGATCGGCTAGTTGCACGCGGGCCGCAGCCGGTTCCTCGCGCAGGGTATGTCCAAGCTGGGAATCCCCTTCTGCTGTGGGCTTTTCGAGTGTGGAGCGGGTGACGGGAATAGAACCCGCATGACCAGCTTGGCAGTCAGGCGGCGGCACGGCTGGCGTGGTCGTCCAGACGGAGAAGCTGTGCCGGTCGGAGCTATTGGTTGTCCCCTGGCTGACCGGACCCTGCCCACCGGTATCCAGGTCCGATGCCTCCGGCATCCACAGCCCGAACACGCGTCCGGCGCGCCGACCTGACCCTTCACTAGGCTGGATCGATGACCGACGAACCCATGCGGGAGCCCAGCCGAGAAGGGCCGTACCATCCCGTGCCGGTGGTCGACGCGGTGGCGTTCGACTGTACGGATCCTGTCCGGCTCGGGCAGTCTGGCGGTCCCTTCTCGGCGGTGAGCCCCGCCGGGACCAGTACGGCAACGCCGAGCTTCACGGCGGTCGGGTGCGATTGGACTTCGCCCGCGTCCCCGATGAGAAGCAGGTGAAGAACCGCCTGCACCTGGACCTGCATGTGCCTCCCGATGCCAAGGACCAGGCGATCGCCAACGCCCTCCGCCTCGGCGCCTCCCGCGCCGACGACATCTACGCCGGCGACCGCTGGCGGGTCATGCGAGACCCCGAAGGCAACGAGTTCTGCTTCGTCTGGGGCGCCGGCGCCTCGCCCACCGAAAACCTCAGCCTCCACCACGCCGCCGACGGGTGAACTCGTTTCAGCCGGCCGAGAACGCGGTGCGCACCGGATGGGCCACTCGAGCATGCGCGCGACGCTGATCAACCACACGGCCGATGAGCGTGCCCGCGAGGTCGTCGACCGGCGTGGCCAGGTGGCGGAACGAGACCAGGGAATCCCCTGTGGCATGGGCCTTCTGGCGTGTGGAGCGGGTGACGGGAATCGAACCCGCATGGCCAGCTTGGCAGTCAGGCGGCGGCACGGCTGGCGTGGTCGTCCAGACGGAGAAGCTGTACCGCTGAGTGCCCGTGCGTGAGCCTGCCTAATCGCACGCTAATCACACGACTGGGTGACCTCCCACGCGAACACTCGGCCGCGTTGGTGAACGGGATGCACCAGGTGATCGTAGGAGGCCACTTGTCTGCCACTGAGGGTGACGCGTTCGCCAGCTTCTCGAATGCCTCGATTGCTGAGTCCATGACCCAACCGTCGTAGTCATAGCCGAAGATCAGATGGCCCTGCGACCGGACAGAGCCGAGTCCACCAGCTTGGGGCAGTCCGTCAGCGCGCTGCGATGTGGGGGATTCGGAGAAATGACAACCTCACCGTGTCGTTCCAGTCCCCCGAGCCGGGCAACTACCCGGTGTTCTACCTGGAAGAAATCGTCCAGGCCGACACACCGTGGCAGCCTGGACCGCCAGCACACGCCGGGCGCGTTCACAACGGATGCTGCGAGCTAGGCGACATCGTCGTCCAGTAGATCGTTGGCCTCGCCATGGACGCCTGCCGTGCAAGGGTTGTGGTGGATCCGTCGGCAGACGAGGATCTGCTCATGGGGAGACTCCTGTGCAGGATCGGTGTTCACCGGTGGGTCCATAAGCGCAACCCCGAGGGCGGCGCGCAGTACCTAGAGTGCGAACGCTGTCACAAGCAGAAGGACACCATCACGCTCGGAGATTTTCCCGCGGGTTGACAGGCTTGGCCGGACTGTTCGGTGCCCGGGCGTCGCTAGGTCTGCTGCGATGGGCAAGGCTGGAACGGGAAACGTCAGCCATCGCTCAGGGCCAGGTCTGACGGGCGAAACGCGGGTCGGACGGATTCGGCTGCGTCGCGGCGAGAGATTTCTCCGGGGGCGTGTCGATCCGCGGGCCGCCCGTTCGACCTGTGGGTGCGAGGGCCGAGAGGCGGCCCCGCCGGATGAGGAGAACGCGATGCCGAAGTACATGCTGATCATGCGGGGCACCGATGAGTCGAACGCCGCCATGATGGCCTCGATCGAGGAGGGGATTGCCAGGACCCGCCACTTCATCGAGGAGATGATGAAGGCCGGCGTTCTCCTCGGGGCCGAAGGGCTGGACGATCCGGGCCAGGGCGCCGTGGTCGACTTCAGCGGCGAGGCCCCGGTGGTCACGGACGGGCCGTACGGAGAGACCAAGGAACTGTTCGGGGGCTTCTTCCTGCTCGATGTCGCCTCGAAACAAGAGGCGGTCGAGTGGGCCAAGCGGGTCCCGGCGGCCCCCGGGTCCAAGATCGAGATCCGGCGGGTGCCCGAGGAGGACGAGGTCCCGCAGGACAGCACCGTCCAGCGCTGATGGGTACGGCCGACGTCGAGGCCGTCTGGCGGATTGAGTCGGCGCGGATCGTCGCCGCGCTGACCCGGTTCACCGGCGATTTCGGGCTGGCCGAGGACGCGGCCCAGGAGGCCGTGGCCGAGGCGCTGGTGTCGTGGCCGCTCGCCTCTCCGGCCAATCCGGCCGGCTGGCTGATGGCCACGGCCCGGCGGCGGGCGATCGACGCGATCCGCCGCCGGACCGCCCTGCAGGACCGATACGCCCTGCTGGCGACCGACCCGGCGGTCGACGAGGACATCGACCCCGACAGGATCGACGACGACGTCCTGGCGCTGATGTTCGTCAGCTGCCACCCGGTGCTGTCCCCCGAGGCCCGGGTGGCGCTGACCCTGCGCGTGGTCGGCGGCCTGTCCAGCGAGGAGATCGCCCGCGCGTTCCTCGTACCCGTGCCGACCGTGCAGGCCCGCATCACCCGGGCCAAGAAGACGATCGCGGCGGCCGGGGTGCCGTTCGAGCTGCCGCCGGCCGGCGAGCGCCGGGGGCGGCTGGGCGGCGTGCTCAGCGTCCTCTACGTGATCTTCACCGAGGGGTCGACGGCCACGTCGGGCGACCGGCTACTGCGCCCCGACGTCGCGTACGAGGCGATCCGGCTGGCCCGCACGCTGGCCGCGCTGCAGCCGGACGAGCCGGAGGTGCACGGTTTGCTCGCGCTGTGCGAGCTGACGGCCGCGCGCTTCCCGGCCCGGACCGGCCCGGATGGTTCGCCGATCCTGCTGGCGGACCAGGACCGGCGGCGGTGGGATTTCTCGGCGGTCCGCCGTGGGCTGGCCGCGCTGGCCAAGGCATCGGCTCGCGGGCTCGGCCCCTACGGCCTGCAGGCTGCGATCGCCGCCGCCCACGCGTCGGCGCCGTCGGTGGAGGCGACCGACTGGGACCGGATCGTGGTGCTCTACGAGGCGCTCGGCCGGGTCGCGCCCTCGCCGGTGGTCGAGCTCAACCGGGCCGTCGCCGTGGCCATGGCCTCGGGTCCGGCGCAAGCCCTGGCCATCGTGGATGAGCTGATCGCCTTGGACCGGCTCCCCGGTTCGCATTTGGTTCCGACCGTACGCGGTGAGCTGCTGGCCCGCCTCGGTCGGCGACCGGAGGCGCGCGCCGAGCTGGAGCTGGCGGCCCGGCTGTGCGCCAACCAGCGCGAACGCTCAGTGCTGCTGCGCAAGGCAGCCGCGCTGGGCTGACTTCTCCAGCGCGGCCGGCCGGGATTCGAGTGCGGCCCGGATGCCGTCGATCGCGTCGGTCCCGACGGCCAGGCGCAGCGGCGGCTCCGCCATGCCGGCGACCGCGACGATCGCGTCGGCCAGGTCGGCGAATCCCCGAACGCGGACGGCGGGAGCGCGGCGAACCCGGTGAGAAACTCGCCCATGCTCGGCGCGTAGACCTCGTCGGGCGCGACGACGTGGGCGGTGCTGGCGACGTCGGTCGCGACTGTGCCGGGTTACGGCTCGGGCCATGAGCAGCCACCAGTCTTGCCGCGTCCTCCTGCTAGCCGCCAGACCCAGGTCAGCGCGGTGCGGGTCGAGCGGGGTTTGCTCGATCGCTTGCGCCGCCCGCAGCCCGGCCTGGCGCGCCGCAGGCGCGCCCTTGATCCATAAGAGCCCGTATCGGCAAGGGCAGAGAGACGTGCCAGGCTGACCTCGGTTGGGTGATGCGCGGCCACTCGTCCGCCAGGTGGTCTGCGGCAGTGCGAACGCGTGGATCGAGCCATGTCCGGACGTTGCGGCCCGCTTCAACCGCACGGGGCGGCGCCGCTGCGTCAATCGCGGCGGAAAGACGCATCGGGCGAAGTCGCAGGGGACGAAGCGTTATGCGATCTGGATCGCCTCATGCTGAGACTCACTGCGTATCTCACGCCAGGGTCTCCGCCAGCAGTTCGCCCATGGATCGCACACCGGCGATGAGGCGCTCGTCAGGCACCCCGGAGAAGCTCATCCGCGCGTGGTTGGCCTCGGGGCGGTCAGCAAAGAAGGGCGTACCTGGCACGACGATGACCCCAGCGCGTGGGATGAGGACGTCGCGCTGGAATGCCGCGATGTCGAGCCGCTGTGGGAACGTCGCCCAGGTGAATAGGCCGCCCTGGGCCCGGGTCCAGGTGATCCCGGCTGGGAAGTGCTCCTCCATGGTCGCGAGCATTAGGTCTCGCTGGTGTCTGTAGGTGGGGAGCATGTCGGCGATGTGCCGCTCGATGTCGAACCGGCTGAGGTAGGCCGCGGCCGCGCGCATGTTGAGCGTGCCGTTCTGGGTGTCCGCGGCGAGCTTGAGGAGGGAGAGCTTCTCCCGGATCTCGGGCGTCGCGAGTGCCCAGCCGAGCCTGAGTCCGGGCGCGAGGATCTTCGAGAAGCTGCCCAGGTGGACGACCCGTCCGTTGGTGTCGTGGCTCTTGATCGTCGGCAGGCGCTCGCCTTCGTACCGCAGTTCGCGGTACGGCGTGTCCTCGAGGATGACGACGTCGTACTCCTCGGCGAGCTCCACGAGTCGCCGTCGGCGGGCCAGGCTCATCGTGCGACCCGTCGGGTTCTGGTAGTCGGGAACGGTGTAGATGAGCTTGACCCGCTCGGTGCGGCGCAGGATCTCCTCGAGGGCGTCGGTGTCCATTCCCTCCTCGTCCATGGGCACCGAACGGTAGTCAGGCTCGCACGGGTTGAAGGCGATCAGCGCACCGAGGAAGGTCGGCCGCTCGGTGACGATGACGTCGCCGAGGTCGATGAACAGCTTGGCCGTGAGGTCCAGGCCCTGTTGTCCGCCCTGGGTGATCAGGACGTCGTCGGCGGTGCAAGGCATGCCGTCTGCGGTGAGCCGCCCAGCGACAAGTGCCCGCAGCGCGGGCAGCCCGTCCGAGGCCGTGTACTGCAGCGCCGACGCGTTCCTCGCCGAGAGCAGGTCGTCGTAGATCTCGTGGAGCTCGTCCATAGGAAAGAGCGTGGCATCCGGGTAGCCGCCGGCGAAGGACGTGATCCGCGGATCGCTTGCGAGAGCGAGGAACTCACGGATCGCCGAAGGCTGCACGCGCTCGGCACGGTGGGCGAACGTGGTCATGTCGACCTCCTGAGGTCACCGGTGCACGGCGTCGAGCGCCGCCCGGACGATGGTGTCGGCGTCCAGCCCATGGTGTCGGTACACGCTGTCGAGGTCGCCAGACTGTCCGAATGTCGTGACCGCGAGGTGGACGCCGGGGTGCTGGCAGCCGCCGCGAGGAACGCGAGGGTGTGGGGTGTCCGTCGAGGATGGTGACGAGCGGGGTGCGGCGGCTCGTAGGGAACAGCTCCTCGAGGATCGCGCGCTGGTGCTTCCCCTGCCCGGTCCGCGCCTGGTGCGCGCGGAAGAGGAGGTCTGCGCTGGTGACGCAGATGACGTCGGTCCCGATGCCGTTCGCGTCGGCAAGGTAGCGGGGACGAAGACGCTCATCGTCCTGGACTCGTGGTCGCGCGCCTGAGCCCGCGAGGCGCCACCATCGGCCGCTCGTCGGAAGCCGCCGACAGGTCAGCCGAAGGCCAGTCCTCCCGGACGCCCGTCGCGAAGCGCCGCGAGGTGCTCGTCGTAGTTCATGACGTCAAAGAGCGAGGCGCCGTCGAGCATGCGCGCCTGGAGCCCCTTCTCCCTGGCCTCGATCGCCTCCGCTGCGTCGACGGCGGCACCGAACTCGTCCTCCGAGCCGACGACGAGCCCGTCGTCGTCCCCGACGATCAGCTCACCCGGGTCTACCCGGACACCATCGAGCGACAGGCTGACCCCGGTCTCCGGGAGCGACTTCGCCGCATACGCATTCGGGGCAACCCCGGTCGACCAAACCGGCATCGGCAGCCCGGCGAGCGTGGCGGTGTCACGGGAACGCCCGAGGATGACGAGCCCGGCCAGGCCCCGCCGCTGCGCCTCGGTGCCGAAGAGCTCACCCGCGACGGCCCTGTCGTCCCCACCGGCGTCCACGACGAGAGCATCCCCAGGCCCGGACTCCCGGAGCGCGTGAATGACGGACATGAGGTCCCGGTTGGCCCGGGCAGTGACGACGCGGCCCACGAGGTGACCACCAGGCGCGACGGGACGCAGCCTGGGCGGCAGGATGCGCAAGGTGGGCGCGGCGTCGATGAGACTCGTCGTCGAAAGCTGGCCCAAGCGGTGGAGCAGGTTCTTGGTCATCATGAACGGGTCCTCACGTCACGCGATGGGGGAGGGTTTTGCGGCACGGGTAGCGTCCGGCGGTGACCCGGGGCGACGCAACCTTTGCGCATGATCCCCTCGACGCTTGCACAAGTCAGATGGCCCAGCTATCGCAGACCGGACAGGCCGCGGGCTACCGGCAGGAGGAAATAGTCGCTGCCTTCGAAGATTTGGCGAGCAGGCGCCAATCTAGGTCAGCCGAACTCCCGCCTGCGCGCACTGTGCACGTGTCAATCCCTCCTCCCTCGGGCGATCAGGTGCCCGGGCAAGATCAGGCGAACCTCTCGCCGCTGCGCATCGTGACGGGCTGTGAGGATGGCGTCGAGCCATACCTCACCGGCCCGGAGTCATGCGGACGAGGGTGCGGGTGCGGGCCTCCTGGTAGGGACAGCCGAGGGCCGCGAACGTCGCGGCCATGTTCTCGACGGCGGTCCGGTCATCCGCCGCCATCGCGGCGGCACGCTCGACCATGGCGGATGCGATCGGGTTGTCGCGCGCTGCGTGCCGGGCCCGGTCGATCCGCGACAGCGCGTCGTCGAGTTGGCCGAGGATGGCGGCCTCCGCCCACACGGCGGCGTACCACGGCCGGTACATGATCTGGCCCGCGTGCCACCATGTCTCTGGGTCGTCGAGATCGGCGGCGAGGCGGTCCAATGCTGCCCGGAAGTCGCCCCGATGGAGGGCGACGACGGCGTCGAACGTCGGTGCCCAGGCCTTCGAGCTCACGCGTGCAATCAGGCCTAGGAGGTCCCTGGTGAGTTGCAGCCACTCCGCGCGGCCCGTGTCGTCGCCGAGGATGCCGTGCACCATCGCGACAGCACTCGGCGAGCTCGCCAGGTTCGGGACTACGGGCCGGCCACAGCGTTCCCAGCTGTCGCGGAACAACTGTTCGTCGCGGAGCACCGCTTCGAAGTGGCCGGCGAGGGCGTCGACCTTGAGCCGCTGGGCCAGGCCGAGGAGGCCCTCCTCGCGGTTGAAGGGCAGCCGCGCCAGCCGGTCGGCGTAGTCAGACGCGCCGGCCAGGTCGCCAGCTGCGAGCAGGATCTCGCAGCCGTATTTCGTGTGGTCCCCGTGTGCGAAGCCATGCGTTGCCACCATCGGCAGGGAGGCGATCACCGCCTCGCGGCGCCGCACCGCTGCCACGGCGGCAGGGATGTCATCAAGCCTGAGGTGCACAGCGGTCAGCAAGTCCAGCGCGGCGTCTTCCAACGCGGGGTCACCAGCTTCCCGTGCGACGCTGACGGCGTGTTCCGACCGCTCGACGGTCAGGCCGCGATAGTCGGCGAACGCCTTCGCGACGGCGATCGCGGCTTCGGCCAGGGCAGCGCCGTTCGAGAGCGCGGCGGCCTCGGCGAGCAGGTCAGCCGCCTCTTCGTCCGTATGCGTCTGCGTCATGATTCCCGGAGCCCGAGTGATGAACAGCGACATCCAGGCCAGGTCACAGGCGGCACCGCCCAGGTCCCCGAGCGACCGTGCCAGGTCGGAGGATTCGCGGAGCAAGCGCAGCATGTCGGTGCCGAAGAAGCTGGAACCCGCCGCGCCAGCCGCCATCCGGAGGTGCTGCACCCGGTCGGCCGGTGACGGGCTGAGTTGGGCGGCCTGCTCGTAGCGGTACTTCGCCTCGATCAGTCGTCCACGCAGCCATAGCTGTCCGGCCAGCTGGGCCGCGAGTTCTGCGGCCTGTCCGCGGCGGTCGGGGTCTGCGGCGCACCGGAGCAGCGCGGCCCGGGCATCGTCGACGACCAAGTCGAACCTGGTGCACCACGCCTCTTCCGGCGGTGCGGCCGCGAGATCGGTGAGGACGGCCCGGCACCGCTGCTCGTGGCGGGCCCGGACCGCCTCCTGCTCGCCGGCGGCCTTGAGCTGCTCGTTGGCGTACTGCCGGATCGTCTCCAGCAGTCGGTAGTTTGTCGGCTCGCCGCGGTCGACGATGAGCAGGCTGTGGTCGGCCAGGCGCGACAGCCCGTCGGCGACCTCGGCGTGGTCGCGCGCGGGAGTGGCGACCGCGCCGGCGGCGGCGACGTCGAACCAGGACGCGAAGACGGCGACGCCGCGCAGCAGTGCCTGGTCGGCGGGGGTAAGCAGGTCGTAGCTCCAGCGGATCGTGTCGCGCAGCGAGCGGTGCCGGTCGGCCGCGTGGCCGCCGACGGTCAGGAACCGCAGCCGTTCGTGGAGGCCGGCCTCCAGCCCGTCCAGCCCCAGCGTCGGGTAGCGGGATGCGGCCAGCTCGATCGCCAGCGCGATGCCGTCCAGTCCCCGGCACAGGGCCGCTGCCCGGCGCTTGTCCGGCGGGGTTGCCTCGCCCGTCGCCTCGACCGCGCGGGCCGCGAACAGCGCGACCGCATCCCCGCCGTCGTCCTCGGTGACCGTCAACCCGGGGACGGGGTAGACCCGCTCGTAGGGGAGCATCAGCCGGGTCCGGCTGGTCGCCAGCACCGTGACTGCGGGACAGCCGTTGACGACCAGGTCGACGCAGTCGCGGACTCCGTCGAGCAGGTGCTCGCAGTTGTCCAGCAGGAGCAGCCCGTCACGCCGGGCCAGCGAGGCCACCAGCGCCGCCTCCGGCGAGGCCACCAGTCGCTCGGGCACGCCCACCGCCTCGGCCACGGCCGCGACCGCCGCGGCGGGATCGGTCACCCGCACGAGATCGACGAACCACGCCCCGTCCCGCCGCTGCTTGGCCAGGTCGGCGGCGACGCTGATCGCCAGCCGGGTCTTGCCGACCCCGCCCGGTCCGACCGCGGTGACGAGTCGATGCCCGGCCAGGGTCTCCGAGAGCTCCGCGCGCTCGGCCACCCGGCCGAGGAACGCTGTCACCGGCACCGGCAGCCCCCCGTGAGCCGGCGCGCTCCCGGCGGCGAGCCGGGCCAGGCTGCGCCGGTCCGACACCTGGTACTTGCGCAGCAGGGCAGCCACGTGGCTCTCCACCGTCCGCACCGAGATGAACAGGGCCTCGGCGATCTGCGCATTCGTCAGGTGCTGGCCGAGCAGCGCCAAGACCTCCGACTCACGTGCCGTCATCGCGGTGCCGAGCCTCGCCACCTGTCCAGTGTGCAGGTCGTCGTACCGTTCGGAACACGATCCCGCTAGGTTCCGGCAACGAGGCTCGGCACCACCTGCCATTTGATCGACCTCGAGCAGGGGCATTGATCAGATGCTCACGAATGCGGCCCACCTCCGAGGCATAGCTCAACCTGGCGTCGGGCAGCGTCCGCACATCGGCATGACGCGCGATCAGCGGCAAATCCGGACGTTACGCGAGCCGATGACTCCTCCGATCATCGGCACCCATGCACTTCACGATCAGCGGCATGTCAGTGCGTTGTGGCGGCTATGGTCTTCGGGTGACCGAGACGCTGGTGCGAGCCTTTCCGTCGCGCCTGCACTCCGCGGCGTTGGAGGTCTTCGGGGCGCTACCGGCAAGCGACTACGAGCCAATTGGCGATATCGCGACAAGCTACAGACGCGCGTGCCCGGGTCTCCGTCTCGCGAGCGAACAGGTGTCCATCCCCTACAGGATCTACAACCCGCGGCCTGGGCAGTCGCTCCTCCAACGGCTCGACGACGAGCGCTCGCTCGTCTTGTCCTGCATTTACTCCCGTCATCACGAGGGATTCGTCCGCCAAGAGTTCGTGTCCCGGATCCTTGCGTCGGACGACGACGCCTGCATCATCCCGTTCGTTGTCCAACTCCTCGGGGAGTACGTCGTCGAGATTTGCGCCGACGTCGAGCGCTTCGTCCTCGAGAGCCTGCCGGCTCGCCCGAACCTGCTCCAAGGTTTCGCGACCTTCCTCGCCGACAATCCGTGCTATGCGGAGCTCACAGAACAGCGTGCGACCAGCTACTGGTCCTGTTACTACCGCCGCCAGCACCCATCACGACAGACCTACCCGGGCTTTGTCGCATTGGAATCGCTCCGCACGACGGACTGACCTCTGAGGAACGCATTGCCACGCGAGTGGAACCACGCCCTCAATTCGGCATGAGCGCGGATGGAGCCAGATGCGGATGTTAGGGCGCGATGCCCAGGCGAAGCTGTACCAGCGCTTCTTCAGCCCACTCTGCGGCCGATTGAGGGGGCGCTAACTCGCCGCCGCCGATGCCGCCAAGCGCGGCGAACTCGGCACGCAGCGAAGCCAACAGCGGTCACGCCGTAGTTCGCGAAGAGCGTCGTGATCGCCTCGCTGGGGTGCCTGATCAACGAACGTGCGCACGAACGCGTCGAACCGCGGATCGCCAGGATTCTGCACATCGACCTAGCGGTCGATGAATCGTGACAGCACGCCGGCGCGGTCGTCGGGATGGAGCCAGACGTAGACGTCGAAGCAGGGCGGCACGGCAGCAATGTAGCGAAGGTGCGGCGACCTAGCCTTCAACCACAGTCCGAGACGGATGCGGCAGATGGTCGCGTCGCATCCTGCGCTGTCAGCGGCATGACAGGACGTTGCGAGACCACCAGTTGAGGGCCTCGGGCGGGCCGCCTGCTTCCGGTTGGGTCAATCGCTGTCGTTGCCCTCGAACCCGATGAGCCAGTGCAGGCCGTAGCGATCGATGACTTGCCCGTCGGAGGCTCCCCATGGCCGCGTCTGCAGGTCGTCCACTACTCGGCCACCTTCGGAGAGGCTGGAGAACCACATGCGCAGGGTGCGGGGAGGGGCGGTACCAAGCAGGGACAGCATCATGCCTTTGCAGCGGAACGCAGGCTCGTCTCCCGCCACGTCGGCGGCGAAGAGCGCGACCGGTCCCTCGATCAGGTAGCCGTGGGCAATGGCATCGGCCGGCCCGTCGGTTCTGTTGAACTCGGCAAAGGTGTGCAACTCAACCGCACAGCCGAACACCTCGCCGTAGAAGGTCAAGGCTTCGCGAGCGGTTCCTGGAAAGTGAAGATAGGGCGTGGGGTCGGTCACGCAGCCGATGCTAGACATCCGGCCTCTGACAAGCTGACATCGGCATGTTTGGCCCGCGCGGACGGTGGCAGATCCGGATGTTCACTGAGCCAGCGCTGCGGGCTGAATCAGGGATAAGGTCCCCAGCCATGGACATGCTGAAGGGCGAACAGATCGCCGAGGCCAACCTGATCGACTGGCGCAAGCTGGCCCAGGGACTGCATGCACGCTACGTGATTGACGACTTCGGCACCGGCGCACGGTTCGTCGCCGCGGTGGGCGAGGCGGGCGACGCGCTCGGCCACCACCCGCGCGTGTCGATCGGCCACGGGTACGTCGACCTCAAGTTGGTTAGCGACGACGCCATCTACCGCGACGACGAGGGCACCGAACACCTTGTTGAATGGGTGACCCAGCAGGACGTCGACCTCGCGCGACGGATCACCGAGATCGCCGCTGACCACAAGGTCGACCCAGACCCGGCCTCGGTCTGTGACATCGAGCTCGGCCTCGACACGGCGCGCTCCGCGACCATCGCCCCGGTGTGGGCCGCCATACTGACCGGGAGCGCCGAGGCCCCGGGCCGAGGGACCCCCAGCGACGAGATCCGGGATGCCACGG
>Ga0209382_10000831_pt1 | contig 50140 bp, 31 predicted proteins | sample SoiMetdeltSBSDD5_FD_187599 | JGI IMG/M metagenome (GOLD analysis project Ga0209382, IMG submission 187599) | Bulk soil microbial communities from a Populus tree surrounding site in Tennessee, USA - Soil MetaG P. deltoides SBSDD5 (SPAdes) (version 2) | ecosystem: Environmental > Terrestrial >...
ACTGCTCACAGGCGAAACCAAACTCAATCACTTTGCGCTCAAGTCAAAACTCTATTTGCGCGCCATCCAATCCGCCTATGCCACCTTGCAGGAACTCAATCCTACTCAGTTGGTTGCGTAAGGTGAGACTTTAATACTTCCTGACAATAGACTTATACGAATCCGGCTCACGATTTTGGAGCGTCTGAAATTCCTCGCGCCGCTGGCGGACCTCGCCTAGGTCTACGCGAGCCACACAATAACCCTCGGCGGGTTCGTTGGTCTTAGGGTCCACCTCCCCCGCCAGGGTCGCGTACACCTGGCCTCGAGGGCCGACGATCATCGAATCGCCAAAGAAAGAGTAAGTCACGTCATCCCCCACGCGGTTGGCCGCGGCGACGAACAACGCATTCTCGTAGGCGCGCGCCAGGACATAGGTTCGCCATTCGTCGCGGTGCGGCTTCTCCCAGTTGGCGCAGACGACCAATAACTCCGCGCCCTCCAAGGCCAAACTGCGCGCGGATTCCGGGAAGGCGAGGTCATAACCCAATAGCAGCCCCACAATGCCAAACTGGCACTCAAAGGCCAGATAACGGAATCCGGATCGGAACGCCATCCGCTCTTCGCCTTTGAGGTGGACTTTGCGATATTCGCCGACGAGTTCGCCATCCGGGCCGATGAGCACCGCCGAGTTGAAGAGGATGGATTCGACTTTTTCCTTGGTCGGCAGCCCGAAGGCGATATGCACCCCAAATTCCTGCGCCCGCTGCGCCATCACGTTAACCGTGGAGCCGGGCACACGCTGCGCCAGATCGGTAAAGCGCACGCCGCACTCGTAACCGGTGGTGATGAGTTCGGGAAAGACGATTAAGTCCACTTTCTGCTGGCCGGCGATTTTCGCCACCAAGTCGGACATCTTGATCAAATTCTCTTCGGTTTCGCCGAGTTTGGGTTTCATCTGCACGGTGGCAATGGTCACTTCACGCATAGGTTCTCCTTGAAATTAACTTTTGTTTCCAGACTCATTTCCTTCAGTTCCTTGAATTCCTGTTCTGAGTATATCACTCCCGAAGTGCCTTGAGCACGCCAGCTAAGTCTTCCGGCAGAGGGGCTGAGAAAGTTTTTTTCTCGCCGCTGCCCGGCAAGCACACGGTTAAGCGGGTCGCGTGGAGAAACTGGCGTTCAATGGGCAATGAAGGCCGGCGGCGTCCATAAACCGTATCCCCCACGACCGGACATTTCAAGTAAGCAAAGTGCAATCGGATTTGGTGCGTGCGGCCGGTGAGCAGCCGCGCTTCGACGAGCGTGTGCGCCGGAAATTTTTCCAGCACTCGATATTCGGTCACCGCCGAACGGCCGCGCTGTTCCGGCACCACCGCCATCTGCTTGCGCTGTTTTACATCCCGACCGATGGCGGCTTCGATGCGACCCGTATCCGTCGGTGGATGACCATCCAGCAACGCCAGGTACAATTTTTCCACCTCGCGCACTTTGAACTGGCGCTGGAGTTCGGCGTGCGCGGCATCGTTCTTCGCCACCACAATCAACCCGGAGGTGTCTTTATCCAGGCGATGCACAATGCCTGGGCGTTGCTCATCACCGACTCCCTCCAAGTCCGGGTCATGTCCCAGGATGGCGTTGACCAATGTTCCCTGGAAGTGACCGGCGGAGGGATGCACCACCATCCCCGCCGGTTTATTGATGACCAGCAGATCGTCGTTTTCAAAAAGAATGTCGAGCGGGATTTTCTCCGGGAGATAACTGGACGGAGCCGACGGAGGAATGCGAACCTCGATGTGAGCCGGCGCTTCCAAACGCTGTCCGGCCTTGGTGACCACTTGGTCATTTAGCTTGACCCACCCTTCATCAATGAGACGCTGGACCTGCGTGCGGGAGAGATCAGCCAACTCGGTGGCGATCAATTTGTCCAAGCGCTCCCCCAGGGCGTGTGAGGCAAAGGTAACAATCCGTTCGGGCATGCACCGCCGACCTCGTCAGGAGGCTTCACCCACATCCAGGGAATCGCTGGGAGGCGGAGCCGCGGCCAGTTTCTTGGCCCGTTCCCGACGCGACTCGATCCACATGGTGACCGCTAACATGGCGACGCCCACACTGATGCTGGCATCGGCCACATTGAAAATAGCAAAGGTAAGAATGCTGATGAAATCGGTGACGGTGCCAAACATCAGGCGATCAATGAGATTGCCCAACGCGCCGCCCAACTGCAACCCTAACGCCAAGCGCATCCACCAATGCCCGAGGGGGAGGCGATAGGTGTAGTAAATGATGACCGCAGAAACGACGATGGCGATCACCGTGAAAAGATTGCCGCCGGCTTTGAAAATGCCAAACGCCGCACCGGTGTTATTGATGTACAGCACCCGGATGTCTTCCGTCCACGGGAAGGGATACCAGACTCCGTTGAGGTCAAGGTACTGGCGCACCAGATGCTTGGTGTATTGATCCACAAAGATGACGAGGGCGGCGACGAGGTAGACCACCGTCTGATTGAAAATCTTTTTCAGCACTCTCTCCACTCCAGAGACGTTTGCTCGGCCAGTGAACGGAAACGGATTGTACCCCAGGCAAGAACGATAATCAATGTTAGGGCGAAGCATTCGGTTATGATGCCCGCTGGTAGGCTAATTGTGGGCTGTATGAAGACTTAGCCCTTACTTCTTGACGCCCGGCTCGTTCAGGAGTAGTATCCCGATTGTTCAGCGAGCCCGCCACTGAGGACCTGGCGGGTTTCATTTTGCCTGAAGACCGTCGGAGAATTACCGTGACCGCCATTCGTCATACCAGCCCCCCGCCCCCCACCTCCCTCACCAGCTTTTTAATCGGCAAACCCCTACCGACCTACGAAGCCTCCCATCAGACAATTAGTAAAAAGGTGGGGCTGGCAGTCTTTGCTTCCGATGCGTTGTCCTCCACAGCGTATGCGACCGAAGCGATCCTCGAGGTGCTCGCGTTTGCCGCACCCGTGGCCGGCGCGGCGGTGTTGGGATTTTCAATTCCGATTGCCGGCGCAATTGTTTTTCTTTTAGCCGTCGTTACGATCTCTTATCAACAAACGATCCATGCGTATCCCGGCGGCGGCGGCGCGTACACTGTGGCGCGGGACAACTTGGGCGAGGCGCCGGCCCAAGTCGCCGGCGCGGCGCTCCTCACCGATTATATTCTGACCGTATCCGTCAGCATCGCCTCGGGGGTGGCCCAACTTACCTCCGGCTTTCCGGCCCTCTATCCCTACCGCATAGAAATTGCGATTGGCGTTATCATTTTCATGACCATTGTCAATCTGCGCGGCGTCAAGGAGTCCGGCGTTGCTTTCTCCATCCCCACGTATTTCTTTTTGGGCGTCACCTTTCTCACCTTAGTCATCGGCTTTTACAAATACTTCACGCATTCCCTGGATCAAGTGACCGGCATTACCCCCGCCCAAATAGAAGCGGCGCAGGGTGTGACACTGTTCCTGATTTTGCATGCCTTCTCCAGCGGCTGCACCGCGCTGACCGGCGTAGAGGCCATCTCTAACGGCATCACCGCCTTCAAAGAGCCGAAGAGCCGCAATGCCGCTCAGACACTGATTTGGATGAGCGTTATCCTCTCCGTGCTTTTCCTGGGCATCACCTTCCTGGCGAACCAGATCGGCGCCCGCTTTACGTTGACCGAGACGGTGATTTCCCAGATCGGACGCACCGTATGGGGATCAGGAGTGATGTGGTACGTGCTGCTCGGCGGAACGACTCTGATCTTGATCATGGCCGCGAACACTTCCTTTGCCGACTTTCCTCGGCTGGGCGCTCTCCAAGCCGGTGATGGCTTCCTGCCGCGCCAACTGACCTACCGGGGCAGCCGTCTGGTTTATTCCTATGGCATCCTGGCCTTAGCCGTCTTTGCTTCATTGCTGATCATCGTTTTTAAAGCCGAGACCACCGCGCTGATTCCGCTGTATGCCATCGGCGTTTTTCTATCCTTCAGCCTTTCCCAAACCGGAATGGCGGTGCGCTGGTGGAAAGCCGGCCATCTCAAACCGGGTGAGGAAATTGTCCAGCAAGGAGGCACTGTCCACTACGATCCCCATTGGCGCCTCAAGCTGGCTATCAACGGTTTTGGCGCCGTGCTGACATCAGTGGTCATGCTCGTCTTCGCCTACACCAAGTTCATCTATGGAGCCTGGGTCGTCGTCATCATCATTCCCATGCTGGTGATTATCTTCTTCCGCATTCACCGCCATTATCGAGACGTGGCCAAGCATTTATCGCTGGAGTCCTTTGGCGCTCCGGCGCGCGTCCGGCGCAATCGCGTTTTACTTTTGATGGGGGGGGTGCATGGCGGTGTGCTGCATGCGCTGTTTTATGCCCGTTCGCTCTCCGAGGATGTCACGGCCATTTACGTCGCCACCGATCCGGTGGAGGCAGAGAAAGTCCGGCAAAAGTGGGAACGCTGGGGAGACGGTATTCGGCTGGTGACGATTGATTCGCCCTACCGCCGGTTGATCGAGCCTTTAATCGAATACATTCAGGATTTAGCGGCGGACCGCCAACCCCAGGAGATGCTCACGATTGTGGTTCCACATTTTATCCCGGAACATTGGTGGCAAAATCTGCTGCATATGAACACCGCCCTTATTTTGCGCGGGGCGCTCCTGCGCCAGAGAGATATTGTCGTCATGGAAATACCGTATCACGTGGGCGGGGAAGGAGAATTTGAAGGCCATGACCACCATTAACTTTCGCGAATTGCTGATTGGCCGCCCACTAGCCACCTCGCAGGCGCTGCATGAACGTCTAGGCAAGCGCAAGGCACTGGCCGTCTTTGCTTCGGACGTGCTGTCCTCCACCGCTTACGCCACGGAGGAAATCCTGTTTGTCCTTATCCTCGCCGGGACCGGCGCGTTGACACTTTCAATCTGGCAGATAGGCGCTCTCATCAATGGCATTGGCGCCCTGGCAACGTTGACCGTCTTGGGCGTTATCATCGCCACCCGTTTTACTCACGGGGCCTGGATCATCATCGTCTTAATTCCGGTGATTGTCGGTCTCTTTTTGATGGTTCATCGGCATTATCTGGACACCGCCGCGCAACTGTCTTTGGATGAGTATGGCGCGCCGCCGCGCATCCGCCGCCATCACGTGATCGTGCCGGTGGCCGGCGTCCACCGCGGCGTGCTGCAAGCCCTCCATTATGCGCGCACGTTATCCAACGACGTGACCGCCGTGTACGTGGAAAACGATCCCGCCGAGACCGAGAAGCTCCATCAGAAATGGACGAAATGGGGAGATGGAATCCGGCTGGTGATCCTGCCCTCCGAGTATCGTTCCATCATCGAACCGCTCATCGCTTACCTGGATCGGGTGGATGCCTGTTTACCGGACGATGTGATTACTGTCGTCATGCCGCAATTCTTGGCTTCGCGCTGGTGGCATACCATCTTGCATAATCAAACCGCGCTGCTCATTCGGATGGCGCTGCTTTTCCGTCGGGGCATGGTTGTCACCGACGTGCCCTATCGCCTCAAGGACTAAAACTATGGGAACCGGCACTCGTCAACAAATCATTATCGTAGGCTGTGGCCGCGTGGGGGTGGAGCTGGCCCTCTCCCTCTGGCAGAAGAACCACACCGTCACCGTCGTAGACTCAAATCCCCGGGCATTCGACCGCCTGGGGCCGGAGTTTCGCGGCCGCACGGTGCAGGGCGAAGCCTTCGACCAGGATGTGCTCAAGCGCGCGGGCATCGAAACCGCCGATGCCTTCGCCGCCGTCACGGCATCGGATAGCGCTAATATTGTCGCGGCCCGCGTCGCGCGCGACATTTATCACGTGCACCACGTCGTCGCGCGTGTCTACAATCCGCGCCGGACGCCCGTCTACGAGAAGCTCGGCCTGCAGACCATCATCTCTTCCTCCTGGGGCGCGCAACGCGTGGAACAGTTGATCCTGCATCCTGATCTGCAAAGTATTGCCACGGCCGGCAATGGCGAAGTCCAAATTTATGAAATTAGCGTGCCGCATACTTGGGATGGACGAAAAATCAACGAACTCATTCCATCCGAAACCGTCGTCCCAGTCGCGTTAGCGCGCGGCGGGCGCGGCTCGCTCCCGACACGGGAAACCGTTCTCCAAGCCCAGGATCTCCTCCAAGTTAGCGCCACGGCTGAAGGCATCGCCGCGCTGCGCCGTCAATTTCCGGACGAGCGAAAGGAACATTAGCCATGTTTGTGATTATTGCTGGCGGCGGCCGCACCGGCTCGCACCTGGCAACACTTTTAATCTCGCAGGGGCATGAAGTCCGGCTGATCGAAGCCCGTCCGGAATCGTTGGCCAACTTGCACCGGGAACTTCCGACGGAGGTCATCTTTGAAGGCGATGGCACCGATCCGCAGGCTTTGGAGGACTCCGGCATCCAGCGGGCGCAAGTCCTGGCCGCCGTCACGGCTGACGACGCGGATAATTTGGTGACCATCTCGCTCGCCCGGTATCAATACAGTGTGCGGCGCACAATCGGCCGCATCAACAATCCCAAAAATGCCTGGCTCTTCACGCCGGACTTTGGCGTGGATGTGGCGCTCAATCAGGCGGATGTGATGGCAAAGTTGATCGAAGAAGAAATGTCCCTGGGCGATATGATGACGATGCTTAAACTGCGCCGGGGCAAATACTCCATCGTTGAAGAAAAGATTTCTCCCGGCGCGCGCGCGGTCGGCGTGGCGCTGCGGGATATTGCACTGCCTCAGAACTGCATTATTTCCGCCATCCTGCGCAAAGGCGAAATGGTTCTGCCGCGCGGCACCACCGAGTTGCAGGAGGGCGACGAAATCCTGGCCGTCGTGGATGACAACGCGCGGACCGGGCTGGCCAAACTTCTGGGCCGACCGAATGAAGTCTGAGACTGCCGAATTCCGTTGACACCTCCTAGTCACCGGAGTAGAATGCCGACCAGTAGGGGCGAAGCATTTGTAATGTCACTTTGTGTCTCTCGCTATAGTATGAATGCTTCGCCCTTACTAATTATATGAACGTTGATTTAGAACCCGACCCTAAGCACCTCAACCTCCCGCCCGGAGATTAAGCCTCCGCGATTCACAGCGGCTTCACCGCGTGACGCGCCTCACCTGGCCTTCTCCCGGCCTGGAGGCGCGTTTTTATTTTCAGGAGGCGATTGTGGAAGAACTCCTTATCGAAACCACCCTAGAGCATGTGCGGGCGGCGCTGGAAGATGGCAAGGTAGACGAGGCGATTGCCGCGCTGACCGCGCTCCATCCGGCGGACCGGGCCGAGGCCTTCTCCGACCTCCCACCTGACGACCAGGAAGAAATCCTGCCCCGTCTCAACACGCAAACCGCGGCCGATTTGCTGGAAGAATTGGAAGACGACGAAGCCGCGGAGGCCGCGGGGCACCTCTCGGCCGAGACTCTGGCCGACGTCCTCGACGAAATGAAGCCCGACGAGGCCGCCGACATCCTGGGCGACCTCCCGCCGGAACAGGCGGCCTCTGCCCTGGCCCAAATGGAAGACGCCGATGAGGTCATTCCGTTGCTCGCTCACCCGGATGACACCGCCGGCGGCTTGATGACCTCCGCCTTTTACGCGCTGCGCCGCCAGACCACCGCTCAAATGGCGATAGACTTTCTCCGCACGCAGCGTCCCGACGCCGAATCGCCGTATTACCTGTACGTGGTGGATCGTCTTAACCGCCTCAGCGGCGTCGTCGCCCTCCGCGACTTGATCGTGGCGCCGCCGGAAACTCCGGTGGAATCCATCATGCGCCCGAACGTCATCAGCGTCCCGGTGGGAACGGATCAAGAGGAAGTCGCTCAACTCATGCGGCACTATAATCTTTTGGCCGTGCCCGTCGTGGATCGTGAAGGTAAGCTCATCGGCGTGATCAATCACAATGACATTGTGAACGTGATTGAAGAAGAAGCGACCGAAGACATTTATCGTCTGGCGAATGTGGCCGACGGTGATCTGCAAGTGTGGAGTCCGCTAAGCCTGTCTATCCGCCGCCGCCTGCCGTGGCTGTACGTGAACTTGTTGACTGCCTTCCTGGCGGCTTGGGTCATTAGCCAATTTGAAGCCACGATCGCCCGGCTCGCGGTGCTGGCCGTCTTCCAATCTATTGTCGCCGGCGAGGGCGGCAACGCGGGGACGCAAACGCTGGCAATCATGGTCCGCGGACTGGCGCTGGACGAGATTGAATTTCGCGATGTCTGGCGGGCGCTCTTGCGCGAGACCGGTATTGGGTTGATGCATGGCGTGGCCGTTGGAATTGCGGTGGCCATTGCCGCGTGGCTCTGGCGCGGGATTCCAGTTCTCGGTTTAGTCATCGGCCTCGCAATGGCCGGAAACCTGGTCGCGGCCGGGATCGCCGGGACGCTGGTGCCGCTCACCCTCAAAGCTTTTAAGCTCGACCCGGCGCTGGCTTCGGCGGTGCTGGTGACGACAGTGACAGACTGCGTGGGATTTGGGTTATTCCTGGGACTGGCGACTTTGTTTTTGCCTTATCTGACAACCTGAAGGATGAATTATGAAGGATGAAGGATGAATAAAATCGGCCCTGCTTTTCCATTCGTTACATCAGTTACATCCGTTGACTCACCTTCTATGGAGGCAACCAGTGAAACGCTTAATTGTGAATGCAGATGATTACGGTTTGACCGCGACGGTCTCGGCGGGGATTCGCCAGGCCCATCAGGCGGGCATCGTCACCTCCACCACGGCGATGATGAATATGGCCGGCGTGGAAGACGAGTTGCAAACCGCCCGCCGGGATTGTCCGAAACTTGGTTTAGGAGTCCATCTCGTGCTAACCGCGGGCAAGCCCCTCCTGCCGGTCAAAGAAGTCCCCTCGATCACCGCCCTCTCCGGCACAGAGAGTTTCCCCAAGCTGGCGGTCCTCTCCAAAAGCGGGGATCAACTCAAAGCCGAGGAAGTCAAAGCGGAGTGGCGCGCGCAGATTGAAAAGTTCATTCGCGAGGCCGGACGGCAACCGGATCACCTGGACAGCCATCATCACACTTCCTACCTCACCCCGCCCTTATTCGGCGCAATGTTGGAATTGGCGCGTGAGTATGATTGCGCCATCCGCATGCCCCTCGCGGGTGAGATTGATTTAAGACTTCTCTTGGGCGACCAGGCCTCGGGCTCAGTGGATCGAGTGGTGCAATTTCTTTTGCCCATGCTGTTAGCCTCCACCGACGTGCGCCGTCCGAATTGTTCCGAGATAGGCTTCTACGATCAGCAGGCCACCCTCGCCACGCTGCACGCCATGATTGATCGCCTGCCGGAGGGCGTCACGGAAATTATGACTCATCCCGGCCAGCCGGACGAAACATTGAGCCAGATCACCGGTTACAACCACCAACGCGCCGTCGAGCTTCGCCTGCTAACCGACCCCGATTTAAAGAAGCGCTTAAGCGCGGCCGGCGTAGAACTGATTTCGTTCGGGGAGTTGTAAAACAATTTTAGCCTTGAGACGTCTGCTCATCGTTGCTTTCCGCCTGCTCTACAATGAACTGGCCTGGACCTATGATCTGGTCAGTTGGAGCGTTTCGATTGGGCAGTGGCGGAGTTGGCAGCGAGCGGCGCTGCCTTACTTGCGCGGACAGCGGATTCTGGAAATTGCGCATGGCACCGGGAATATGCTGCTCGACCTGGCGGCGCTCGGCTTTGAGCCGGTGGGATTGGATTTATCCCCGACGATGGGGCGCATCGCCCGCCGAAAAATCCGCTCCCAAGGACTCGCTCTCCCACTCGTCCGAGGCCGAGTCCAGGCGCTGCCGTTTGAGAGCAACTCGTTCCCCAGCATTCTCTCCACCTTCCCGACCGAATTTATCGCAAGCCCCTCCGCCCTCGCCGAATTTTACCGGGTCTTACAGCCGGGCGGCGTGATGGTGATTGTCCCCGTCGCCCTCATTACCGGCGCCGCGCAACTAGACCGCTTCGCCGATTGGCTTTTCCGGGTCACTGGACAAGCGGGCGATTGGCACACACAGCTCACCGATCTTTACACTGCCGCCGGTTTCTCGACGCGCGCCGAGCGCATTCGACTGCCGCGCAGTGTCGTAGTTGTCGTCATCGCCGAAAAGAAAGCCTGAAACTGGTGGTTGGTTGTTGGCGACTGGCGGCTGGTGGTTAGTTACTGGCCGAAGGTGCTAGCTAGTTGTCAAAACGTTGGACTTTCGACTTACCACCTTCCACTGGCCACTTCTGACTCCTGAATTCTGTCTCCTGACTTCGGATTTTAGATTTTGCATTACAATTCTCTCCCATGAAACTCCTCCCCCACCGGATGCCGCGCTGGTATCACTCGCTTTCGGACAACGTCCGCGACACACTGGTGCTGCTGCACCAATTTCGCGGTTTACTGATCCTGTTCAGCCTGACGGTGGTGGGTGGTGGTAGTTTGTATTTCATCCTGGCGCAACAGAATGGGGAACCACGCCCGGCCTCTATCGTCGAGGCTATCTTCCTTAGTCTTTCCATGATCTTTTTGCAAGCCAACGCCGAATTTCCCGACGTTTGGTATTTACAAATTTTTTTCTTCGTCATGCCGGCGTTGGGCTTGAGCATCTTGAGCCAGGGTGCGGCAGACTTTGGCGTGCTGCTGTTCAACCGGCGGGCGCGCGGGGAGGCATGGCAAGTGGCCGTCGCAGAAACCTTTACCGATCATATCGTCGTCGTCGGGTTGGGGCACTTGGGCTTTCGCATCGCGCGGGCCTTGCACGAACTCGACGAGCGCTTTCTGGTCATCGAAGAGAATCCCAAAGCCGAACTCGTCTCGCAAGTCGAGAGCTGGAACGTGCCCGTGATCCATGGCGACGCGATCAAGCATGACGTGCTGATCAAGGGGGGCGTGCCGCGCGCGCATACCATCGTCGTGGCCACGAGTGATGATACGTTGAACTTGCAGATCGCCATCCACGCCCGAGCGGTGAATCCCAAAGTGCGCACCATCGTCCGGCTGTTCGATGATGATTTTGCCCGCGAGGTGCGGGAGGCGTTTGGCATCACGGCTGCCTACAGCGCCTCGGCCTTCGCCGCCCCGGCCTTCGCTGCCGCCGCTGCGGATTTAGATATCGCCGAGGCCATTCACCTAAATGGACGCGTGCTCAACATGAGCCATTTGACTCTGGTTCCCACGTCAGCGCTGCTCGGCAAGACCATCAGTTTCCTGGAGCACGAATACGATCTGAGCGTTGTGCTCCTCCGGCACGGCAAAACCGCTCACTTGAATCCGCCCCCCGACCGGCCACTGCAAGCCGAAGACCAAATCACCGTGTTCGCTGACAGCAGCACCTTGCACAAATTAAATCGGCTGAACAAGTAACAGGTAGCAGGTGGCAGGTGGCAAGTGAAAGGTTTTACTTGCCACCTGCCACCTGCCTCTTCAGAAATTGGACAGTCCCCAGTGAGCGCGGTATAATGCGCCAACTTTCACGACCCGCCTCGAACGGCGGGCATTTCTTTGAATTGGGAGGCGCTTTTACTCATGCAGCGACGCTATACAGCCTGGCTTATCCCGATTGTGACCCTCATCCTCCTGGCCGCGTATGTGGTCTGGCCGAACAATCCGGGCGTCCATTTCACCTTGGGGAGTACGTCATTTGACCGTGACTTCACCGTTCATGAAGGGCTTGATCTGCAAGGCGGTCTGCAAGTATTGATGGAAGCGGATCTGCCCGCCGGAGCAACGATTGATAACCAGGCCATGAATGTGGCCCGGCAAATCGTTGAGCAGCGCGTTAATGGCTTGGGTGTGACCGAGCCGGTTGTGCAGCGCCAAGGTGAACGCCGGATCGTCATCGAACTTCCGGGCGTCACCGACCCCCAGCAAGCGATTGAGACTATCAAGCAGACCGGGCTGTTAGAATTTGTGGATGTCGGCGCGCAACCCGTGACCGAGGATACGGTCGTTAACACCGATTGCTACGATCCTTCCAAAGTGGACTGCGGCAATCCGAATGGAGTCGTCGCTACGCCCGCGGCCACTTTAACGAGTGAGTCCACAAGCGCTCCAACTGCGACCTCCGCCGAAGCGACAGCGGCTGCGACCACCGCCCCCACCCCCACCGCGACGGGTCCTACCTATCACACCGTGATGACCGGGGTCGCGCTCAAAGACGCCGCCGTCACCAGCCAAAATGGGGAAGTGGTCATCAACTTCACGCTCACGCCCGAGGGCACCAAGATTTTTGGCGATTTCACGACGCAGCACACTGGCCAATACTTAGCCATCGTTTTGGACAAAAAAGTGCTCTCGGCGCCGGTCATTCGGCAGGCCATCACCACCGGCACCGGGACGATCAGCGGCAATTTCACGATTGAGTCAGCCAACCGGCTGGCGCTGCAACTGCGCTACGGCTCGCTGCCCATCCCGCTCAAGGTCGCTCAATCCCGCGAGATCGGCCCGACGCTCGGCGAGGACTCGGTGCGCAAGAGCACCATCGCCGGGGCGATTGGCCTGATCTCCGTCGTGTTGTTCATGCTGCTTTACTATCGCCTGCCGGGCGCCATCGCCGATATTGCGCTCATCATCTACGCCATTCTCACGTTCGCGTTGTTCAAGCTCATCCCCGTTACGCTAACCCTGCCCGGGCTTGCCGGCTTTGTGTTATCCGTTGGGGTGGCGGTAGACGCGAACATCTTGATCTTCGAGCGCATGAAAGAAGAATTACGCGCCGGCCGGAATCTGCGTAACGCCGTGGATACCGGCTTCAGCCGCGCCTGGCCGTCCATCCGCGACTCGAACGCTGCCACGTTGATTACCTGCGGCATTTTGTTTTGGTTCGGCAACACCTTTGGGGCCAGCATCGTCAAGGGCTTCGCGCTGACGTTGGCGTTGGGCGTGGCAGTCAGCCTGTTTACCGCCATCCTGGTCACCCGCAGCATCCTGCACCTTTTCCTGGATCGGATTGATTTTTCCGAAAAGCATTCGTGGTTTGGAATCTAAGCATTGTTGATTGCTGATTTTTGATTGCTGATTGAAAAGTTCATAATCAGCAATCTTCAATCAACAATCAGCAATTCCAAGGGAGTTGCTATGTTCGATATCGTCAAACGCCGTTATTGGTATTTTGCTCTGTCCCTGCTGATCATCGTGCCGGGGATTATTGCGCTGTTCATCTGGAAACTCCCCCTCTCAATTGACTTCACCAGCGGCACGCTGCTGGAGCTTCAATTTGCTGAGGCCACCCAGCCCCTGGAGCCGGCTCGAGTCCGGGAGGTGTATGTGGAGCAAGGCTTCGAAGGCACGGTGCAGTCCTCCGGCGAAAACATTGTTATTATCCGCAGCAAACCGCTCGAGGAAGCTGACAAACAGGCGATCATTACGGCGCTGGAAGGTGTGTATGGACCAGCCACGGTGCTGAACGCCGAAACCGTCGGGCCGAGCGTTGGCACGGAAGTCGCGCAGCGCGCCGTGCTGGCCGTGGGGGTAGCGGCCATTTTCATCCTGCTCTACATTTCTTTTGCCTTCCGCCGCGTGGATCACGCTTTGCGTTACGGTGTCTGCGCGATTGTCGCCATGCTGCACGACGTGTTGGTCGTCGTCGGCGCGGCGGCGATCTTTGGCAAGCTCTTTGGGTGGGAGGTGGACGCGCTCTTCCTAACCGGTCTGCTGACGGTCGCCAGTTTTTCCGTGCATGATACGATCGTGGTCTTCGACCGCATCCGGGAAAACTTGGCCCTGCACCGGCGGTTGGATTATGAGACCGTGGTTAACCACAGCATCGTGCAAACACTGGATCGTTCGATCAACACGCAGTTGACGGTGATGCTCACCTTGCTGGCATTGGCGTTGTTTGGCGGCGTCACGATCCGGCACTTTGTGGTCATACTGCTCATCGGCGTCCTCTCCGGAACCTATTCTTCGATCTTCAACGCCGCGCCGCTGCTGGTGGTCTGGGAAAATGGCGAATGGCTTAACCCATTCCGCCGCGAAAAACCGGCGCCCGCTTAAATTCGAAAACTAACTCGAAAGAAACCAAAACACACCGGGCTGTTCTCCACAGCCCGGTGTGTTTTTTATTTTAGACTAAAGCCCAAGCGGCGCTTCGTTCGCCAAAGCTCAACTTACCGCCTGACCACTGGCAGGTAGACAAAATCAGTAAAGTGAACTGCCTTTCCCAGAATCGCGAAGCGCATGTCTACGTTGGTGCTGCCGAAGGGAAATTGGCAGTCCGCGATCCGTCTACCCCACTTGGTAATGCAATCCGAAGTGATGCCTTGGCCCTCACCCCGATAGACCGACGGGCTCGTGCCATTGAAAGGCGAGGCGCTATTCCGCTCCGTCCATAACCACGCATCGGTGGTATTCATAATAATATTCGGTTGAATCGAGACCCAGTACGTAATCGGCGCTCCGGTAGGCAAGAGCGTGGGACTGGGGAGGTTAATGGTGGCCGTCCCGGTAACCAGGGTCGTATTTACGACCGTGTTATAGACCGCCGTCCCGGGGACATGCTTGGTGGTGGTGATGGTATCGGTGTAGAACAGAAGATTAACGGAGCTCGCTTGCGTTGCACCCGGCGGGCTATAGCGACCAACCACCTGGACCGCCGTGACCATCCAGTAGTTGTTAACCGCATCGTTAATGACAAAATCATCGGCGATCAGGTGGTCGGTTACCGTGATGTAGTTTGATGCGTTGACTGACTCCCCACCCGTGGTATCAGTTTGGCTCCACAGCACATCTTGCGGCCCAACGAGATCAGGCAGGGAGGCGGTTAAGGAGTTCGTGGCCATTAAAGATGACGGCGCACTCGGAACTACGTCTGATGCCAAAACACCACTGCTCACGAGAAACACCGCCACAACAGCTATCAGCCCACTATGGATCATTAAACGTTTATTATTCATTCGCCTCAAGCCTATCTTTTTTTAGCAATTAACGGCCATACCCTCAACGGCTCATAGCCCATTTTAACCTGAATTCCTGAATTCGGGATAAGCCAGACTGTGTGTCATGCTGCAGGGCATTCTTGGCCACCTGCCCCGCGTCCTGAGCTTGTCGAAGGATCGCGGGGTGAAGCATCTCTACATCTGATCGGGAGACCCTTCAGTCACATCCTTCGACTGCGCTCAGGACAAGTGCTCAGGCGATGCCACCTACCCCGCGCAGTTCACGGGGTGAAGCGTAGCCGAAGGAGTAACATTTCTGATTTTTCCTCATCCCTAACTGACGTTATTTTACTGCATGAGCGAGATAGACGGCGCCGGGATGTAGATCAGATCGGGATTGAAAAACACGTTCACGTCCCCATTGCCGCCGGCGACAAAGGTGTCAGACAGAATTTGTCCCGTCACCGACCAATCGCCGTTGCCTTCTAACTCAACCTCCGCCGAGGGCGCATAGATCGTGCCTTCTATATTCCAACCGGCTTGGCCCGCCAGGGCGATGTCATTGGGGTTGTTACGGTCCATATAAAAGACAATGCCAATGTAATGGCAGACGGAGGTGTTAGGTGCTTCCCAGGGAAGTATTGAAGCGCACGAGGGATTGTACGTTGTCGAGGGAGCTTTAAGATCCATGATGCCCTGCTGAATGCTCATACCACCAGATTGAAGATAGATCATTACGCCAGTGCCGGCCAGAACACCGCTTGGCATAATATCCACGGCATGAGCATCATTGTCCGTGATGCAATACAAGCCGGGCTGAAGGGTCAGGGTACCCGTGGCCTTTATAGAGGTGTAAGTCCCCGGGCTAAGCGAGCCGCTTCCTGACGCAGCGCCTTGGTTTGGTCCGCAGTTAGGTGGATCCAAATCACCCAAGGGATCGCTGGAGATTGGCTCCGCTCCGGATTCGACGGGCCAGGGGAGGATAGTGCCAGCGCCACCGGCTGGATGAGAGGTGTCAACCACATTGATGTCGTAACCGTCATTAACGACGATTGAGCCACCGCCGGCGGCATTAACCACGACCGCGCCAACACCGCAGTTAGTATCGCCCACGGAGTTGGCAAAAACGCCTCCATTTGAGACAACCAGATTGCCATTACCGTTCGTTTTTATAACGCTACAACCATCTTTGGCCAGCGACACCACCGCATTGCCATCTACCGGCGGCCCGGCCTTTACGGCGCGCGCCACGGAGGAGACGGTCAACTGGAATGGCCCCTTATACACCAGATGTGCCAGCGCGGTGGGGACGCGCTCGGTAATCACGACCTGCATGTAATCCGAGTTGCCCACATACGCGCCAATGATCGGCGGGCGATAAAACTTGACCCAGTTGCTGGTTGAGTTATTGTCGTAATCATTTGTCGCTGCATTGGCTAGCGCGGTCGTGCTGATGGTTGAGGTAGACCCCATCATGTATTGATAGGCGGCCGCCATGACGGCGTTATCTGCCGCGGATTGCGCGCGGCGCTGCTCCGTATAAATATTGCCGCCATCCAGCGCCACGGCGGCGAAACCCAACAATCCAATGAGAGCCAATGCCAGCAGCACAATAGCCTGGCCCCGTTCGCGACGAAGTTGTGGAGTAAGCATGAGATTTACCTCCTGGATCAAACCTACCTGAGATCGGTCAGGTCGCTTAGACCTGCTGCGTCTCGGGCTAGGGCGGACTGATAATGACTGAAACGGCGCGGGCTTTGAGCGTGAGTGTTTGCCCGCCAATGAAAGGGGTAATGAGTGTATATGGATAGCTAACGGTCACCGTCAGCGTTTTGCCCGGCACGGGTGGGTTGACAACCTCCACGGTGATCGCCGCGTCAGTCCAATCCACCAGCCCGCCTTGGGGAGCTGAATGCTTGATCCGGTATAAAATGTTATCTGGATCGTCATCCGAGACGCCGGACAACGAGCCATCTATCCAAGTCGGGTGAGCCTGACCATAGTAGGCGCCTTCGGCGGCGGCGTCTTTCAACGCCAGGTAAGTGAAGTACGCCCGCCCTAAATCCATCACGCCGGCCAGGAGGACAATCAAAAGGACCGCCATCAGTGAGAATTCCACCAAGCTTTGGCCGACTTGGGAATTATTCTTTAGACCAAGCCGCGAGACCACCCACCGAGGTTTTGAAGTAAGTTGCTTTGTGTAAGTGTCCATAATATTACTCCGCCGCTCAGGCCGGCGAGATCATGGGTGATCTCGCCGGCCTAACAATAGCCTAGGGTGCCACCACAACAGTGGGAGAGGTACAGACACTCCCGCCGGCGTTATTATCCCAGGTTGCTACGATAACAAAGCTGCCCGAACCACTCACCGCGAAGTTGTAGGTTAACTTGAGCGTCTTGCTAAAACCGTTATTAATGTTGCGGTTCCCGGTAGCATCCCAAGCCGGGGTGCTCGAATCGCTCAGGGTAATCGGGGAGGTGTTATCCCCTGACCCCGTCCAGATGAGAGAACCCTGCAAGTGAGCCATGTTCAGTTGGCGCGACGTCGGCGTATCCGGCCAGGTGATGGCCAGGCTGGATAAGCGGCGCGTGATCCCGGTGGCATTCGTAAAGGACACCTGAATGAACTGATCCGCGCCGGAGGTGATACCCAGCGCCGAGCCGGTGATGCAGACAAAGTTCACGGTGGCCGTCTGAGTCACGACGACCTGGGGCGAGTCGGTCGTATCCGTCGCCGTGTAGACACTTGAACCCACATAGATGGATTTCACGGTGAAGGTCGCCTGCCCATTGGCATCCGTTGTGCCGCTCACGGTAGTGATGGTATCCGAAAGCGGACGCGTGGAGCTAATCGTCACCACCTTGCCCGCTACCGGACTGCCAATACTATCTTTGAGCGTAACGACGAGCGTTGAGAAGGAAGAACCATCCGCCTGGACCGAAGTGGGCGAGGCGATGAGGGTTGAAGTCGTCGCATTCGCGCCGGCGGTGATGAAGTTGATCGTGGCGGAGGGGGTCACACTCGGCGAGGTAATGATGCTGGTGCCTTGCGTCGAGGATTTTACCGTAAAGGTTGCTTGACCCGACGCATTGGTTACTCCACTCAACGTCGTGATGGTATCGGTTGCACCTCGATCGGAGGAAATCGTTACCACCTGACCCGAGACCGGCTGGAAATTAGCATCCCGGAGCGTGACCGTTACGGTCGAGACGGAGATACCATCGGCCTGGACGGAGGTGGGTGAAGCGGTAATCAATGAGTTTCCAGCCACCACTGCCCCGGCGACGTAAGTGACATTCTCCGTATCCGTGAGGGTAATAGTATCCGTGGTGTCCTTAGCGGTGTAGGTACTGGTTCCGACTGTCCCGGATTTGACGTTGAAGAAGGCTTGACCATTAATATCCGTCGTAGCGGTAATGACAGTAATCGTGTCTGTAGCGCCACGCGAGGAAGTAAGCGAGACTACCTTGCCGGGAACCGGATTGCCACCTGGGACCATGTTGTCGCGCAAAGTGACGGTGATTAGCGTGCCTGGGCCAACTGGGTTCGCCAGCAACGAGTTTGTTTGGGCCACGACCGTGGAGTTCAGACCGCTCGGCAATCCATTGAAATAGGTAACGTCAGCGGTTTGGGTAATAGTAACAGAATCACCTTTCGCGGTGTAGGTGCTTAGCGCACAATTATCCGAAGTCACTTTAGCAGTCACTTGTCCTGCAGCATTCGTCGTCGGGCCCGGTGACCATAGGAGGATACTATCATGTTGGGGGATGGGGAACAGATCTACGCTCTTGATCCCCCGACTGCTCGACAAGCTAACCGTTTTACCTGCCCCGACTGCATTGCTGTATTTATCCTTCAGCGTCACCGTCACATCCGCGTAGCTGGTATCATCACACGGCACGGAGGTGGGCACGGCCACCACGGTGGAGGTCCCCGCATCCACCGGCCCGGGGATATACGCAACCGAGACAGTCTTATTGATACTGCCCGGTGAAGCACCCAACGTGAAATTATAAGTTCCGGTCACGGTCGCAGTGAGAACAAAGGTGGCTATTCCGGCGGTAGTCGTCATAGAACTACTGGCCGGTTTGATCGTGATCGCTCCGGGGTTACTACTGGAACCTAGTGTGACATTTATGCCATCTTGAACGCAGTTCTTGCTATTTTTGATCGTGACAGTGACGGTGATGGGTGAGCCGGCCGTCTGCGTAATAGGGGAAGCGGCCGCTGTGGAAAAGCCATCATAGGCCGTATTTGTTCCCGAGGGGCAAGCGGGCGTGGGGGTCGGGCCAATAATGGAAGTGAAAATAGTGCGCGCGGCCTGAAAGGTCAAGGGCAATTCAGGGATCGGCACAATTGGCACGATCGGGCGGTAGTTGGTAGTGATAGCGACGACGATCCGGTCCCCGCTGCTGATGCCCGGATCTACCCAGGTATTGATCGTATGGGTCGCCGCATCCTCGGGGCAATTGGCAAAGGTGATGCTGGTGCCGCCATGATCATACGCAATATCAATTTCATTAGTGGTTAACGTGAGGAGCGGGCTAGCCTGCCGAGCGGTCGCCCTGATCCCGGCACAATCCAGGTAATAGGGTTGAACACCCGCTGTGCCGGTATTACTATCGCCCGCCACGGACCCGTAGCGGACGGCTTGCCGGGCGCCGCTGGAGATGCCGCTGTAGATCGCCAGCAGCCGCCCCATTTCGATGACCCCGAAGATAAGTAAAAGGAGAAGCGGCAAAATCAGCGCGAACTCGACCATTCCCTGAGCATGCGTCCAAAAATGTGGTTTACTTTTCATAAGTGTTTAGCTCCGGGGGCATTTTACCAAATATTGGTAGCGGCTGCCTATAGGAAGAGGGGCCATCTCGCACTCTCTATCGTTTAACTTACGGGGAAGATACGGCTCTGAGACTAGTATCTCTCCTCAAGGGAGAACGGTATAATCCTTGGCACGTTATGATTAACCAATCCACAACCTGAGGCGCTGACGTGCCACCTATTGATCCCGTTGAACCGATCCTTATCCGGCGCGCCCAACAAGGTGAAGCCGAGGCGCTGTCTGAGCTTTACCAACGACATACCCCGGCCATCTTTCGTTACTTCTTTTTTCGGGTGAACGATCAGGCGCTGGCCGAGGACCTGACCGGAGAAGTCTTCATGCACATGCTGGAGGCGCTCCCACGCTACATCGAACGGGGCGTGCCTTTTGCCGCCTGGTTGTTCCGAATTGCGCATGCCCGACTGGTAGATCATCACCGGCGGGCCGCCCACCGCCCCACCGAAAGCCTGGCGGAGACTCATCCGGACCATGCGCCTAGCCCGGAAGATCAGGCGCACAGCCTGGCTGAAGCTCGGCGATTAAAAAGGGCCATTGCGCTGCTCACCGAGGAACAGCAAACCGTTATTCAACTGCGTTTTGTGGAAGGCTACAGCCTGGAAGAGACGGCGCGGATGATGGAAAAAACGACAGGAGCGATCAAAGCCATGCAGCACCGCGCGCTAAATCGGCTGGCTCGACAACTTGACAAATGAAACCTGAAGATATCCTAGAATACTGTTTGAAGGAAATAGCCGCCGGGCGCAAGACGCCGGCCGAATGCGCTGTCTTATTTCCGGCTATGCCGGGCCTGGAGGCGCAACTCCTGGCCGCCGCTGCGTTAAGGCAGTTGGAAGTCCTAACCCTGCGCCCTGAAGCCAGTCAACGAATTGAAGCCCGTTTGCGCCAAAAATTGCGCGTTCAAAAGCCAATCGCTGCCCGGCGTCGCCTTTTGACGCTACGCTGGGCGATGCCGCTCGCGCTGATTACGACCTTGATTTTTGGAACGGTTGGCACGGTCGCCGCCTCGTCTGACAGCTTACCCGGGAATGCGCTGTACCCGGTCAAGCGCGCGGGCGAGACCGTTCAGGTCATCCTCACCCCCACTTCGGAGCAAGCGTCACTCCACACCTCGTTAGCCCAGCACCGCCTGGATGAAATCACGGCCCTTCACCAACAGGGAACCTTTGACTTGAACTTGCTGACCGACCTGACGACTGAAACCGAGACGGCGTTGAACTTGGTGGAAAACACGCCAGCGGAAGAACAAGGCGAGGTTCTAAGCGGGATCATGCTTTTGACGGAGCGCCAGCAAGCCATCTTGACGACGGTGAAAGCCTCCGCCCCGCCCCAGGCGCAAACCGGTTTGGATCGCGCCATCGAAGCCTCGAGCCACAACCACGGGGTCGCGCAAGGCCATTTGAAACAAAGCCCGCCGGGACAAGCCAAGAAGACCGAGACCGCGCCCGAGAGCACCAACGCTGACGGACATGGACCCGCTGACCCAAATTGCCAAGCGAATAGCCCGAACTCGCCGAACTATTGCACACCGACACCCCAGCCGGTTTCTATCTTCGCCACGCCCTCGGCCACACCGTGTGCGGCTCAAAACGGCAAAACTTCGAAGAATCCTAAATGCCAGGCGACCCGGACACCCTGCCCGGCCGAGAAACCGGGGCGTTCCAAATGCAAGTAGCAGTCGTCACAGGTTCATATACCACTTCAAAAATTCTGCAAATTCCTGGTTGTAAAGATAAAGCACTAACGCCCCCAAAATTAAAAATGGGCCATAAGGAATCGCCGTAAACGGCCGGTATTGCCGGCGCAGCCACTGCACGAACAAATACAAGGCGCTGAAGACGCCGGCTGAGAATATGGCGATGACTAAGGCGAACAAAATTGCCGACCAGCCGACTGTCAGGCCAATGACCAAGGCCAGGTTCACGTCCCCCCCACCCAGCGCAATTTCATCCAACGGCTGCCCACGCTGACGCGCGACAACTGCCGAGAAAAGCTGCCCTAGCAGAAACATCCCGAACAACAAGCCGTAACCAGCCACCCCGCCGAGGAGAGTCTTCACCGGCCCACGCTCGGGTTGCAGGCAGCCGATCAATCCAATCACCACCGCCGCCGGCCAGATCACCTCGTGCAAGACCAGCCGGTGTTCAAGGTCAATAAGCGTAATCAGAATAAAGATGAGGATGACCACGGCTGCCGCCAAGAACTTGCCGAGGTCTTGCCCGGCCCAGTTCCACAAGTAAGCCAGGCTGAGGCCGGTCACCAGTTCGACGACGACGTGTCGCACTCGGCGCGGCGCCGCGCAGTGTTCACACTGGCCGTTGCGAAAGATAAAGCCCATCAAGGCCGGCCAATAAAAGGGTTGATGGGCCGCGCCACAATAGCGACAGCGGGGCAGCGTCGGCGCGTGGCGGACGCCCAAGGTATCCGGCGGCAGATTGTCCGCCAAGCTATTAATGACAATACCCAGGCCCAAGCCGATAAGGAAGAGAACGGCTAATGTAAGCATGCGGATGATTATACTGAGATTGCAAATGAGCGCATTCCTTATCTCTCTGAACAGAGTGCCGGCACTCTGTTTTTAATCGAACCAATGAAGCCGGTGCTATCCGCCGAATGCACAAATCCTGGGGGGCACAGTATAATGCGCGACGATAAAGAAATAGTTCTCTTTAGCGACAACTCGACAATGAACAGTGTAGTGGAATTGGATGAAGTTTACATCTTTCCGGTGTCGTTTGCTCAGCAGCGGCTGTGGCTGCTGGATCAACTCCAGCCAAACAATCCAGCGTACAACATCCCAACGGCGCTTCGGGTGCAGGGCCGCCTGAACGTCGGCACCCTTGCCCGTTGCCTGAGCGAAATTGTTAGACGACATGAGGTGTTGCGCACCACTTTTGCAACCCAGGAGGGCGAACCGGTGCAGGTCATTGCCCCGATCCTGACCCTCACGTTTCCCCTCGTGGACTTAAGCGGGCTAGCTGAAGCCGGCCGCGAAGACGAAGTACACCGCTGGGTGAGAGAAGAAAGCCTCCGGTCTTTTGATTTGCAGCGCGGGCCGCTGCTGCGGGCTACCCTGCTCCGGTTGGGTCCCGCAACGCACGTTATCTTATTCACCATGCATCATATTATCTCGGATGGTTGGTCAGTCATAACCCTCATCCGAGAAATGGTCGCCCTGTATGCGGCCTATAGCGCGCACAAGCCTTCTCCCTTATCTGAATTGACAATTCAATACGCCGACTTTGCCCAATGGCAACGCGCCTGGCTGCAAGGCGAGGTGCTGGAGACCCACCTGAATTACTGGAAACAGCAGTTGGCCGGAATGCCGGTGACCTTGAATTTACCGACGGACTACCCTCGCCCACCCGTCTTTGCGCCGGAAGGGTGTGCCTACTCCTTTACCTTGTCTAACCAATTAAAAGAAACACTGGTAGACCTCAGCCGCCGCCGGGGCGTCACGCTCTTTATGACCTTGCTCGCCGCCTTTCAGATATTGCTTCAGCGCTACAGCGGCCAGGACGACATTGCCGTCGGTTCCCCGGTCGCCAACCGCACGCGGGCCGAACTTGAACCGCTCATTGGGTTCTTCGTTAATACACTCGTACTGCGGACCCGCTTGGATGGCAACCTTAGCTTTCAGGACGTATTGGCTCAAGTACGGGAGGTGACTCTGGGAGCCTATGCGCATCAAGACCTCCCCTTTGAACAACTCGTCTCGGCTCTGCGACCGGAACGTGATTTGAGTCGTTCACCGCTCTTTCAAGTAATGTTCGTGTTCCAGAACATGCCGACTTCCACGGTGGAGGTATCCGGTTTGACTTTTGAACCGATTGACATCGTAACCGAAACAACCCAATTCGACTTAACGGCCGTTATAGTGGAAACCCCCAACAACCTGGATATTTCTTTTCAATACAGTTCCGCTTTATTCGATGCGGAATCGATCCGGCGGATGGCGGGACATTTCCGGGTGCTGGTCGAGGCTGTGGCGGCTCATCCCGAATGGTCCGTGTCTCAACTGCCACTCTTGACCTCGGCTGAACGGGATCAGTTGTTGATTCAATGGAATCAAACGACTGCCCCCTTTCCTCATGATCAGTGTGTGCCGGATTTATTTGAAGCAACAGTGAAGCGCACCCCGGACGCGGTGGCGCTGGTAGACGAAGGCGCAACGCACACCTCACCCCAACACGTGACCTATGCGGAATTGAATCGGCGAGCGGATCAACTCGCCCGGCACTTGCAAAGGTTGGGCGTAGGGCCAGAAGCAGTCGTCGCAGTTTGCCTGGAACGGTCACTCGATATGATCATCGGCCTGCTGGCGATCCTCAAAGCCGGCGGAGCCTACCTGCCCCTTGATCCGGACTATCCACCGGAGCGGTTGGCCTTCATGGTGGAAGATTCGCAAGCGGCGGTGGTGTTGACAGTGTCAAGTGTTCAGGTGTCAGGTGTTCAAGTGGCACGTGAGCAACCCTCGGCTACCCGCCAGCCGCCAGCCGCTATCTGCTTGGATACCGATTGGCCCACTATTTCTCAATCATCAATCAGCAATCCACCATCCTCAATCTCCCCCGATAACCTCGCCTACCTCATCTACACTTCCGGCTCCACCGGCCAGCCGAAGGGCGTCCAAATTACCCACCGCCAGTTGGTTCATTCCACCTATGCGCGCCAGGTGTATTACCCAGAACCCGTGGATCGCTTCTTATTACTCTCCTCCTTTGCCTTCGATAGTTCAGTCGCCGGCCTGTTCTGGACCCTCTGCTTCGGCGGGACACTCCTTCTCCCGCCACCCGGAGTGCAACGCGAACCGCGCTCCTTGGCCGAGTTGATTTCATCCCAAGGAGTGACGCATCTCCTCAGCTTGCCCTCGCTGTATGCCTTGCTCCTCAGCGAGTCAGATCATCCCTTAGCCTCGCTGCACACCATCATCGTAGCCGGGGAGCCCTGTCCCAGTGCCCTGGTTGAGCGTCACGCCAACTTATTGCCCGAGGCGATTTTGTACAACGAGTACGGGCCAACAGAAGGCACGGTTTGGAGCACTGTCTACCCGTGCCCGGTGGCTGACGCCGCTCCCGTTCCGATTGGTCGCCCTATTCCCAATGTGCACGTCTATGTGTTAGACGATCACTTACATCCGGTTCCCATCGGTGTGCCCGGAGAGTTGTACCTCGGCGGCGCGGGCGTGGCGCGGGGGTATCTGGGGCGACCGGAATTGACAGCAGAGAAATTTGTGCCGAATCCGTTTACGGAGATAAGAGACGAAGGACGAACGACGAAAGACGAAGGAAAAGATGTCCGTCCTCCGTCCCGCGAAGCGGTCCTTCGTCCTTCGTCGCGGCTCTATCGCACCGGCGACCTCGCCCGCTACCGGCCGGACGGCAATCTCGAATTCCTGGGACGCCTTGACCACCAAGTAAAACTGCGCGGCTACCGGATCGAACTGGGAGAGATTGAGTCAGTGCTCAGAGCGCATCCGGCTGTCAAAGAAACGGTTGTGGTCATGCGCGAAGATGCGCCGGGAGACCAACGCCTGGCCGGTTACATCGTGCCGCGAGCGGGCGAGACCCCCGCGCTGACCGAATTCCGATCTTGGCTTCAGGGACGGCTGCCGGACTACATGCTGCCGTCTATGTTTGTATTGCTGGACACGTTACCCCGGATGCCCAATGGCAAGGTAGATCGCAAAGCCTTACCGGCGCCCGGGGGAGATCACTTGGCGCTCAGCCACGGTTACGTCCCACCGCGCACTTTGACGGAAGAACTCATGGCGGAAATCTGGGTGGAGGTACTGCATCTGGAACGAGTCGGCCTGTCTGATAACTTCTTTGAATTGGGCGGTCACTCTCTATTAGCCACGCAAGTTATCGCCCGCCTCTACCGCGCTTTTGGTGTTGAGTTGCCTTTGCGTTCGCTCTTTGAAACGCCGACGATTGCCGATTTAGCCCGGGCGGTGGAGCAACGCCGGGGAGCGGAAATGACTGAGCGAGCTTCGCCCATCGTGCCGGTTCCGCGCGACCAAATTCTCCTGCCCTCGCCCGCCCAAGAGCGCATGTGGTTCTTTGATCAATTGGCGCCGGGAAACTCCGGACAAAACATCGCCGTGGCCTTGCGGGTACGTGGAATGCTAAACCTGGAAGGCTTGCAATGGGCTTTCAACGAAATTGTCCGCCGGCACGAAACATTGCGCACGGCCTTTGTCACCGTGGATGGTCAGCCGCGCTTAGTGATTGAGACGGCCGCCTATTTGAACGTCCCAGTGATTGATCTGCGTAATCTTAGCGAGCCGGAACGCGAATCCGAGGCGCGGCGGCTGGCAGCCCAAGAAGCCGGCCGCGGCTTTGAGTTGGCTCACGGCGCGTTATTACGGGTGAGGGCCGTGCAACTGGCCGAGGCGGATCACCTCCTCTTGCTCACGCTGCACCACATCATCTCGGATGGCTGGTCCATGAATGTGATGCGCGAGGAGTTTTTCGCGTTGTATCAAGCCTTCAAGCAAGCAAGACCGACGCCGCTGCCGGCGCTACCTATTCAATATGCCGACTATGCGGCTTGGCAGAGAAACTCGTCTCAGGGTGGTGTTCTGGATGAGCAGCTCGCCTATTGGCGTAACCAGTTGCGAGGCGAGTTACCGGTCTTGGAATTGCCCACGGATCGTCCGCGTCCGGCCGTCATGGGAGGGGGCGGCGCACTTCAACCTTGGCAACTCTCCGCAACGGAGACGCAAGCCCTGAAAGCGTTGGGGAACCGCGAGGGCGTAACGCCCTTCATGCTGTTGTTAGCCGCATTCCAAACGCTGTTGTATCGCTATAGCGGGCAGACCGATATCATCGTCGGCTCGCCGGTCGCCGGGCGCGTGCGCGTGGAGACGGAGCACCTCATCGGCTGTTTCATCAATCCCCTGCCCCTGCGCGGTGATCTCTCGGGAAACCCAACCTTTCGGGAATTGTTGCAGCGCGTGCGCGAAGTGACGCTGGGAGCGTACGCGCACCAGGAAATGCCTTTGGAAGTGATCGTCCAGGCGATTAATGTGCAACGCCAGTTGAGTCACATGCCGCTCTTCCAAACGCTCTTCGTCATGCAGAACTACCCTGCTTCGGATTTGAACGAGGCGGACCTACACTTTGAGGTGATGGAGGTGGAAATTCAGGCCGCGGGCTTTGACTTGACTTTGATGGCTTGGGAAATTGGACCGGAACTTCACGGTATCCTGGGCTACCGTGCGGAACTCTTTGAGGCCACCACGGTGGATCGGATGTTGGTCCACTTCCGAAGGTTGGTGTTGGAGGCAATCACTCACCCGGATCAACCCTTGGCGCAACTCGCCATGCTGCCGCCGGAAGAAAAGCACTGGGTGTTGGAAGCGTGGCCCGCCGGCCCCGCCGAATGGATTGCTTGGCAACCCGTGCAGCGCTTAATTGAGTCAGGGATGACCGAGAGACTTGACACCGTTGCCCTGGTCGGGCGAGAAGAACCAGGCAATGCAGACTGGCATGTGACCTATCGTGAACTAAACCGGCGAGCCAACCGCTTGGCGCATTATTTGCAAAAGCTAGGAGTCGGGCCTGAGACCCGTGTGGGCCTGTGCCTGGAGCGTTCACCGGAAATGATCATCGCCCTTTTAGCAGCGCTTAAATCGGGTGCGGGCTATGTGCCCTTAGACCCCAACTCTCCGGTCGAACGGTTGGCAGCCGTGTTGGCCGATGCCGGGGCGTCGCTGCTCCTCACCCAGGAGCGACTGATGACCCGCTTGGCTTCCGTGGGTATTCAGACAGTCGGTGTGGACTCTGAACGGATCGCAGTTGAAGAAGACCGGGAGCACGCTCTCGACGTTGAAGTCGACCCTGACCACCTGGCTTATTTAATCTACACCTCCGGTTCAACCGGCCGGCCAAAGGGCGTAATGATTTCCCACTTCGCGCTAGCTCGCTACCTCCAAACGGTTATGGCTGAATACCAACTAACTCCAGCCGATCGCGTTCTGCAATTTGCCTCCATCAGCTTTGATGCCAGCGTTGAGGAGATTTATCCCTGCTTGGCTAGCGGCGGGACACTTGTTTTGCGCACCGACTCCCTGTTGGGATCGGCTCGGAGGTTCCTCGCGGATAGTCGCCAATGGGAACTGACAGTGCTTGACCTGCCCACGGCCTATTGGCATGAGTTGACGGCCGGCTTGGAAACAGACGAAGTGAGTCTACTAGCCGCCGTGCGCCTGGTAATCATCGGTGGAGAACGCGCGCTGCCAGATAAGTTTGCGGCTTGGCACACGCGCGTCGGAGATCAGGTGCGGCTCGTCAATACGTATGGGCCAACGGAAGCCACCGTCGTCGCCACCTTGGCAGAGTTATCGGGTAACGCTGCCAGTCACGAAGTGCCCATCGGTCGCCCTCTCTCAGGAGTTCAAACGTATGTCCTGGATCCGCATCTCCAGCCTACGGCGATTGGAGTTCCGGGAGAGCTTTATATTAGTGGTAGCGGCTTGGCCCGAGGCTATTGGGACCGGCCGGAGCTGACGGCAGAAAAGTTTATCCCTAATCCGTTTGCGGGAATACAAGCCAAGGCTCCAGGGGCAAGGACAAAGGATAAAGAATCTTGGCCCGTGGGCCTTGCGCCTGGGACCTTGCGCCTTTATCGCACTGGCGATTTAGCGCGCTGGCGGGCAGACGGATTACTGGAGTTCCTGGGGCGCGCCGATGAGCAAGTAAAAATACGTGGCTATCGGATCGAACCGGGAGAGATCGAAGTGGTACTCGCTGAACATCCAACCGTCAGAGAATGTACGGTCGTGGCGCAGGAACATCCCCCTGGGGATAAACGCCTCGTGGCTTACGTGGTCACCGAGCCACTGACTGAAGTGATACCGTTGCAACTGACCTGCGAGTTGGAGTTTGAAGACGGCCAGCGGGAGACACGGCTCACAGAGGCCCTCGGCTTAGGAGATGAATGCGAATTAATTGTGGCCGGGGCCGGGGCTGGTAGCTTGACCCTGCGCTTGCAGCTGCCCAGCGTGGCCGAGGGCTATTGGCTAAGGGGACAGATAATCGGGCAAGCGCGGGAGCGAACCCGGCTGAGATTGTCCTTGTCACCTGACGAACGCGCGCTTTTGCAACGGGCGCTGGTGTCTCTGCCGGCCATGAACTCGCTATTTGTCCGCACCCTGCGCGACTACTTGAAAGGGAAGCTGCCAAGCTATATGCTCCCCTCGGCGATTGTGCGACTGGATAAGTTGCCCCGCACGCCAAGTGGCAAAGTGGATCGGCAGGCGTTGCCGGCGCCGACCTCTCTCCCAGCCGAACGAAGTCCGGCCTATGTCGCCCCCCGGACGCCGAGCGAAGAAAAAGTAGCCGGTATCTGGGCGGAGGTGCTGCAGCTGGAACGGGTGGGCGTAGAAGACAATTTCTTTGAAGTAGGTGGGCACTCCTTGCTGGCGACACAGGTTATCTCGCGGGTGCGGGAGGCATTGGGAGTGGAGGTATCGCTGCTAGAGATGTTTACAGAACCCACCGTCGCTGGAGTAGCGACGGTGGTGGATCGGGCGCAAGCCAGCGGCCAGACGCCGCCGGTCCCAGCCATTGTCCCAATTGAGCGCCAAGGGCGGCGAGCCAAGCTCTCCGCGCGAGGCGAGTTGCTGAGATCAGAAATTCCACAAACAGAGACGAAGACTTAACCTATTTAGCCGGTCGGGTAACAGTGCTTTCCAGCCTGATGATGTTCTCAGACGCCCTGGAAAAGTTTGATCACAATCTCCGCCACTTGATTGAAGGGGCCGGTCACGCCTAACAGCGAGATGATCGGAATCACCTGCGTGGAGGCGAACTTGATGGCGCCGTTTCGATCAAACGGCCAGGTGGGCGCTTTGAGCGTGCGCTGGTGCAACTCCTTCAGCGAATCGATCTCGGCCAGAATTTTCTTCCGGTCATCGGTGGGCATATTCGTCGGGTCTTGGAGCAGGCTGCGATCCAGCGCATGCATGTGGCGGATAATCCGATTGAGCGTCCGGTGCTGTTCGGCCTGCTCGGCCAGCATCAAGCAATGGACGCTATACATCGGCCAAAAGAAAATACCGATGCTGCCGAGGGTGAGGATCGTTAACAATATTTCAACCGGGATGCGAAACACCTCGCTAAAAATATAGGGCGGCACGAGCACCAGCCACTCCGGCGTCAGCGTCGCCTGGCCGCCCACCAGCCACCAGAAAATGAGCGGACGAGGCCACCAAAGCAAGCTTGAAAGGCGGCCGCTGGGTGTTGGTCAAGAACGCGGAGAATTTGACCGTGGAAGAACAGGAAAAACTTCAGGCGATGTTGGCGGCCTCGCCGGCGTTGAAGCAGTGTTATGAACTGAAAGAAGACTTCCGACGTTGGTTCAACGAAACGCCCGACCGTCTCACGGCCGAACGCGGCTTGCACAACTGGATTGCGCGGGTGGATGCAAGTGGCTTGAAGGCCCTCCAAGCGTTCGTCAAAACCGTGACCAACTGGCGAGACCGGATCTTGAACTACTTTGACGGCCGACATAGCAATGGCTTCGCCGAAGGCGTCAAGCTTAAGATCAAGTGGCTCAATCGGCGTGGGTTCGGCTATCGCAACTTCGACCATTTTCGTTTACTCGTCCTGACGGCTTTTTGACTATCATCCCGTTAAAAACGGTAGAGCCCTTATTTTCATGTTGCGGCGGTGGACACCACCGTTTGGGAATGGCTCAAAGAACTTATGAAACATCCCGAGCAAATCGCGGCGGGATTACGAGCCGACCAAGCCGAGGCTGAACGCACGCATAGCGCTATCCGAGAGCGGTTGTCACTCATCGACGCGCGGCTCGCAGACACTCAAAGTCAATTGGAAAAAGTGCTTGATCTGTACTTACAAGGAGCCTTTCCCAAGGAAGTCTTGACCGAGCGCAAGACCCGATTAGAAAAAGACACCGCCGACCTGATACGGGAGCGGACAGACTGGGAGGCCCATCTCCAAAGTGTGGTACTCACAGATCAGCAGATTGCTGAGATAGAATCGTTCTGTGCCGATGTGCAAGGTGGGTTGGACAATGCCACCTTTGAAGATAAACGGCGCTACTTTGAATGGCTTGACGTGCGTGGTAAACTTGCCGTAGAAAACGAAGAAAGGATCATCTACGTAAAATGCAAAGTGGGCGAGCGACGGCTATTGCAAATTCCAACATCGCCTTTATCAAGTAATCAGAATGGAAACTCTTTAGAGATTGTGCTGACCGCTCGACTGGTAATTGAGCGTTTGAGCTAGCCAATGCTCTTTTCACAAGAGTAGACATGCCAGTAGCGCAGCCCCCTCACCTGCCTGAGTGAGTCAGAGACCGACGCCAGTTCGTGAAGCGAACGGCGTCGGTCTCTGATGATGTCAATAACTTTTGAGTAGACGTCAGCTGGCAGTCAAACCTTCACTGGCTCTCAGGGTTGTTGATAAACCCTGATCCAATCCACTAGCAGCTTCTGTGGGAAAACCGTGTCAGGGGCGGGAGGGCCTGCCGGATCACCACCGACCGCTAAGTTGAGCAGCATAAAGAAGGGTTGATGGAACTCTTCTGTGCTGTTGACATTGTTGTAGATCGTCCCAGAGTGGAAGCGGTAGCCGTCCAAATACCAGCGAATCTCATAGTCTTCCCACTCGACGCTGAAGACATGATACTGGTCGGCGAAGATGCCGCTCTCCAATTGCGTCCCGCCGTACCACGTGCCGATTCCGGCCGGCGCATCCGGTTTACCCCACGCCATCCCGGCGCTAATTTGTTTGTCCCGCTCATAGCCACCAAACATATCAAAGATACTGATGCTCCCACTGAACGGCCAGTTGGTTCCGTTGTAGGTATTCCCTAATGCCAAGTAGGAGGCCCAGAGTCCCTGGCCGTACGGCAAGCGCATGCGCGCTTCGATCTTGCCATAGCGCCAACTCGCTTTATTTTGAGTGTGGAGCCGACCGGAGGTATAAGCCGCCCCGCCGAAGTTCTCCCGGCGCGCTTCGATCACCAGGTTGCCAAATTCTTGGCGGACATTCTCCGGACGATTAGTATAGTATTGCAACTCATGATTACCCCAGCCGTTCGTGCCGGTGCCGATATCGTAAGACCATTTGGTGGTGTCCACCGCCGTCCCGCTGAACTCGTCACTCCAGACTAAATTCCAATTGCGCGGCGGCGAGGTGGGCTTGGGCTCCGGCAGCGGCGCGGGCGTGGGACCTTGCCATTGATGCACGCGCACCCAATCCACATACATTTTTTGCGGTAAGACGGTCGTCGCATCCGGGTTACCAGGCCAGTTGCCGCCCACGGCGACATTGAACAGTAGATGGAAGGGTTGATGAAACTCTTCCGTGTCGTTAATGGTGATGTTGGACCCAAACCAGTATTGGCCGTCCAGATACCAGCGAATCTGATTCGCGTCCCATTCAATGCCGAAGACATGATAGTTATCCGCGAACCGTTCGCCGGGCGGAAGGTTGTCCGTGTTCCCACCCCAGTAGACGTGCCCGCCGTCCTTTTTCCAGTGCATGGTGCCGTAATACCGGTCATCCCGCGTGCGGCCTCCGCCGATCATCTCCATGATGTCAATCTCGCCGGACTGCGGCCAATTTAGGTTGTGCTGATGGCCGATGCTCTCCCCCAACATCCAGAACGCCGGCCAGATGCCTTGCCCATAGGGCAGCTTCATCCGCGCTTCGAACTTTCCATATTGCCAGGCGGCCAGCCCTTGAGTCACCATACGCGCGGAGGTGTACTGCCGGCCGCCGTAAGCTTCTTGCCGCGCTTCAATCACCAAGTTTCCGTTTTCGAGGCGGGCGTTCTCCGTCCGGTCGGTATAGTATTCCAGCTCATTGTTTCCCCAGTTGGTTAATCCTTCGGATGAGCCGGTCCCGATCATAAAGTTCCACTTCGTCCGGTCAATCGCCGTCCCGTTGAACTCGTCGCTCCACACCATGTTCCAGACACCGGTGGCGGTTGGGGTCGCTGAGGCCAGCGGCGTGGACGTGCGTGTCGCCGTGGGACCGGCCGCGCTGCTTTGCACTAACCACCAGTCATCGCTATAGCCGAGCAGTCCGCCGCTCGCCGGTTGTTCAAAGAAGATTTTCGCGGAAGTGTAGTTCCAGCCGGTGGTGAAGGTCAGCGAGAACTGCTGCCACGTAAAATTCACGAGCCCCGTCACATTTTGCATCACCGGTGTGGCATTGGTGGCGTACTCCTGCGCTCCAAAGCGCACGGTGGTGCCGGCGGTTTCCACCGTGAACCAACCGCACAACATGTAGGTCGTGTTGGGTAACAAGCCTTGGATCACTCGCTCAATCCGCCCGAAGTTCGGACCGACATACGCGCCCCACGCGCCGGTATGGATCCGGCCCTGACTCGCGCCTCCGTTACTGGGGATGACCAATGTCCAGGGCGCCAGTGACCCTCCCTCGAAGCCTGAGTTCGTCAAGATATTCGTGCCCGTTCCACACGTGCCGGTGACATAGGTGGCCGTGGCTGTTGAAGTCGGATAGGTATCCGTGGGTGTGCGCGATGGCGTTGGGGTTCGGGTGGGGGTATTGGAAGGCGCGCCCGTGGCCGAGGCCGTCGGCGTGCGGGTGGGCGTCGAGGTGGGGCCGGTGGGGGTATTGGTGCGAGTAGGTGTGTTGGTCGGCCCGCTGCCGCCGGAGGTCAACCACCAATCATCACTGTAACCATAGTTGCCACCCACGGTCGGTTGCTCGAAGAACACGGTAGCCGAGGTGTTACTCGCGCCGGTCGTGAAAGTCATAGACAACTGCACCCACACAAAACTACCAGAGGTGTTCACGGTCTGCGTCTGCTGCGCGCCGCCGTAATTCTTCACGCCAAACTGAGTCGTGCTCGAAGTCACTTCCAGTGTGAACCAGCCGCACAACGTGTAAGCGGTGTTGGGCGAGAGTCCGTTGACGACTTGCTCGATACGGCCCAGACTCGTGCCCGCGTAGCTCGACCACGTCCCGGCGTGGACTCGCGCTTGGGTCGGGCCGCCGTTCCCGGTGGCTAACGTCCACGGGCTGAGCACGCCCGTCTCAAATCCAGGATTCACAATTAAGTTGGTTCCGGTGCCGCAACTTCCACCGCTGCCCGGCGTATTGGTTGGGGTGGAGGGTGGAATAGGCGTGTTAGTAAAAGTGGCCGTTGGTGTGGCTGTCGCCACGGGCGTATTGGTGAAGGTCGCCGTCGGCCCACTGGGTGTATTCGTGCGGGTCGGTGTGCTCGTCGGGGGCACGGGCGTGTTAGTAAATGTCGCCGTTGGCCCAACCGGTGTGTTCGTGCGGGTCGGCGTGGGAGGCGGGCTTGTCACCAGCCACCAATCGTCGCTGTAACCGTAGTTGCCACCCGCGGTGGGTTGCTCGAAGAAGACGGTGGCGGACGTGTTGCCCGCGCCCGTGGTGAAGTTGAGCGAGAGTTGTACCCAGACAAAGCTGCCGGAGGTCGTCACGGTTTGCGTCTGCTGCGCGCCGCCGTAGTTCTTCACGCCGAACTGGATCGTGCTCGAAGTCACTTCGAGCGTGAACCAACCACACAATGTGTACGCAGTGTTGGGCGAGAGGCCGTTGACGACTTGCTCTACGCGTCCGAGGCTGGTGCCGACGTAACCAGCCCACGTCCCGGTGTGGACACGCGCTTGCGTCGGGCCGCCGTTGCCGGTCGCTAAGGTCCACGGACTGAGCACGCCCGTCTCAAATCCCGGATTCGCGATCAAGTTCGTTCCCGTGCCGCATTCACTTGCCGCGGCGAGGGCCGGTAAGGCAGAGGTTAAGTTCAGGCCGATCGAGCTGAACGCAAAAGCAAAAACCAAAATATACGTAAGACCCTTTGTGATGGAAGAAATGGGTTTCATGATGAGTGTGCTCCTGACTTTATACTCAGACCGACGCGGTCTCCAAGACCGCGTCGGTCTAACTCTAGGATCTAAAACCGGATCAAAAGACTCAATGCACGAGCCACCAATCGTCGCTGTAGCCGTAGTTGCCGCCCGCCGTCGGTTGCTCGAAGAACACGGTCGCGGAGGTATTCGTTGCGCCGGTTGTGAAGGTGAGCGAGCGCTGCACCCAGACAAAACTGCCGGAGGTCGTTATCGTCTGCGTCTGCTGCGCGCCGCCGTAATTCTTCACGCCGAACTGGATCGTGCTCGAAGTGACTTCAAGCGTGAACCAGCCACACAGCGTGTAACTTGTGTTAGGCGATAAGCCGCTGACGACTTGCTCCACACGTCCGAGGCTGGTGCCGACGTACCCGGCCCACGTCCCGGTGTGGATGCGCGCTTGCGTCGGGCCGCCGTTGCCAGTGGCTAACGTCCACGGGTTGAGCACACCCGTCTCAAAGCCCGGATTCGCAATCAAGTTCGTCCCCGTCCCACAGCCGCCAGCGGAGGTCGCGGTTGGGACAGGCGTGTTGGTCTTGGTCGGCGTCGGCGGCACAGGTGTATTCGTCGGCGTTGGTGTGCTCGTTGGCGGGATAGGAGTGTTCGTTCGCGTCGGCGTGTTGGTTGGCGTAACCGGAGTATTCGTTGGGCCACTTGCGCCTGAACTCAACCACCAGTCGTCGCTGTAGCCATAGTTGCCGCCCGCGGTCGGTTGCTCGAAAAACACGGTGGCGGAGGTATTCGTTGCGCCGGTTGTGAATGTCATCGAAAGTTGAATCCACACAAAGCTGGAGGTGTTCACGGTCTGCGTCTGTTGCACGCCGCCGTAGTTCTTCACCCCGAACTGAATGGTGCTGGATGGGGTTTCGAGGGTGAACCAGCCGCACAGAGTGTATGTCGTGTTGGGCGCGAGGCCACTGACCACTTGCTCGATGCGTCCGAGGCTGGTGCCGACGTAGCCGGCCCACGTCCCAGTGTGAACGCGCGCTTGCGTGGGGCCGCCGTTGCCAGTGGCTAATGTCCACGGGCTGAGCACCCCGGTCTCAAATCCAGGATTCACAATCAAGTTTGTCCCGGTCCCACAACCGCCGCCGCTCGGTGCCGTAGGTGTGCGCGTCGGCGTAGCGGTCGGCGGCACCGATGTGTTCGTAGGAGTTGCTGTTGGACCGATCGGAGTATTAGTGTTCGTGGGGGTTGGGCCGATAGGTGTGTTCGTACGCGTAAGCGTAGAGGTCGGGGTATTCGTCGGCGCAGGCGACGTGTTGGTGCTCGTCGGCGTCGGCGCGGTTGTGTTGGTTGGGACGGGCGTGCCGGTGCCCGGTGTGTAAACGCGGACGTAATCCACATTCATGAAGAGCGGGAAGTCGGCTTGATTGGGCGAGGTGCCAGGGAAACGACCGGCAATCGCCATATTCAAGTAAATGTGGAACGGCTTGCGGAACTCTTCCTGATTGGCCGCCGAGACATCTTTCGTCTTGACCACATTCCCGTCAATCAGCCAGGTGAGCGTGGTCGCCGTCCATTCCAAGCGATAGGTATGGAAGGCGGTCACGTTGTTGACATCGTGCGAGGACGGCGAGTCCACATTCGTGCAGCAGTTCCAGGGGAAGACGCCCGTGCGCGAATCCCAGAACAGGTTCTGGAACGTCCATGGGTCATTGTTCTTGTGCTCCATAATGTCAATCTCACCGATGGACGACCAGTTGCTGGAATTGATGTCGTAATAGCTGCTGGGCGCGGCGTAGTTGCTGGTGTTAGTGTCGTCGCTCTCATCGCCCAGCATCCAGAAGGCCGGCCACGACGCGATCTTGTCGGGGAGTTGGATGCGCGCTTCGACCGCGCCATATTGGATCGAGCGCTTGCCTTTGGTCGTGATGCGGGCCGAGGTCTGGTACCAGTTGCGCCCACCGACGACGAACAGCGGCGTGGAACTGTAGTCGGCGCGGATGACCAGATTGCCGCCGGATTGATAAGCGTTCTCGGGCCGATACCATTCCCATTCCCCATTGCCCCAGCCATCAAAGGAGGCGCTGCCCGGGTTCCAGCCGTTGCCGACCACAAAGTTCCAGTTGGCCGGGTCCGGTTGCCCGCTCCCGCTAAACTCATCCGCCCAAGACAAATTCCACGAGCCGTTGGTGTGTACGGGTGTTGGGGTGGGGATGGGGCCGGGCGTCGAATAGACGCGGACGTAATCCACATTCATGAAGAGCGGGAAGTCGGCCTGATTGGGCGAGGTGCCGGGGAAACGACCGGCAATCGCCATATTCAAGTAAATGTGGAACGGCTTGCGGAACTCTTCTTGATTGGCCGCCGAGACATCCTTCGTCTTGACCACGTTCCCGTCAATCAACCAAGTCAACGTCGAAGCCGTCCATTCCAAGCGATAGGTGTGGAAGGCGGTCACATCGTTGACATCATGCGTGGAAGGCGAGTCCACATTTGTGCAGCAGTTCCAGGGGAAGACGCCCGTGCGCGAATCCCAGAACAGGTTCTGGAAGGTCCAGGGGTCGTCGTTCTTATGCTCCAGGATGTCAATCTCGCCGATGGATGACCAATTGCTAGAGTTGATGTCGTAATAGCTGCTGGGCGCGGCGTAGTTGCTGGTGTTAGTGTCGTCGCTCTCATCGCCCAGCATCCAGAAGGCCGGCCACGACGCGATCTTGTTCGGAATTTGGATGCGGGCTTCGACCGCGCCATACTGGATGGAACGCTTGCCCTTGGTGGTGATACGGGCCGAGGTCTGATACCAATTGCGCCCACCGACGACGAACAGCGGCGTGGAACTGTAGTCGGCGCGGATGACCAGATTGCCACCGGACTGATAGGCGTTCTCCGGGCGATACCATTCCCACTCCCCGTTACCCCAGCCATCAAAGGAGGCGCTGCCGGGGTTCCAGCCATTGCCAACCACAAAGTTCCAGTTGGCCGGGTCCGGTTGCCCCGTCCCATTGAACTCGTCTGACCAGACCAGATTCCAGCCGGTTTGCCCAGCGGGAGCGGGGGCGGGTTGGGCAAAGGCCGCCGGGCTGGCAAGTAAGGCCGAAAGCAACATTAACGGTAGGCTAAAGCTGAGGAACAGGCCGAGATACCAAAAGTGTGGACGTGCAGTGCGGTTCATTGGAAGGTTCTCCTCGATTAAAGGTTTTGTGGCTTCTTCTTCGCTCCTATCCTAATCTCTTCAAGTCAAGAAGTCTTGCTTGATGTGGATTCTTTTTTGTCTATTCTGCATATTTCTGGATAAGGTCAAAGGACCAAGGGCCAAGGACCAAGAGCCTTTGCCCTTCACCCTTGGTCCTTGGCCCTTGACTCTTGGTCCTTGCTCACAGTGCTAAAATTACCCAATGCCCTCCTATCAGCATGGTCGCCCCACGCTTGGCGTGCTAGCAGGTTATCAGCTCTATGAAGGAATGCCCCATAGCTTTTTAGAACCCCTGTTTCGCGGGATCTATGCCGCGGCCTGCGAGCGAGAATGCAATTTGCTCCTGGCCTGTGGCATGGGCCGCGCCTTTTCAGTCAGTGATAATTTGTATCCTAGCCATCACCCGGCTTGGCCTCTTCTCGCGCCGGATAATGACTTTGTTCCCGTGGGTCAGTGGAATACGGATGGCTTGATCATCGTCAAACCCATCATCTCCGAAGCGCGGGCGCATTACATCCAACAACTGCTAGCGGACCAACATCCGCTGGTCTTTATCGGCGCGGGTGAGTACACCCCGGCAGTGGGCGTTGACAATGAAGGCGGCATCCGGCAAGCGCTGGAGCATTTGTGTGTCCACCATCACCATCGTCAAATCGCTTTTATCGCCGGCAACAACCGCGAGGCCTCGGATAGCGAGCCGCGCCTTAAGGCGTATTTGGCGGCGGTTCAAGCCTATGGCTTGGCCGCCGACAAACGCCTGATGGCCTATGGATGGCACACGCTGCAAGGGGGGTATCGAGCGATGCAAACTATTTTGAATTCCGGCGCGACGTTTACGGCCGTCTTAGCCAGCAACGATGAATCGGCGTTGGGTGCGATGCAGGCCTTGCGGGAGGCGGGCCGGCGTATTCCGCAGGAGGTGGCCGTCGTCGGTTTTGATGATCGGGTGGAAGCGAAGACTCAGTCGCCTTTACTCACCACTGTCCATTACCCGGTTTTTGAAACCGGCCAGCAGGCGGTCAGTTTGCTGCTTAAGCGCTTGGCGGGGCAAACGGATAAAGCAGAAGTGGTCTATGTTCCCACCCGGCTCGTCATTCGTGAATCCTGTGGTTGCCAATCGGCGAGTATGAACTTAAACCCGCCCGCCCCAGCCGAAGCAAGCAATGGGCGCGAGACGATCAAAGCGCAGGTGGCGCAGGCCTTGAGTGAGGCCGTGTTTGCGGAAGTCCAGCAACTGAGTCCACTCGAGGTCAATGGCTTGTGCCAACGCTTGGTCGAGGCCTTTGCGTTCAGCTTGGCCGAGGTGAACGCCGCGCCTTTCGCTTCAGCCTGGGAAGAGATTCTTCGGCAAGTGGAAGCGGTGGATGATGACCCGCAGGCGTGGCAAGCCGCGATTGTGATCCTCCGGGATCGTTGGCGGTTGTTCGTGGAAGCGGAGACTCCGGAGGCAAGCCAACCCGTAGAAGCCATGTTCCTCCATGCGTTGATGCTCTTAGGCAAGAGTCTGCAGCGTCGCTACAGCCGCTCGGTTGTGCGCCAGGAAGAAATCTCCAATCAAGTGGGTCTGGTGACCGCACAGTTATTGACGGCCCTCGACGAAGCGCAAATCCTGACGAGTTTGACCAAGCGCCTGCCTTCCATTGGCATTCGCAGCCTACACGTCGTTTTCTTCAAGCCGCAGGACGATGACCCGGTCGCCGAGAGTCTCATCCCCGTGCTGTCCAGCGCTGAAGCGCCCGAGGCGAGGCACTACGTTTTTCCGACCCATCAATTTCCGCCGCCGGGTTTGTATTCACCGGAGACCCCGTTTCAACTAGCCTTGTTGCCGCTCGTCTTTCAAGATGAACGTCAGGGCTATGTCGCGTTCGATGCGGCAAACCTGATCCCCTGCGCAGCGATCGCGCGCCAGCTCGCCGCCGCGTTCCAGAGTGCTCACCTTTACCGCGAAGCCGCTCGCGGCAAACAGTTGGCGGAAAAAGCGAATCAACTCAAGAGCCGCTTTCTCTCCATGGTCAGCCACGAACTGCGCACGCCGCTCAACCTGATCGTCGGCTTGAGCGAGATGTTACTGCGCGAAACGCCAGCGACCGAACCCGTCGTGCCTGACCAACAACGGCATGACCTGGAACTCATCCATTCCACGACCCAGCATCTCAGCGGATTAATCCGGGACGTGCTGGATTTGGCAAGCAGTGAAGCCGGTGAATTGAAACTTGTGCCTGAGCCTTTAGATTTGCGAGAGATGCTCCAACCGGTGCTGGTCACCGGCGAACAACTCGCACGTGACAAAGGACTGGCGTGGCAGGTCCGGATACCGGACTCCGTGCCACGCCTGTGGGGCGACCGGACCCGTCTGCGACAAGTGGCCCTCAACTTAGTCAGCAATGCGATCAAGTTTACGAAGGAAGGGACCATCACGCTGGAAGTAAAAAGGATGAAGGATGAAGTAGGAAGTATGAAGGAAGGAGAAAGCGGAAGTTCATCTTTCATCCTTCATCCCTCACGCGAAGCGTTCATCCTTATCAGTGTCTCCGACACCGGCCTCGGCATCCCGCCCTCCGAACAAGATTTAATCTTTGACGAGTTCCGGCAGTCCGAGCGCACGACCGCGCGGGGCTACGGCGGCTTGGGGCTAGGCCTGGCCATTTGCAAGCGACTGGTTGAACTGCATGGGGGACACATCGGCGTTCAATCCTCGGGCGCCGAAGGCGCCGGGTCTACGTTTTACTTCACACTGCCGCTGATGGGAAACGAGACCCCGCCCGCTTCCGGTTCATTCACCTCCCGAACCGTGCTCGTGCTGAGTGAGCGACCGGGCCAGGGAAAATATTTAGGCGAGCATCTCCGGCAGCAGGGTTTTGAAGTCGTCGAATACCCGGTGGCCGGAACCCGGGATTGGCTGCCACAGTTATTAACCTCGCCACCGGGCGCGGTGGTGCTTGACCCAGGCCTGGCCTCTGAACAGGGTTGGGAAGTGTTGAAAGTCTTAAAGGGCAATCCGGCGACGCGCGATATTCCTATCCTGTTTTACTCGCTGACCCAAGAGCATGACGCCGGTTTTATGTTGGAGATGGATTACTTGACCAAGCCCGTCGGCGCCACGGATTTAGCCCAAGCCTTAGCGCGGCAGGGCTGGTCGGCAGGCGAGAACGCGAAAGAGAACGCGGAGGCCAAGACGATTCTCGTCGTGGATGACGATCCGGGCATTTTAGAGACGCATGCCCGGATGGTACAACACCATTCAGAAGCTTATCGAGTCTTGAAGGCGCGGAATGGCCGGGAAGCTTTAGCTCTCTTGCAACAGACTCTGCCAGACCTCGTGCTGCTGGATTTGATGATGCCGGAGTTGGATGGTTTCGGCGTATTGGAAGCGATGCGTGAGCGTGAGGCGACCCGCGATATTCCGGTGATTGTCCTCACCGCTCAAGTTTTGCGCGAAGCGGACATGGCCCGCCTAAACCGGGGCGTGGCGACCGTCTTGAATAAAGGTCTTTTTAGTGTTCAAGAAACATTAGCGCATATTGAAACCGCCTTAGCGCGCAGCCGGCAACTCGGCAGTAAAGCTCAACGCCTGGTCCGCAAAGCGATGGCCTATCTTCATGAACACTCTGCCGAGCCTTTAGCGCGGGAAACTATCGCGGACGCGTTGGGCGTCAGCCCCGGTTATTTGGATCTGTGTTTTCGCCAGGAAATGAACCTCACCCCCATGACGTATCTTAATCGTTATCGAGTCAACCAAGCCAAAACCCTGCTGACGTCGAGCGAACTGAGTCTGACTGAAATAGCCCTGGCGGTCGGGTTTGCCGACAGCGCCCACTTCAGCCATGCGTTTCGGCGTGAAGTTGGGCAGTCTCCCAGCGCGTATCGGCGAGGCCATTAACGGTTGTCACTCCCGCGAAAGTCGCAGATGCCCGTTAGGGTACGGGAGTCCAGGTCTTGAGTTCTAGATTCCCGCTCTCGCGGGAATGACATTATCAAAAAGAGTAGACTATTCTTTTTGCTTCTCCAGGCTCAATTGAACTGACCCCCTCCCCTTCAACATCAAACAAGCAAGATAGACAAGAAAATATGTAAATCAAACAAGACGCGGGTCACCCGAGTCGAGTAGGATAGCTGTAATCAATTCACATTCATTGTTGAGCGATGCTAACCCAGTTGAGCGATGCTAACCCAGCCCGGATTCTTTAGTTCCGATCATACGGTCTATACGATTACGGAGATGTTCCCGCCTCGCCCGTGGCGCAATCTTTTATGGAATGAGCACTTCATCGCCACCTTGGATCAGTTTGGCTTTGGGGCCAGTTGGAATCAGACAGGCGAAATTTACTCCGGGGCGTGTCCCGCCGGTGAGAGCCGGCTCATGTTTGTGCGGGATAAACAGACCGGCGCCTGCTGGGCCGCCAACCGCAATTTCTTCCGCGAGACCTTTACTGAATTCTATACCGAAGTCGGGCAGGGCTATTCTCGGATTGTGTCCTGTTACCGCGGCCTGCGGTTCACCTATCATATTTTTGTTCCCACCCAGGGCACGCTGGAATGTTGGACGGTCACGCTGGAGAATATCTCGAGTCGCCCGCGTGACCTCAGCCTGTTCGCTTATGCCGCCTCGGACTTGAACCAGAACCTGCACGCGGCCTATAACCACGGCGACTTCGACTCCGAGTTGGGCGGTGTGTTGCTCACCCATCACGCGTATGATGTCAAAAAAGAATTATTGCACCACTTCTTGGTATCGAATCGGAAGCCGACGGCGTATGAAACCACGCAGCGGCGCTTCCGGGGCGTCTATGGTCTGCTGCCAATTCCCGAGGCCATTCAGTCCGGGCGCTTGGCTTCGGAAGGAACTTCTTTTGACCAGGAGATGATTCTTGCGCTCCAGTTTGATTTATCGCTCGTACCCGGCCAGCAACAAACGCTGCACTTCGTGATGGGCTTAGCTCGTAGCCAGCCGGAGGCGGTTCAGAGTGCACACACCTGGCTAGCGCCGGGAAAGTTTGCGGAAGAGTTGGCGGCCATCCAGGCCCAAACCCAGTTGGCGATTGATAAAGTTCGGATTCGGACTCCGGACGAGGACCTCAATCGCTTGGCGAATGTCTGGCTCAAACGGCAGGTTGACCTGGGTAAAACTTGGGGGCGGACGTATGGCCGCGGCTTCCGTGACATTATGCAAGATACCATGGCCTGGACGACCCTCGCCCCGGACACGGCGGCTGAAAAAATTAAATATTGCCTGGCCTATCAACGCCCGGATGGAAATCCCCTGCGGCAATGGGAACCGGTTGATCCGCACCCTTATCGAGACGGAGCTGTTTGGCTTATTCTGGCCGTCACGACGTATCTCAAAGAAACCGGCCACTTTGACTTCTTGAATGAAGCCGTGCCTTTTTATGAGAGTCAGGCGAGCGGAACCGTCTGGGAGCATGTCCAGCGCGGGCTGAACTTTCTGTTGGACAATCTGGGTCCGCACGGGTTATGCCTATGGGGAGGCGGTGATTGGAACGACTCGCTCAACGGGGCCGGTCTGCAAGGTCGAGGGGAGAGCGTTTGGCTGTCAGAAGCGGCGGTGGTGATCGCCCGCGAATGGGCGCGGTTGCTGGAGCATCTGGGGAATAAAGCGGAAGCCGACTGCCTCAACCACCAAGCGGCGGCGCTGGTGCAGCGCTTGCGCCATCACGCGTGGGATAAAGACCATTTTATCTGCGGCTATACGGATTGGGATGAAAAAGTAGGCGCTTATGAAAATCCGGGGGCGCAGATTTTTCTGAACATGCAGACGTGGGGCGTCTTGAGCGGCGCCGCCGAGAATGGTCCGGCGCTCATGGATTTCGTGGAACGTGAACTGTCCAGCCCGTGGGGTTATGTCCTTAACAAGCCGGGCTATTCACACAGCGACGATCATCTTGGCCGGGCAAGTTACTTTGAAAAAGGTTGTTATGAGAACGGCTCGGTTCATCCTCATGGGGGGACATTCAAAATCGCCGCGGATTGCCGGCTGGGACGGGGTAATCATGCGTACCAAACCGCGAAAATGATGCTGGCGACCAACCCGGCGAACCCGGCCGAGCGCTCGGGCGCGGAGCCTTATGCGCTGACGAATATGTACTTGGGTCCGGAAAATCCCTGGCGGGCGGGTGAATCGCTCATGGGGTGGATCACCGGCGCTGCCGGTTGGCTGTTCCGTTGCCTGACCGAATCCATGCTCGGCGTGCAAGCGGATTATGAGGGTCTTCGACTTTGGCCGTGTCTGCCCAGCTACTGGCGTGAAGTCTCAATCCAGCGTGACTATCGGGGGGCGCTTTATCAAATCACAATCAAAAATCCGTATGGATTGGAAACAGGCGACCTCCAGATTAAGGTGGATGGACAGAAGCTGCCAGGAAACATTCTTCCGATTTTTAGGGATGGTCAGAAACATCGGGTGGAAGCGATCCTTAATCCGAGAGAAGATTTTTCAGTCTTGATTAAACATCAACCTGTACGCGGCGCTATTCCAACCGATCTGCGGCAATAGCAACAACCCAGATGCCACCTGCATTCCCCAATACCCTTTTTCCATTCTACGCGGCGGCGCGGCGGTAATAAGTCGCCTTCCCCTTCCTCCTAGCTTAGCCCCAAAGTGACAAGTCTTTGAAAAATCGAAACGCATATTAATCACACTGCAGCGCCGCGTCAACATGGCAACACTTTGAACTGCTTCACGGGCGTGGTACACTCGCCAGTAATTCAGCGCTGATCGCGCAAAAGTTAAGCTAGCCAACAGAAGGAGGCATAAACCAATGTTCAAGCTGTTCAAGCACTCAAGCATCCGATTATTTTTTACCACCGTCGTGATAAGTTTATTGTTATTGCCAACCGGATTAACCACCTCCGCCAGCCCGCCGGCGCGCCCCGCTCTCGACCCCGCCCCACCCACCTTCAGTTCCGGCAATGCCGATGTGGACGGCGCCTACACCAAAGCCCTCTCCACCATCGCGGCCGACATCGTCAACGGCAAATTCATCGCCGGACAAAACTGGTCCCAAGTCTGGACTCGGGATACGTCTTATTCCATTGACTTGGGCGCTGGTCTAATTCACCCAACTGTCTCGAAAACCACGATGAACGGGATGACAGAAAACGTCTCCGGGATCGGCACGGTCTGGATCCAGGATGCCGCCGGGCATTTTGGCGGCTGGCCGAATTTAACGGATTCAATCGTCGGCGCTGTCGGCGCTTGGTCCATTTACCTAACCACCGGCGACCAGGCTTTCTTATCCTGGAGTTACACCGTCACAAAAAACACGCTGGCGCGCGCCGAGCGTGATGCATATCACACAGCCTCCGGACTGTTCAAGGGCTGTTCGACCTTCATGGAATCCAACAGTGGCTATCCCTCCAAATACGCGAATAACGGCGCTTTGATGGGACAGACCAAAGCTCTGAGCACCAACTTGTTGTATTATCAGGGCTACACTCTGGCCGCCCGCATGGGCACCATTCTGGGCGCGCCGGCCTCCGAGATCAACACCCTCCAAACCAAAGCCACGAACTTGAAAAATGCAATCAACACCCGGCTCTGGCAACCCTCCAGAGGGTATTACGCTTATTTCGAGGATGAGAATGGAGTTCTAGAAACCCGCATGGAAGGCACCGGCGAGGCCTTTGCCATTCTCTGGGGCGTAGCGGATGCGGCCAAGACGCAAAGTATCTTGGCGAATACCCCCATCACGACCTGGGGCATCCCCTCGCTCTGGCCTCAATACTCCGCTTGGATGAATTACAACGCCGGTTGCGATTGCGACTACTACCATAACGGGATGATCTGGCCGTTTGTCCAAGGCTATTGGAACTGGGCCGCAACCAAAGGTCAGTCCGTGGCGAAGGCCGGGGAGGAGCTGAATGATTTGGTCGCCCTGTCCAAGAAGGCCGCCACCTTTCATGAATTTTACCGGCCGGAGGACGGCTTGCCGGATGGATCGCCCCGGCAGTTGTGGAGCGCCTCGGGATACTTGTCCGCGATTTACCACGGTTTGTTTGGAATGAATTTTGATACCGATGGCCTCCGCTTCAGCCCGGTTGTGCCCAGTATGTTTAGCAACCTGACGCTCAACGGTGTAACCTATCGTGGCATGACTTTAAACATAACGGTCACTGGTTCGGGAACGAGCATCACTTCGTTTAAAGTGGATGGGGTCGCTAACAATAATTTCATCCCGGCCAGTTTGACTGGTATGCACACGGTGGCCATCACCATGGGAACCGGCCCCACCCCAACGCCCGGGCCTACGTCTACGCCTCTACCACCCACCAATACGCCTGTGCCCGGCGCAAACCTCGTGCAGAATCCGTCGTTTGAGACGGCGGGCGGGAGCGCGAGCGATTCTGCCAACTGGACCGAAGGTGTCAACCACGCGCGCGCCAGCGACAAGTTCAAGACCGGCAATTGGTCGCTCAAGTCCACTTTCCGAACCGGAGGGACGGACACCCGGCAGACAGTTACCATTGTCGCCAACACCAACTACACGTACTCCGGCTACATTTGGAGGACGAATTCGACGGGCGCGGCGTATCTGGATATGAACGACATCGCCGGCGAACTCACCTTGCCCACCTCCGCCACGGGGGCCTGGACCCTGGTCTCGGGAACCTGGAACAGCGGTACACGAACGAGTGTCACCCTGCGCGCTGTGACCGACGCTAACCCGACGGGCGACATCTGGTTCGACGACATTTCACTGAGTTCACCCGGTGGCCCCACCAGCACGCCTACCAATACCTCTGGCCCGACGCCCACCCGCACGCCCACGCCGAGCAGCGGAACCAATCTGGCGTTGAACAAACCGGCGACGGCTGACAGCTCCTGTAATGCGAACGAGACGGCGAATAAAGCGGTCAACGGGACCTGGACCGGCGGCAACAGCGACAAGTGGTGCTCACTCGGCACGACCAAGTGGTGGCAAGTGGATTTGGGCGCGGCCGTCAACGTGAGCCAGTTCGTGATCTACCACGCCGGCGCTGGGGGTGAAAACACAGCCTATAACACGCGCGACTTCACGATTCAGACCAGCACGGATAACGTCAACTGGACCACGCGCGTGACAGTTTCCGGCAACACGGCCAACACGACGACGCACAACATCACGAGCGTCAGCGCCCGCTACATCAAACTCAACGTCACCACTGGAGCGCAAAGCGGCCAGCCCAATACAGCTCGCATCTATGAGGTCCAAGTCTTCGGGCCGTAGCTTACCATCCGTATCAAAAAGCGGATGGGAGAGAGTCAGGCATTTCTTCCACCCCTTTGATCAGCGAAGTTCTTGTGCGGAGGGCAGCCCTACCCGGACTGCCCTCCGTTATTTCCGCCGCCCCACATCTACTTTTCCTGAAGACCCTACCGCCATCTCAAGTGATGAACGGAATTTGAACTATTGGACAGGCGTGGTACACTCGCCATGGAAAACAACGCAAAGGTGATCTTAATTCAATGTCGAATCAAAAAGCCACGGCGATAAGCTGTTCGAACATCGCTTTTATTAAATACTGGGGTAACCGCGACGAGAAGCTGCGCCTGCCCGCTAATCCTTCTCTGTCTATGAACCTGGCCGGTCTGGAAACGACGACGACAGTTGAATTCGTCGCCGGGCTGGAGGCGGATGAGTTGTTAATCGGCGAGAAAGCGGAAGCCGGGGCGGCGTTGGAGCGCGTGTCCAACCAACTGGATCAGATTCGCTCCAAGGCCGGGATCACGCTGAAAGCGCGAGTCGAATCCCAAAACAACTTTCCGGCGGGCGCTGGGCTGGCCTCCTCCGCCTCTGCCTTCGCCGCACTGACCGTCGCCGGCGCGGCGGCCGCCGGGCTGTCACTCTCAGAAAAAGAGCTATCAGTCATGGCCCGGCTTGGCTCCGGCTCGGCCTCACGCAGTGTTCCCGCCGGTTTCGTGGAATGGCAAGTTGGTCAGACATCCGAGGAGTCATTCGCTTTTTCCATCGCCCCACCCAACCACTGGCCTTTGATGGATGTCATCGCTGTCATCAGCAAACAGCACAAACACGTCGGCTCGACGGCCGGGCACGCGTTGGCGGGAACCAGCCAGTTGCAAGCGGCGCGCGTCGCGTCCGCGCCTGAGCGGCTGGAGCGCTGCCGGGAGGCAGTGCTGGCAAAGAACTTCGCGCAGTTGGCAGAAGTCGTCGAGGCCGATTCGAATCTGATGCACGCCGTGATGATGACCTCCGGTTCGCCGCTCTTCTATTGGGAACCGATCACGCTGGCGATTATGAAATCCATCCGCGCCTGGCGCGCCGAAGGTCTGCCGGTGTGTTATACGATTGACGCCGGCCCCAACGTTCACTGCCTATGCCCGGCTGAAGATGCGCCAGAAGTCATGCGCCGCCTGCATGAAAATCTGGATGTCAAAGAAATTCTGACTGCCGGGCCAGGGGGTGCGGCGCGGTTGGTGTGAACCTACCATCTTCTTTTCCATCGTGGCAGGTGGAAGGTGGCAGGTAGCATGTTACTTGCCACTTGCCACCTTTTCACTTGCACCCGCGACTTCTGTCCTCCTTGTTTGCGCATTCCGCGAAGAGTATAATTTCGAGCGGTATTTCTCTTCTGTCGTTCTTCCTTATCTCATCTCTCACTTATTTGTCTCCAACTATGTTTGTGGTACTCTGTAAACGCGATCGAACAAAATAAGGTGCATCCATGGATAGTTTACTCGGTGTCATTAGCCTCTTCGCTTTTCTGTTAATCCTCAGCCTGTTGGTCTTTGTCCACGAGCTAGGCCATTTCCTCGTCGCCAAAGCTTTTGGGGTTCACATTGAAGAATTCGGGATCGGCTTTCCGCCTCGCTTGATTGGCACAGTGCGCGACGCTCAAGGAAAGTGGCACTGGTTCACGGGTTTCAACGCGCCCAAACCCTCCGAGTTGGGCGGCCCCAGCACCATTTACTCGCTGAACTCCATTCCCTTGGGCGGTTTCGTCCGCCCGGCGGGCGAGCATAATGACTCCCTCCCCAATGGATTCGCCTCCGCCCCCAAACACGCGCGCCTCGCCATCCTGGCCGCCGGCCCGATCTTCAATCTCCTCTTCAGCTTTCTAATTTTCATCATTGGCTTCCGGCTGGGATGGCCGGATCAGATCTACGTCGCCAACGTCGTCGCGGACACGCCGGCTCAAGCCACCGGTTTGCAAGCGGAGGACATCATCCTGCGCGCCGCCGGGCAGGAAGTCCATTACCCTCAGCAATTACGCTATGTCACTTTCGATCACCTGGGTCAGCCCATGTCCTTGGAGGTCGAACGCCAGGGACAAGTCATTGAGCTAACCCTCATTCCCCGGCTCGAATGGCCCGCCGGTCAAGGACCGATCGGAATCGAAATGGGGCAATCACTCATGAAAAGCTACTCGTGGCCCCAAGCCGTTGGGCGCGCCGGACAGGAAATCCTTTTTGAAATCCAGGAATTGGTGCAACTCCCTGGCCGCATCATGCGGGAAGAGATTCCGCCGGAGGCCGCCCGCCCCTGCGGGCCGGTGTGTATGAATGATCTCACGCGCGCCGCGGTCGCCACCGCGCAGGAGACCAATCAATGGTTCCCTCTCATTCAATTCATCGGCCTCATCAGCATCGCACTCGGAACGACCAACCTGCTGCCGCTGCCGGCGCTCGATGGTGGACGCATCCTGTTTGTTCTGCTCGAAACTCTGCGCGGCCGACGGTTCAATCCGCTGCGCGAAGGGGCCGTCCACATGGTCGGGATGATGCTGTTGCTGATCTTGATGGTCTTCATCACCTATCAGGACATCGTCAACCCCATTGTTCCAAGGTGATTTTATGGCTGCCTCCACCGAACGAGATTTTTCTCAAATCCTCAAGCATCTCCGCGACACCCGCCAGCCCTTCCCCGCGGCGGAGCTCTATCATTTTTCAGATTTGAACAAGAAGGACAGCGCCGCGCTGGAAGCCGCTTGGCCGGACGTGCCGGTAGAGCGACGGCGTGGCCTCGTCCAAGATTTAGGCGAAATCAGCGAAGCCAATTTCGAAGTGACATTCGAGGCGGTTTTTCGACTGGGCTTGGAGGATGAGGACGGCGAAGTGCGTGCGACCTCCATCCGCAGTTTGTGGGAAGTGGAGGAGCCCGACCTGATTGCGCCGCTGATTGATTTCCTGCAGCACGACCCGGACACCCATGTCCGCGCCGCGGCCGCCAGCGCTTTGGGACGCTTTGTCTACTTGGGCGAACTCGAGGAGATACCCCCCGCACAGACGCACCGGGTAGAAGATGAACTGCTCGCCAGCATTCGCGGCCCCGACGACTTAGAAGTCCGCCGGCGCGCGTTGGAGGCAATTGGTTTTTCCAGCCGCCCCGAGGTCGCCGGACTTATTCGCGAAGCTTATAACTCATCTGAACCGAAACTCCGCATCAGTTCCGTCTTTGCGATGGGCCGCAGTGCGGATATACAGTGGGCGTCACAGGT
>Ga0209382_10000832_pt1 | contig 50129 bp, 46 predicted proteins | sample SoiMetdeltSBSDD5_FD_187599 | JGI IMG/M metagenome (GOLD analysis project Ga0209382, IMG submission 187599) | Bulk soil microbial communities from a Populus tree surrounding site in Tennessee, USA - Soil MetaG P. deltoides SBSDD5 (SPAdes) (version 2) | ecosystem: Environmental > Terrestrial >...
CCGACCACGCCCCCGGCGCAGCCCGCCTCCGTGATGGGGAGGCGGACCAGGCGCGGACCCATGCCGAGCGTGTCCGCGACGTAGGCATCGACGGCGGGGATCTGGAAGCCGGTGCAGGAGACGCTGACGATGAGACCCACGTCGGCGGCGGCGATCTCGGCCGTGGCCAGGGCGCGGCGCACCAAGGCCGCTCCCTCGCGCGCGGCCACGTCGCGGTAGAGGTCGTTCTGGGTCTCGAAGTCGCCCGGGTGGAAGACCTGCTCGATGGGGACGACGCTCGCCCGTGAGGCCACGCCCGCCGAGGAATACACGGACAAGAGCCGGCGGCCGGTGGCGTCGTCACCGAGCCAGTCGCTCACCCAGCGGGTGACTTCGTCCTGCGGGTAGCGGTACGGCGGCTCGAACCGCTCGATGGCGAGGAGGGTGGCCATGCGTCCAGCATAGCCCCATCCATCCTGGCTGGCCGTGATGCCTGCTCCTTGCGAGGGAGTCAGCCGCAGCGGACGAGTCTAAAACGGCACGTCGTCGTCGGAGACCTGGAAGTCGTCGGCGGGTGGGGCGCCCGGCTCCTTCTCGGCCGCGCCGCGACCTCCGCCGCCACCGCCGCCGCCCGGCCCGCCGCCTTCACCGCGGCTTCCGAGGAGGACCAGCCGCGAGTTCGGGCCGCTCACGCGGATCTTCGTGGTGTTGCGCTTGTTGCCGTCCTTGTCCGTCCACTCGTCGTAGTGGATGGACCCCTCGATGTAGACCTGCTTGCCCTTCGCGCAGTAGTCGCGGACGACCTGCGCGGTCTTGCCGAAGACCTCGACGCGGTGCCACTCCGTGCGCTCCTGCTTCTGGCCGTCCTTGCCCGTCCAGCGCTCGGACGTGGCCAGCGAGAAGTTGGCGATGGGCTCCCCGCCCTGGGTGTAGCGGATCTCCGGATCCCGACCGAGGTTGCCGATCAGGATCACGCGGTTGACGCTGGCCATGTCAATGCCTCTCTAGCGTGGACTGAGTTTCTCGCGCGCCTTGCGGCCGGCTTCCGAGTTGGGAAAGCGCTCGGCCACGAAGCGGTACTCGAGCAGGGCCTGGCTGCGGCGGCCCAGCTTCTCCAGGGCCATGCCCTTCTTGAAGCGCGCGTCGGGGATCTTGTCGCTCGACGGGTACTGGCGCAGCAGCTCGTCCCAGGCCGCGATCGCCTCCGGGTACTTCTGCTTCGAGTACTGGCACTCGCCGATCCAGTACTGCGCGTTGTCGCTGAGGTCGGTGTCGGGATAGTTCCGCAGGTAGTCGCTGTATTCCTGGATGGCGAGGTCGTAGTTGCCGCGCGCGTAGTCGGCGTAGGCCTGGGTGTAGAGCTCGCGCGGAGCGGGGGCCTGGGGATCCGGTGTGACCGGTCCCGGCGGCGGCGTCCCCGGGCCGATGGGCGCGGCCGCGGGCCCTCCGGCCGCGACCGGGGGCAGCCCGGCCCCGGGGTTCGCGGCGACGGGGGCGGGCGCGGACGCCGAAGGCATCGTCTGCACGCGCTCGCTCAGGTCCGAGACGCGGTCCGAGATGTCCTTCAAGGCGGCGGAGATCGCCTCCTCCTGGACGCGCCGGTCCGCGACCAGCCGCCGCATGGAGGCGCTCTGGTCGGCCAGCGACTCGTTGAGACGCTTGAGCTCGCGCAGCGTGTCCTCGGATACGCGCTGCAGGTCGGCCATCTGGCCCTGCAGCGACGAGATCTGGATCTGCAATCGCTCGATGTCCTTGTTGGCCGCCGTGGCCGGCAGCGCCGCCGACAGCGCGCACAGGACCAGGATCACTCGACGAAGCACCGCGACCTCCTCGATCGAGCCCGAGGTGGGCTCGAAAGGATATTAATCCTATCGGCTGACGACGAAGTGCGCGCGGCGGTTCTTCGCGAAGGCCTGCTCGTTGCTGCTCGGATCGAGGGGCCGCTCCTTGCCGAGGGAGACGGTGTGCAGGCGGTCGCCGGCCACGCCCAGGCTGACCAGGTACTCCCGCACCGTGCGCGCCCGTTTGTCGCCGAGGGCGAGGTTGTAGTCGACGGTGCCCCGCTCGTCGCAGTGCCCCTCGACCGTGACCTTCGCCGTGCGATGGTTCTGCAGCCAGAGGCCGTGCTTCTCCAGGGTCGCGCGCGCCTCGTCGCTCAGCTCCGCCCGGTCGTAGTCGAAGTGGATGTCCTCCAAGGGGCCGCCCTCGCCGCTGGGGTCGTTCACGGAGAAGTCCTCGCCCGTCGGGTTTCCGGAATTGACGGCGGCGATGTCCGGGCCCTCGGCCACGGGTTGCTCCGGCTCCGGGGTGGCCGTGGCCGCCGGGTAGGAGGATGGACGCTGGGACGGATCGGACAGCACGGCGGGCGGCCGTTTCTTGCCGCCGCAGCCCGCGAGCAGGACCAGGGCGACGAGTACGACGGCAGTGGTGTGGCGCTTCATGGCACCTCTATTCGCGATGGCGCGGCCGGCCTCACGGGCCCCAGTCGGGCTGGACGTTGTTGCCGGCGCCCGCGCTCAGCGTGTCGATGGCGCGGCCCTCCCGGTCGGAGACGGTGATCTGCCAGGTGTTGCCGCGCTTGCAGGAGAAGACGAGGTGGCGGCCGTTGGGCGCCCAGGACGGATACTCGCAGCTCCCGCGGCCGGACGTGACCTGCCGGACCTGCCGGGTGGCCAGGTCGATGACGGCGATGTCGAACGTCACCGGGCCGCCCACCTCGAGGCGTGAGGTGTAGGCGATCTCGCTGTACTCCTTGGACGGGTTCCAGGCGGGGGCGTCGTTCCAGTTGCCCACGGTGGTGAGGCGCCGGACGTTCAGGCCCTCGCTGTCCATCAGGTAGATCTGCGGCGAGCCCGCGCGGTCGGACGTGAACGCGATCTCCTGGCCGGTGGGACTCCAGGTGGGCGCGGTGTCGCTGCCCTGGCTCGACGTGATGCGGTGCGCGCCCGTGCCGTCCGCGTTCGCGATCCAGATCTCCATGTTCCCGGACTTGTTGCTGGCGTACGCGAGGCGCTTGCCGTCGGGGGAGAAAGTGGGGGCAAAGGCCTGCCCGTCGCCCTTGGTGATGTTGTCGCTGCGTCCCTCGTAGATCCGGGCGACGAAGATGGCCGGGCCTCCCTGACGGTACGAGGTGTAGGCGAGGGAGCGGCCGTCCGGGCTCCAGGCGGGCAGGATGTTGAGCGAGTTGTTGACGGTGATCCGCTTCGCGTTGAAGCCGTCGTAGTCGACGATGTACAGCTCCTTGCCGCGCGGGGGCTTGGTGGCGTCGCGGTCGGAGGTGAAGGCGATCTTGGTCCGCGCCACGCCGCGCAACTGCACGAGAGTCATGATGTCGTCGGCGGCCTGATGGGCGAACGAGCGAGGATTGTCGGCGCGACCCGAGTAGCGCTTGGACATGATCCCCTGCCGTCCGTCGACCGTGAAGACCCGGGTCTCTATCGCCAGCTCACCGCCGGTCACCTGGGCCCGAGTCACGACCAGGAAGTTCGCGCCCACGGATCGCCAGTCCTCGTAGTTCGGATTGTCCGGATTGAGCGGGGGCAAAGCCGTGAAAAGGCTCTCCGGTACGAACTGGATGTTCTCGAAGCGCAGGTCGGCCCGGAGTACCTGCGTGAGAGTCCGACAGGCTTCGCGACTGGCCTCGTCACCGGCGCGCGGAATGCAGTCGGGCACCGCGAAGCGCTGGCCGCCGCCGCCGATGATGATCTCCTTGGGGGGTGGCTGTTGCTGGGTTCTCGGCCACGCCCACGCGGTGGCCGCGAAAGCCAAGGTGGCAGCAATGCCAAGGCTAAGGCGTGGGCTGGAAGAGGGCCTGGATCGTGACTCTGTTCGTGCCATAGGTCTTGGGGAGCGGGCCGAACGGCGCGGCTGAAAGGACGGCGCGCTGCGCGGCAAGGTCCAGCAACTGTACCCCGCTGCCCTGCACGGGGCGGACCGAACCGTCCTCGAGAGATCCGTCGGCCAGGATGGTGAAGGAGATGGTGATGGGCTGGGTGAAGTTCGCCTTGATCTGTCGCATCCAGATCATCCAGATTTTCCGCTGTACACCGGCGAGGTACCAATCACCAGCGTCGTCGTTCCCGTTCGGAGACCCCCCGGCGGGCCCGATGATGCCCACGCCGCCGGGGACGACGTTCGCACCCGTTCCGCTCGTTCCACTGCTCGGCGCCGGGGTCCGCGATGTGTCCGGACGCTCGGCGTGGCGCGGCGCCGGCCTTTCCGGGTTCGACTTCTTCGCATCGGGTGGAGGGAGTCCCCGACGCGGCTCCGCCTTGGGCGGCTTCAGCACTGGAGGCGGCGGAGCGGGTGCGGGTGGCGCCTCCACCGGCGCGGCCGGGGTCGTGGCCGGCGGGGCAGCCGGAGCCGGAGCCGGATCCGGGCCCAGGTCTGCGCCGCCACCGCGAGGGATCCGCTCGACGAAGCCTGGCATCACCCGGAACTCGGGAGGCCTCGGGGCGAGCCAGGAGGCGGCGAAAGCCCCGCCGACGAACAGCAGATGGACCACTCCCGACATGACGATGCCGGCGGGGAAGCCGCGGTCCATCGCCTCGCGTTCTTCGAGGACGCGGTCGACGGCTTCGTTCATCGACCGGCCCTCATCGCCGGGTCGCCTGTTCGGAGGGCAACTCGTACGCGAACCCGATCTGATCGACGCCCGCGCGCTTCAGGATGTCCACGACCTCGATCACCTTCCCGTAGCGCAGGGCCTCGTCCGCGCGCAGGTACGCCACCTTCATCGACATACCCTGCAGCTGGCCGCGCACCTGTTCCTCGAGCAGGGGCAGGGCAAGCGGCTTCTCGTTGAGGTAGACCGTCCCCCGGGCGTTGACCGTGACCATGATCTTTCGGTCCTCCCGCGGGATGTTGGGTTGATTCGCCACGGGCAGGGAGACGTCGATCCCGCGCGTCATCATGGGTGCCGTCACCATGAACACGAGGAGCAGCACGAGCACCACGTCCACCAGCGGCGTGACGTTGATGTCGCCCATGACCGCGCCCGCATGGCGCGAGCGCATCGTCCGATAGGTCGCGGCGGCGTGCGACTCGCCCCCGCCGTTGCCGCCCCCGCCCGCCTGCATTACGTGAAGTTACGCTCGACGATGTTGAGGAATTCCAGGGCGAAGTCGTCCATCATCGACGAGAGCACCTTGATGCGGCTGTTGTAGAGGTTGAAGAAGAACGCGCCGGGGATGGCGGCGGCCAGCCCCATGGCGGTCGTGATGAGGGCCTCGGCGATGGGACCGGCGACGACGGGCAGGCTCGCCGAACCCATCTGGCCGATCGCCTCGAACGCGTTCATGATCCCCCACACCGTCCCGAAGAGCCCGATGAACGGGCACACGCTCGCCGTCGTGGCCAGGAACGTGACCCGTCGCTCCAGCCGCGTGACCTCTCCCGTGGCCGCGCGCACCAGCGCGCGCGAGAGCGATTCGAGGCTCCTGACCGTAGGACGCGCCGCGGCCCCCGCGGGTTTCTCTTCCTTGCCCGTCCCACGGACCTGCTGGTTGACCTCCTGGTAGCCCGCCTGGAACACGCCCACGAGCGGGCTGGCCTGGAGCTGGACGCAGACGGAGTTGACCTCGGAGAACTTCGTGCTCTTGCGGAAGACGTCCAGGAACGTCTTGGACTGGGCGTGGGCGCGCTGGAGGGCGATCCCCTTGTAAAGGATGATGGCCCAGGAGACGAGTGAGAAAACGGCCAGGAGGACGAGAACCCCCATGGCCACGCCGCTGATGTGGCTGAGGAGACCCCGGAAGCCGCCCGAAAATGCCGTGGACTGAGCCAGGATGAAGAGGGCGGTCGATGCCAAGGAACCTCGTTAAGTAGCGCTGTCCGCTGAGACTGGCACAACCCCTTGGGGCCTGTCAACGAGAAAAGGCGCGCGGACCCCCCCTGACCCCTTGCAGGACCATCATTTACAGCCGCAGGAGTCGTGTCGCGTGCGCCGGCGGGGTTCTGAGATGCTTAAACTACTGAAAATAAAGAATATCGCCCTTGTTCACGGTGTGGAGCTGGAGCTCGGGCCGGGACTGACCCTCCTGACGGGCGAAACCGGCGCCGGCAAGTCGATCCTCATCGACGCGCTGGGCCTCCTTCTCGGCACGCGGGCGTCCGCGGACCTCATCCGCACGGGCGAAGACCTCGCGGTCGTGGAGGCGCTCATCGAGAGCCGCGATGCCCGGGCGGCGCTAGAGCGGCACGGCTTGCCCGCGGAGGACGACGAGATCGTGGTGCGCCGCGAGGTGCAGGCCTCCGGGAAGGGACGCGCCACCGTCAACGGCGCGCTCGTGCCCGTCGGGGTCCTGCGCGAGCTCGCGCCGTTCATCGCGCACATCCACGGCCAGCATGAGCCGCAGGGCCTGCTCGATCCGCAGACCCATCTCGACCTCGTGGACCGCCACGCCGGCCTCGATGGCGACGCGGCCGCGCTGGCGGAGCCGTTCCGCCGGATGCGCGAGGTCGAGGCCGCGCTGGAGTCGCTGCTCCGGGACCGGCGTGAGGACGAGCGCCGGCGGGAGATGCTCGAGTACCAGGCGGTCGAGATCGAGCGCGCCGCCCTCCAGCCCGGCGAGGAGGACGCCCTGCGCCAGGAGAAGCGGCTGCAGGCCAACGCCGGCCGCCTGGCCGAGCTCTCCGGCGAGGCGCACGGCGCCCTCTACGAGGACGAAGAAGCCGTGCTCACGAGGCTCGGCCACGTCTATCGCAAGATCGAAGAGCTCGCGCGCATCGACCCGCGCTTCGCCCCCTACGTCGAGGCGCGCGGCGCGGTGCGGGCCCAGCTCGACGACCTGGCCCTCTTCCTCCGCGACTACCGCGAGTCGCTCCAGGTCAGTCCCGGCCGCCTCGACGAGATCGAGAGCCGCCTCGCCCTCATCGACCGGCTCAAGCGCAAGTACGGGGCCACGGTCGAGGACGTCCTCGCCTTCGGCGAGAAATGCCGCTCGGAGCTGCGCGACCTGGGCTCGCCCGAAGAGCGCGAGCGCGCGCTGCGGCAGGAGCGCGAGGCCCTCGCCGGCCGTTACCTGGCCGCGGCCATCCAGCTCTCGCGCAAGCGCCGCACGGCCGCGCGCGACCTCGAGAAGAAGGTCCAGGGCGAGCTCGGCCTCCTGGCCATGGAACGCACGCGGTTCCAGGTGGCGTTCTCGCCGGACAGCCCCGGCGGCTCCGCCGACGACACGTCGGGCTGGACGGAGCGGGGCCTGGAGACGGCGGAGTTCCTCCTCTCGCCCAACCCGGGCGAAGAGCTGCGCCCGCTGGCGCGCGTGGCCTCCGGGGGCGAGCTCTCGCGCATCCTGCTCGCCCTCAAGTCGGTGGCCAGCCTCGACGCGCGCGGCAAGACCCTCGTCTTCGACGAGGTCGACGCGGGGATCGGCGGGCGGGTGGCCGAGGTGGTGGGGCGCAAGCTCCGCGACATGGCCCAGCGCCACCAGGTGCTGTGCGTGACGCACCTGCCGCAGATCGCGTCCCTGGCCGATCGCCATCTCGTGGTGCGGAAGCAGGTCGAGCGCGGGCGCACCACCACCGACGTCGGCGTCCTCGACGCCTCCGAGCGGGTCGAGGAAGTCGCGCGCATGCTGGGCGGCGAGACGGTGACGGATGCCGCGCGGCGCCACGCGCGCGAGATGGTCCGGCAGGCGCGGGCATAAACAACAGCCAACGAAAGTCGATCGGCCTGGGTTAGCGAGATAGAGGTTGTGGCCAGGTCGGTCGGCCATCGACGAACAATGGTCAACGGGTTCCTCCGGGATTAGAATCGAACTGCGCCTCATGCCTGCAAGTTCCCGCTTCTATATCGAAACCTTCGGCTGCCAGATGAACGTCAACGACTCCGAGAAGGTCGCGGGACTTCTCGAGGCCGAGGGCTACGAGCCGGCCGCCTCCCGCGAGAGCGCCGACTTCGTCTTCATCAACACCTGCGCCGTACGTGAGAAGGCCGCGGACAAGCTCTACCACGCGCTGGGCCGCCTCAAGCGGACCAAGCGCGAGCGGCCGGGGGTCGTGGTCGGCGTCGGCGGCTGCGTGGCCCAGCTCGAGGGCACGGCGGTGCTCGACCGCGCTCCGCACGTGGATGTGCTCGTGGGCACGCACAACCTGTCCAGCGTGCCCGATCTGGTCCGCCGCGCGCGGGCGGGGGAGGGACGCGGCGTCGATCTCGATCGCAAGGCGGACAGCTTCGACGTCCCGATCGGCGCGGTGGCGCACTCGAGCCGCGTGCGCGCGTACGTCACCGCCATCGAGGGCTGCAATCACGTCTGCAGCTTCTGCGTGGTGCCGCGCACGCGCGGGCCCGAAGTCTGCCGCGATCCGGACGCCATCGTCGGGGAGGTGCGCTCCCTGGTCGCGCGCGGCTATCCCGAGGTCATGCTGCTGGGCCAGACCGTGAACGCCTATCGCTTCGAAGGGCTCGACTTCGCGGGACTGCTCGCGCGGGTGGACGCGATCGTCGGCCTGCAGCGGCTCCGGTTCACGACCTCCCATCCCGAGCACGTGGACGTGGCCATGGCGCGCGCCCTCCGTGACCTGCCGCGGGTGTGTCCGTACCTCCACCTGCCCGTGCAGTCGGGCTCGGACCGGATCCTGGCCGCGATGCGCCGGGGCTATACCCGGCAGCAGTACCTGGAGACGGCCGCGCTCCTGCGTGCGCACGTGCCCGCCCTCGCCCTGACCACGGACGTGATCGTCGGCTACCCGGGCGAAACCGAGCGGGAGTTCCAGGATACGGTCGACCTCGTGGAGGAGGTCGCCTTCGACGGCGTGTTCGTGTTCATGTATTCGCCCCGCCCGGGAACGGCTGCCGTCCGCCTGGCCGACGACGTGCCCGGGGAGGAGAAGCTTCGCCGCCTTCAGGTCATCAACTCCATGCAGCAGCGGGCGCAGGAGCGCCAGAACCGGTCCCGCATCGGCCGCCGCGAGCAGGTCCTGGTGGACACGGTGACGGAGGCGGGACGCGTGGCCGGACGGACGCGGGACTTCCGGATCGTCCACCTGGACGGTGACGAGGCCCTGCTGGGGCAGACGATCGAGGTCGAGGTCACGGCCGCCGGGCCCAACGCCCTCGTGGGGTCGCGCCCCCCTCGAAACCTCTCATTGACGCCCCCTTCCGCGGCTCCTATATTCTGACCAGCCGGAGGGGCTCCCCCTCGGAGGGCGGCATGCAGATCGAGATGAACATCAAGGGGTTGATGATCGACCCCATCACGAACATGCCGATCATCATCCTCCGCGACCAGGAAGGACAGCGCATCCTTCCCATCTGGGTGGGCGTCTTCGAGGCCAACGCGATCGCCCTCCAGATCGAGAACGTCCAGACGCCCCGGCCCATGACCCACGACCTGCTCAAGAACATCATCGACGACCTCTCCGCGCAGGTGGAGCGCATCGTGGTCACGGAGCTGAAGGAGAACACGTTCTACGCGCTCATCCACCTGCGCAAGAACGGCCACTCCATCGAAGTGGACGCCCGCCCCTCCGATGCCATCGCCCTGGCCCTCCGCACCCGGTCGCCGATCTTCGTCGAGGAGGCGGTGATCCAGAACGCGCGCAGCGTCGAGAACTCGCGCGAGACTTCCATGGACGTGACCCGCCTCCAGAAGTGGCTCGAGGGCCTTTCCGAGGACGAGCTGGGCAAATACAAGATGTAGTCTTTCCGGCTCCGGCCGGACCTCTGCGGACACCCCCGCCGACCACACTACAGCTCGCGGTGCCGGGGCTCACGGCCCCAACTTTTAGCCTTGACCGTGGGAAACGCTCTTGCCTAAGATCCCGATGGTTCCGATGTTTCCCGCCGTCGCCCTCCCCACGATCCGCTCGGCTGATTTCCGCCCCGGCAGCGCCAACGGAGGCATTCGGTGATCGTCATCGCCATCGCCAATCAGAAGGGCGGGGTGGGGAAGACCACGACCGCCATCAACCTCGCCGCGGCTCTCGCCCAGCGGGGCCGCCGCACGCTGCTCGTCGATCTCGATCCGCAGGCGAATTCGTCGATCAGCTATCTCGACGTGCGCACGGTGCCGAAGTCGATGTTCGACGTGCTCTCCAACGGCACGCCGCTGAGCGACATCATCACGGCGTCGCCCGTGAAGCACCTCGACGTCGCGCCGTCGCGGATCGCGCTGGCCAAGCTCGAATCGCAGCTCATCGGCGAGGTCGACGCGCACTTCCGCCTGAAGGACCGGCTCGACCTCGTGGCCGACCGTTACGACTTCGTCGTGATCGACACGCCGCCCGCGCTCGGGCTCATCACGGTGAACGCTCTCGTCGCGGCCACTCACCTCCTGATCCCGGTGCAGTCGAGCTACTTCGCGCTCGAGGGCACGGACGACCTCCTGGAGACGGTCGAGAAGATCCGCTCCCGGCCCAATCCCAACCTGAAGCTGCTGGGCGCCGTGATCACGCTGCACGACAAGCGCACGACGCTTTCGCGCGACGTGCAGAAGGCCATCACCGACGTCTTCGGAGGCCGCGTGTTCCGCACGACGATCAGCAAGAGCATCCGGCTCGAAGAGAGTCCGGCGCACAAAGAGTCCATCTTCACCTTCGCGCCGCAATCCACCGGGGCCTATGAGTACTACCGCCTCTGCGAGGAGGTCATCGAACGTGTCTAGCCCACGCCGGATCGGTCTGCCGGAAACGCTGCGCATGCGTCACGACGTGCACTTCGTCGATCAGCTCGGACGTCCGGGGGGCGAGCCCGTCGGGCGCATGGTGCCGATCGAAGACATCGAGCCCAACCCGCATCAGCCGCGCCAGCACATGGGCGACCTCACGGAGCTGATCGCTTCCGTGCGCGAGAAGGGCGTGCTCGAGCCCATCCTCGTTCGGCCGCGGGGCGCGCGTTTCCAGATCATCGCGGGCGAGCGGCGCTACCGCGCGGCCATCGAAGCGGGGCTGGGCGAGATCCCGTGCATCGTGCGCGAGACGTCCGACTCGGAGACGATGGAGCTCGCGCTCATCGAGAACCTGCAGCGCAAGGACCTGAGCGCGTTCGAAGAGGCGGACGGCCTGAAGACCCTCGCCGAGAGCTACGGCTACACGCACGAGGCGATGGCGGCGCGGCTGGGCAAGAGCCGCACGTCGATCACCGAGATCCTGAGCTTGAGCGCGATGCCGGAAGAGGTGCGACACGTCTGTCGGCTGGCCGACATTCAGTCGAAGTCGTTGCTGCTGCAGGTCGTTCGTCAGGGCGACATGCACAAAATGATCGCCCTCGTGCAGCGCTTGCAGAAGGACGGCGGCGGCCGCGCCACCCGCGAGGACGCGCGCAAGCTTGTGAAGCAGGGCAAAGCGAAAGGCGCGAAGGGCCGTCCTCGTCACTACGTCTTCCGCTATCAGCCGCGGGAGAAGAGCTTCGCCCTCTCGCTGCAGTTCCGCAAGAGTGACGTGCCGCGCGAGGAAATCGTGCGCGCGCTCCAATCCATCATCGAGGACTTGCTCCGCGAAGAGGCCTAGCCTCGCGGACGGGACTACCGCTCGAGGATGAACTTCTCCGTCAGGTAGCGCACGGCGCGGGTCAGGGCGAACGCGCCGTAGAAACCCGCATACAGGATCGCGAGCCAGCGGCTGCGCGCCCAGAGCCAATCGCCCACGCTCGCGAGGGCGAGGCAGAAGAGGGGCGCGACGATCTCGAGGTCCTTGTTGTACCGCACGAGATTCGGGCCAGGCAGCCCTGCCGAGAGCAGGTTCAGCGCGAGATACGTGAGCGCCCAGGCGAGGACGAATGCGGCCGGGGGCCAGGTCTCCTGCGCGCGCCACGCGAGCACGAGCCCGGCGATCACCGCGAGCGCGAACGGTCCGTAGAACACGTACAGCCTCCACGCCGCCTTGCGCACGCCGCGCCAGGGATTGAAGGTGGGGCCGGCGAACGGATCGTCAGGCTCTTGCGGTGCCAGCTCGTCCGCGGGAACGGGAGTGCTCGGCTTCTCCTGGAGGATGCGCTCCTCCGGCATCGGCACGCCGCGTTGCATGTCGATGAAGGTCGGCACGTAGCGGCCGTAGAAGACGACCAGCGACAGCACGGCGCCGAGCGCGCCCGCCACCACGAGCCCGGTCGCGCGCCGAAGCGTCTCGCGCGAACGATCGCGCGCGAGCAGCACGGCCAGGAACAGCGGCATGAGGACCGCGAAGTTCAGGAGCGACTGCGTGTAGGTCAGGAGCGCGAGGGCGATCAGCGCGCCCAGCGTGAACACGACGCGCGGACGATCGAGTTCGCGCAGGCGCGCGAGCAGGTAGAGGATCACCACCGCATCCACCGCGTGTCCCACCATGGCCGGGAAGTAGGCGAGGCTCAGGCGCGCGAGGAAGAGTGGCAAAGCGGCGAGGGCGGCCGCGGCCGCGACCGCGGTCCACGCGCGCGCTCGCAAGCGCCGCGCGATGCCGAAGACGACGAAGGCCTCGAGGCTGTTGACGGCGGCCGCGAGCACCGAGACCGCGATCTCCGGGCGCATGCGCGCGAGCGTGACCAGCGGCCAGCACAACATGTAGAACGCGGGCGGGTAGGGGAAGGCGTACCAGTGCCCGTTCTCCATCTGCAGCCCGAGGCTGTAGCGGTACTGGTACTCCGTGAAGTTGCGCAGGAACCCGACGAGGCCGCGTCGCGCGAGCTGCCAGGCGAAGAGCGCATGCACGCGCACGTCCGGGTAGTAGAACTGCGGATGGAGGAGGATCACGAGGCGGAGGGCGAGGGCGGCGAGGACGATCGTCACCAGGGCGCCGGCCGTGCGGGAGTCCGCGATCTCGAGGGCCGCGCGCGTACGGCGCGAGCGTGCGATCCCCACCGCGACCGCGGCGACGCCGGCGTAGACCGCGCATCCCTCCCGCGCGATGCGCTCGGCGGCCACGATGTCCCATCCGCAGCCGGCGATGGCGAGGGCCGTGATCGCGGCGGCGTGCAGGGCGGCGGCGCGGGTCGAGGTGCCCGCCAGTCGCGGCGCCAGGAAGGCGACGATCGCGACGAGCATCAACGCGAGACGCGTCGCCACGAGCAGCTCGAAGCGGGCGGTCGGCGCGGCGCGCTCGATCTCCATCCAGTCGATCGCGAGGCCCAGCGGACGCGGATCGGCGGAAACGGAGTCGATCGTCATCAGGAAGGGACCGCGCCCTTCCAGGGGAGGAAGGTCCACCGCGATCGTGCGATAGGCCACCTGCGGATCCGCCCGGATCTCAAACGTGGAGACGATCCGTCCTTCGGCTCGGATCGTAACTGTAGCTGGCTCAATGATATGGCGACGTACGCGGAGAGTGAGCCGGTGGCCGGCGCCGCGGACGAGGAGGGGCAGCCGGATGGCGGCGTGGGGCGTCGTCCAGTGGAAGCGCGTGAGGCGATCGCGCTCCCAGTCCACACGGAAACCGGCGACGTAGTCGGTGTCGTTCGGCCCGAGGTTGAGCACGGCCGGCCGCGCACGGCGCGCCGCGAGCTCCGGAAGGAGCAGGGCCGCCGCGGCGAGCACCGCGAGCGCGACGAGGTCCCCGAGGCGGCGCCTCGGCCGCGCGTCGGAGAAAGGCGACGTCGGGCCGGCTACGTCGTCACCAGTACGGCCGCGTAGTAATCGCAGATTCCGCTCTGCAGGACGAGCTCGCGGTCCACGCGTCCCGCCTCGGCGTAGAGCCGCCGGTAGTCCTCGACGGGGCGGATGAACTCTCCGTTCTCGACCCGGTGGATGAGGTGCCCGATGAGGTTCAGGCGCGAGACGGCGGGGATGTCCTCGATGACCAGGATGCGCCCGCCGGGCGCGAGCAGCCGGCGGCACTCCGCGAGCACGCCGCGCACCTCCGCGTCGGGAAGGTGATGAAGGAGGCCGAAGATCAGGATCTGGTTGAAGCGGGCGTCGGGCAGGTCCACGCGCTTGGCGTCGGAGACGATGAACGCGCCCTTGCGCGTACGGCGGGCGTGGTCGATGTAGCGCGCGTTGAGGTCCACCCCCACGTAGTCGCCCTTCTCGAAGAGGTCGGCGAAGGCGCCGGGCCCGCAGCCGAGGTCGAGCGTCCGCGCGGACGGTCCGAGGTCCAGCTCGCGGCGGATGGTGGCGCGGATGGCGCGGAAGTCGTTCTCCAGGATCCCGCGCAGGAAGATGAAGAGGACGGGGTGATCCGAGATCTTCTGGACGACGGAAGCGAAGAGGCCCATTCCCCTAATTTCTCTTCTTCAATCTCAGGGGGGGAACGCGACTCGAGGCCAGGGCGGGAGTCGGCTCCCCCCCTGAAACCCCCCGTCGCTCGCCGCCGCCTGCGGCGACGTCGAGCTCACTGGTCGGCTTGTGATCGCGACTCACTCGAAATTCAGGGCCTGGACGGGATCCATGCGCGCGGCCTTGACCGCCGGATAGAAGGACCCGAGGAGCCCGCCGGCCAGGCCCAGCGCGGACGCGATCAGCGCCCACTCCCGCGTGAGCTGGACGGTCAGGGTGGGGAAGACGCGCGGCAGGAGCCAGCGGCCGCTCAGGGCGAGGGCGATCCCCACCACGACGCCGGCGAGGCAGATGAGCGCGCTCTCGTTGATCACGAGCTGCACGACCTTGGCCTGGCTGGCCCCGATGGCGCGCAGGATCCCGATCTCGCGCGTGCGCTCGATGATCGTCGTGTACATGGCGAGCAGGACCACCAGGAACGAGATCACGACGGCCATGCCGGTCAGGGCCTGCTTGAACTGCTTCAGGCCGGTGGCGTTCTCCTGCATGACCTTCGAGACCTGGGCCACGGGCGTGATCTTGTGGCCGGGGAAGCGCGCCTGCAGGGCCTGGGCGAGCTTGTCCGCCTCCAGGGCGGACCGGCCCTTGACCAGGAAGAAGGACGCGCGGTCCGGGGTGCCGATCGCCTCCTGCACGTCGGGCAGGCGCGCGTAGAGCCGGCCGCCCGCTCCGGCGCGGATGATCCCCACGACGGTGAAGTCGCGGTTGATCATGGGGAGCTTGTCCCCGGCGTGGATGCCGGTGGCGTTCGCGAGCACGGTGTCCATCACGAGGTCGTAGGGCTTCTCGAGGGACCGCCCCTCCAGGACGTCGAAGCCTCCGGAGATGCGCGCGAAGGACGGGTAGTCGATGGCCCACAGGTTCACCGCGCGCGACTCGCCCTTGATGTTGGAGACGTGCCAGTTGAGGACGGGCGTCACCTCCGTCACGCCCTCCACCTCCCGCATGATCTCGGCGTACTTCAGCGGCATGACGGCGCTGGTGGCGCCGAGGAGGAGGGAGGCGTCGGGAGGCTGGAAGAGGACGTCCGCGCCCACGTTCTGCAGGCGATCCGCGATGTCGCCGAGGGTGCCGTTGGCCATGCCCACGAGCAGCATCACCATCGCCACCTCCACGGCCACGGCCAGCACGGACACGGCGGTCCGCGTCTTGCGATGCATGACGTTCGCGGCGGCCAGGTTCGCCATGGGAAGTTGGTGCGACCTCCGGACATGGCCCGTCCCGATGACGCTAGACTAGAAGCGATACGAGATCGGGGAAGGGCGGCAGCGCGTCGCGGCGTGCGGCGCGGAAGGAGACGATAACCGCCGCCCGCGGAAGCGTCAAGGCAGGCGAGGGGCATCTGCTATGATCCCGATCTTCTCCGACCGGCCGTGCGGGAGGACCCTGAAAGAATGAAGTCGACCTGGAGACGCGCGCAACGGGCCGCCCGCATCGCGGCCGCCGGCGCGCGGGCGCTGCTCGACACCCAGCACCCCATCCTCGTGCACATCGTGCCCATGCGGCGCTGCAACCTGGCTTGCGCCTACTGCAACGAATACGACGCCGTCTCCCAGCCCGTGCCCTTGCCCTTGATGGAGCGCCGCCTCGACAAGCTGGCGGACCTGGGCACGTCGATGATCACGGTCAGCGGCGGGGAGCCGCTGATGCACCCGGAGCTGGACGCGATGGTCGCGCAGATGCGGCGGCGGGGGATGATCTCGTCGGTCATCACCAACGGCTACTACCTGTCCCCGGAGCGCATCCGCCGCCTGAACGACGCGGGGCTCGACTTCCTCCAGATCAGCATCGACAACGTGGAACCGGACGAGGTCTCGCTCAAGAGCCTCCGCCTCCTGGAGCCCAAGCTCAAGTGGCTGGCCGAGCATGCGCAGTTCGGGGTCAACATCAACTCCGTCGTGGGGGCCGGCATCAAGAACCCGGAGGACGCCCTGGCCGTGGCCCGGCGCGCCCGTGAGCTCGGGTTCACGAGCACGGTGGGGATCCTGCACGACGGCCGCGGGCAGCTGGAGCCGCTGGGGGAGCGCGAGCTGAAGGTCTACCGGGCCCTCAAGGAGTTCGGCAGCCGCGGCGACGCGCGCTTCAACGGCGTGTTCCAGGACAACCTCGCCCTGGGCCGCCCCAACGACTGGAGCTGCCGGGCCGGCGCGCGCTACCTCTACGTGGACGAGCACGGCATCGTGCACTACTGCTCCCAGATGCGCGGCGTGCCCGGCGTGCCCCTGGAGGATTACGGCCCGGCGGACATCGCGCGGGAGTACGCGACCAAGAAGGCCTGCGCGCCGTACTGCACGATCAACTGCGTGCAGCGGGTGGCGCTCTTCGACAACTGGCGCTCTCCCCAGACCGGGCACGCGCGGCTCGTCCCCCGTCCGTCGGCCGCGGCCCCACCGCCGCGCCGCGAGATGGCCTGAAGGGGTCCGCGATTCCCTCCGCGGACCTTCCACCCGGCCGCCCCCACCCGGCGGGGGACTTGCGCGCCCTCGTCACCGGCGCCTCCAGCGGCATCGGCGAGAGCTTCGCCCGCGCCCTGCGCGCACGCGGCGAGCGGCTGGTGCTGGTGGCGCGCCGCGCGGACCGGCTGGCCCGCCTGGCCGCGGAGCTGGGGGGCGAGGACGTGGCCCTGCCCGTGAGCCTGGACCTGGCCCGCCCGGACGCGGCCGAATCGCTGTCGCGGACGCTGCAGGCGCGCGGAATCGGCGTCCGCCTCCTCGTCAACAACGCGGGCGTGGGCTACGGCGGCCGCGTCCACGAGCAGGCGCCGGAGCGGCAGCGCGCGATGATCGACCTCGACGTGCGCGCTCTCGTCGACCTCACGCGGGCCTTCGTGCCCGCCATGGTCGAGCGCGGCCAGGGCACCGTCCTCAACGTCGTCTCCATGTCCGCCTTCCAGCCCGTGCCGTTCCTGGCCGTGTACGCGGCGAGCAAGGCCTTCGTGCTCTCGCTGACGGAGTCGATGGCGGTCGAGCTCGAGGGAACGGGCGTCACCGTGCAGGCCCTGTGCCCGGGGAACATCCCGACCGAGTTCCAGGCGGTCGCGGGGACGTCCGACGTCAAGTTCAGCCGGACGCCGGCCACGACGCCGCGGGAGGTGGTCGAGGCTTCGCTCGCGGCGCTCGAGAAGCGCCAGCTCGTCGTGATCCCCGGCCTGCGGGACCGGATCACGGTCAGCGCCCAGCGCTTCGTCCCTCGAGCCTGGGTCCGTCGCGCCGCCGGCGAGCTCTTCCGTCCACCTACGGGTGGTGGGGCGCGCGCGTGAAGGCGCGAGGGATGCGGTGTCCGGCGCTGTACGGGAAAAGTTTCCGTGAAAATCCAGGGCCGCGCTGTTATGATGGGCGATCTCACACTGCAGTCCCTCCACGCATCGGATCGGAGGCACCGGCGTGAGCAGAGAGGGAGACATGGAGGCGGCGCAAAAGAAGCAATCCGGCAAACCCGTGTTCAGCGACTACGACTACAGCAACTTCTATTACGGGTCCGGCGACGATCCCCTCAACCTCCTCCCGCCGTTCAACGAGTGGTACCGCGAGGCCCGGCCCAACGGGTATTACCTCTACGCCGAGCCCCTCGAATCCGCGCCCACCACGAAGGTCAGGGTCAAGAACGGCAAGACCGGTGAAGTCCGCGAGCTCGTGAACCTGGCCTCCTACAACTACCTGGGCATCTCCTATCGCGACGAGGTCAAGCAGGCGGCGGCGGCGGCCCTCCAGAAGTACGGGCTCGGCGCCTCCGGCTCGCCCATCCTCTCCGGCACCTTCGACGTCCACGTGGAGCTGGCCAAGGCGGTGGCCGAGTTCAAGGACAAGGAAGCGGCCATCCTCTTCCCGACCGGTTACAGCGCGAACGTCGGCTTCATCTCCGCCATCATGCGCTCGGGCGACCACATCTTCTGCGACCAGTACTCGCACGCGTCCATCGTGGACGGGGCCATCCTGGCCAAGTCCAAGACCGTCTTCTTCCGCCACAACAACCCGATGGACCTGGAGCGCAAGCTCAGCGGCGTGCGTGGCAAGAAGCTGGTGGTGGTCGAGGGCGTCTACTCGATGGACGGCGACGTCTGCGTCCTCCCCGAGATCGTGGACGTGGCCAAGCGGCACGGCGCCCGCATCCTCATCGACGAGGCCCACTCCACGTTCCTCTTCGGCCCCAACGGCCGCGGCGTGTCCGAGCACTTCGGCCTGGACGACCAGGTCGACTTCCACCTCGGCACCTTCTCCAAGAGCCTGGGCGGACAGGGCGGGTTCGTGGCCGGATCCAAGGAGCTCGTGGATTACGTGACCGGCTTCGGCCGCTCGCGCTTCTTCTCCTGCAACCTCGCCCCCGCCGTGGCCGCGGGCCTGCTCGCCGGCGTCCGCATCGTGATGAACGAGCCGCAGCTCCGCGCGCACCTGTGGAGCAACGTCGCCTACCTGCGCCGGCGCTTCGCGGAGGAAGGCATCGACATCGGCAAGTCCACGTCGCAGGTCATCCCGGTGATGGTCAACAACGACGCCAAGGTCTTCGCGGTGGCGGAGAAGATCCAGGAAGGCGGCCTCTTCCTCCAGCCCGTGACCTATCCCGCGGTGCCCAAGCACAAGTCGCGCCTGCGCATCTCCGTCTCCGCCGCCCACTCCGAGGCGGAGCTCGAGTTCGCGGTGGGGGTGATCGCCCGCGTCCTCCGCGAGGAGGGGATTTGCCGGGCCTGACCCGGTACGGCTACCGCGACGCCATCAGCGGGTTCTTCGAGTTTCCGACCGAGAACGCGCGCCGCATCCTCCCCGCGCACCTCGAGCCGGTGGAAGTGCACCACGGCACGAGCGTGTTCGCCCTGACCGCCTTCGACTTCAACCAGAGCGAGGTGGGCGCCTACGGCGAGGTGGTGATGGCGGTGGTGGTGGCGCCCCTCGTGAAGCCGGGCCAGCCCTTCCCGAAGTCGGCGATGTATCCCTACCTCGTGGCCACCACCACCAAGGCCGCGCGCGACCACGCCATCGAGCGCTGGCACCTCCCGCACTGGATGGACGACGTGGACGTCGCCTTCGACCGCCAGAAGGACCACCTCACCGTGCGCGTGAAGGCGGAGGGGGCGCCGGTGGCGGACCTGACGATCTACCAGTACGAGTGGCATCCCGTCTCCCACCTGCACCAGTCCTTCATGAAGGACGGCGAAGCGAACTACCTCGCCCAGATCACGATGGAAGGCCAGCACAGCGAGCACGAGAACGAGAAGGGAAGCCTGAAGCTCTACGAGCATCCGTTCAACAAGGTGCTCGCCATTCCCGACGTCTACGACGTCCCCTTCCGCGAGCAGTGGATGAGGGACGGCCTGCAGACGTTCCAGCCCCTGGAACAGCTCGAAGCGGCCTGACCAGAGGACCTTGTCCGCGCCGGACGACATCTTCGTGGTCGTCAATCCGGCGTCCGGCAAGGGACGCGGCGGGCGTGTGCTCGCCCCCGTCCTGGCCGCCCTGCGCGAGGCCACCGGGGGAGCGAGCGTCGCCCATGCCCTCAGCGGCCGCCCCGGCGACGAGATCACGATCGCGCAGCAGGCCATCGCCCATGGCCACCGGCGCCTCGTGGCCGTGGGCGGAGACGGCACCTGGAGCAACGTCGGCAACGCGATCCTGCGCTCGGGCCAGGACGTCGCCCTCGGCCTGATCGCGGGGGGCACGGGGTGCGACCTCGCCAAGTCCCTGGACATCCCCGCCCAGGACCCCGTGGCCGCCGCGCGCGTGGTGGCGGCCGGCCATAGCCGCGCCATCGACGTGGGGACGGTGGAGAACCGCCACTTCCTGAACGTGGTGGGGTTCGGTTTCGACATCGCGGTCATCGAGGATTCGTGGCGGGTGCGCTATCTTCGAGGCGCGCCCCTCTACCTCTACTGCGCGGTGCGCCAGCTCTACCGGTTTCCGGGCTTCCCGGTGGAGATGGCGGTGGACGGGGAGCCTGGGCGCCGCGAAGACATGATGATGCTGGTGATCGCCAACGCGCGCGTCTTCGGCGGGGGCTTCCGCATCGCGCCGGAGGCCGACCTCTCCGACGGGCAGCTCGACGCCGTGGCCTTCGCGAACATGCCCCGCCGCCGGCGCTTCCCGATCATGCTCTCGCTCCTCCGCGGCACCCACGCCGCGGCGCCGGAGGTGCGCCTGCGCCGGGCGGCGTCCTTCCGCCTGAATTTCGCCGGCCCGCCCGCCTACGAGACGGACGGGGAATGGAACCGCGCGGGCTCGAGCGAGCTCGCCATCGGCACGCGTCCGGCCGCCCTCCGCGTGCTCGTCCCCGCGCCCGCCTGAGCCATGCGGCTGGCCGCCCAGATGCGCAGCCTGCTCGGGGTGGCCGCCCTCGTGGTGTGGCTGATCCTCGGCGACATCTGGGAACGGCTGGTGGTGTGGCCGGCCATGAAGCTCCGGCCGCGCCACCGCGACGGCATCATCGCCTGGTACATGAAGGGGATGTCGAACGGGATCTTCGGGATCATCCGGGCCGCGGGAGGACACGCCCGGCGGACGGGGACGTTCGACTCGACGGAGCCGTCGTACGTGGTGATGAACCACCAGTCGCTGCTCGACATCCCGACCGCGGTCCTGATGGCGCAGCCCTACATCCCGCGCTTCATCGCGCGCGCCCGCTACGGGAGCTGGGTGCCTTCGGTGTCCCTGTGCATGCGACTGCTCGGATGTCCGACCATCGAGCCCGAGAACCGCAAGGCATCCCTGCGCGCGCTCCAACAGGCGGCGCGGGAACAGCCGCACGGCATCCTCGTCTTCCCGGAGGGCCACCGCACGCGCGACGGCGAGATCCAGGAGTTCCACACCGCGGGGCTGGAGATCATGCTCCGCGAGCGTCCCCTGCCCGTGTACGTCCTCGTCACGGACGGGTTCTGGAAGGGGCGGCGCTTCGTGGACTTCCTCTTCAACATCGACCGCATCGACGGACGGACGGAAGTCCTCGGTCCGTTCGCGCCGCCCGCGGACGGCGAGTACCGGCCGTTCCTGGAGGGCATCCGCCGCGACATGATCGAGCGTCTGCGGCGGCTGCGCGGAGGCGCGGGTGTGGCCGCCTGAGACCCTGCGGGCGGCGGTGGCCGCGCGCGTGCGCCCGGCGGAGCCGCGCCCCGATGCGGTCACGGTCGCGCGGGCGGTCGCGGAGGCGGGTGGAGAGGCCGTGCGCGCGATCGTCTTCTTCGGCTCCCGCAAGACCAAAGCGCGCCCCGACGCCTACAGCGCGTACGACCTCTTCGTCGTCGTCAGCGCCTACACGCCGTTCTACCGCTCCCTGCGCGACCACGGTCGGCTGCGCCACCGGCCGTCCCTGGGCGCGGCCCTCAACGCCTGGCTGCCCCCGAACCAGGTCTCACTGCCGGTGACGCTGGCGGACGGGACGCGGGTGCTCGGGAAGTGCGCGGTCCTGAGCGACACCGCGCTGCAGCGGGGGACGTCCCCGCTGCGCCAGGACCACTTCATGGCCGGGCGCCTGTTCCAGCCCACGGAGCTGCTCTACCGCGCGGATGCGGCCGCGGAGGACGCGGTGCTGGACGCCCTCGTCTCCGCCCACGCCCTCACCTACGAATGGGTGCGCCCCTGGCTGCCCGCGCGCTTCGACGTGGCCGACTACTGCCGCACCCTGCTCCGCGTCTCCTACGCGGGAGAGATCCGCCCGGAGCCGGAGGGGCGCGCGGAGGCGCTCTGGCGCGCGCAGGAGGACTACCTGCGGCCCGTCTACTCCGTCCTGCTCGAGGCGCTGCGGGAGCGCGGGGAGCTGGCCACGCCCGCGCCCGGGGTCTATGCGCTCACGCGTCCGGCCCACCCGCTCGCGCGCCTGCGCAGCCGGCTCTACTTCCAATGGTCGCTGGTGCGGGCCACCGCGCGGTGGGCCAAGTACGTCGTGACCTTCGAGGACTGGCTCGAGTTCCTGCTCCGCAAGGCCCGCCGCCACAGCGGACAGACCATCGAGCTGACGGAGCGCGAGCGGCGGATGCCCCTCATCTTCCTGTGGCCCCGGGTGATCGACTACCTGAGACACAAGGACAAGCCGTGACCGGCATGAACGTGTCGCTGGCCGTCCTCGCGGGCGTGCTGGCCGCCGCGCTGCTGTCGATGGCCGTGTTCGCGGCGACGGGGGCCCGCCGCGACCCCGACGCCGAGCGCCGCAATTCACGCTTCCTGATGGGGGCGGGCGATTTCCTCGTCCACTGGCTGCTCTGGGCGATCCGCCCGCTCGATCGGATCGCGGCCTCGCTGGGCCTCTCGCCCGACTTCTTCAACTTCGCCGGCCTCTTCTTCGGCCTCCTCAGCGGGATTGCCATCGCGACGGGCCGGCTCGAGCTGGGGGGTTGGGCCATCGCCCTCGGCGGCGTGTCCGACATCATGGACGGACGCGTGGCCCGGGCGCGGCAGCTCTCCTCGCCCTACGGCACGTTCATCGACAGCATGCTCGACCGCTTCGTCGAGGTCTTCGCGTTCCTCGGCTTCATCGTGTTCCTGCGCGGCTTCGCCTACGGCCCGCTTCTCGCCGGGGGAGCCATCACGGGCTCCCTGCTCGTCAGCTACGCGCGCGCGCGCGGCGAATCGGTCGGCGTGCTCTGCAAGGAGGGACTCATGCAGCGCGCGGAGCGGCTGGTGCTGATCTTCCTCGCCTGCCTGCTCGACCGGCCCCTGGCGGGGTGGCGGGCCTGGCCGCCCGGCACGCTCGTGCTGTGGACGATGGCCCTGATCGCCGTGGGGACGTTCACGACCGCGGCCCACCGCACGGTCTGGATCGCGCGCGCCCTGAAGGCCAAGTCGTAACGTCTTCTATCTCAGGGGAGAAACTCACCACTCACCGCCCCCCCGTCGGCTGATCGGCTGCCCTCCTTCTGCCCGGCAGGTGGCTCGGCGGCAGCCGGTGAGCTGGGCCAGCCGCGCGGACAACCTGGCCATCAGCGCGGGGTCGGCGCGCCGGTGCAGGCTCGACACCTGATAGGGATCGTTGCGCATGTCGTAGAGCTCGCGCTCGCCCGACTCGATCTCGGAGTAGGCGTATTCGGGCGTGCGCAGCACCGCGCTGAGGCCGCCGGTGTAGGAGATCGACTCCGTGACGGCATCCCGCCGCCACTCCGTGACCGTCTCCCCGCGGAGGAGGCGCACCATGGAGCGGCCGTCCACGGTGTCAGGGACGAAGACTCCCGCCAGCTCGGCCAACGTGGGCGCGATGTCCACGTTGAGCACGAAGTGCTCCTCGTCGTGGGTGGCCGCGGCGATGCCGGGGCCCATCACCACGAGGGGGACGCGGATGGCCTCCTCGTAGTTGACGTCCTTGGTGGTGACCAGGCGATGCTCGCCGAGCATGAGGCCGTTGTCCGACATGAAGAACACGTAGGTGTCGTCCAGGACCTGATTCGCGGCCAGCACGGTGAGGACGTCGGCGAGCATGTCCTCGACGGAGAGCATGGTGCGCAGGCGCGCCGTCTGCGTCCGATCCAGCTTCCGGATCTCGGTCTCGGTCATGGGGGTGGCATTGCGGACGAAGGCGGGCTTGTCGCTGACGTCCGGCTCGTTGAAGGACGGCACGCGCGCAGCCTCCGTCCCGTTCATGAGCGTGGCGTGCCGCGAGGCGGGGATGGCGGGCAGGTGCGGCGCGTCCGGGGCCAGATACAGGAAGAAGGGCTTCTGCTCCTGGACGGAGCGCTCGATGAACGTGACGGCGCGGCTGGTGAGGACGTCCGTCTCGTATTCCTCGTCCCGCGCGCCGTAGGGGTTGACGGTACCGTTCTCGTTCAGGAGGTAGTTGACGTAGCGGTCCGCGGTCAGGTCGCTCAGCTGCGCGCGCCACTCGTCCCATCCCGGAGGGATGTAATCGGGGGTGGCCGCCGTGGGGTAGCCATTGAGGTACTTGCCGACGAGGGCCGTGCGGTACCCGGCCGCCCGCAGCCAGGTGGCGATGGTCGAGGCCTCCGGTCCGCGGCGGAACGCGCGGAAGCCGCCGTCGGGCCCGGTGTTGTCGAGGACGCGGTGGTTGTGCGGAAACTGTCCGGTGAGGATGGAGGCCCGCGAGGGCGCGCACAGGGCCTGCGTGACGTAGGCGCGCTCGAAGGTGCGTCCGTGCTGGCCGATCAGCGCGGGCAGGCGCGGCATCATGGCCGTGGTCCGGACGTCGAGGTCGTCGGCCAGGATGAAGACGATGTTGGGCCGCCGCGCGGGCAGGACGGCGACGGCGGGAGCGGCGGCGGACGGTGCGCCCGGGGATCCGCCTCCGCACGCGGTGAAGACCGGGACAAGGATGAGGGGCAGCCAACGGCGCGAGGGCAGGGCGAGCATTCATTCCTCACTGCTTCCGGCGGCACCGATGCCGCCGGACCAGCATCTGCGGCCACCACCGAGGTGCGTGGCTGCACTTACTGCGCGGGGCGCAACCCACCCCCGGGCGGGCGCCGGCGCGAAGACGCGCCACGACGCCCGTCGGGCGAGGACTTACGGGAGGGAACCCTGTACAAACGGCTGAACGGGATTGGCGCGGAGTCTGCCCGCGCGTCGCCGCGTTGTCAACTCGTCAGGGTGCGGAGGCGGTCCGTCATTCCAGCGCGGCCTGCACCTGCCGGGCCGCGCGCCGGCCGCTGGCGATGGCGCCGCTGACCGTTCCCGTCTCCTCGGCGTCCGTGGCCTCGCCTGCAAAGAAGAGCGTCGACTCCAGAGGGCGTGCCAGGGTGCGCTGAGCGCGGAGGCCGCCGACGCGGACGTAGGCGTAGGCGCCGCGGCTCAGCGGGTCCGCCTGCCAGTCGTGCCAGGCCCATCCTTCGAGGGCCTGTTCCAGCCGCGGGCGCCGCTCCCCGAGCATGGAGGACAGCGTGGCCAGGGCGGCGTCCACGATCGCGCGCTCGGCCCGGCCGTGCAGGGCCTGGGCGGCGGGTCCGCCCGCCCACGCGGTCAGGACGGGCACCCGCAACGGACCTCTGGTCCACCAGGTCGGGAACGCCGCACGGGGATCGTGGAAGAAGTCGGCGTCGCCGCTCCACACGCGCTCGCGAAACCGGAAGGCGATCTTGACCACCTGACCCATCTCGAGGCCGTCGAGCGAGGAGCGATGCCGCGCGAGGTCGGGCACGAAGCGCAGCCCGCCGGGCTCGTCGGGCGGAGCCTTGAGGACGCCGAGCGGAACGGCGACGACGGCCGCCGACGCGCGGAACGTCTCCCGGACGGTCCCCGTGCCGACGCGCGCGTGGACCTGCACGCCTGCCCGGTCCCAGTGCAATTCGGTGGCGGCGGCGCGGAGGCGGACGCTCACGCGGGCGGGATCGAGGCCCGCGCGCAGCCATCCGAGAAGGCCGTCGTAGCCCCCGACGATACGGTACTGCCGATGCGCCGCCTCGCCGATCTCCTCGTCGCCCGCGGCGAGCGCGTGCGCGCTCATCCGGTCCACGGGCGCGGCGTGGTAGCCCTCGACCATCATGCGGACGATCTCCTTCCCCCCACTCGCCAGCGCGTGACGCGAGAGGAAGTCGGCGACGGAGACGTCGGCGCCCCGTGTCGAGATGCGTTGGCGGACCTCGTCGAACCGGGACCAGAGGTCGCCGGTGGGCCGCCGCCGGCCTCCCTTGGCCCAGACGTGCCGGTCGGGGAGCTCCTCGACGCCCAGCCCGGCCGCGCGTGCTCCTTCAAGGATGGACGGGGCCTCGCCGTGGATGAACTCGGCGCCGAGCTCGACCGGCACCGGCCAGGCCGGTGAGCGATGGGTGAACACCCGCCCTCCCCAGCGGTCCCTCGCCTCGAGCAACACGACCCGGCGCCCGACCTGGGACAGGTCGCGCGCCGCGGCCAGCCCCGCCGCGCCCGCGCCGATCACGACCACGTCGGCCTTGTGCATCGATCGATTGTGGCGCCGACTTCATCCGGGAATTGGTATGGAATTTGCTGATTCCTGTCCGCGGAACGCCGCATGTTGCGGCGGCCCCCCGTTGGGGAGGGAGCAATGAGACAGACCGTTGGCGCCATCATGGCCGTGTCTCTGCTGGGCGCCGGTTGCGCGAGCCTGCACGAGACGAACATGTACAGCGGCCCGTTCGGCCGTACGGAGGTCGGCGCGGTGATGATCGCGGCCGACCCCGCGTCCTCGAAGGTCCTGGTCGAAACCTACGACGGGGACCTCTGGATCTACGAGTTGGACCCGGCCGCCCGCGGTCGTCTCTCTGGCCTGCGCGTGGGCGACGAAGTGATCCTGGCTTTCGACGACCGCCTCGCCGGCAAGCGGGCGATCGCGATCAGCGTCGTGGAACCGGGCCGCCACGCCTTGCCGCCCGGAATGCCGAGCATCGCCGACATGCTGCCGACGGGCGTCGTCTTCGGCGCCCCCGCCATCTCGCCGGCGGTCGTGGCCGGCCGTTCCGTCTATGAACCGGGGATGGTCGTGATCGGGCCCGGCGGCAGCGTGACGGGAGCGGGAACGAGCCTGGCCAGCGGCGTGATCGTCCCCGGTTTCGGCGGAATCTCCAGCGTCCCCGCCGGCCTCGTCGCGCCGCAGGTCGCGGTGGGTCTCGGCCTCGTACCGGGCGCATTCATCGGTACGGGCCCGACGTCGATCGTCAGCACGTCGCCGGGGGGCGCGATCACCCAAGGCAACTTCAGTCCGGGCAGCATCGCTCCGGGCGTGACGACGGGGAATCCGGCCTCGGCGGGCAAGCCGATGGTGCAGGGTCCCTTCACTCCGGGCAGCATCGCGCCGGGCGCGCAGGGCGGGGCGGCCCTGACCACACCGGCGCTGACCGCGCCGACCCAGGGCAACTTCACGCCGGGCACGGTCGCCCCGGGCGTGCAGGCCACCGCTCCCGGGACTCCGGGGCAGCCGGTGACGACACAGGGACCCTTCACGCCGGGGACCGTCGCCCCCGGAGTCAGTGCGCAGCAGGGGAATGCGCCCCCAGCGGCGGCGGGAACTGCGACGGGCGCGCCCGCGCCCGCCGCGCCGGCTCGACCCGCGCCGGCGGGAGGAGCGGTGGCGACGCCGCGATGACCTCAAGCGCGGCGCCACGACCGGCTCCGCGTCGAGACGGACCAGAGGGCCCGGTCAGCGCCCGGCGAGGATGGTCAAGACGTCCTCGAGGCGCTGCCGGGCCCGTTGTGCGATGGCGTCCGCTTCGCCCGCGGCGGCGGCGCGAAACGCCTCGTCCGTGATGTCGGGAAGGTTGATGACGACGTTGCGGGAGGCGCCCCAGAGCCCGGCTTCGAGCGCCTTGGCCCCCACTTCGAGGTCGGAGCGCGACGCGATGCTGCCGTGCCGCGCCATCTCCACCAGGGCATCCCAGCACCCGTCCCCCAGGCGCAGCACGGCCAGGGGAATCTCCACCGCCTTCTTCAGCCCCGCCTCCATGGCCGCGCGGCGGTGCGCCGCCTGCTCATCCGTGTCCTTGGGCAGGCCCCGGGCATCCATGTAGGCGGCGAAGGCCTGCGTGTCCGCGTCCACGAGCGGGATCAGGGCCTCCATGGCCTGGTGCAGGGGCGGGATGGAGCGGCGCATGATCGCGTCCTTGTCCTCGAACTTGCGCTTGCCGTACGTCATCCAGCCCACCATCGCACCCAGCGCCGCTCCCAGCGCCGCCATCAGCGCGGATGCGGAGCCGCCCCCGGGCGCCGGCGTGCGCGCGCCGACCGCGCGCACGAAATCGCGCAGGGGCAACGACGCGAGCGGGGCGTCGGCTTGGCCGGCCAGCATGTACTCGATGACGCGCTTTTCCGGCACGAAGGGCGACACGGCGCCCAGACCCAGGCGGTCCGCGACGAGCCGGATCTTCTGCCGCTCGTCCACGATGAAGAGGCCCTCCGCCTCCAGGTAGTGATCGGCGGCCATGAGGAGGGCCTGCAGGGGGACGAGCCCCACGATCTCGGAGCCGGCCACGGCGAGACCGAGCGCGCGCGCCGCCTTGACGACCTCCGCGAACGCGACGTGCGGCGGCGTGACCTTGTAGTCGTCGAGGTTCATCGACACCTGGGCCATCCCGTACTCCTCGACCCACCAGCCCACGGCCTTCACCGCCCGCAGCCGTCCCGGCTGCTGCGGGCCGCGGCCCTGCTCGCGCAGATCGAGGGCGATGCGATGGGCCTGCTCCTTGGTGGCGAGGAGGTTCACGTTGTAGGCGATCAGGAAGTGGCGGGCGCCGGTCACCGTCGCGCCCCAGGCGGGCACGAAACGGGCAGGCCCGAAATCGGGACGCCACTCCGGCCGCGCGATCTTCTCCGCGAGGCCCTCGTACTCGCCGGCCCGGATCTGGCGCAGGGTGCGGCGATGCTCCTGGGAGGCGGCCGCCTCGTAGAGATAGACGGGGATGCCGAGCTCCTCCGCCGCGCGCCGGCCGAACTCGCGTGACAGGGCCACGCAATCGTCCATGGTCACGCCGGACACGGGGACGAAGGGGCAGACGTCGAGGGCGCCCAGGCGGGCGTGCTCGCCCCGATGCGAGCGCATGTCGATACGGGCCTGGGCGACGCGGGCCGCGGCCAGCGCGCCCTCGACCACGGCCTCCGGCGCGCCCACGAACGTGTAGACGGTGCGGTGGGTCGAGCGTCCGGGATCGACGTCGAGGAGCGTGCAGCCCGGAGTGCGGCGGATCGCCTCCGCGATGGCGTCGATGACCGCGCGGTCGCGGCCTTCCGAGAAGTTCGGCACGCACTCCACGAGCTTCTTCATGGATGGGGAAGAGGCTAAGCGGGGGGTGACGGCGGGTCAAGGCGCGGGGTGGAGGCGCTCGCTTGCCGCGGGTTGCCGGGCCCTCTATCCTTGCCGGAGACGGCGGTCAGGAGGCGACGACAGGTCCCATGTACGTGAACACGCGGCCGGACATGCCCGAGGGAGTGACGACCCTCCCCGCCCGCTACTACACGGACCCGGCCCATTTCCAGCTCGAGATGGAGCGGATCCATTTCGACATGTGGCTGTGCGCCGGGCGCGTGGAGCAGGTCTCCGCGCCCGGACGGTACTTCCTGCGCCAGGTCGCCAACGCGAATGTCGTGGTGCTGGCGGGCGAAGACGGGCGCATCTCCGCCTTCCACAACGTCTGCCGCCACCGGGGCACGCGGCTCTGCAATGCCGACGAAGGCCAGCTGCCCGGCCGCATCCAGTGCCCGTATCACGCCTGGACGTACGGCCTGGACGGACGGCTGGTCAGCGCGCCGCACATGGAGAAGGTCGCGGGGTTCGCGGAGGCGGACTACCCGCTGCAGGCGGTGGCGACGGCGGTGTGGGACGGGCACGTCTTCATCAACCTCTCCGACCGTCCCAAGCCGTTCTCCGAGCACCTCGCGACGCTGCCCGCCAAGTTCGCGCCGTGGGGGATGGCCGACCTGCGGCTCGTGGAGCGCCGCGTCTATACGCTGAAGGCGAACTGGAAGCTCATCATCCAGAACTACTCGGAATGCCTGCACTGTCCGATCGTCCATCCGCTGCTCCACCGGCAGTCGCACTACATGAGCGGCGACAACGAGCCGCCCCCGCCCCAGCCCACGTACCTGGGAGGGCGGATGGACCTGCGCGACGGCATGAAGACGCTCAGCATGGACGGCCAGACGACGCGCGCCTGCCTGCCCGGGCTCGGCCCCGAGGACCAGCGGCACGTGTACTACTACGCGATCCTGCCCAACCTCCTCTTGAACCTGCACCCCGACTACATGCTGACCTTCACCATGTGGCCGCGGGCGGTGGACCGCACGGACGTGATCTGCGAGTGGCACTTCCACCCCGAGGAGATCGCGCGGCCCGACTTCGACCCCCAGGGGGCCATCGAGTTCTGGGACCTCACGAACCGGCAGGACTGGGAGCTCTCGCAATTTGCCCAGGAGGGCATCTCCTCCCGGGGCTACCGCCCGGGCCCCTACTCCAATCGCGAGGAGCTGCTGCGCGCTCTCGATCGGTTCGTCCTGGAGCGCACGGGAGGGCCGGGCGCGGGGCGCGCCGCCGGCCCCCTCCGACCGCACGCCTGAGCTTCTTGCTAGGATAGGACTCTTCGGAACTGCTCGGGCATGGCCCTCCTCGATCGCCTTCGCCGCCGCCCACGCTGGGAAGACCCGGATCCGAAGGTCCGCGCCGAGGGCGTGCGCGAGATCCCGGCCGAGGAGCAGGAGCGGCTGGCCCAGATCGCGACCAGCGACGCCGATCCCCTGGTGCGGCGGGCGGCGGTGCGTCGGCTGAGCGCGGCGGACGTCCTCGCGCGCGTGGCCGCGGACGATGCCGACGCCGGGGTGCGGGAGAAGGCGGCGGGCGCCCTGATGGCCCTGGCCCTGGGCGGGGACGCGGCGGCGGCGGGACCGGCGGGAGCGGCGCTCACGGAGGCCGGCCATCTCACCCAGGTCGCCCTCTCCGCCGTGCTGCCCGCCGTGCGCGCGGACGCCGTGGGACGCCTGCGCGATGCGCACGCGCTGGCGCGCGTGGCCCGCAGCGCCACCGATCCCGCCGTGCGCCAGCGCGCGGTGGCGGCGGTGACGGACGGGGCGACGCTCGCGGAGGTGGCCACCCGCAGCGAGCACAAGGACGCAGCGGTGGCGGCGGTGGACCGCCTCGACGACGTCGAGGCGCTGCGGACGGTGGCGGCGCGCGCGCGCAACAAGGCCGCGGCCCGTCGCGCGCGTGAGAGGATGGAGGCCCTGCGGCCGGCCGATGAAGGGGCGCGGGTCTCGGGTCCGGGGGCGGAAGTCGGGACGGGGGCGGCGGACGCACCGGGCGCGGAAGACGCGACGGAGGCGGCGGGCGAGGAGGACATGGGCAGTCAGGACGTGACGGGCGGAGAGAGCGCAGCCGAACAGGATGCGACCGGAGGGAGCACGGCCACGGAGGGCGCGGCGTCCCCGCCGGACGCGGAAGCAACGGAAGCGGAGGCGTCCGGGATGCCGGCCGCCGCCGAATCCCATGACGAGCCCCACGACGAGCCCGCGGCCGAGCCGGAGTCCGCCATAGCCACGGAGCACGCTGAGGCGGACGCGGGGACGCATGCCCCCACGCCCTCCGCGGGGGAGGCGCCTCCGAGCCTCGCCCCTCGCCTGCGCGCGGATCGCAAGGAGCGGATCGCCCAGGCCGAAGCCCTGTCCGCCCGGCTCACCGCCCTCGTGGCCGGGAAGCCGTTCGCGCTGCGAGAGGCCGAGGTCGCCCTGCGCGACGCCCGTCTCCCGCACGACGACCTCGCCGCGCTTCCCCCCAAGCTGGCCCGCCAGCTCCGGGAGGCGCGCGCGGCCCTCTTCGCGCGGGCCCAGGAGGCGCGCGAAGCCGAAGAGTGGAGCCGCTGGGGCAACGCCACCGCCCAGGAAGAGCTGTGCAAGCGGATGGAGGCGCTGGCCGCGGAGACCGACCTCGAGAAGGCGGCCAAGGAGCTGCGCACTCTCGACGGCCGCTGGGCCGAAGTGCGGATCGCGCCGCGGGACGAGGCGACGTCCCTGCGGCAGCGCTATCAAACCGCGCGCGCCCCCATCAAGGAGAAGCTCGACGCGTATTTCGCGGAGAAGGCGGCGCGCGAGAACGAGAACCTGCGCCTCAAGCAGGAGCTGGCGGGGAAGGCGGAGGCGCTGGCCGACTCCACGGAGTGGATGAAGGCGAGCGAGGAGCTCAAGGCCCTGCAGGCGCGCTGGAAGGAGATCGGCCCCGCGCCCCGCAAGGCGGGAGACGCGGTCTGGAAGAAGTTCCGGGGCGCCTGCGACCGGTTCTTCTCGCGCCGGCAGGACGATCTCAAGAAGCGCAAGCACGAGTGGGCCGCCAACATGGCGAAGAAGCAGGCCCTGTGCGAGCGCGCGGAGGCACTCGCAGAATCGACGGAATGGGACGCCACCGCGGCCGAGGTGCGCAAGCTTCAGGCGGAGTGGAAGACGGTCGGCCCCGTCCGGCGCGACCGCTCCGAAGCCGTGTGGCAGCGCTTCCGCACCGCCTGCGACGCGTTCTTCGACCGCTACAAGCACCGTGACGAGGTCGAGCGGCAGGCCCGGCTCGCGCAGCGCGAGGCCGTGGTCAAGGAGCTGGAGACGCTGGTCGCGGGCGCGGGGACGGACCCGGCGCCGCCGGGCGTGGCCGAGGAGATCCAGAAGCTCGTCGCGCGGGCGCGCCAGGGGACGGCGCTCGCTCCCGCAGACGAGGAGGCCCTCGGCGCGCGCATCGCCGCCGCCCGCGAGCGTGCGGTCGCCGCCTGGCCGGAAGCCTTCCGCGGCACGGACCTCGATCCCGAAGCCGGGCGGGCGCGCCGCGAGAAGCTCCTGGCCCGCGTCGAGTCCTTGAGCGCGCAGGCGGAGCCGCCCGCGTCCGCCTTGTCCGGCCAGGACCTCGCGCGCCGCCTCAAGGAAGCGCTCGCCACCAACACGATGGGCGGCCGCGGAGAAGTCGAAGCCCGGCGCCGCGCGGAGATCGACGAGGTGAAGGCCGCGCAGGCGGCCTGGCGGCGCCTGCCCCCGCTTCCGGGCGACGCCGGCCAGGCCCTCGAGCATCGCTTCCGGGCCGCCTGCGATCGCTTCTTCCGCGATCGTCCGGCGGCGCCGTCGGCGAGCCGCCCGCGCTGACGGCGCGGCGTCTCCGCCGGATCGCCGACCTTTCCCAGGCCGGCCGACGCGCGGACGAGGTCGCGCGCGATTGGCTGGCCGAGGTCCTGGGCCGCGCACCCGCGCGGGCCGCCGTCCGCCGCCTGATCATGGCCGGCGGCTTGCGCGTGGCCGGTCAGCCTCTGCGCGCGCCCGGTCGTCTCATCGAGGCCGGGGCGTCGCTCGACCTCGTCGTGCGTCCGGATCTCCTGCGCCGGGACGACGGCCCGTCGTCGCTGGACGAGGCGCGCGTCCTCTACGAGGATGACGCGCTCATCGCGGTGGACAAGCCGCCGCGGCTGGCCACGGTGGCCTCGGCCGACCCGCGCCGGCCCCACCTCGTCGGTCTGGTCGAGCGGCTTCTGGGATCGCGCACGGCACCCGGCCGCAAGATCCCCGCGAGCGGGCTCGGCGTCCATCAGCGTCTGGACCAGGACACGTCGGGGATCGTGCTCTTCGTCAAGGACCCCGCCGCGAACGCCGCCCTGGCGGCCCAGTTCGCCGAGCACGCCGTCGAGAAGACCTATCTGGCCCTGACCGGCCGGCCGGCGCGCCTGCCCCCGAAGACGTGGCGCAACGACACGGCGCTCGAGGACGCGCGCGACGCCGAGCGCGGGTCACGTGCGGCCTTGACCGACTTCACGATCGTGGAGGCCCTCCCGCGCGGCCTTCTCGTCGAAGCGCGTCCCCGCACCGGCCGCAAGCACCAGATCCGCATTCACCTGGCCCAGGCGGGGATGCCGATCCTCGGGGACCGGAGATACGGCGGCGACACCGGGGCCGCGCCGCGCGTGATGCTGCACGCGGCGCGCCTCCGCCTCCGGCATCCCATCACGGGCGCGCCCTTGTCCCTGGCCAGCCCGATCCCCGCCGACTTCCGCGCCGTCCTCGAGCGCTTGCGCGCGCCGCGGGCGCCCGCCCCCGCGTCTCGACGTCGAAGACGCGTGCGCTGACGAGCTCCGCCAGCAGCGCGATCAGCCCGCGCCGGCGGAGGAGAGGGCGCAGGGACGGGGCGGCGATCCGCCTCCGGCGGGTGAGGGTCGGGGCCACTGCGGCCAGACGCGGCGGGAGCGCCCAGTGCCGGCCGTCGGCGAAGAAGACCGCGCGCGTGCCGCGTCGTACGAACGCGACACGCGCTCCCGGGCGCCGGACGAGGGCCGCCCCCGCGCGGAGGGCGCGGCCGAGAGCGGCGGGGTGCACGCGACGCGCTCGCGGGGCGCTCTCCTCGAGCCGCCGCTCCGTCAGGTGCTCGCCTGCGAAACGCACGAAGTCCGCGGCCGTCGTCCGCGCGCCGGCCACCACCAGCCGCCGCAGACGAGCCAGGGCCGCGGCCGCGATCTCCCCGGGCTCGCGCGCGGGGACGAGGTCCGGATCGCGATAGAGCCGCGATCGATCGACGCGGGCCACGGTGCGCTGCAGCAGCCCGGCCACGACATCGTATTGGGAGGGGGCGCGCAGCCCGATGGAGTAGGTGAGGCATTCCTCAAGGGCGACGCCGTGATGGGCGACGCCGGGCGGCAGGTACAGCATGTCGCCGGGCTCGAGCACCCATTCTCTCTCCGCGCGAAATCCGCGCAGGACGCGCAGGTCGAGGCGGCGCCGATAGACCTCGACGAAACGCGCGGCCACGCCCCACCGGCGCCGCCCCCGGCCCTGCAGGAGGAAGACGTCGTAGCTGTCCACGTGGGGACCGACCGAGCCGCCGGGCGCGGCCAGGCTGACCATGACGTCGTCGACGCGCCATCGCGGCAGGAAGTCGAACCGCTCGATCAGGTCGGCCACTCCGGGAACGTGCGCGTCCACGTTCTGGACGAGCACCGTCCAGTGGGACGGGCCGAGCCCGCGACGCGGCGCCGGCGGGAGCGGGCCGGGAGTGACCTCCCAGGGCCGCGCGCCACCCCGCTCGCGCACGAGACGCGACTCGACGTCCGCGCGGCCGGCCAGGGCGAGGAGCCGCGCGGGCGTGATCGGATCGCGGAAGTCGGGGATCGCGCCGCGGACGAGCAGCGGCCATTTCTGCCAGTGCCGGCGCAGGAAGCGCTGCGGGCTCAGGCCGCCCAGGAGCATCGAGTCCATCCCGTCCGGTCAGTCCTTGCGGACGGGCGTGAAGAGCAGGTCCTGGTAGTCGTAGCTGAAGTCGGCGGCGGGCGAGAACGCTTCCATCTTCATGTGGTCGATCGCGGCGTCCGGCCGCAGGGCGAAGGTCACGAACGCGTCGGGGACGGTGCGGTCGCGCCAGCGCGCCACGAACGTGTCGTAGTGCCAATGCTCCAGGTCGCCGGTGAGGGACGGGGAGCGGCTGAAGCGCAGGACGAGGCGATCGCCCTCCACGGCGATGGCTGCCTCTCCGTACCAGGCGTCGCGGTACCGCCCCGCGTAGCCGGTGAGCGCAAGCGAGGGCCGCGACGTCGTCACGCGCGCCGCCCGGTGGCCGGCTTCCACCGACCGCGCCTGCTCGTCGCCCAGGCGCGCGGCCTCCTTGAAGGCCGGGATCCAGTCCGTCGGAGGCGCGCCCAGGAAGGCGTCGAGCACGCGATAGGCGATGGCGTCCCGGCCCCCACCCGACTCCTGGTTCGTGAGCACCACGACGGCGAGGTTCTCCTCCGGCACGAGCGCTACCCGCGACACCATGCCGGACAGGCCCCCGGTGTGCGTGACGAGCTTGCGTCCGCGGTAGTCGCGCAGGTTGAAGCCGAGACCGTAGGAGAGGAAGCGCGGCGTGAGCGCGGCCAGGGGCGCCGGCTGGTCCGTGATCGGCATGATCGTGTGCGCCGTCCACAGCTCGCGGACGAGGCGAGGGGTCAGCGGGCCCGCCGCCGCGGCTGAGCGGGCGGCCTGGAGGAGGGCCGTGGCCCATCGCGCCATGTCGCGCGCGCTGGACAGGATGCCGCCGGCGGCGGCGATGTTGTCCGCGTCGTCGGGAGCGACCGTGCGCACCACACCCTCCACCGGGGCGTGCGGAGTGGCCGCGTTCGCGCTCGCGGGCAGGGCCGAGGGGTTGGGCACGGTGTCGTTCATCCCCAGCGGTCGAAGGATCCGATCGCGCACGAACGCCTCCCAGGTCTGGCCGCTGGCCGCGGCCACCACCTCGCCCGCGACGATGTAGAGGATGTTGTCGTACGCATAGCGGCTGCGGAAGCTCGTGGCCGGCTTGAGGAAGCGCACCTTCTCGACGATCTCGCGCCGCGTGAAGGTCGAGGGCGGGAAGTACAGGAGGTCGCCCTCGCCCAGGCCCAGCCCGCTGCGATGGGTGAGGAGGTCGCGGATCGTCATCTCGCGCGAGACGTAGGGGTCGTACATCTGGAACGAGGGGAGGTGGCGGGTGACGGGATCGTCCCAGGCCAGCTTGCCATCCTCGACGAGCAGGCCCAGCGCGGCCGCGGTGAAGGCCTTGGCGTTGGAGGCAATCGCGAACAGCGTGTCGGCGTCCACGGCGGCGGGGGCGCCCTGCCGGCGCACTCCGTAGCCCTTGGCCAGCACGACGCGGCCGTCCTTGACCACGGCCACCGACACGCCGGGGATCTCGAACTCGCGGCGCGCGCGCTCGACGTCGGCGTCGATCGCGGCCAGGGGGGCGGGCGCGGGCACCGGCGCCGCGGCCAGAGGGACGGCGGTCGCGATCAACAGCGCGGCCACGGCCGGGTAGAGGGCGCGCGTGGTCATCGGGCGCGGATCATAGCGCAGGCTTCGCGGAAAGGCCGGCGTTGACTCGCCGCCGCGGCCTGCCGTAGCGTCGGGGACATGCGGATCGCGGTCTTCGGCGCGGGCGGCGTCGGCGCGTACTTCGGGGGCCGCCTCGCTCGGGCCGGTCATTCCGTCGCCTTCGTGGCCCGCGGCGCCCATCTGGAAGCGCTGCGCCGTGACGGCCTCGTCGTGGAGAGCGTGGCCGGCGATTTCAGCGTGCGGCCGGTCGAGGCGACGTCGGATCCGCGCGAGATCGGGCCCGTCGACGTGGTCCTCGTCGGGGTCAAGGCCTGGCAGGTGCGCGAGGCCGCGGCCGCGCTCTCTCCGCTGCTCGGCCCCGACACGTTCGTGGTGCCGCTCCAGAACGGAGTGGAGGCCGCCGACGAGCTGGCCGAAGTGATCGGCAAGGGCCGCGTGGTCGGCGGCCTGTGCCGGATCATGAGCTTCGTGGCCGGCCCCGGCCGCATCAAGCACACCGGCATCGTCCCGCGCATCGAGCTGGGCGAATGGGACGGACGTCCGAGCGCGCGGGTGGCGGCTCTGCGCGACGCGCTGGCGGCGGCGGAGGGACTCTCCGCGGTCGTGCCCCTCGACATCGCGGTCGCGCTCTGGGAGAAGTTCATCTTCATCGCGCCCGTCAGCGCGGTGGGCGCGGTCACGCGCGCGACGGCCGGCGTCTTTCGGGCCGTTCCCGAGACGCGGGCGATGCTCGCCCAATGCATGGGCGAGATCCTCGCCCTGGCCCAGGCACGCGGGGTGGCCCTGGGCCCGGATGCCGTGGCCCGGACGCTCGCCATCGTCGACGGCCTGCCCGCGGAAGGGACGGCCTCGATGCAGCGCGATATCGTGGAGGGACGGCCCTCCGAGCTCGAATACCAGGTGGGGGCGGTGGTGCGCCTGGCCGCGCCGGTCGGACTGTCCGTTCCGGCCAGCACGTTCCTCCATGCGAGCCTCCTGCCCGCGGAACGGCGGGCCCGCGCCGGGCGGCCGGACGGTAGCGCCTCGGCCGGCTAGGGCCGGCCCGCGGCCACGCCGATGGGACAGGAGACCCCGGTGCCGCCGTGGCCGCAGTACCCGTCCGGGTTCTTGGCCAGGTACTGCTGGTGGTACTCCTCCGCGAAGTAATACTCGGGCGCGGGCGCGATCTCCGTCGTGATCGCGCCGTAGCCGGCGGCACGCAGGACCTTCTCGTACGCGTCGCGCGAGATCTCCGCCGCCCGCTGCTGCTCGTCACCGTAGGTGTAGAGGGCCGACCGATACTGCGTACCGACGTCGTTGCCCTGGCGCATGCCCTGGGTCGGATCGTGGCCCTCCCAGAAGACGCGGAGGAGGTCCTCGTAGCGGACCCGCTTGGGATCGAACACGACGCGCACGACTTCGGCATGCCCGGTCCGGCCGGAGCAGACCTCGCGATAGGTCGGGTTGGGAGTGGTGCCGCCGGCGTAGCCCACGGAAGTGCTCACCACTCCCGGTATCGTCCAGAACCCCTTCTCGGCCCCCCAGAAGCAGCCCATGCCGAACACGGCCTCCTGCAAACCGGCGGGCAGTCCTTCGAGAGGAGCGCCATTCACGAAGTGGCGGGCGGGAACGGCCATGCGCTCCGACCGCCCGGGCAGGGCGTCTTCCTTGGCGGGCGGGCCGCCGAACCGTTGCCACATGTGATGCTCCTCCTCCTTCACTCTAACGCGGGAAGGGATGGCCTCCTGCATGCGATATCGTTGCTGGGGGCGGGAGTGTTCCGCCCGGAGGAGCCGCCCAGCCATGTTGAAGAGATTTCACATTGTCGCGATCGTGGCCGTGGTGTCGATGGCCGGGGCCCCGGCCGGCCGGGCCGCCGCTCCGGCGGCGTCGCCCGCGCCCGGCCTGGCCCATGCGACGTTTGCCGGCGGCTGCTTCTGGTGCATGGAAGGGCCGTTCGATCACGTGACGGGCGTCGTCTCCACGACCTCCGGCTACACGGGCGGCAGCGTGAAGAAGCCGAGCTACGAGCAGGTCTCCTCGGGCGCGACGGGCCACGCGGAGGCCGTGGACGTGGTCTACGACCCGGCGAAGGTCACGTACGCGCAGCTGCTCGACGTCTTCTGGCACAACGTGGACCCGACGGACGGCGGGGGCCAGTTCTGCGATCGAGGCAACCAGTACCGGACCGCGATCTTCTACCATGACGCCGACCAGCAGCGCCTGGCCGAGCAGTCCAAGCAGACGATCGAGGCCTCGGGGAAGCTGAAGAGGAAGATCGTGACGCAGATCGTGCCCGCGGGCGAGTTCTACGCCGCGGAGGACTACCACCAGGACTACTACTTGAAGAACCCGCTCCGCTACAAGTACTACCGCTTCAACTGCGGCCGCGACGACCGGCTCAAGGATCTGTGGGGGGCCGCCCCCGCGCACTGATCAGGACGGAAGCCGGAAGGCCCGCGCCGCCTCGAGCGCGCGCGCCCGCGCGGAGCATCCCTCCAGATGGTCGTTCACCAGGCCCATGGCCTGCATGAACGCGTAGATCGTGGTGGGGCCGACGAACGTCCAGCCCCGCTTCCGCAGGTCGCGGCTGAGGGCGACGGAGGCGGGCGTGGTGCTCATGGTCCCCAGCGCCCGACGGGTCAGGCGCCGGGGGCGGTCCGCGGCTGCGGGAACCCACTGCCAGAAGTAGGCGGCCAGCGAGCCCTTCTCCTCTCGGAGGGCCAGGGCGCGGCGGGCGTTGTTGATGGTCGATTCGATCTTGCCGCGGTGCCGGACGATCCCGGCGTCGCCGAGCAGGCGCTGGACGGCGCGGGCGTCGAAGCGCGCCACGCGGGCGGGATCGAAGTTCGCGAAGGCCTTCCGGAAGTTCTCGCGCTTCCGGAGGATGGTCAGCCAGCTGAGGCCGGATTGGAATCCCTCGAGGCACACCTTCTCGAAGAGACGGCGGTCGTCGTCCACGGGGAAGCCCCACTCCTCGTCGTGGTACCGGACATAGAGCGGGTCGGCGCCCGGCCACCAGCAGCGCAGGGTGCCGTCCTCGCCGCGGAGGAGTCCATCCCCGCTCACGACCGATCGCTCCGGAAGCCGCTGGGCCGCGCGACCTCCTCGAGGTAGCGCGCGAACGCGGCCATCCCGCCCGCGGCCTGATCCCAGTCGAAGTTCTCGTTGGGGGCGTGATAGCCGTGCTCGGGCAGGGAGAGGTTCAGGAAGGCGATGGGGCAGCGCAGGATGCGTCCCATGCTCACCACGGCCCCGATCGTCCCTCCGTCGCGCACGAAGGCCGGAGTCCGGCCGAAGGCGAACGACATGGCCGCGCGCACCGCGTCCGCGACCGGGCCCTGGCTGCTGCCCTCGTAGGGCAGGGAGGCGCCCTCCGCGCGGACGACGACGTCCGGGTTGCGCTTGCGCACGAAGGCGGTGACGAGGCGCGCGATCCGCTCCGGCCGCTGCCGGGGAACGAGCCGGCAGGAGACCTTGACCTCGGCGTGGCCGGGCACGGTCGCCTTGATGCCGGGCCCGGTGTATCCGCCGACGACACCGTGGACCTCGAAGGTCGGCCGCGCCCAGATCCGCTCCAGCACCTCCACCGGGCCCGACGCCCGCAGCAGACGGAGATGGTTGTCGCGCTTGTAGGTGGCGAGGGAGAAGCCCGACCGGCCGAAGTCGGCGCGCTCGCGCGCGGTGAGAGGCACGACGTCGTCGTAGAAGCCGGGTACCTTCACGCGCCCGCTGCGCGCGTCATGGAGGTCGGCCACCAGCGCCATCAGCTCGGCGATCGGGTTGCGCGCGGCGCCGCCCACGTCGCCGGAATGGGCTTCGCCGCGGGCGGTGTCGAGGGACAGGTGGAACCCGACGAAGCCGCGCAGCCCGGCGATGGACGTGGGCCGCCGCCGATCGAGCCAGGCCGCGTCGGAGACGACGACCGAATGCGGCGGTATGCGCGTGGCCAGGCGGCGCAGCATCGGCTCCAGCGACGGCGATCCGATCTCCTCCTCCATCTCCCAGAGCAGGCGGACGCCGACGGGTACTCCGGCCGCGCGCGCCGCTCGCACGCCAAAGAGGGCGGCGAGGGCCGGGCCCTTGTCGTCCGTGGTGCCGCGCCCGAAGTAGCGGCGTCCGCGCCGCACGAAGCGAAAGGGCTCGGTGCGCCAGCCTTCGGCCTCGCGATCGGCGGGCTGCACGTCGAGATGGTTGTAGAGGAGGACGGTGGGCGCGCCGCGGGGGCCCGGGAAGTCGCCCACCACGAGGGGATGGCCGGCGGTGCGGAGCACGCGCGCCCTTCCCCCCGCCGCACGGACGAGGCGGGCGGCGGCGGCGGCGCCGCGATCCATGTCCGCCTCGTGCGCGGGATGGGAGGAAACGGTCGGGATCTCCACGAGCGTGCGCAGGGCGCGCTCGTACTCGGGCCGGACCCGTTCAGCGAATTGAGCGAGGTCGGCGCGACGAAGGGAAGCCATCCGCGCATTATGCCGGGTGAGCGTAGACTGCGCGCGGCGCGCGCGAGAGGCGCTCCATCGGAGGTGGACATGAGCAGTCCGACGCGGCGGGACTTCCTGCGGCTCGGCGTGATGGGAGGCGCGGTGGCCCTCTCCGGCGCGTCCGCTCCTCCCGCCGCCCGTCCGCGCCGCGCGCCTTCGGCGGCGCCCCACGCCTTCGAGTTCGAGGAGGCGACGCTCGAGGACCTGCAGCGGCGCCTGGCCGCGGGCACCCTCACCTCGCGCCGGCTCACCGCCGCCTATCTCGCGCGCATCGCCGCCCTCGATCGGCACGGGCCCGCGCTCCACCACGTGATCGAGACGAATCCGGATGCGCTCGCGATCGCCGACGAGCGCGACGCGGAGCGCCGACGCGGCCCGGGCGCCCGCGGTCCGCTGCACGGCATTCCGATCCTGCTCAAGGACAACATCGACACCGCGGACCGCACGACGACCACCGCCGGCTCGCTCGCCCTGGCCGGATCGATCCCGCCCCGTGACGCGACGGTGGCGCGCAAGCTGCGCGAGGCGGGGGCCGTCCTGCTGGGCAAGGCGAACCTCAGCGAGTGGGCCAATATCCGCTCTCCGCGCTCGACCAGCGGCTGGAGCGCGCGCGGAGGCCAGGCGAAGAACCCGTACGTCCTCGACCGCAATCCCTGCGGATCGAGCTCGGGCTCCGGCGGCGCCGTGGCCGCGAACCTGTGCGCGCTGGCCATCGGCACGGAGACGGACGGGTCCATCGTGTGTCCGTCGTCGGCGAGCGGCATCGTCGGCCTCAAGCCCACGCTGGGGCTGGTCAGCCGCGCGGGCATCATCCCCATCGCCCACAGCCAGGACACGGCAGGGCCGATGGCGCGCACCGTTCGCGACGCGGCCGTCCTCCTGGGCGCCCTCGTGGGCGTGGACGAGCGCGACGAGGCCACCGCGGAAGCGGCCCGCCGGGGCGCGTCCGATTACACCCGGTTCCTCGACGCGGACGGCCTCCGCGGCGCCCGCATCGGGGTGGTGCGGAAGTCCTTCGGGTTCAACTCGCGAGTGGACCGGCTCATGGAGGACGCCCTCGCGGAGATGGTGCGACGGGGTGCCGTGCTCGTGGATCCGGCCGACATCCCGCACGCGGGCGAGTACGACGAGAGCGAGCTGGAGGTGCTCCTCTACGAGCTGAAGGCGGACCTGGCCGCGTACCTGGCCGCGCTCGGTCCTTCCGCGCCCGTGAAGACGCTGGCCGACGTCATCGCCTTCAACGAGGCGCACCGGGCCGAGGAGCTGCCCTATTTCGGCCAGGAGCTGTTCCTGCGCGCGGAGGAGAAGGGCCCGCTCACGACTCCCGCCTACCGGGAGGCCCTCGAAAAGAACCGCCGCCTCTCGCGCGCGGAGGGGATCGACGCCGTGATGGACCAGTATCGCCTGGACGCGCTCGTCGCGCCGACGGGCGGTCCGGCCTGGACGACCGACCTCGTCAACGGCGATCACTTCTCCGGCGGAAGCTCCACCGCGCCGGCGGTGGCGGGCTATCCGAACATCAACGTCCCCGCGGGGGAGGTCTACGGCCTGCCCGTCGGGATCTCCTTCTTCGGACGCGCCTGGAGCGAGGCGACCCTGCTGAGGCTCGCCTTCGCGTTCGAGCAAGCGACCCATTTCCGCCGCCCCCCGCGCTTCCTGCCGACCGCGGACCTGACGCGTCCGTAGCCGTTCTTGGCCGGTGACAAGCCCGTCCCAGATCAGCGGCGAGGACTGTGGTCTCGGACGGTCACAGTCCTCGTCCGCTGCATCTGGAAGTGAGACCTCAGTCGTACAAATAAATGTACGAACTTTTTCGTTGACACAACGAAGACCTTCGTACTATCTTCCGCCCATGACCTCACCGCCGCGTCCGACCCCCGCCGAGCTCGAGATCCTGCGCGTCCTCTGGGAGCGCGGGCCGAGCACCGTGCGCGAAGTGCAGGAGTCTTTGGGCCCCGCCCGGGCCGCGGGGTACACGACCGTGCTCAAGCTACTGCAGATCATGGCGGACAAGTCGCTGGTGACGCGGGACGAGACCGCGCGCGCCCACGTCTACGCCGCGCGGGCCCCGGAGACGCAGACCCAGCGCCAGCTCGTGCGCGACCTCGTGGACCGCGCGTTCGGCGGCTCCGCGGCCCAGCTCGTCGTGCAGGCGCTCTCCGGCCGCCGTGCGTCGGCGGCGGAGATCGAGAGCATTCGGAAGCTCCTGGATGAGATCGAGGGAGGCAAGCGATGACGACATTTGCCGCCGCGCCGGTGGAAGCGCTGGGTTGGGCCCTCGTGCACTTCGCCTGGCAGGGGACGCTGGCCGCCGCCGCGTTCGGAGTGCTCAGTCTGGCCGCGCACGCTGCGGGCGCGCGGGTGCGCTACGCCCTGGCCGCCTTCACGCTGGCCGCCATGGCGCTCATGCCGCCCCTCACGCTGCTGGCCACGGGCGCCTCCCGGCCGGAGAGCGCGAGCCGGACGGCGACTCCGCCGGTGACGGCCTCGGCCGGCCCGGTGACGATCACCCACGCGCCGATGCCCCGCGATTGGCCGGCCGCTCAGGTCCGCGCGCGCATCGCGGACGCGCTGCCCGGGATCGTCGGCCTCTGGTGCGCCGGTGTCCTCATCCTCTCCATCCGCTACGTCGGTGGCTGGCGCCTGGTCCAGCGCATGGACCGCTCGGCGCGGCCGCTCGCCGACGCCGCCGTGGCCATCCGCCTCGCCCAGCTCGTGCGCCGCATGCGGGTGAGCCGGCCCGTGCGCCTCCTGGAATCGACGATGGTCGAGGTGCCGACGGTGGTGGGCTGGCTCCGCCCCGCGATCCTCCTGCCCGCGGCCACCCTCGCCGGCCTGACCGTCGAGCAGCTCGAGGCCATCCTCGCCCACGAGCTCGCCCACGTGCGCCGCCACGATTACCTGGCCAGCCTGCTGCAGAGCGCGGTCGAGACGGTCCTCTTCTACCACCCGGCCGTGTGGTGGGTCTCGCACCGCATGCGCGTCGAGCGCGAGCTGTGCTGCGACGACGAGGCGGTGGCCGCCTGCGGCAACCCGGTCGAGTACGCCCGCGCCCTGGCCGGGCTCGAGGCCCTGCGCCCGTCCCCGCGGCTCGCGCCGGCCGCCACCGGCGGACCGCTTTTCGAGCGCATCGCGCGGCTGGTCGCGGCTCCGTCGGCCCACGGTGTGCGTGCGTCCCGCGGTGCCGCCGCTGTGCTCGGATGCGCTGCCCTCGCCCTGGCCCTCACGGGCGTGACGAGCCTGCGCGTATCGGCGTCGGGCGGCCAGAGCGAGGCGGAGGCGACCAAGCGGCGCACGCCGGCCGCGAGGCAGTCGCCGGCTCCGGCCGCCGCACCTTCCCGACGGGCCGCTCCCGAGCGGGCGCCCGTGAAGGACCGCGCCGTGAGCGCGAGATCGGATGAGGCGGCCTCGACGCGGCCGGTGCCCGTGGAGCGTCTGCTCGAGCTGGCCGGCGCCGGCGTGACGCCCGAATACGTGGACGGGATGGCCGAGCTGGGCTATCCCAGCCTGTCCTGGGACCAGCTCATCGAGATGCGCTCGCAGGGAGTGGGTCCGGAGTACGTGCGCGGCCTCGCCGCCGCCGGTCATCCGCATCTCACTCCCGCGCAGCTCGTGTCCCTGCGCTCGCAGGGTGTCTCGCCCGAGTACGTGCGCGAGATGGCCGCGCAGGGCCTCAAGGACCTGTCCTTGTCCGAGCTCCTCGAGCTGCGCAGCCAGGGCGTCTCGCCGGACTACGTGCGCGACCTCCGCGCCGCCGGTTATCCCGACCTTTCCGTGACCGACCTCCTGGGCGCCCGCTCGAATGGGGTGTCGCCCGCGGACGCGGTGGCGCTGCGCGGCATGGGGTACACCGACTTGAGCCTCAGCCGGCTCGTGGGCCTGCGCTCGATGGGCGTGACCGCGGACTACGTGCGCGGCCTGCAGGCCCAGGGCTACAAAGGCATCTCCGTGCCCCTCCTCCTCGGCCTGCGCAGTCAGGGCGTCACCGTCGACTACATCCGCGACCTGAAGGACCTGGGCTACGCGGGACTGGCCCCGGCCGAGCTCATCACGCTGCGGTCGCAAGGCGTCAGCCCCGAGTACGTGCGCGAGCTCAAGGACGCCGGGTACGACCGGCTGACCACGCACGAGCTCATCGACCTCCGGTCACATGGTGTCGATCCGGCGCTCCTGAAGCGCCTGAAGGGACGAGGGGAGCAGAGCCGATGACGAGGATGACCGGACGGATCACGATCGGTCTGGGACTTCTGGCCGCGGCGGCCGCAGCCTCCGCCGCGCGCGGGCTGGCGGTGAGCGAAGCGCAGGGTGGAGGGCTGCGCGGGGTCTGGACGGCGCAGCCCTCGCGGTGGAAGACGACGGACGGCGGCACGGCCACGATCGTCCAGCTCTCGCTGCGCCGGACCCGCCCCGGACACGACTGGAACTCGTCGTTCCCGGTCGCGCTCGCCGACCTCAAGGGCCTCACCGCCGAGCAGACGCGCGGCGCGCGGGCCGACGTGCGCTTCGACCTCGTCCGCGACGCGGGGACGATCGCGTGCGAAGGGCGCTTCGACAACGGCGACGGGGCCGGCCACTTCACGTTCACGGCCAGCCCCGATTACCTGCAGGAGATGCGCAAGCTCGGCTACGACGGGATCGACGAGGAGAAGGCCTTCTCGCTCGCGATGCACGACGTGAGCCGGGCCTTCATCCGCGAGCTCGCTGCCCTGGGCTACGCGCGGCTGCCCATGGACGAGCTGGTCAACATGCGCATCCACGGGGCGACCCCGGAGTTCATCCGTGACCTGCAGGGCCTGGGCTACGCGCATCCGAGCGTGGACGAGCTCGTGAACCTGCGCATCCACGGCGCTTCCGCCGCCTTCATCCGCGAGCTCAAGGCGCTGGGCTACGAGCGGATCCCCATTGACGGCCTCGTCAACCTCCGTATCCACGGGGCCAGCGCGGAGTTCATCCGGGCCCTCAAGGAGCTGGGGTACGACAAGCTGGATCCGGATGGGCTCGTCAACCTGCGCATCCACGGGGCGAGCCCCGAGTTCGTGCGGGACCTGCGTTCCCTCGGCTACGACCGGCTCACCACGGACGAGCTCGTCAACATGCGCATCCACGGCGTCTCCTCGGAGTTCATCCGCGCCCTGCGCGACCTCGGCTACCAGCGGGTCTCCGTGGACGATCTCGTGAACATGCGCATCCACGGCGTGACCCCCGAGTTCATCCGCCGCGTCAACGGAGGCAAGGTGGCCGCGGCCAGCGTGGACCAGCTCGTCGACATGAGGATCCACGGCCGGGAGCAGTAGCGACGGCCCGGAGTTCGCCGTCGCGAAGCGGACGGAACCTGACCGGGGCCTGGAGTACGATCGGTCCGTGCCCGCTCCGATCGTGTTGGCCACCGCCCGCTTCGCTTCGCCCGTGGGCGAGCTGGCCGCGTACACCCATGAGGGCAAGCTGTGCGCCCTGTCGTTCGTCAGCGGCCGCTACGATCCGCTGGCCGTGCTGAGGGCACGCCTCGGACCCGTGCAGACGCGCGAGGGGGATCCCCTCGACGTGAAGGGCCGCTTCCGAGACTACTTCCGCGGCCAGCTCGACGCCCTCGACGGCATACCCGTCGATATGGGCGGGACGCCGTTCCAGCGCCGGGTCTGGGAAGCGCTGAGGACGATCCCCGTGGGCACGACGGTGTCGTATCTCGAGATGGCGCGGCGGGTCGGCGCACCCGACGCCGTGCGCGCGGTCGGCGCGGCCAACGGAGCGAACCCGGTGGCCATCGTGCTCCCGTGTCATCGCGTGATCGGCTCGAATGGCCGGCTCGTGGGCTACGGCGGAGGCCTCGACCGCAAGCGCTGGCTGCTCGCCCACGAGAACGCCCCCCTCGCGCCGGTGGCGGCGGCCCAGGCCCGCCTTTTCGGCTGAGGGCCGGGCGGCGCGATACTGGAAGGGATGACGAGGGCGGGGCCGCTCCGCGCAGCCGGGCCGATCGGGATCTTCGACTCCGGCGTCGGGGGCCTGAGCGTCGCCCGTGAGATCCGGACGGCGCTTCCCGCCGAGGACCTCCTGTACGTCGCGGACACCGCGTACTGTCCCTACGGCGATCGCCCCATCGAAGAGGTCCGCGCGCGCGCCCTGGCCGTCGGCCGCTACATCCAGGAGGCGGGCGCCAAGCTCCTGGTGGCCGCATGCAACACCGCCTCCGGAGCGGCCCTCGAAGACCTGCGGACCGCGCTCTCGATCCCGGTCGTGGGCCTCGAGCCCGCGGTGAAGACGGCGGTGGCGCAGACGCGGGCCCGCCGCGTGGGCGTGATGGCGACGTCGGGGACCCTGCGCTCCGAGCGATTCGCGCGGCTCCTCCGCGCCCACGGCGACGGCGTGCAGGTCATTCCCCAGGCCTGCCCCGGTCTGGCCGACCTCATCGAGGCCGGGCATCTCGACGGCGAGGTGCTCTCCACCGCCCTCGCGGAGCTCACGCGCCCGCTGCGCGACGCGGGCGTGGACATGGTCGTCCTCGGGTGCACGCACTATGCGTTCGTCAGCGGTCCCCTCCAGCGCGTCCTGGGCTCGGCGGTGACGCTCGTGGACAGCGCGCCCGCCATCGCCCGGCGCACCGCGCACCTGCTCGAGGAGGCGCAGGCGCGCCGGGCCGAGGGGCCGGGTACGTTGCGGGTGCTCACGACGGGTGACCCGGAGAAGGTCGGGCCGGTGGTCGGCCGGCTGTGGGGGACGCCCGTGGCCCCGGAAGCCGTGCGGATCTGATCCTCGTTCGGGGGCGCCCCGCCCTCAGGCGGCGTCGTGGAAGATGATGCCGAGCGCGAGGCGCGTGCCCGCGCGGACCCGGCTCACGCCGTGACGCACGTTCGTGCGGTAGGGCCCGCGGCTGCCCGCGGCCGGCCAGTACCGGTTGGCGAAGACGACCATCTCGCCCTGCCCGGCGGGCACGACCTCGGCCACGGACTGCGCGCGCGGCCGCTGCTGCACGAGCAGGAACTCCCCGCCTTCGTAGTCGAGGCCGGGACGGCTGAGGAACAGGACGACCTGCATGGGGAAGGCGACGGCGCCGTAGACGTCCTGGTGCAGGCAGTTGTACCCGCCGGCCTCGTAGCGCAGGAGGAGCGGCGTCGGCCGGTCCTGGCCCGCGCGGGCGCAGCGCGCTTCGAACTCCTCGAACGCGGCGGGGAAGCGCTCGCGGCCGCCCAGGGACTCCGACCAGCGATTCGCGATGGCGGCCAGGGGCGCGTAGCACTGACGTCGCAGGGTGTCCACGAGCGGCGGCAAGGGATGGGCGAAGTAACGGTACTCGCCGATCCCGAATCGGTGGCGTCCCATGTCGACGTGACTCCGGAAGGCACCGGTGTCGCCCCAGAGCGCGGCCAGGCGCGCGCACTCCTCCGCGGACAGCCGCCAGGGGAGGGTGGCGCAGGGCCGCTCGCGCAGCCGGGCCTCGACGGATTCCCAGTCCGCCGCCGACACGTGCTCGGCCACGTCCGCCGCCGACACCAGGGTTTCCATCCGTCTTCAAGATACGTGCGCCGGGCCTGCGGATCCATCCGCTTCGCGACGTCAATCACGGGTCCGGGCCGGGCCGAGGATCGGCGTCGCTGCGCTATAGTCCGGCGGCATGACCTCCTTCGTCCGCGGCGCGCTCGCCGCCGCCACGCTCTGCATTCCGGTCGCACCCCTCGCCGCGGACCCGCCCGCGGCCGAGATCGATGCCGTCGTGCGCCGGGAGCTGGCGCGGCAGCGGATCCCGGGTTTGGGTCTCGGCGTGGTGCGCGAGGGACGTCTCGTGCGCGCGGAGGGCTACGGACAGTCCAACGTCGAGCTGGAGGCGCCGGTCACGCCGCGCACGATGTTCCAGTCCGGCTCGGTGGGGAAGCAATTCACGGCCGCGCTGGTGCTGCTGCTGGCGGCGGAGGGCCGTCTCGGTCTCGACGACCCCGTCTCGAAGCGGCTGCCGGAGGCGCCGGAGGCCTGGCGCGGGATCACCGTCCGCCACCTTCTCACGCACACCTCGGGCATCGCCGAGTACACCGATCGCATCGACCTGCGCCGCGACTACACCGAGGACCAGCTGCTGCGCATGGCGGGCGAGCGTCCGCTCGACTTCGCGCCGGGCACGCGCTGGAGCTACAGTAACACCGCCTACGCCGTGCTCGGCATCCTGATCCACCGCGCCTCCGGCCGCTTCTACGGCGACCTCCTCCAGGAGCGCATCTTCAGGCCGCTGGGCATGACCACGGCCCGCGTCATCAGCGAGGCGGACATCGTGCCCGGCCGCGCCGCCGGTTATCGCCTGGCCTCCGGCCAGCTCAAGAACCAGGACTGGGTGGCGCCCTCGCTCAACACGACCGCGGACGGCGCGCTGTACCTGAGCGTGCTCGACATGGCGCGCTGGGCGGAGGGTCTGGAGACGGACGTGCCGCTGCCCGCGGCCCTGCGGTCGCAGATGTGGACGCCGGCGCGGCTGGCCGACGGCACGCCCGCGGCCGCGCGCGACGGGGGCTACGGCCTCGGCTGGTTCCTCACCCGGCGGGCCGGCCAGCCCGTGACCGAGCACGGCGGGAGCTGGCAGGGATTCCAGTCCTACATCGGGCGCTTCCCGGACCAGAAGCTCACCGTCTTTGCGTTCTCCAACCTCGCCGGTTCGGATCCCGGCCTCATCGCCCGGGCCGTGGCCGCCCTGTACGCGCCTGTCCTGGCCGCTCCGCCACCGCGCTGATCGCCATTGTCTCGAGGGCGGCGCGCAGCAGACGGAAATGGTGCGTCAGCTCCACGAGGCCGTAATGCGCGTTGAGGCCGCTCGGGTTCGGGAGGACCCAGGTCAGCGACTCGGCGGTGGGGCCTTCCTGGCGTCCGATGCACGCGTCGGGACGGCCGAAGCCGACGCGGTAGGCGCCGATGCCGAGGATGGCGACCACGCGCGGGCGGTATCGGCGCGCCTTCGCCACGAGCTCGCGGCCCCCGCGCTCGAGCTCGGCCGCGGTCAGCTCGTCGGCGCTGGCGGTCGTGCGCGAGCACAGGTTCGTGATGCCGATCCCGTAGGCGAGGAGCGCCGCGTCCTCGCTGGGCGAGAAGAGCCGCGGCGTGAAGCCGGAGAGGTGAAGCGCCTTCCAGAAGCGGTTTCCGGGACGCCCGAAGTGGTGCCCGATGGCGGCGGAATAGAGGCCGGGGTTGATGCCGCAGAAGAGGACGCCCAGCCCGGGGGCGATCACGTCGGGGAGGGTGCGGCGGCGCGCCCGGCGGAGGGCAGCCACGTCCGGGCGCGGGGACGTCATCTCCGCTCATTGTGCCATCGCGCGCGGACGGCTTGCCCCGATAATCGACGCGCATGAGCTCGTGGCGCGATCGCGTGGGCGCCCGTTCCTACG
>Ga0209382_10000833_pt1 | contig 50121 bp, 41 predicted proteins | sample SoiMetdeltSBSDD5_FD_187599 | JGI IMG/M metagenome (GOLD analysis project Ga0209382, IMG submission 187599) | Bulk soil microbial communities from a Populus tree surrounding site in Tennessee, USA - Soil MetaG P. deltoides SBSDD5 (SPAdes) (version 2) | ecosystem: Environmental > Terrestrial >...
TCCTTGATCGTAGGCCGCATTGATTTCAGCTTCGCTGGGCAAGCGGATGGAACTCATGGACGCTATTTTCTCTGACCTTTATCTTTTGGGCAATGCTTCATAGAACTTTGCCTGAGTAGTTACGCTTGAGCAATAAATTGAGTTTCTCGTCTGGGGCCAAAAATTTCATCCTGGGTTACCTCGCGCTCAAGTGTCTCGAGGCAGTGGTGTGCCGCTTCTCCTTGCCCACGGCCAAATAAAATGGAAGCAATCATACTCCCCGCTTCCGCCAGGGGGAGAAGCACGTGACCGAGACGAGCAAGAGAGAGGACCTGCTCCCCGACCATCAGTACTTCATCCAATCGTCCGGTATTGAACAAGATATTCGCCAGATCAGCCAGAAATTCAGCCTGACGCTCAGGTTGCTGAAGCGTAGCAGCGACCTCCACCGCAAAACGCAGTTCTTGCTCCCATTCCACCCAATAACCCCAGTGCAAAGGCCACTGACGTAAAGCCGCAATAAACGATATCGCAGACAGGTGTAGTTCTGGATAGAGATGACTCTGACGCAAAATCTGCAGCCAGCTTATCATGTGTTCCATGAGCGCGATGGGCTGGCGAGAGTTTTCCCAAGCATAATTCGCGGCCCACGTTAACCGCTTTTGCAGCAGATCTAGATAATAGTCAGTGTAACGCTGTCGCTCTTCAGACGATAAGAAAGGTTCCGGCATAGTTTGCATTATGGCATCCCCTATGCTCTATTCTATGTCTCATCCCCCCACCCTCTAAGAATTTCCGTCTGCAAAAATGTGATTGTTAAACGATGCAGGTGGTAGAGGGGGGTGTCAAGGGACCCAGTGATTTCCAGCAAGGCATAATCGCGCAGTAGCCTGAGCGCCAACTCAAAATCGGGCGTCGGCAAACGGCTATTTTCGCGGATCCACGCCTCGTCTTCGCCTTCGGGCGCAACGTGTTGGAGGGAGAGCAAAAGCAAACGCGCGGGTTCTGCCTCTGCCAAAAGCTCCCAAGTCCGCCGATAAATAAAAGTATACATGGCTTCGGGCGCACTCCGGCGCGCTTCACGGAGACCCTCCAGAATTCCCGCTAGTGGCAGGCGTATCATCTGCATAGCCGTCAGTTTGAGCGCTAATGGCACCCCGCCAATGACCTGGTAGATGTCATCCATCACCGCCGCCGATAAGTCAGTCTGTCTCCCACACCGCTGTAATTCGTTTTCCACTAACGCATAACTGTCTGAGAGAGACAATTCCGGCACTGGAAGACTATGCACGTAAGAGAAATGTTGCAGCGTCTGGCGACTGGTCAACAAGAAACGCGTCGGCCCAGCCAAAGGAAAAAGCGCCGGCAACAGGTCTTGGGTATCACTCAAGGTTTCCAGGTTATCCACGACCACCAGATAGGATTTATTCAAGAGGATAGGTTTCAGACGTTCGAGCTTGTCCTCCCGGGACAAACCCGCCAGCCGCCCCGGCGCGAGTTTCTCCGCCAGCCGCGTGATGATGTCGTCGGTGGATCGAGCTGGATCATTGAGAGGCCGGATTTGGCCTGCCTCATTTAGCTCCTCCTGGCGCGCACTGATCCAGAGAATATCATGGAAATGCCCACTCTGAAGTAACTTTCCCGCGACGGATCGCGCCAAAGCGGTCTTGCCGCTGCCACCCAACGCTTCCAGGCTGAGGAAAAGGGGGCCGGCTTGAGCTTTTAACAGATCCAGCAAGCGCGTCAATAACAGCTCAACACCAAAGAGTTGAGAATAATCCGGTGCCGGCAAGGGCAAATCTCGTGGGCGCTCGCGGGCTTGAAACTCTGTCTTTTGGAGAGCAGCCGTTAAACGGCTTAACCCCTCATCTACCCGGCGACGAAACTGGCGCGGTTTGTCTTTCGCCTTTTGAGTGATGGCCGCCTCGGCCAACCGGGCAAGACTTAGATCCAGGCTGCCGGAGGCCAGGTAAAGATGGTAGACGGCGCTCCAGGCTTCCAGTTCAGCATTGCCAGAACTGAAATCAGCTTTCAACGCCTCGAGGACAGCCGAGGGCGAGGCAGGCAGCTCGGAAGAATGAGGCACATGCTCGTTTTCCCGATAACGAACAAGCGCCTCTAAAGTCATCTTTTCTAAACACTCTTGGAGTAGCAGCCCTCGTTCGACGAGCGAATCCGAATTTGAGGCCCCCAGTAAAACCAAGTCGAGCAATCCGGGAGGCACAGGCTGATATTGCCTCCAGGCCTTCAAGGTATCTTCTAAAAGCCCAGCGGTGATAAGGTCTAATTCCATAAGCCCCGATCCAGTGGATAGGCCGCTTGCGCCTAATTTTATCCGGTTTTTGTCCGAAAAACTCTGCTGTGCTCAGTACGGAATGATATACCATATCCAACAATTAGTGCAGAGGGAATCATTGGCCAAACAATTATTGAATGCCAGACTAAGGGGATCTGAAATTTAAACCGTTGCTCGTCTACGCCGGGAGCAGCCTGAAGGAGACAGAGAATGAAACTACAAATGCGGATTTTCAGATTCGTCGCTGCGTGCGTAGCGGTTTGGCTGGTTGTGTCCCCAGTCGCTGCCGCTCCGGCAACGGTCGTCTACATCCCGATTGTTGAGCCTCAGGCGCTCGCGCCCTCATTTCCGGCTTCTTTGGCCGACGACTTTAACGACTTTCAGGCAGCATGGCCTCAATGGCCCGGTCAGGCATTGCCTTTTTCTCCGCGCCATGGCGCTAGCGCAAATTCTGATCACTTGAGTCGTATGGCTAACTTTATATGGGGAAGTAGCCCAAGTGAAATTTCTTCACTTGAGCCATTGACTAACCTGCATCCTTTAGCGATCACAGACTATGAACAGGGCAAGCAAACTCTGTCCAACCCTACTAGCTCACTTAGCTTAGATAAATCCCAAACCACTTCTTCAACTGCTGCTGAGATAGGCACAAACACTGTAGCTGGACCTGCGCTGTTCGCAACGGTTAGCCCAACTTTCACGATTTATTTGCCTTTTGTCATCTTCGATTTTTCCGACAGTGGCATTACGCCGGAGGCTGGGGGCAAATTCACCTCGCCGGATAGCAAGGTCACATTCACCTTCACACCCCGCGCGGTCAGCCAGCGAGCCAGAGCCCAGTACGCTCAAGCCCAGCCGCGCAACCTTCCGCCTAGCTTGAAGCTAGTTGGATCCAACGTCTTCGATTTCTACGTGAATGCTGTCGCCAATCAAACACCGATTACTTTCTTTCCGCCACAAGTCGTTACACATACTTTTGGAGTCCAGCAGACAGCTTATGAAGTAACCCCAACGGTGATGATCAAAATCACCTACGCGCTGGCAGAGACTGCTGGTGTGCAGGAAAACAGTCTGAGTCTTTATCGCCAGGATCCAATCACTGGGGCTTGGGTAGCAACGCCGACGATTGTGAATATTCAACAGCACTTTGTCCGGGCACTGGTCGAGCGCACTGGGCGCTATGCGCTCCTCGGCTGGCCGTCCTTGAGACTCCGGTCATCCGCCGGCGCGGGTTTGTTGAGCGTCACCCAGGCGCTAACTTCCACAAAGCTGGTTATCCTCAACCCAGATCACGGCGGGAGCGATCCGGGTGGAGTTGTGACCTCTCCAGCAGCGTTTGCCGCGTACGAAAAGAACTATAACCGGCAAGTTGCCAAACTGGTGCGTGACCGGCTGCAAGCCTGCGGTGTTCAGGTTCAGATGACGCGTGAAGGGGATGACAGCGTTTCTTCCATTACGCGGACGGACATGATCAACAACGCCAAGCCGGATGCTGCCGTGACGCTGGCGTTCAACATTGTCAACTCCTACATGGGAGATAGCACCATCACCGGCAGCGGCCCGGAACAATGGAATAACTTGAGCAAGCCAGGTGATGTGACCTTTGGAAAGAATATGAACGGCCAAGTGAGCGCCTTCGCCGGCTTGCCTAACACGCGCGGCGTTAAAAATGCCGCCAGCAATCCGGGTGGCCCCATCTACGTCGCGCTCAACGTCACGCCACTTTTCACCCACGCCGAGTTGGCGTTCATGGACAACTTCAATGACCGAAAGATCATGACTGACTCGACGGGTATGGGCGCCATCGCCGGAGGCGCATTCACCGCCATCCTCGATCAACTCGGTGGAGCAAGCGGCGTCTGCCGGCCCGACTTCGAGTTGCCCGAACCGCTCTCTGCCGCGGATCGTGCTCGGCTGCGCAAACTGGGTTATCTGGACTCGATGCGCTATGCCGGCGACCCGGTCAACGTCTCTACTGGCAACCACCTCCATCAATTCACTGACTGGCAAGTTCCAGGGTTGGGTGGTTTCGATTTGATCCTGCAGCGAACCTATAACAGCCTCGATGACCGGGATGGGCTGTTCGGGTTTGGCTGGTCATCCCTGTTAGACATGTCTCTGCGCCTCGCCAAAGATGGCAGTATTGATGTTCATCGGCCGGATGGCTCCGGTGTGTACTTCGAGGCGGAGGGGGATAACTACACTCCGGGGCAAGATGGCGTCTTCGACAAGCTGACGCGCAACGGCCCCGACTTCATGTTGACTACGCCGGACCAGACTCGCTACGAGTTCAAGCTCTTCGGCTTTCGCGCACTTTTAATGTCCCTGAGTGACCGCCACGGCAACACGATCAAAATCGAACGCGATGCGGAAGGGCATGTCACTCTTATCATGGACAGCGCCGGACGCAAGTTCACTGTTAGTTACAACGGCGAACACATCGCCTCCATCACGGATCCCTTGAGTCGCACCTTTCATTACAGCTATAACGGAAACGGAGACTTAGTCAACGTCAAGGACAAGAACAATGGTATCTCCCAGTTTGAGTATGACCACCACCATTTGACCAAGCTGACTGATCCTGAAAACATCCTCTACCTGACCAATTTCTATGACGGCGAAGGGCGGGTGACAGAGCAGATTGACGCCAGCGGCAGCCACAACCATTTCAACTATGCTACCGCGGACGAAACGCTCTTCACGGACTACCTCAACCATCCGACCCGCTACCACTACGACTCTCTTTCCCGTGTAACTGAGATCACAGATGCGCTGAGCCAGACCGAACGCTTCGTCTACGACACGGACTACAACCTGACCTCCTACACCGACAAGAATGGCAAGACCTGGACATACACCTACGATGGGCGTGGCAATCTACTGACAGCCACTGACCCGCTCAGCCATCCAACGACCTACACCTACAACAGCACTAATGACCTGACGAGCATCACCGACCTTGGTGGGCCGGGCGACACCCTGCGCACGACGCATTATATCTATGACGGCGAAGGCAACCTGATCCACATCGAGCGCCCCGATAGCACGACGATTGGAGCGACCTACGACTCGCACGGCCAAAGGCTCACGCTGACGGATAGCAACAGCCACACTACAACTTACACGTACGACACACAGGGCAACTTAACGGATGTGACGAACCCGGACGGCAACACGCATTCCGGCTACGATGCGGTGGGTCGTCAGACCAGCATCACCGACGCCAATAGCCACACCTTCAGCTTCGACTACGACAGGAATGACAATATCATTCACCTCACCGATCCCAAAAGTCGGATCGCAACTTTTGAGTACGACCGAAATGACAACCTGACTCGCATAGTGGATCGCCGGAGCGGTGTGACGATCTACACCTACGATAAAAACCTGAAGCTCACTTCCGAGACAGACCCAATGAGTCATACAACGCACTACACGTACGACAAGATGTACAACCGCGTAAGCATGACCGATCCCAATACCAACACGACTCTCTACCGCTATGACGACATCTATCAGTTGAAGGACGTGGAAGATGCGCTGCACGGTGTCACCCACTTTGACTATGACCCGAACGGCAACGTGACCCGCGTGACGGATGCGCTCACCCATGCGACTCGGTTTGAGTACGATGAACTGAATCGTCTCAAGCAGCAGACAGACGCTTTGTTAGGTGTGACAACGTTCGGCTATGACGCCGTGAGCCGGCTCACGCTCACCGCAAATCCGAATAGCGCGCCGACTCACTATACCTACGATCTGCTTGATCGGCTCACGCTCGTGCGCGACGCGTTGGATGGGGAATGGGAGATCGGCTACGACAACGCCGGAAACGTGACCCGCCTGACCGACGCCAATGACCATACGACGACGCTGCGCTATGACGCCGCTGACCGGCTGATTGAGCGGATAGACCCGGGCGGCCATTCGACGCACTTCGAGCATGACGGCGTAGGGAACATCATCAAAGTCACAGATGCCCTGAACCGCCTAACACACTACACCTACGACAAAAACGACAACCTGGAAACCATCACGGATGCATTATTGGGCGTGACGACATTGGGCTATGACCCGGAAGACAACCTCGTCTCGTTCAAGGATGCGAACAGCCATATCACTCAGTTTGACTATGACCTGGACGGGCTGCTCATTCAACTCACAGAAGCGGGCGGGCAAATCACAAACTATCACTACGACGCTGCGCACAACCTGACCCAACGCGTCAACGCCAAGCGCAACGCCTGGAACTACACCTACGACGCGCTCAATCGCCGCGTCACCGAAACCGATCCGCTCAGTCACACGACCACCTATGGATACGACGCCCTCAGCCGGATGATCCGCACCACGGACGCGAACAACATTAAGACACGCTATGACTATGATGCGTTGACCCGCCTCGTCGCCGTCATCCAGAACGAGCAGCCCGGTCAGCCGAGCGACTACCAGACCAACGTCACCACGCAGTACACCTACGACCGGGTGGGGAACCTGACCGCGGTCACCGACGCGAACAACGAAACAACGGACTTCGTCTACGACCTACTCAACCGGCTCATGCAAGAAACCAATCCGCTAGAGCATGTTTGGAATTACGAATACGACAAAGTCGGCAACTTGACCCAACGCACCGACGCCCAAAGCCAGATCACGCGCTATACCTACGATTCCGATGACCTGCTCACGGCCATTCTCTATCCCCACCCGACCAGTGTCCACTTTGGCTACGACGCCGTTCACAACCAGACAAGCATGACGGATTCGCTCGGCCTGACGCGCAACGAGTACGACAAACTAAATCGCCTCGTCTCAAGCACGAATCATGCTGGCAAGACGGTGAGCTACACCTACGACCCCGTGGGCAACCGCGCCAGCATGATTTACCCGGATGGCAAAGTCATGCACTTCGAGTACGACCCGACCAACTTCGCCGTTCGGGTCACTGACCCGGATGTCAAATCCTTCATCGCCACACGCGACGCCACGCACAATATCACGCGCATTGACAACCCGAATCTGACGCACGTCGAGTATGACATTGACGCCGCCGAGCGCCTGACCGCCGTCCGCAACCAGCAAAATGACGGCGACATGATCAGTTCGTTTGCATATACGCTCGATCCGGTCGGCAACCGCACGCACGTGGATGGCTTCTACACCTGGCGTCAGCCAACCTATTCCAACGAACTCGACTTTGACTACCAATACGACCCGCTCTACCGCCTGACGCGCTCGGATGACAGCGACGGTCACTTTACGACCTACGCCTACGACCCGATCGGCAACCGCACGCGCCGCGTGACGAACGATGACCCCACGCTCAAGCGCGAGCTGAAGGTGGACTCCGTCACGACGACTTACACTTACAACGCCACGAACGAACTGGTAGCTTCCATCCGCGACGTTGCGCCGCGCGGCAACCCGGACCCGGCGCTGCAAACAGCGCAAATCCTGCGCGCCTTTGTCCACGAGACCGAAGCTCAGTCGGGCAAGCATGTTGAGACTGCCACAGCGTCCAGCTTGGTGGATCAGGCGAACTCGCTCATCATCGAGCTGGAAGACAACAATCCACCAGCGTCAGGTGATGTGGCGACGGAACTTGGTTCGCTGCAAACCGCCGTCCAAACTGCTGGCACGGAAGGTCGTATTGACAATGCAGGCATCGTCAACAGCCTGCTCGTCAAACTGAATCACGCGGGCGACGCCAACCAAGAAATCGGCGATGAAGCGCATACCACACTCTACGACTACGACCTGAACGGCAACCGCATCCGCCGCACGCAGCCGGACGAAGGCACTGCCACCGACAAGGACTGGCTCAAGAGCGAATACACCTATGACTTCGAGAATCGCTTAGTGCATTCTCAAGACTTCCGCACGCCCGGTGTACCCGGCAACGGCGACTGGCTCCCCGGCGACGAGACGATGCTGCAATTTGATGGTTACGGGCGCGTCTTCCGCCGACAGCACGACCAGCACATTGGCGGGGGCGGCGACCAGAAGTGGGTGGACTACGTTTACGACGGCCTCGACCCAATTGTGGAGTACGACAACCCTGACCCGCAGTACGTCAACTACTATCGCGGGCTGGATCGCATCCTGGACATGCGGCAGAACGCGGGTGGTGGGTCAGGCGATGGCACGGTCTACTATTACTACTACGACGGCTCAGGCAGCGTCAGCGCGCTCAACAAGCAATTGGGTCAGAGCGACCACACGTATCGCTATCACGACTATGGCATCCCCCTGGATGTCAACGGCCACGCCGCCGATTCCAGCAACTTCACCGACCCACACAACCACTACTCCTACACCGGCCAGGAGTGGGACGAATACCTGAACCTGTTCCACTTCTACGCCCGCGAGTACGAGCCGGAGACGGGTGTATGGTTGCAGCAAGACCCATATCGAGGGCAGGTGAGCGATCCGATGTCATTGCATCGGTATGGGTATGTGGGGGACAACCCAATCAACTACATAGACATGTATGGGTTTGATCGTAAAGCCTCGGGGCAAACAAATGTATCATCAACAAAACCCGTTGTTTGTGACTCTACAAAAACCTGCCAGCCAACTTCCGGCAACGATACTATTAAACCGGATACTGTTAAACCATCTCAATGGGTACTCGATGCAATTATGGAGGTAGAACAAAATGAAAGAAACAGATGGTGGAAAAAAGGTACTAATGCCGATCAAGATAAGGTAGCAAGTACAGATCCTCAAAAGGCATTCTCTGATGACAAAACAGTAGGCCGTTACAATATTAGACCATCAACTGCCAAATTGGCTATAGAGTGGGTGGTAAATGAGAAGAAGGCTGGCAAGGAGTTTGATTTTATCGAAGTTCCCAGCGATACAGAAATTGTTAAACAGATAATGGATCAGAATAAAGATAGCAACATTGCAGCCGCCATTTTTGCCCAGTACAAAGATGAGCACCCCGATCTCAAGAAATTGAAGCAATCAGAGATTGAAAGCAAGGATCAATACATTGCTAAAGTGTACTCTCTCTACGCAGGTGCCGGAAGAACAGAGGAATCTTTCCAAGAATGGAAGGGTACACTCCCCCCTGGAAAAGAAGCTAAAAAGAGATTGGGATGTGACAAGAATGGGGATAAATGTAAGGTCATTCAAAAATATCGCCCCAAGTAGATAATATCTTCTCGCAAGAGTATCGGTATTCAAAATAAATAGGCTCCGGTCAGATAGACCGGAGCCTGTTCGTTGCTCCCAGCCTGCCGCCCTTTACTCGCCGCGAAGGCGGCTGACAATCTGCTGGGCGAGTTCTTTAAATCGTTGCACCTATGCAACAGAATTTTCATTATATTTGGATGCAGGCGCATCAACAAAGTAGGTAGATATACCTTGCCGCACAAGTCTTATCCGTTGGGCATTTTTGTCCGGTTTTTATCCGAAAGTATCTTGCTAGGGAAAGCTCCTAGACCTTTAATAATAACCGAGCCACTGCTTTATACAAGATGACCTAAATAAGGAGAGATCAACAATGAAAACCCATAAAACCCTATCACTGACTATCGTTATTATTCTGGCAATTCTCTTCACCCAGTTAGGGCTTCCAGCCACTTTGGGGGGGCCAACACCTGTTTATGCTGCAGACGGTCTGGCGCAGTTAAAGATTGTGTCACAGTATCCCATTAAAAGTCTGACTGTCACTGGGGCAAATCAAAATAACGATCCCGCCATCTGGGAACACGACTATGGGAATAATAGCACTGTCATGGAAGTACCCATTGATAATTGGTGGTGGCGATTCAAGTGGTATTGCCCCTGGTGGTTGGTCGGATGTAAAGAAAGCGACTTCTCCCCTCCCGATACAATTTCCCCTTACGTCTGGGTCCGGTATACCAACGGCTTTCTGGAACACAAGCGATGTGTCCCCTCGACCATTAGCAAAGATACAAATTGGGTGGTTTGTGATTTCACCTACAGCTATAAAGGTCGAATTGGAATTGAAGCTGGGCATGGTGTTAATGGCGACCCGGGAGCTCACAATAACGGCAAAGAGGAGCAGTGGATTACTTTGGAGGTAGCTCAACGCGCGGCAAAAATTCTACGTGGGTTGGGTTATGAGGTAGATGTTTTCCGGGGAAATGTGGAGGGGACGCTACCCAAGAGCCAAATTACCGGCTATCAATCTGACGCTTTCATTGCTCTACACGTGGACTGGGCAGCCCCGAACCAATCCGGTTTCAAAGTTTCTCGCTATGGCGGTAAACCAGTGACCGGCAAGAACGGTAGTGGGGATGCTTCGGACCGCCTCGTTGATGCACTCTGGTCCACCTATGGTAAGGCAACCGGTTTACCCGAAGATCATTCTTCCGGGCATTTCACCGCGGATATGCTGTATTACTATCCGCTCAATCCGAGTGGCGGAATCAGCCCTGTGACCCCTGGGGCAATTATTGAAATGGGATGGCTCTCTGGTGACTTCGATTTGATTACCAGCCCTGAAGGTCATCACAAAATGGCTCAGGGGATTGCAGAAGCTATCCATCAGTTTAAGTCTGGCAATCCCATTCCGAAAGCATCTACCATCTTTCATGTTGCACCCGGAGCATCGGTGACTTTTCAAGTCGCCGTGCTTCCCGGACTCGCTCACGCGACCTTCTCAACGAACTGGCCGGGCAGCGATGTGGTAATGAGCTTAATCACACCTTCCGGGCGTGTCATCAACAGAACTGTAATTGCTTCCGATATTGTCCATGACCTGGGAGCCACATTCGAGAAGTACACTGTCTTAAATCCCGAGGCTGGCAATTGGGATGTGAGTTTATTTGGCGCAGACGTTGTTCCTGAAGGTGAAGATGTAGCTTTCGAGTTCACCACTTCACTTGAAGCACCACCTCCGCCGCCTCAGTTAGCTTATCTAGATGGAAGCACTTTAGTGCTTAACATGGGGTCGGAAGAACGCCGCCAGGCACGTATCATCGAACCGGATGAAATCAATGAAGAGTTCACGGTCAAGCAAATTGACGCCAACACCTTCTCCGTCACGGCCTTCGGGTTAACCCAAGTGTATGCGGGTGCGACCCGTATCAAAGCGGATGGCGACGACGGAAATGACGTCATCACGCTGGTGTCAGGTGAGGTCCCCTTCACCGCGCCCGCAGAAATCACTGGTGGCAGCGGCGATGACCAGATTCAATCCGGCGACGGCGTGGACACTCTCTCCGGCGGCGCAGGCACAGACAAAATCAATGCGGGCGGTGGGGCTGACACCCTCAATGGAGATGAGGGCGACGACGACCTGAACGGCGGTGGTGGGAATGACACTCTCGCGGGCGGTGCTGGGGCGGATGTCTTGCACGGCGGCGAGGACAATGACAAACTTTCAGGCGAAGCTGGCTCAGATAAACTCTACGGCGATGCCGGGAACGACACAATCGAGGGCGGCGCTGACAACGATTATCTGGAGGGCAATGATGGCGCAGACACGCTGCGCGGCGGCGACGGGGATGACGAACTCTATGGTCAAGCCAATGCAGACGAGATATATGGTGACGCTGGCAATGACAAATTGTATGGCGGCACTGGCGATGACCGGATGGAGGGTGGTGCCGGCACGGATTACTTGGAAGGCAATGATGACGCTGATGTAATGCGTGGCGGTGATGAAGACGACAAGCTATACGGCAACGCGGGCGCAGACGAGATGTATGGCGACGACGGCAGGGATACCATGTATGGCAATGCCGGAAACGATGTGATGCACGGCGGCATGGGCAATGACCATATGGAAGGCAACGAAGACGCCGACACCATGTACGGCGACGATGGCCAAGATATGATGTACGGCAATACTGGGAACGACATGATGCATGGGAGCGCGGGCGAAGACCGCATGGAAGGCAACGAAGACGCCGACACTATGTATGGTGATGACGACCAAGATACGATGTACGGCAATACTGGAAACGATGCCATGCATGGTGGTGCGGGTGATGATTATATGGAAGGCAATGAAGATGCCGACACTATGTACGGCGACGAAGGCCAAGACGACATGATCGGCGGCACTCCGACAGCCGGCACGTCGGATGGTCAAGATACAATATCTGGCGGCCCTGACCACGATGTGATTATCGGCGACAATGGCAGCATCACGCGGCCCGGCGGCGTAAACATATACAACGGCTCTGTGCAGCGTGACGTGGTTCTGTATGATGTCCAGGTCGTAGGCGGACCATCTATCAGCGCGGGCGTTAGTGGCGACGACCGTATCTCCGGCGACGATGGCGACGACGTACTGTTCGGCCAAGGCGGCAACGATACCATGTCAGGCGGTGCAGGTAGCGACTACCTGGAAGGTAATGCTGGCGCGGACGTTATGAACGGCGATGCCAGTCAGGATGACATGATTGGTGGCGGGTCGGCCAACGATGGCGTGATTGACGCTGACCGCCGTGGCGACGGCTTGGTGGACATGGGCGACGAGGTACACGGCGGCGACGCCAGCGATGTGATGACAGGTGATAATGCCCAAATCACGCGGCCTGTGAACGGCACTGGCCACTGGTTGATTGATCCTAACACCAACGAGCCTATCCGCCAGATCGTTCTCTTTGATGTGGAAGCTGTCGGTGGCGCGGCCGTCAACCCGGTCACCAGCGGTAGTGACCGGATGTTCGGCGATGCCGGAGGCGACAAGCTGTTCGGCCAGGGCAACGGCACGGCCAGCGATACAGTAGGGAGTGACCCGAAAGATAACGTTGACAACGATCGCAATGGCCGCGAGAACGGTAACCCTGCTGGCGCATTTGACTGCCTCGATGGGCGCGACAACGACAGCGATGGTCTTATTGACATGGCTGATCCCCAGTGCGCAGCGGCAATTGACAATGCCACCGGCGGCGACGAAATGCACGGTGGGCCAGGTGTTGACTACCTGGAAGGCAACCACGGCTCAGACTGGATGTTTGGCGATGACGGCGAGGATGACATGCTCGGCGGTAACTCGGCGGGCGATGGCGTGATCGGTGGTCCGGTACCTCCCACCGGCTTGCGCGATGGCAACGACGTCATGAATGGCAACGCTGAGGACGATGTACTCATTGGTGATAACGGCCAGATCATCCATCCCAGCGACGCCAACGGCCTCCACAAATGGTTGGCCGGAGGCGTGTTTGACCTCGCCATCCGCGATGTAACAATGGCGCAGACGCCTGAGCCAGTTGGTGCTTATGGCAATGACTGGCTGAGCGGTGGCGACGGCGTGGATGACATATACGGCCAACTCGGCAATGACTACCTGGAAGGTAATGCCGACGCGGATGCCATGATCGGCGATCTTGGCAAGATCACCAATAATCTTATTGGTGTCAACGATGGCCTCCCCGATCCAGGCATCGAGCAATACATCGCGCCGAATGCACCATTCTTTGACCCTGGTGAACTGGTCTACCAGAATGGTTCTCTCTTCCGCCAGGTTGAGTTGTACACCTTCGTGAGCGGTGGTGGGGGTGCAGGCAACGACACAATGTACGGTGGTAACGGTAATGACCGAATTCACTCCGGTCCCGGAGCCGATATCGTCAATGGCAATACAGGCGACGACGTGATTTACACCGGCGATGATTCCGATGCGGCATGGGGCGGCCCAGGCCACGACATTCTGTTCGGCGGCTATGGGATTGATTATCTGGATGTATTACCCCGACCGGCACGCGCCGACAAGAAGGATAACTTCCCCGAGGACCCAGCAACTTGGTTCGAAGCGGCCAAAGTAGACGACTATCAGGGCCTCGACATCATGTACGGCGGGTGGGACCGTGACTGGATGCAGGCTGATGTCAGCGCACCCGGTCGAGTCAATGGCGACCGGATGATTGACTGGGCCGGCAGCTTCAACGCCTACTATCGCTGTGATGCGGCCTACGGCGATTGGGTCATCACCCGCCAGCATAGCCCGAGCCTCGTGGCGTTCCTGAAAGCGCTGGCGCAGGGCCATGGCGCGGTGAACACAGCTACGGCAGGCACTTCCGGCTTCCGCGAGACCGCCATCGTCTTCTCGCAAGAGATAAAGGACAATGCCAACCCACCGAACCCGGACAACCCAGCCCACTTCACCTGCGGTCCAGCTCAATGAAAGCCTGGCCTTGGTCTCATAGGCAGGATTAACAGGCCTGACCAATAATTCGCCGCATAGCCGTCGAGGGGAAAACGGCTATGCGGCAGTATGATCATTTCAATCTCTTCATCAACTAGTGCGAACACTTTCTGTTGGGAACGAAATCAGACTTACCTTAACCAGCACCTAGTTGATTCAAGCCAGCGATTAATCGCGTCCCATCGGCAATCAGGTGGCGCAAAACACGTGCCATAGCCAAACGTTGCATCCCCTCACCTTTGAAGATTTTGCTGAGCCTTCCCGATATGACCATCAGATTATCCTGGATGCTCATTAGTGCCGGACCGACTTCGGGTATCTCCGCCAGCGCCTCCGCTTGGGCCAGAGCCATCGGACTGGGAAGTTTATCGTCTGCGGCCATGAGCGCTGCCGCGCAACGCGCTACAGCCAAGGGCACTGGTGGGCGTTCCACCAGTACCTGATTCCGGCTGAGAATGTGTTCCACAAGCGGTTGAGCACGCGCTGAGTCCAAACCAGGAACATCTACTGCAGAAGCATATTCTTCTAGTGTCATTGTGTCAGCACTGACTGCGCTTCAATGACTGGCAATGGGATATACCCAGAGGCCGCGTTGCAGTAAGCACTGCCAGTCCCTTGCAAAGGCTGGCGACTATCCCAGGCACGCTGGCTCAGATAAATCCCCAAAGGCATTTGATAAACCCGGTGAGCACCCGGCACATACCGATTGTTTTGGACTTCAAAGTTATCCCACTCTGCTACTAAGGACAACGTCCAGACAGTAGTGAGCGTCACCTTGAACGCTGGCAAGACATTTCGGTTGTTTACATCCGGCCCAAAGAGTGAGTACAAGCTCGTGCGATCCGGGAGTCGGAAACTGGAGAAGGGATAAAACATCTCCGCCGGCATTCCAAGACCACCTGGATAACTGATGGAGCTGTAACCATCCTGCCAACGGAGATAACGATTGTCGGCTAGCATTTTGAATTTCAAATACGCATGCACATTGTTCAGCGATGGGTATGGATGTGGATCACCTGGCAATAACGCAACCGTGTTGAAAGCTGATCCATTTTGAGTCGCATGACCATAGACTTCCTGTAGCCGTAAGCCTTCGACCGTCCACTTCTCGATGGTGGAAAGCCGATAGAAGCCAGGAGCGCCGGAGGGAATGTTTTCGATGCGTGGAAGAATGCCTCCACTCACCTGATCCACAAGAAAATCTACTGGCACTCGGACCATCGCGCGCGGATAAGGCGTGCGAGTCACATCCACACACCCGACTGCGCCTTGCAGGATCGGGCGGCGACCAGCGATCCGGGGCCACGGCAATAGACAATCCACATGCCCATCGGCTGGCAACTGCCCCAGGCTGGAGAGCATACATCCTGCAGGCGCAGGGATCACATCCAAGTTCTCACAATCACCGTCATCCCGGCCGTTTGCATTAATATCAATCATGCCCACCGGACATGGATGACTGACGATACGACAGCGTTCCATAAGCTCGTCATAGAATTCACCTTCCGGGCACGAAGGAATGGGGATACACGATTGGTATCGGCTGCTGAAATACTCACCGGGTCGGCATGAAGCCTGAGCATATCCCGTATTCGCCACTGTCAGGCAAATTGATACCAGGCTAATGACCGCTAAAAGTTTCAGGTGAAGAATTTTATTTTGCACAACCACCTCCTGCTTGAACTTGTCCGGGGATTAGGTGGGACTCAGATGCCTCGCTTCACCTAACCCCCGGACGATTAAATCTCTACTGTCCTTCTTCTTCGATCCCGTATTTCAATTCCGCCTGCGCTGAGATAGGTATCCTGAAATTACCCTTCCCAAATATTCGCATGAAGACAGTCGGGGAAATCACGTAGCCGTAGACAGTTACATGCGTCTCATCCACAATGACCGCTGTCACCTGAAGTGCTTTTTTACCGTTCCCTTGGGCATATTGTCGGGCCAGTGATTCCGCTTCGGCCGCATCTAATTTCACTTCTTGCGAGCCTGCAGAATAAGTCTGACCTTCACCACTTTCGATAAACTCCTTTCGATCCAGAGCGGTTGCCGCCGCATACGCCGCGCCATCAATCGCAATCCGGCCAAGCCGATATCGAACGAATATAATTCCCCCATCAACTACCAAGCCCACGAGTGCGAATAAAACGGGAATTAGCAATGCAAAGAGTAAAGCAGTTTGGCCCCGTTCGTTGTATTGGGTTAATCTCCTTAGTGGAGCTATCATCTTTATCTCCTTACGCACCGAACCCATAAGTGGGCGGAGCATAAAAGGGATCGGTATAAATTCCCCGTTCATCTTCCAAAATAAGCCAACGTGACTGTTGAGTATCGTAAGACAAGAGGGCATGACCAGCCAACCAAGCCTGCTGTCGCTTAATCACCTGCCCCGTCTTGATATCCACTAATTCTCGAGAAGCACCTTTGAGGGCAGACCAGCTTATCGAGAGTCTGAGCTGATCCAGGTCAAGATAAACGTCTTTGCTCCAGGCCAAGCTACTGACAGTCACACGTATGTAATATCCCTGTTCCTGGAGTGACGTCACGGCCTGGGTCACAGCCGAATACGAACCCTTCGGCAGCATATAGTGAGCAAGCTCTTCATTGAAATTCTCCGCCGGCGGACCATTGCGGAATGAGATGAAATCAAAATACTCTTCGTAAACCTGTTGTGCCGCGCGAAGGTCATCGGGGTCAGCGAAAGTGTAATTCGACGCGGAGAGCCAGTGGCCGTCTGACCAGATGCCTGCCCCATGTAAGCAATTGCCGATCTCGTTGACCGTAGAATCATTCGGCTTCACCTTCCATGGCAGCGGTGTCGGAGTTGGCGGTGGGATCACGGCGCAGACGGTTGCTTCGATCTGGGCATAGGCATCTGGATTGAAAGGATCCGTCGCATACACTGAATCAGAAATCGCCTGGATAGTTGCCTTCGCTGCTGCCGTGGCATTGGGCGTAGGCGTTGGAGTTGATGTGGCTGTAGGCTCAAGTGTCGCTGTTGGTGCCAATGTAGCCGTCAAGGTGGCGGCAGGTGTCGGCGAATTCGTTTGAGAGTTCTGTCCAAAGCCAGAAGCGGTGCAAGCCGTGAGTAACAGGGCCAGCCCAGCAAAGAAAGCTAAATAAGATTTATGGATCTTTCTCATCATCAACCTCCTGACTTACACCAGCCGCGCAGTCTTCGCGCCGGCTGAAGGTAGGGATTGGGTAACACGTCTATTCCACATCCGAGCGGCGATGTGAGGCCACCAACGCTTTGAACCCTGACACCTACATTTTTCGCATCGCACGTGACAAAGCACGCGATGCTCAACCTGCTCATCAACCATTTTCACTTCCGATGAGCCGCAAAAAGGACAAGGTAGAAGTTTCATCTCCCAGTCACTTTGTGTTTATTATCCCCTGACCATTCGAGACGCCGAGGCTTGCTTCAGCGCGCCGATTTTTTTCGAGAGCACGGTCAGGGCCGGAAGACATTCCGGCATCAGACGATCCTGTTCGATCAAACCCTGGAGTTCATGACAGGTGGTCAGAAGAAGAGCCAGCTTTCGGCCGGCAGGAGTTTGTACCGCTCCCGCAGCGGCTTTGATTGCTTCTGCAGCCCCCTGCCCAGCTACCATCAGCAGCCCCGCTATTTTTAGGGCCTCCAAGCTAATGGAATGTTTGGTCGCCTGCTCGCTCAAAGCCTTGACCAAACGCGGCTCAAGCTCGGGCAACAAATCTTTGGTCATGGCCATCGCGGCTTCCAGCGTCAATGCTCTTTCCCGCTTCCGGCCCGCCTGTTTATGATTCCTCCCCGGAGTTTTGCCCTGCAAACTTTCAGAGTGCAACTTTTCAGGAGCAGCAGCCATTGTGGCCAACTGTTCCTTGGGTTGTTCGGCTTCTTCTCCATTCGCCGGAGCGAAGCCCAGGGAGAGCGCCGCTGTCTCAGGCGACTCACCCGTACTTGTGACGCGCGCAATCAAGCGCTTGGTCTCCTTCTCGCTGAGAGTGTAAGCAGCAGCGATCTGCGTCAGTTGAGGCCGGCTATCCGGCGGCGCCTTGCTGAGGGCGCGGGCCGCATTGGCGCTCAGACGTCCCCGCTCTAATTCTGCCTGAATAGGTGGATCGGCTCGAAGCAGTTCTTCGAGCAATTCAACTGAGCGCTCAGTGAGGCCAACCTTCTTAGTAATTTCTTTGACCGGGAGTTGATGTTCCCGGCGCAGACGACCAACCGCCCGAGCCAGCTCCATCTGTGTCAGGTTTTTGCGGACATTCGCCGAGAGGGTGATCAGGTCGCAATCGAGCGTCCCTTCTCGTTTGATGATCGCCCGGACTTCATCCTGCGCTATGTGCTGGAGCGCATCACAGCGCCGATGTCCATCTAAGAGACCATATTGGCCCGGCTCAATTTCAACCAACAACACTGGCGGAAGTTTGTCCGCACTTTCCTGCACGTACTCGACCAGCGCCCGATCTTCTTCATCCTGCTCCGGATCAAACGGCGCGCGAGTCTGAAGCGGGCTGCGCCTGACAATAGAACTTAGCTTGACGCTCCGGTATTGTTCCCCAACAATGGGGCGAGATGATTGAACATCGGTCAACGCTGCCGGCGTTGAAGCTTTCCCGCCGAACAGGTTGGGCATTTTGATCTTGCTCTCATCTCCCAAGGTCAATTGTGCTGGCATAGTTTTTACCCAATTACGTTTCTTGATACCACACGGCCTATTAACAAACCTATTAACAAAACGCCCACCGCCCTGTAACCTTTTACGATGAAGCCGTTACCACTTCGTCAGTAGTCTCCTCACCATTACTTTCTGTTACAGCCAGCGCTTGCCGGGCCGTTGCGATCCCCATCTCGATTTCAAGCGCGACGCGCCGATAACTCTCAGCGGCCGCACTCTCGGGTCGTGCCAGGACAATCAGACGCTGCTCAATCTTCGGCATGCCGGCAATAGATTTCAGCAAGCCTGAGTGCCGAACGGGAGAATAGCAAGGCGCATCATATTGATCCAGCTTGGCCTGCATTTTGCTAGGTATCCCGCTCTTGCCCGCACCATTCGGCAAGAAGCCCAGGAATGTCGGGCGACCATTGCCCCGCACTTGCTTGGACATGCCAATGAGTTGCAAACTCGGCGTCGCGGCATAGAGATCGTAAATGGACAGACCGGTCGGGACGATGACTTCATCGCAGGCAAGTAATGCTAATTGCTCCATGAATGGGTGACCGCCGGGACAGTCCAGCAGCACATAGTCAAAAGTATTCTGACCCAGTTCAAGTACTTCCGCCGCTAGAGCTTGATCGCTCAAGCAGCCGGTCTCATCCGAACGATCCTCACGAATGCCCGCCGCCCGCTCAACCGAGATCAAGTCCGCCGAACCCGGCGCGATCCACACCCCAACGATTGGGGTCTCGCGAGTAATTTCGGCCAGTGGATACATCCCAATCAACGCCGCAGCCACCGAACGATCAAAGGTTTCAACGGCATCAAAGGTTCGTGACGCGCACGAGTTACTATCCAGGTCAACGATTAGAACGCGTCGCCCCAATTGGGCCAGAGCAACCCCGATGTTGACGCATGACGTTGTCTTACCGCACCCACCCTTTTGTGAAAAGAAAGCAATGGTTCGCATAGGTCCTCCTGATGCCGCTCAGAATAATCGAGAAGACCTCCGATCTCATCCTCGAAGACTCCTCGAGATCGAGACAGGCTAGAAAGAACACTGACAGAACAGTATAGAGAAGGCTAGGGAAGATTAAGAGAAAGAACCAATAAGACCAAGTAGATCAGGCACAAGAGAAACCAGAAGCAAAGACAATAGAAAACGGAGTAATCAAGAGATCAAAGCTAAATAGCGTTAGGGGAAATGAAGGAGAGTGGAGGATAGTCAGACAGATAGTATAGTCGTTACCCCCAATTTTGCCATAATTCTCGGACAAAATGCCAAATGGGATTCAACTGATTACCACGTCATTTATGTTGACCCGAAATAATTTCGGGTGGTCAGAATTAACTATGAACCAATCCAACAGTGCTCCAATAACTTGACAACCTAATTGGGACGATGTTCTACGCCAGATAGTACAAGCATAATAAGAGGTGCCATTCGTATGGCAATGGCAAATATCTCCCCCAAAAGGGGAGCATCTGCTAAATTGAGCTTTAGAGCATTTGCCTCCTTGTTAGGCAGGCAGTAAGATATGCCCTGCCTCTCATAGAAGCGAACAGTTCAGCCTATGGCTAAGAAGAAAAAAAGCGGCGGGATCCACATCGAGGGAAACCGGATAGAGATCCACGGTGATGTTGTCGGTCGGGACAAAATCACGAACTATCTCATCCAAGGTATCAATGGTCTCTCCACCGACTACTCCGACCGAATCAAAAATTTCATCGTCGAATATCTGGGTACACCTGATAAACCTGTCCCATTCGGCGGGCGGCAGACGGAACTCGCCGCGCTTGATGCTTGGCTGGCTGATCCTGCCGCGCCACCTTACGCACTCATCGCCGCTGAAGCTGGCCGGGGCAAGTCCGCGCTTCTTACTCGGTGGATGCAATCCGTCCTTGAACGTGATCTCGCTCACGTTGTCTTCATTCCCATCAGCATCCGCTTCAACACCGCGCTGGAGAGTGTGACCTTCACTGCACTCGCCGCGCGCCTGGGTCAAATTTATGGCGAGCCAGTCAAGTTCGCCGACCTGTCCGCGCAGCAGTGGCGCGGTGTATGCCTGAGTTATCTGAACCGCCCACCGCCGGATGACAAGCCTCTGCTCGTGATCTTGGATGGGCTGGACGAGGCCGCCGATTGGCATGCTGGGCCGGATATGTTTCCACTTGATCCGCCGCGCGGCATACATGCGCTGGTTTCGGCTCGCTATCTGGGCGGCGATGTGGACGATCAAGGCTGGCTACGCCGGTTGAGTTGGGACTCGCACGAACGAGCGCGCAGCCTCTTATTACCCGCACTAACACGTGAGGGTGTGAGCGATGTGCTAGCCGCAATGGGGCATCCACTCGACAAGCTGACGACGCAAGTGGACGTCATTGGTGAACTGTTCCGTTTGAGCGAGGGTGACCCATTGCTTGTGCGGCTGTACGTAGAAGCGTTACTGCCATATAGTGATCGCGCAGCAACGCTACACCCTGAAGATTTACCATCCATCAAAGAAGGCCTTGCCGGTTACTTCGAGCGCTGGTGGGTAGATCAGCGCCAGCAGTGGAAACTGCAAGGCCGCGATCCGCTCACCGAAGGAGTTGACGTGCTGAATTTTTTCAACTTGTGCGCAGTGGCGCTTGGCCCGCTCTCGACGAATGATGCCGCCGAGATCGCGAGCGGTGGTCTAGCTTCTGGGCTACGGCTAAAGGCCGTTGCCGAGGGCGTGGCGCGTTTTGTCATTGGCGACGGGCGAGCACGCGGCTATGTGTTCAGCCATCCTCGATTGAACCAATTTTTCCTGGATCAAATGACGACAACGGAGCACGCGGAGTGGGCGGCGCGCTTTCTGGCATATGGCCGCCGGACACTCGAAGCACTAAACGTCGGGAGTCTCGCGGCGAACAAGGCTCCGGCTTATGCGGTGCAATATTACGGCGCGCATCTGGAGCGTGCCGAGGCGCAGGCCACCAACCTTTATGCACTCGTGAGTGAGGGTTGGCTAAGGGCGTGGGAAGCACTGGAGGGGACGTACGCTGGGTTCCTGAATGACACCGAGCGGGCTTGGCAGCAGGCTGAGGCCGAGCATGAGATTGCCATGCAGATCAAGTGTGCACTATGCCGCGCGAGCATCACCGCGTTGAGCGCGAATATCCCGCCTGAACTGCTGGCGTTGGCCGTGCAGCACAAGGTGCTGACGCCCTTGCAGGCGCTCGTGATCGCCCGGCAAATACCGAACGAATCCCAACGTGCTCTTGCGCTTGTCGCGCTCGCTTCCCACCTTCCCAAGCACTTAATAGCCGACACACTTACTACCGTGTGGGCAATTGAGGATAAGCTCAAGCGAGCAAAAGTACTGGCCGCATTTGCCACTCACCTCTCCGAACACGAGAGAGCTAAAGCTCTACAATACATGCTTGCCGACATGCATGTGAATAAATATGAGCACGGTCAAGCAGAAGCACTGGCTGCGCTCGCTCCCTACCTGTCTGAGCATTTAATGGCTAAGGCACTCGTCGCCGCACGAACGATTAGATATGCGGAATATCGAGTGAATGCACTAACGGCATTGGCCCCCTATTTACCCGAAGATCAGAGAGCCATGACGCTGCAAGACGCCCTCACCGCCGCTCAAGCGATTGAACAAAAACGGGCTCAAGCAAAAGCCTTGGCCATGCTCGCTCCCCACCTACCTGAACATCTGATGGTCAACGCGCTCGTTATCACGCTAGAGATTGAAGATAAAAGGAGTCGAGCAGAAGCACTGGCCGTGTTCATTCCCCATCTACCCGAACACTTGAAAGCTGAGGTACTCCAAGACGCCCTCGCTGCTGTCCGGGCGATTAAGTCCGACGAAGGGGCTAAAGCACAGATACTGGTCACACTTGCTCATCATTTGACTGAACAACAGAGAGTCATGGCGCTGCAAGAAGCGCTCACCGTCGCGCTAGCGATTAAACAAAAACAGACTCAAGTAAAAGCCCTGACGGCGCTGATCCCCCACCTACCAGAACACCAGAGAGCCATAGCTATGGCGTTGCAAGATGCTCTCACCGTCACGCTAGCAATTGAGAATCAACGAGATCAAGCAAAAGCACTAGCAGCGCTCGCTCCCCACCTATCTGAGCATTTAATGGCTAAGGCACTCGTCGCCGCACGAACGATTAGATATACAGAATATCGAGTGAATGCACTAACGGCATTGGCCCCCTATTTACCCGAAGATCAGAGAGCCATGACGCTGCAAGATGCCCTCGCCGCCGCGCGGGCAATTGAGGATGAATGGGATCAAGCGGACTTCCTGGCTGCACTCGTTCCTCACCTTCCCGAACACCAGAGAGCCATGACGCTGCAAGATGCCCTCGTCGCTGCGCGGGCAAGCGAGGATGAACGAGATCGAGCAAAAGCGTTGGCCGCGTTCGTTCCCCATCTACCCGAACACTTGAAAGCTGAGGTACTCCAAGACACTCTCGCTGCTACCAGAATGTTTAAGTATGATGAAGGGGCTCAAGCACAGATATTAGTCACGCTTGCCCCTTACCTGCCCAGACACCTTATCATTGAGGCGCTAACCATCACACGGACGATTGAACAAAAACGGACTCAAGCAAAAGTCCTGGCCGCACTCATTCCTCACCTACCTGAAGGCCAAAAAGCCAGTGCCCTGCAGGATGCCCTCGCCGCCGCACGGGCGATTGAACAACAACAGGCTCAAGCAAAAGCCCTAACTGCGCTCATTCCCTATCTACCTGCAGGTCAAAGAGCTAGTGCCTTACAAGATGCCCTCGCCGCTGCACAAGCGATCGAACAAAAACGGGCTCAAGTAGAAGTCCTGACTGCACTCATCCCCCATCTGCCTGAAGACCAAAGAGCCAGTACGCTGCAAGACGCACTCGCCGCCGCGCGAGCGCTTAAGTATGATGGATATCAACAAATTAAGAGAGCCACAGGACTTCAAAACCCATTATCCACTGTTCTAACAATTTCCTATGAAGAAGATCGAGTGAAAACTCTTATTGCGCTCGTCCCTCATCTGACCGAACAAGAGAAAGCCAAAGCACTACAAGATGCGTTCACCTTTGCACAGGCAATCAGGGATAGAAATGTTCGAGCAAGATTGCTGATCGAGCTCACCCATCACTTTCCTGAACACCCAATGGCTGATGCACTGATGACTGATGCACTGATGACTGATGCACTCACCACCGCGCAGGCAATTAAAGATAAACATTATCGAGCAGAAGCACTGGCTGCGCTCACTTCTAACCTAGCAAGCTGGGCGTTAGCACAACCAACCCTAGTATACAAGGTCTGGAAACCTACACTCCGTGAACTCTCGTCTCAACCACGCCCAGAATTTTTACGAGACATTGAAGCGCTCATACCTTTCATATTCGCGCTGGTCAAGAAGGAGGAGAAAACACAAACTGCCGCAGACATCTTTGAGGCGATTCAGGAGGTGGGGAGGTGGTGGCCGTGAGTGGATCAGTGAAGCACTGAGAAACACTGAAGGCGCTGAGGCAATACTCTGATAAAGTAGTAATCGCGCAGCATGGTTCGATACCTGATCATTATTGAAGAGAATCAAACGAAATAACTGAAAATTATTGACTCGCCTCAGGAACTATGCTAGAGTGTTTTCACTCTTTACCAAACTCTACACACTCCCCTGATTTCCACGACCGACTTTCAGATCGGTTACTTGGGAGAACTTCTCGCCCTTCCCCGACTTTCTGATCGGCACCGCGAGACAACTCACACAAAATAAAAAATAATTCTTAGGCCCCGAGCGCACAACCTACGCTAGAGGCCAGTTCGCGTTTAAGTCGACGAAGACTCACAAACTGTGTAAGAAGCAATATGAGCGAATCCCCGACCGGTTCCCGGCGTGGGCATTTGTGATTCGTTATAGTTGATCGCAGATAAAGAAAAGTTTCAGAGAACTACAAAAGCCCCACATTTGGGTGGGGCCTTTGCGTTTAGAAAGGAGGATGTGCCAAGGAAGCTAAGAAGAGCAATACCAGCAATGAGAGAAAGAGAAACGCGACCCAAGCCCGCGCCGGTGGCTTGACCCCCTCAACAATAAAAAGCCCAATCCGCGTAACATCGTCTACTAAATCCTCCAGTAAGTCGTTCATCAGTTCATCTCCTCTCCCCATTTCATTCTACATCAATTCAAAACGCCTGACCTGTTCCGTCAGGCATCGCGACCGCTGCCGACCGATTCCGGCAGCGGTTTTTTTTATGGCACAGGAGGCCATCCGCAATGTCCAAAACCAATCGTTCCACCCAAAGACAGCGTCCTGCCTATGAAGTTTATGCCGCCGAACAACGCCAATTTAATTTCTTCGCCTATGGCTTCCTCGCCATCCTTTTGGTCGGTGGCGCCTTCTTCATCATCTGTAGAGCGATGGGTGTCTTTTAGCTCAACGCACCGCTAAACCGATTCTCTCGTCAGGCGGCTGGGAGACTGGCTCGCTATCGGAGAACGGTCACATCTCTTTATTCCTCATCCAAAGTGAACCGAACCGGCATGGTGTGAAGACCATGCCGGTTCGTGTTGTCACCCCATTGGAGGTGGGGAGACATGTCTACTATAGCACGAAATTTAACCAGTACTGAAGCAAAAGGATACAAGACTGGAGATAACCCAGATGTTGTCAAACGACGGGCCGCAGGATTCGCCGCTCGCTTCACTCGGAGAGGTGGGCGACTAGTCATTGGTCTCGCCTACACCAAAACCGGCAACTTAATTCTTACGATTGCCGTAGCTGTTGGAAACCAGTTCTTTCGTTCCGACAGCCTAGACAAGTTGGCCTTGGGCTTGGGCGCGCTGACCGCTGTCCGGTTTCTGATTGACGCGACCCGCTACCGCAACCGGGCGGGAGGCATCGCCGTTGCGCCGGGTGAACTGAATAGATGGGAAAACATGCCTGGGGCACATGCCGGCACCTGGAGCGGCATCGAAGAATGGCAAGAATGAATCAACCGCGCTATTCCCTAGAGCGTCCGAAACAACTCAACGTCCAGGCCAATCTGCTTAACTTCGACCCAGGAGGCCAATGATGAAAAAGTCCAACCACACGGAGGCGTGCCTCATCTGCAAAATGCCGAAGGACAACCACCGCACTTGCAGTTTCTGTTATGGGCGCACATGCACGCGCTGCCAACATCCACTGTTCCTGGATGAGTCCATTCGTCTTACCGCCTACGAAGAAATCCACCAGCGGTGCAAGTCCCAACCCCGTCCGCGCCCGGCCTATATGCCGCTCTACGTTATTCCCCCGCCCGAAGAGCAGCCCCGATCAAAAACCTGTCAGCCATCCCCCTTGCCCGTGCTCATACCTGCTTAAGAAGTTAACTCTCTCTATCCCCACCCCCACCTTTCCCATATGAATGCCCGAAGGAGGCTAAATCATGAACGCTTTCTCCGATGCTCCCACTACGCTTCCCGTCACCGCCCCACACTTTGTCCTTGCGCCTCAGTCAGCGAACCCAGACCCACTCGCAGCGCTTGTTCAATATGAGCAAGGTCTGTTGAAGCTTCAACTCGAGGCAATCAGGCAAGCGGAACACGAAGCCAAAATCGCCATCGCGCAAGCAGAAACCAAATATCAGTCCGATCTCCGAGCCATCCAATCCGCTTCTGAGGAGCGCCTCATCCCACTTGAAGCCGCCCGAGCCGAACTGGCCGCTGCTTTGAACAAGCGCGAAGAAGCCAAGGTGATGGCTAGACGCATTTGGGCCGCGGTCAATGATCTTGGCCAAGATGCCTCCGAAGCCAGAGAAAGAATCCGAAGCACATTCCAAAATATCCGAACTGTCATTCAGGCGGCAGAGAATAACCTGCGACAAGAGCAAGACTTTTACGAGTCCGGTCAGCAAGTTGATCAAGGTGAGTGTGAATTCGCTCGGCGTGTTTACGAAGATGCAGTAAACACGGCCAATCAAAAGGTGGCCGCGACCAAGAAAAAATACCACTTGGCTGCTGAAATTCTTCAGGCAGAGAGCGAGCTCTTGAGCCGGATCAGCCAAGCGACAACCAAAGCGGCACTGGATCAACTAAGAGTTGAAGCAACCCGGCTTGGCTTAGATATGGTTGTGCCCATTCGCGTGCGGCGTGATGTATTGCGTGTCGGCTTTGTGAGCCAACTTTCCGAAGCGCGTCAACCTCGGGAGATTGACCGGTTGTTGGCTGCGGCCAAAGTGGCTGGCGAGTTGCATCACATTGAAGGCCCAGCGGCGCGGCGACGACGCGAACTCCTGAAGCAGGGTTGGATCGAAGCGCGGTCATTTGCGGAGAACCTGGCCAGCTACGGCGATCAGGTAGATAAGCAAATCACAGTCGGCAACCAGATCGGTTATTGGCCCGGCAACGTTTGGGTCTACGCTCCCCAGGGACAGCGATGGCAGATCGTGAGGAAGTATGCCTATAAAGTTACCCCGGAGGGCGGCACTTGGATTCGCCTGCGGATGACCGGCAAAGTGATTGTGACCGAACTGCCAAAAAATAGCATAGAAATTCAGGCCAACGGCCTGAAGTCCATCCAGTCCAATTAGCCCAGCGGCATGACCCGGCGGACAAACGCTTTGAATGAAATAGGGATCGTGCTAGACTATGGGTTGATGGCAATTGCTCAAGTTCCCCTCGGGGATACTCAACTCGACCTGGATCGCGTGGTTGTTACACTCCAGCGGTTAGGTATCTGGTACATTGTCGCGGAGTCAGGCGTTGAGCCTTACGACGACTTGCCGCCAGCGCAGTTGATGACCGCCTTAATCCGAAGCGGAGAGCCACGCGTTGAGTATGCCATCATTCCGGTACTGCTGCGCCATCCCGATTTTGCGACCACGGTTCCCGAACTAGCCGCTGCATTGCCGGAAGCCGAGGCTGAACTACTCCGCCGACACTATACCGCCGCTGTTTATTTACAGCAGATGTACCGCCCCGCCCTGGAGATTTACCTCGGCCAAAAGCCCGACCTGCCAGACTACTTTTCTGCAGTGCTAGGCCTGCCGTCGCCAAACGAATATTTTGGCGAGATCGGCCTGCGGGAACTGGTCTCCCGACTGCCTCCCCCCATTAACTGGTGGATCACTTACTTAGACCCGGTGCAGAACTTCCTCCGGTCACTTTCCTTGGAGAAAACGTATGGCTGGACGACCGATTGATAAAAAACGTTTACAAGCCTTTCTCAAACGCCTGAGCGAGTCACTCAATCGCCCAGGCGTTATTTTTCTATTGGGCGGATCGTCATTGACGTGGCTGGAAGTTAAGCGCGACTCGATTGACGTCGACCTGGCCCTGGCCGAAGATGAACCCGATCCCGTTCCACTTCTGGAGGCGATCGCGGCCGCGGGCGATTTCATCGAAGCCGTCGTTGACGTGATGCGCCCGCACGAAATGCTGCCCTTGCCCGAGGGCTATACCGAACGCATGAAATTGGCCGCGCAGTTCGGCCCTCTGACCGTTTACCTGTTTGATCCATACAGCATCGCCTTGACCAAGCTCGCCCGCTCGGCGGCTAAGGATATTCTCGATGTTGATGGAATGCTGCAGGCCGGACTTATTGACTGCGCCGCGCTTCGGCATCACTTCGACTCAATGTTAGCCCGTTACCAACGCCGGGTAGCGCGGGGAGACTGGGAAGACCTCCAACGAAAGTTCGATGCGTTCTATAGCCGGCACTGTCAGTGAGGCGATTGCAGAGAAAAACTATGACCAGACCACATCTAACTCTGACCCAGACCGTTCTAACAGCCTGAGTTGAAACAAACTTAACCGACACATTCTGACACAGCCCGGCGACCCGGGCTGTGGACGTTTAACCGAAAGGAGGTGATGTCGGTGACGGGCTCCGCCGCACCCGCGAAGCGTGCCTTCACCGAAAGGCAACGGGAGGCTATTGAGCACGAGCACGGCCCCACGGAAGTTCTCGCCGGTCATGGCACGGGTAAGACCGAAATCCTTACCGAGCGCCACGCCCGCTTAATCGAAAAACGTTTAGCCTGGAAGTACGACATCCTGTCCATCACCTTCACGCGCCGCGCGGCGGCCCAAATGCGCGAACGCATCCAACTCCGCTTGGGAGAGGATGTGGACAAGCTGCCGATTACCAACATCCATTCCTTCGCCTGGCGCATTCTCTCGAATGAACCCTCCACCAGCGAGAAACCGCGCCGCATCCTAGACCCTTCCGCCGCCTTCAAAGTTCTGCGCCAAGCGATGGCCGATGTCAAAGTGCGCGAAGAAGCCTGGAACCCACGGTTCGTCGCGGCGCTCATCGCGGAGGCCAAGGAGCAGGGACTCTCGCCCCAAGAGTTCCTGACCGTCCCGGACTCGTCCGGCCAACAAGCCATCGCGCGTGTTTATGCCCGTTACCAGGCGCTGCTCGCCGAGAACAACACGTACGATTTCTCCGACCTGATCCTGCAGACGGCCCGCCTGCTGGAGACGAACCACGAACTGCTTGCCCAACTGCATGAGCAGCACCGGTTCATCCAGGTGGACGAGTTTCAAGACATCAGCCTTGGGCAATATCAACTGATCAAGCTCCTGACAGGTCTAGAGGCCAACTTGTTTGTGGTGGGGAGCGAGTCCCAAGCAATTTATGAGTGGCGCAGCGCAAATTACAAACGACTCTCGGAAAACTTTTACACCGACTTTCCTCAATCACGCCAAGTCGCGCTCGTGGATAACTTCCGTTCCAGAGAACCGATTCTCAAAGCCGCGTGGGCGTTATTCAACGGCCGTTACCGTGACGCCGACCTGATCGCGCATCGCGGCCCGGGTGAAAAGGTCGAGGATGTGCGGCTGCCGAACGAATTCGATGAGGCTGCCTTCGTCGTTCGGGAAGCCGCCCAACTACACGCGACGGACGAGATTGCCTGGAACAACATCGCCGTCATCTATCGGACGAACAGCCAGAGCGCGGTGATTGAGCGCGAGTTCATGCGCCAAAGTGTTCCTTACACGCTCGTGCAGGGACAACGCCTTTACCAACGCCGCGAGGTCAGGGACATCATCGCTTATCTATCGCTGGCGAATGGCGGCGATGACGAGTCGGCCTTGACTCAGATCATCAACTCCCCGCCCCGCGGCCTCGGCCCGGTCTCGGTTCAGACCCTCAAGGGCGACAGCACCTACATTACCTGGGATAGCCTGTTTCAAGCGATAACGAACGGCAAAGAGATGAAGCTGCGCCCCAAAGCCATCGAGGCCATCAACCACCTTTACGATGTGCTGATGGAACTCGAAGTCAAGGCGAAGGAACTGAGTCCAGCCAATCTCATTGGCTACCTTCTGGATGTGACCGGCTATCGGAAGTGGCTGCTGGAGGACCTCGAAGGTGAGACGCGTCTTGATTCGATCCGCGACTTGCAGCACGAGGCAAGTGACTATGCCTCACTCGATGATTTTCTGGCCGCCGTCCGAGAGCGGATCGCCGCCGAAGCCGAACACCCGGAAGGTGAAGGCGTCCTCTTGGGCACGATCCATAGCGTCAAGGGCCTCCAATTCGATGTGGTCTTTGTCGTCGGCGTTGAAGAGGGCCTGCTACCTCACACGCGCTCCGAATGGAGTGACGCGGTGGAGGCTGAGCGCCGACTGGCGCATGTGGCGATGACTCGCGCCCGCGAACGACTTTACTTGGTGAGCACTAAATCGCGCGAGCGGCACGGTCGCCGAATCTATCCGCGTCCTAGCCGATTTCTCGCAACGCTTCCGCGCGAGGTGGTCATCAGGCGAGGCCCACGATGAGTATCACCACGCAGCAGTTGAAAGCGCTTCATCCCATCGAGGAGGTCGCTGGACGCTACGTCCGGCTCCGGCGCTCAGGAAAATATTTGGTTGGGCGCTGCCCGTTTCATCACGATAAGACTCCCAGCTTCACGGTGAACCCGGCGACCGGCCGCTGGCGTTGTTTTGGTCGCTGCGCGACCGGCTGGCTGGATGTGATTGACTTCCTCGGTTGGCAAAAGCACGGCGCGGCTTGGAACGCTCGAAACCCGGAGATGTTCAAAGAAGTGCTCCGTGAGTTGAACAACTGCACGTTGCCCATCGCTCGGGCGTTGCCGCCACGACCATCCATCCCCCTTCCCAAGTTGGTTGAGCTTTCGTCGGACGCGATCACCCTCCTCACCCGCGCCGCCGCGATCTATCGCGCTCGCTTATGGACAATGGGCGACGGGGAAGGTGGGCCGGAGACGCCACTGGGCTACCTGCGCTCGCGCGGCTTCACGGATGAGACGATACGCGAGGCAGGATTGGGTTACTGCGCCGGCGACCAGGTTCTCAAATACTTGCGCCACACAGGCATTCCACCAGAGCTGCCCCGCCAACTCGGCCTGATAGACGAAGAACATGGCGACCGCGAGTTTTTCCGTGGTCGCATTGTTTTTCCGGAAATAGATGAGCGCGGGCAAGTCACTCATCTCGCCGGGCGGAAATGGTCAAAAAGGCTTGGGGTCAAATCGCCAAAGTATCTGGCACTCAAAGGCTTGGACAAGCCCTTGTATGGCTGGGCGACTCTCAATCGCAATCCAAGCGAGGAGCCGGTGTTCATCGTCGAGTCGTTGCCCGATGGCCTGACTCTTCGGCAGTGGGGCTTTGCGGCGCTCATCACGTTGGGCACCGCGCTGACAGAGACTCACGCCCAATGGCTTGCCCGACTGCCTCGCCCACTGGTTTACATCCCACAAAACGATGAAGCCGGCATGGCTGCTGTTCAGAAATGGCAGGAAGCCGTCGGTCAAGGCGAAGTCCTGGAGCTACACATCCAGATCGAAGGCCGCTTGGTGAAGGATGTCAACGATTTGGCCGCGCTTCCCAATGGCCGAGAACTGTTTGGCGATTTACTCCGGCTCAGGAATCGCGAGGAGTCTTCGAGGAGTAAAGCGGCTTGATCCCGCTGTACGATCTCGCGTGAGGGTTAAGAGAACGCTTCACGCGAATTCAGAAGGAGGATGGAATGAACCAACAAATCACCGAACTGCTCAGTTTGATCAAAGAAGACCAGCACGAGGCCTTCCTGCAATCCTTGCCCGCCGGGCAAGCGCAGATTATCAAGCAGGCGATGGGCCAAGTCGCTACCGACTCTGAAGTCAGCCAGGCCGTTCAGACGCTGGCCGATGCGGTTTGGAATTTCCTTGACGCTGCATGACGCCGGGTGAGGTTCCCGAGTTCCTCACCGATTTCCTGCACGAGTTAGCCCGCTTGCGCCATCCTGGCACCGCCACATTTGCGGCAAAAGTCAGTGAAGAAAACTCTGATCCAGAGATTGGTGAAGACGAGTTGGTGATCTACGCGCGAGGAAATGGCAAAGCGGTGGACGGCTGGACGATGGTCGCCATCAGCAGCGGAGATCGAGGCATCGTCTTCGGTCGCGCGGCTCAGGCTGAAATGCAAATCCAGCTCAACGAGCGGCTCTATCCCAAGCATACTGTCCGGGGAGTCGTTATAGCGACGATCCGCGATATATCTTCAGAAGAATAAACCTAATCTCAATAACGACGCCCAAACCGCCCCAACATGAATCTGCCTGGAGCGGTTTTTAACGCGATTAACCAGACCCAGCGCATTGCTTGAGCCAAGCGCCCAGTAGCCGTCCGCATTCGTCCAGCAAGCGGGCCAAATGGGCATACTGCCCCACAGAGAGCAATTTCAGTTCGATGCAGATCCTGGCCCAGTGCTTCAAATGCGCCAGCCGCAAGTCGGCTTGGCAAAGACAGGCGCGTTGTTCAGCGCCCCGGGTTTTGCCGGCCGCAATGAGACACTCCTGAAAGTCCAGCGCCGCGTTCTGCACCCGTTCGCCCAGCCCGAAACGATGAGCGCGCGGAAACTTCTGAGCTTGAGGGATAAGCCAGAGAATCAAATCGTGCGTTCGGGAAAAGAGCGGCGACTCGTTCATCCCAGGATGAGCGTCGACTCGCAGAGCAGCGCCCGACGCAGGCCATAGGTATCGCCGTAGCGGGCGTGGTTAACCCAACCTTGCACCGAAGCGTGTAATTGCTCCAAACCGATTTCACCGACGGCCAAGTCTGCTATTCCTCGCCGGAAGCGACGCTGAAAGGCCAGACCTTTCCGGCGTTTGAGCCGCCGGTGGGTGGGATACACCCGGAAGCCTAGGAACGGGATACCCATGCCGACCGGGAAAACTTGTGCGCGGTTAGCATGTAGCGCCAGGCGCATCCCAGCCAGTTGTTCGATGATGGCGGCGCGCCACTCACACAGTTGCGTTGGGTCGTCCCCGAACAGCAGGAAATCATCCACGAAGCGCAAATACGCCGGGCACTTGAGTTCGCGCTTCACGAAGTGGTCAAAGGAATCGAGAAAGACGTTGGCCCAGAACTGGCTGGTGAGGTTGCCGATGGGCAGCCCGCGTGGGTAATTGGCCGCGAGTAGATCATCACCCGGAAACCAGGCCATCTCGTATTCTTCGCTCAGGACACCGATGCCCGAAGCAATGACTTTCGCGCACAGGCGTAGCACAGCTTGGTCAGCAATGTGCCGGGCCAGGGTTGCCTGCAACCGGTCATGATCAATTGAAGGAAAGAATTGCTTCAGATCGCATTGCAGGGCGTAGCGGTAACGCCGGGCAAAGTGCTGGCAACGATCCAGGGCGCGGTGGGTCCCCTTTCCCACCCGATTGGCGTAACTGTCAAAGATGAAACGCCGTTCCCAGATCGGTTCGATGACGTTGACCAGAGCGTGATGCGCCACGCGGTCCCGGAACGGCGCGGCGCTAATGAGCCTACGCTTTGGTTCATGGATGTAGAAGCTGTGGTAAGGGCCGGGTATGTATGTTTCGGCCAGCAGTTCGGATTGCAGTTGCAGCAGCTCGCGCTCCTGCTCGCGCTCAAAGGCCGCCACCGGCGCTTTACTCCGTTTACCTTTGCGCGCCGCCCGGTAGGCGTGGTAGAGGTTCTCAAATGCGTAGACCTGCGAGTATAGATCGTGGTAAGTGCGCACGCGGCCTGGGATGCAAGAAAAATGCCCCGCCCCAACGTTCCCGCGTTTTTGCGGTACCAGAGGGGGCGGGGCGATTTTATATTTGCCCCATCAGAGATGGGACGGGACACAACCGCGCTGGCTCTCTAAAATGCCTCGGCTGTCGTCCATGAACGATCAGCACTACTGGCGGAGAAGGGACAATTTCCTCCTTGGCGTGTCGAGAGTCATGAGCCGCACCCACCACCCGAAAACCATTGTTGTTCCAATTGTTGTCAGGGTGATTGTTGTTGCGAGCCGCGACGCGCGCGTTGTCTATATCGTTGTTCCACGCGCCGCCCCGCAGCGGTATCCGGTTGGCCCCATAGTGCAGCCGACGTGACGGCTGTAGCTACCTGCGAACTTGTCTATCCGAATCACTCCTTCAAGAATTTATCGCGAGGGCGCTTTCGCGCCCAAGCGGGAAACAGAAACCAGTAAACAGGAAACAGAAATCAAGTGCGAGAGCCAGGAGCCGCACCCACCACCCGAAAACCAAGGTTGAATCAAAAGTCGGGGGGATAGTGGTCGCGAGCCGCGACGCGCGCGAGGTCTATATCGCTGGTCCACGCGCCGCCCCGCAGCCATGGCCAGCCATCTTTGTCTATGTTGGCTTGCCATTCCCACACATTTCCACTCATGTCCATCACCCTTGCAAGACTCATGCCCGCCGGGTACATACATACGGGTGTCGTGCCGCCCAAATCGGACTCGCTTGTGTTCGCAAACAGAGTGATCGTCTCAGGTGTTGTTTCTTCAGAGGCCTTCTGCCACGGGTAGCGGTTATCTTTGTCGCCGCCCGCGGCGGCAACCCACTCGGTTTCCAGCGGCAAGCGGAAAACCAGGTTCTCGGGCAAAGCCTCGTCCTGGATGTATTCTTTCCGATGACGCCCCAGCCACACGCAATAGGCCGCGGCTTCGTACCAGGTTACGCCAACGACTGGGAACAAGCGGCGGCTCGCGCCGAAACGGGCCTCATCCCAATACCTGGGACGGCATTCTTTCCCACCATTTCCCTGAAACCAGGCCCAGGCTTCTTCGCCCACTTTTTTCAAAGGCCGGCCTTCAGCGTCAAAGCCTTGCACGCTACGCCAGAGCGCCTCGTCGGCATAATCAGGCGCGGCGAGGAAGCGCTGGTATTGGAGGTTGGTGACAGGATACTTGCCTATCGCAAATTGTGGATTCTGTGTCGTGATCGGGATAAACTCATCGAGGTCAGGCGGTGTCCACCCCAAGTCATTGAGAAGTTCTCCAGCGGCCAGGCGAGTCTTGGGCGGGAGCTGGTTGGGCGGAGTGAGGCGTGGCAGGTCGTTCGGATAGGGCTGCGCCTCGGACGTGTCACGCATCAGGTGTAGCAGGTGGCTTTCGAGTCGCTCCATGACCTGGCGGCCCAGCCGGCTGCGCGTGCTCAGGGTGCGGCCGCCCACATCTCGGGCCACTTCGCCAACCAGCAGGAGTATCCGCTCCTCCGCCAGGAGCTGCTCCGGGCAAAGCTCATGGAGGGCATTCGCGGCTTCCGCCGGTGAGTCCAGTCCGGCGGCAAAGCGAAAGACCTCGCGCCAGCGGTCGTAGTTTTCACGCACCAGGCGCGGGCCACTTTGCTTCCAGTCATCCTCAACGGCCTCGTCTTCCGGGCGCGGCAGGCGGTTCTCGCGTAGAAAGCGTGCGGCCATGAACTCACGGAATGAAGGATGGGGGACGGTGAACGTGTCTTCACCGGCCGGCGCCAACAGTCCGCTACGGGTGTTCAACCAGTCGAGGATGAATTTCTCCGCGCGCCCCATCGCCTGGTCGGGGGGCAGGGCATAGACATCTCGAAATAGATCGCGCAGAGCGCGCCGGATGCGCTCGGCCGGGATTTCCGGGTCGCCGGCGGCGTGCGCCTGGAAGACGGCGCGGTCCAGCGCATCTTCCACCTCATCCCGGCGCAGGCTGGGAATCAGCGTTTGCAGAAAATCTTGGGCGGCCTCGCCCTGGCGGCCCGCCTGCCGGGCGCGCAGACGCTCCCATTCCCACAGCAATAACTCGGCGCACTCGCGATAGACCTCCACGCGCGAATCAGGCAGCTTTTTGTGAGTATGCACCAACGCCATCTGCGTGAGCAGGATAGGCTTGGGGGCCAAGTGGGCCAACTCGGGGCGCGCGCCTAGGGCCGCCAGCAACGAGTCGCGTTTTTCGTCCGCATCGGGCAGGCGGCCGCGGGCACGCTGCTCGGCAAACCAGTGGGCCACAAAGTCTTTCATCTGGCCGGGGTCAAAGTCGGCGATGACACTCACCGGAAAATCGGGCAGCTTCCAGGTCGCCAGTGGGTGACCCTTCGCGTCCAGCGGGTATTGCTTCAACCGGCAGGTGACAATCAGGCGAACATAGGGATAACGCTGGGCAAAGTGTTGGATGGCCTGCGCCACCTGACGGCGGCGCTCGGCATCGGACAGCGCCAGGTTCGGGCTGGTGACCTCGTCCAGCCCGTCTAGCACCACCAGGGCCTGCCCGTTCTCCAGCATGTCGAGCACATGACTGTCCAACCCGCTCCGCCCTAGTCGGGTGAATTCTTTTTGAAGGTATGCCGCCAGATGCTCGGCCCGCCCCATCTGGCGCGGGTCATCCGGCAGACAGGCTGCGTCGTGGGCGAACAGGCGCAGGCGGAGAAAAACAGGCAGAGGATAGCGCGCGAGTTCCCACCGTTCCACATCACCGGCCCGCAGATGATCGCGCCAGTCATTGTCGGGATTGCGGCGCACCCCGGCCAAGCACAGGCACAGATGTTGGGCGAAGGTGGACTTGCCCGAACCAGGGTCACCCAAGAGCACCATGCGGCGCGCCTCCATCACGGCCCGCAGAGCCGAGAGCGGCACAGGCTGCAACTCTACGCCCGTCGGGCCGCCGCGACCATGGCGTTTCTGTTCTTCTTCGCTGATGCGGACGAAACGCGCGCCGGTGGTGTTGAGGGCAATGTAAATCTGCTCCAGGCGCAACGGGTCGTCGGAGCGCACGACCTCGTCGTGGGAGCGGCTTTCGAGCGACAGCCCGCCGTACTCGATCAGCACGTTCTCCAGATAGGAGCGCTCCAGTTCGCGCGTGTCGGGCGCGCTGGGCACGATCTGGACACGGATCGCTTTTCCACTTGTCGTGTCAGTCACCACCTCCGCTACCGCGCTGACCCGCTCATACAGACCCTCCAGGATATGGCGGGTGTCAAGTTGATCCGCATACTGAATCCCGGCCGCATACGGCTCGAGGTGGCTCAGGCTGGTGCGCAGGGCAAACAGGAATTTGGCGAACGGCGGCCGGTGATCGTCGAGCAGGTCAAGTTCTTTCAATAGTTCGGGCGGGAGGCGATTGGGATCGTCGCGCACCATCTCAATCGCGGCGGCGGCGACGCGCACGGCGCGGGCGGGTTGGTCCTGGAGGGAATTGAGCGCCCTGCCTAGCCGCGTGCCAACCGCCGTATCGCCACCTGCTTGCCGCGCGGCGGCTTCCACCGCCGCCCGCAGTTTGGCCGCCTCCTTCTTTTTGTCGTAGGGACGCGTGAGCCATTCGCGCAGGGGTTCAAGCCCTTTCTCCAGCGCCGGATCAATCACGCCCTTTTCAAGCAGCTTTTCAAATGCAGTAAACAGCGCCGGGCCCAGGGCCACGGCGAGCGTCACGCTGATGGGATCCATTCGAGTCAGCCTCCCCTCTCTTGGGTTGTTGGATAGGACAGGCAAGATTATACGCCGAACTCTAGCACATACGAATGCGGTCCGCTTATCTCATCAATGACTAGAACCAAGGAGACCTCTATGAAACAACTCTACATCGCCTCGATCCGCGCTCATGCCATCGGCGAAGGGCCAGGACGACGGACGGCGATCTTTGTCAGCGGCTGCAGCATTCGTTGCCCCGGCTGCCAGAATCCACACTTGTTTGAACGATCCACTGGTCGCACGATGACGGTTGATGAAGTTATAGCAGTCGTAATTGCAGCAAAGGACACTGGCGTTTCATTGCTCGGTGGTGAACCGCTGGATCAAGCGGAAGGCGTCGCGAAGTTATGCGCTGTCTTGCGCGCTCAAAACATCCACACGGTTGTGTACACCGGCTACCTCTATGAAAAGCTCACCGTTCGGTCACAAAGCGACCTAGCGGTGCGCGATATCCTGAACACCGCCGATGTCTTGGTTGATGGCCCGTATGTGGAAGCGCTCGGCGATGAGAACATCCAGTTTCGAGGCAGTCGCAATCAGCGCGTGATTGACCTGCCCCGTACGCGCGCTTCTGGATCATTGACGCTGCTCGACTGGGACACACGGCTGACCATCCTCTTGCAGAGCGGCGCGATCAACGTGCCCGCCTGCGATACCACCCGCCCGCTCATCCGGCTGCTCGGCGAGCCGGAAGCCGAACACGTCTGCGGCCATGTCGCTCCAGACTCCATCCCCAACACCGAGAAAGGAATATGACCGACACCCTCGCGCCTCCCATCACCTTCCTGATGCAACCCGACCTGGACGCTTCGCGGCCTCGGCCGGGTGTGGTGATCCTGAATGAAATTGTGAATCGGCTGCCCGAGCAGGTGGGCGCCAACACGATGCAGATGCCGGCGTTCAGCGCGGCGCTGCAAGTGCAACTCAGCCTGGGCCGCATCCTTAACGTCCGTTCCAGCGGATTGACGATTTTCCAAACGGCCTCCGAATGGCCGGACATTGGTGTGGATGAACATGGTGCGCGCGCCCGCGTCTTCCACCGCCCGCCGATGAAGGCGCTCGCGCCGCCCGGCACGATGGAGCCAGCCGTGCAGCTCTATCACGCGCTGCTTGACCTGCGTCCGCGCTACGGCTCTTACCAGCCGTGGTACAACGCCTACTTCGTCCCCTTCAAAGCCGAGCGCAAGTTGATGCAAGTCGCGAGCGGCCTGATCACCAAGTTCAACGACTTCCGCGATGAATTGGCGGATAAACTCCCCGAGATCCACACTTGGATGGAAGACAGCATGCGCGCCGCGGCCGCCGAAGCGTATGACGCCTACGCCGCCACGGTGAATGATCCCGGTTCGCGGCAGAGTTTTATTGATCGGGTGCTCGCGGCGGCGGAACACCGTTTCCCATCGCCGGAGAAAATCCAGGCGAAGCTCGTGCTCGAAGTCGTGGACATCTTCCCCGCCGACTTGCAACCAACCGCGGAAATGATCGAAACGGTGCTTGGCCTGAAGGAACAGATCGAAGCGCAAACGCGCGTCGTGCAGGCTCACGCCGAGAAGGAAGAGGCCGAGGCGGAAGCCGCGCGCAGCCAGGCGCAGATGCTGGAGATGCGGCAACACGCCGAACGCGAGATGATCGAGCAAATGCATCAGCGGCGACTCGCACACGCCGACTCACTCCTGCGCCAGGAAGCCGAGGCGCAGCTTGCGCCGGTGATGGCCGCGTTCGAGCACAGCCGCGCCGTCATCCACGACTCGGTCGCCAAGGCGCTGGCCTACGTTCAAGATGGAAAGACGATCCCCGGCACGGTGATCAAGTCGTTGCGGAAGAACGTTCAACTCTATCAATTGGTCACTGTCGGTGAGGTTGAACTAGATGAGAAGGTGACCGCGCTGGAGGCGCTCCTCCAAGAGCCGGCCGCCAAGCGGAAAGTCAACACGTCCTTTGAGAATGTGCTGAATGAGATTGAAGCCATGACTGCCGTCGCGAACGCGCGCCTGGAACTTGAAGCGCGCGAAGACGAGTGGGATGCGCTGTTCGCTGGAGGTCGGGATGCCGAAGTCGCCGAAGACGAATAACGGAATGGGTGAGTTGACCCCGATCCAGCAACAACTGTATTTGACCTTGAACGGTCGGCCCGAGCATATCTCGGTTCTCTCCGACGACTACGAGCGCGTCCTGGCGGATACCAAGTTAGCCGCCGCGCCGCTCAAGCTGAAAGTCTTCCGGCTGACCGCGACCAGCGGACTAGTTAACTACGATACCACTGAACAAGCGGCCAAGCCGAGTCCGAATGTCGCCGCGCTGTTCGACTCTCTCCTGGAGTTGAAAGAGAACGCCGTGATCGTCGCCGAGGACATGCACTACTTCCTCACACCGCAGTATCCGCTCGTCTGCACGCGCTTCCGCGAAGTCACGCGGCAACTCTCGCGGAACAAAACGCGTACGGTGATGGTGATGACCGTCGGGCCGGTGCGGAACCTGCCGGAGTCGATGAAGGCCGCGACCGTCCTGATTGATTACCCGTTGCCCTCGCCCGACGAGATTGATGACTTGATCCGGCACGTCGCCGAGAAAGCGAACCAATCCGAACGCACGAAGGTCAAGCTCTCGCCGCGCGCGCAAGGTCAATTGCGGAATGCCCTCCGCGGCATCACCGCGCGCGGGATCAACACCGCGCTCGCTCAAGGCCTCTCGCGCACCGGCGAATTGAGCGAATCACTCTTGCCGCACCTGTTCGCTGAACGCGAGCGCATCTTTCAGGGGATGGCAGGCGGCACGGGCGCGCAGTTCTTCACCCCGCCCGCGCGTTTCCGCATGGCGGGCTGCGACCACTTCAAACGTTGGACGAGCCGTCAGGCGCGCATTGTCGCGCAACCGGATGCGCGGGTGCCGCTCACGCGCGGCACGGTGTTGCTCGGCCCGTCCGGAACCGGGAAGACTCGCTTGGCCTTCTACTTCTCCGCCGAAACGGGTCTGCCGTTGATCACGATGTCCATGAGTGGGTTGGCGGGCGATGGCGGCGGGAAGTTGGGCGCGATCCCGGCGGCGATGCGCGCGATCCGCGCTGCTGCGGAAGCATGCGAACCATGCGTAATGTTATGGGATGAAATCTTCAAAGACGTGGACGATCCGGCGAACGCCAAACGTGGCGGCGGCACGGTCGAATACGGACGCGCGATCGCCGACTTCCAGACGTGGTGTGAGACTCGGAAGGGGCGCATCATCCTGTTCGGGACATCGAACGTCAACGACCTGGCGACGAATTTGCCGGAAGGCTTTCTGGAGCGCTTCCCGGTTCGCTGGCTGACGATGAAGCCGGATGAAAAACAGCGGGCGGAGATTTTTGAAATCGAATTGGAGAAACGGGGCTACGTGATTTTAAATTTTGGACTGGATGAACTGGCCGGGTCAACCGATGGTTGGGTGGGCCGCGAAATACGCGACCTGCTCGATGAAGCCGAAGGCTTGGCCTTTGAGGTGGGCGAGACCTTAGATACCCGGCACATTCAGAAGGCGATCACCGCGATCCAGGCCAACACCGAGCAGATCAACGGCTGGCGCTTCCGCCGGATTGAAGACACGGCGAAGATCCCCGCTGTAGCGGATAACGGCCACTTCAACCTTCCACTCCACGAATTTCAGGAGGCATAAAACGATGAGCAAAATTACGACACACACGACCGAGTTCGAGCGACCGGATTTGTTGAAGGCCGCGCTCGATCTGATGGGCGCTCACTATCAGGAACAGGCCCCGATCCCCGGAGCCTATAGCTATCAAGAAGTAGATTTTGCGATTGACGGCACAAGCTTCGGATACTTTCGCGGTATCGGTTACGCATTCAATCCAAAGAGCAGTCGTCTGGAGCGCAAGATGGACGACATGGATTTGGTCTGGTCGCCCAGTTTGAAGCAAGACGTCCCCTGCCCAGAGGTCGCCGACTTCGAGACCCGGCTGCACAACCACTACAACCTGGCCCTGCTGACCGAACAACTCGCTCAGGGTCAAGTGGATTACCAACACACGGTCCTCGAAGATGGCTCGATCATCGTCGAGGTGACCGATTACGCTTTCGGAGCCTGACCTTGGCCCAACAATATCGCCTGATCCTCAAAGACGGCAAAGTGCAGATTGAGCTTCTCGGCTGCACCGGCCCGGTGTGCGACGCCAATGCGGAACACATTCGCCAATTTCTGCAACTCAACACACCGGTCGCGGCAGAATACAAGCCGGAATACTCGCAGGGGAATGAAGCCGAGGCCATCGTTTCTGCCAACGTCGAATGACCCAACGCTCTCACAAGAGAGCGCATTAAGATAACCTTTCGCTCTTCTATCTTCGTCAAAAGCCAGCCGCCCACTCGCGGCTGGCTTTTGTATTTCAGGAGGATCACCATGACCATACTTACCGAGTACATCGACGCTACGCGAAAACGCGCGACCAAAAAGAAGCTTCCCGCCGAGATCATTGAGCGCTGGCAGAATCGCATCGTCGCCCGCAATTTGCATACGCAAGGCGAGGCCGGGGCGCGCCAATATTTGGCCGACTACGGACGGGGCATCGCCGCGCCAAAAGTCATTCTGCTCGCGCTCCAAGCCGAAGCGCAGGGTGCATCAGAAATGGCGCTGGGGTTCTGGAAGAAAGCCTACACCCTCGAAACAGGTAAAGCTCCGGATGATGAAGCCACCCTGCCCGCTCAGACTTCCCCTGCACCACAACCTGCACCTAAGACATTCTTAGCTCCAGTGGCTGAAGTCGCCGGACTCCCGCCGCACTTGCAACCCGGCGCCGCGATGACCATGCAGCCGATTGACGCGCCGCTCGACCGCGCAGCGTATATCAACAACCCGGCTTACTGGGGCCAACCCAAACGCGATGGCAACCGGTTGGTCATCATCGCCGGGCCAAACGGCGTCCGCATAGCGTACCAGAGCCGCTCCACCAAGTTGAGGGAAGCGCCAGACATCCGCCTAGACGCCACGCTCAAACAAGCGGCGCAAGAACATGGAGTCTTTGTGTTGGATGGGGAACTGTATTACACGGACGCCCACGGCGGCGAACACCGCACCGGCGCGCAGGCGGCCACGGCCAACATCCAACTGGGCGAAAGCGACATTCCACCACAAGCCCGGTATGGAATTTTCAAGGCGCTCTTCTTTAACGGCCAAGACCTGACTCCGAAACCGGAAGCAGAACGGATCAACGCGGGTGAAATCATCGGCGGCTGGCTGGAAAAACACGCGCCCGGTTTCTTCGAGGTTGTACCAACCGCGCGCACAGAAGAAGAAAAGCGCGAGTTGGCGACACGCCAGTATGCCGAAGGACGCGAGGGCGAGGTCTGGATGCGCGCCGATGTCCCGTATACCGGCGGCAAGGATGCACGCGGCGTGATGGTGCGGACGAAGTACTTGAAGGAAATAGATGTGATCATCACCCGCCTCACGCCCACCACCGCCAAGGTCGTCCCTTTGGAGCAATTGAAGTTGGAGCATACCACGAAGGAAATCTGGTTTCGCTGGGCGCGGTCGGCACCGGATACACCCTGGAGCAGATGCGCGAGATTGCCGCGCGGCACGCAGCGACACCCGGCCAAGTGGTCATCACCGTTGCCTGCCAAGGCTTCACCGAGACCGGACAGCTTTGGCATGGGCGTTTCGTGGATTTCAACGATCTCGTCCCGCCGGAAGATTGCCTGTGTGACAACTCACGGGCAGCAACCGCTTCACCGCCCGTCACCCTAGCAGCAATGCCTGCCCAACTCGAATTGTTCTAACCCCGAACTTTAGTCGTGGATCACGAACGCGCCGGCAATTTATCTGTCGGCGCGTTCGCTTTTCTTCTCGTGAGGTGAAAGATGCCCAAATACTCATTCGCACACAAGCGCTCTCCGCCCACGCGAAGAGCACAATACTTTCTCGTTACGCTCACAGAGTTGGCTTACGGACTGCGGATCAAGGCCAAAAGCCGCCGCGAGGTCAGGCGACGGATGGCCGGCTGCGGCTTCACGGTGACACATCTAAAAGAAGAGCCAGTCGCAAGTCATCGAGTGCGCCAGCGGAGAAACCATGTCCGTCAAGCGCAGTGAGATGCCTAAAAGCCCAGCGGCTGCAGCGATTGTCAAATGCCTGAGTAAGATCACCGCGACGGGTCGACGTCCGGCCGATGTTTTTGACGATTGGCTGGAACTCACCGAAGCCACACTGGATATGCTGCCCGCCCATGCGCGCAGCGCGGCTCAAACAGGACGGCCAGCGGAAGACTCGCCGGAAGTCGCGGAAATTTGGAGCCGCGTGCGATCCCATTACGGTGAGGCCGCTTCGCGGGGATGGGTCTTCGAGCGTTTTGCCGAAGCGTTTGGTCTGCTGCTCCAAAATGCCCACGAACCGGATGGCCGGCCGACTTATCAGGACATCGTCGGCGAAATTTATATGGCGTGGGGCTGGCCGTCATCCGGGTTGGGTCAATACTTCACGCCTTGGCCGGTCGCGCAGATGATGGCTCAGATGATGAGCGGCGCTGAAAAGGACATCCACGAACACCTCAAAGCTGCCATCGAAAAATCCCCCGTGGCGCAGGCGTTAGCGTTCGCCGGCATCGTTCTCGAAGGTGATGAGGCTTTCAAATGGTTCGTAACCCGTTTGGTTCCAGCGTGTATCGAACACTATGAGCCAGTTAAAGTCTGCGATCCCTGCGTGGGTTCCGGCATCATGCTCCTGGCGCATGCCAGCACAATGCCTGCCTGGATGGTGCAGATGGGACTCGTCCAGTATTACGGCATGGACATTGACCGGACATGCGTGCAGATGGCACGCATCAATTGCAAGCTCTATGGAATGAATGGCTGGGGGCTGAAGTGCGCCTTGGAACTCAGCGAAGTGGAATTGAATTCTCTCCCCGAACCTTATCGAACCGCTTACGCCGAAGCCCAAGCAGCACAAGCGAATGGTAACCCAGAGCGCGTGACCGAAATTGCTACGGAGTTGCGCGCTGGCGCCTTCAGTCAGCTCTCGCTGTTCTGCGAAGAACCCCCATCCATTTTAGATAACGGAAATGGCTCCAAGCCCCACCGTCCCAAACGACGCTCACAGCGTCAGCAAGTTGAATCGCTTACACTGCCTTTTGAGGATGAAAGGACGCACGGAAGACACGCCTGAAGTCGCGGAGACGTGGAACGACGTGCGATCACATTGTGCCATCTGATTACGCAAGAGTTACACTATAATCTATCGAGAGAGGTGAAACGTTTGTAGAAGGAGACAAACCCTTGCCTACAATTACACTTACTCTCACGGACGATCAGGTGGTGGAATTGATAGAGCAACTGCCCCCGAATCAGCAAAGCCTCGTCTACCAGCGCCTGGCCAAAAAGAAGTGGGGACGCTGGATCGAAGCGTCCCAAGGCACAGACGACGAGGCACGCCGGCTGGCGCAAGCGCGTGGCCTGGATTGGGACACGTTGAACGAAGACGAGCGCATGCAGTTGGCGAATGAACTCGTCCACGAGGAGCGCGGCAGATGACCACAACACCATCACGGGCGACGCGCGCCATTTACTGCCGTTGGTCAAATACCAACACATCCCCATTATCCGAGCGACGGATTTTGTCGCGCTCCTAACCGAATAATTTCACCAGGTTTCCGCCAGGCGACCGGCGCCAGCCGCCGAGTTGCGCGCCGCTCACTACAGCCAACTCTAGCTGTTCTCCGAAGTACCTCCATCCACTTCAAATAACGCGAAGCCCAGATGACATTCGCAACGCCAGCGAGTTAAATCGCTTGCGCTGCCTTTTGAAGATGAAAGGACGCCATGAAGATTACTCTCTTTAGAGACAACTTCGCTTCAGCCATGCGGCTGGTGAAGGAAGCGATTCCTTCACGCTCAACGCTGCCGATCCTGGCCAACGTCCGGATTACCACAACGGATTCCGGCATTCGGATGACTGGAACTAACCTCGAGCTGACCATCGTCGCTTCGCTCGGCGCAGCCATTACCCAACCGGAAGACGTGACCCTGCCCGCAGAAACATTGAGCAACCTACTGGAGAAGTTCAGCGATGAGCAGGTTTTCCTGGAACTCGTGGATGCCAAAACCCACACCATCCGCCTGACGTCAGGCAAGAACATATTCAATGTCAAAGGGCTACCACCTCAGGATTTTCCATCTATCCCGTCCATTGTTTCAGAAGGCGGATTGTCTTTAAACGCCGCGCACTTTAGAGAGAGCGTGACGGCTATTCTCGATTGCGCGGCGGACGAAGAGGCCGCGCGCCCGATCTTCGCCGGTGTGTTGTTCAGTTTCAAGCCGGATAGCCTGGTGCTCGCGGCCGCCGACGGGTTCCGCCTGGGATCAAGCGGATTCCCGATGGCCGTGCCGGAGTCTTGGCAGGGTAAGCAGGTCATCGTCGCTGCCAAGTCACTGCGCAAAGTCGTCAAGACGATTGGCGAGAGTGAAACGTTGACCCTCACCCTGCCGGATGCGGATGATCGGCGCATTCAGTTTGCGCTGCCCAACCTGGAGATCACCGTACAACTGATCGAGGGAACCTATCCCGATTACAAAGGCATTGTCCCCAAGGCGCACACGACCCGCGCCGTATTTGACACGGCGCATCTACTCCATGCGGCCAAGACCGCGGCGCTGCTCACACAACAAGGCAACTTCACCTTCACGCCCGGTGCGCCCGGGCATTGACGCTCAAGTGTCTGAACCAGGAAAAGGGCGATGGCAAGGTTGACCTGGAAGGCCCGATCGAAGGAGCGGGCGTGACCATCGCCATGCAGCTTAAATACCTAGAAGAGGCACTCAGCGCCTTGAAAAGCCTGGGTGCTCCTCGCGCTGCCCTGGAGATGAACACTGCCACTCAACCCATCATGATCAATCCGGTTGACCTGGCGGCGGGGCGGCCACAGGTGGCTTACGTCATCATGCCGCTGATGAGCAAGAACTAAAGATCACAGGAGGTACAGGATGACCCAACCGACTCTCTTTCCCCCTCCCGCAGCGCCGGAAGCAGAAGCCGAGCCGCTCGCCGAGGCAGAAACGACTGCGGACGAAGCGATGCAAACGTCGGAAGCCGAAAGTCCAGCCAGCAATCAGGCTGTTGCTCCAACTCAACCGGTGGAAGAAGATGATGAGGACTTGTCCCCGGTCGAGCGCGAGCCTTACGAATTTGACCGATGCACACTGACGATTAGCCTTCAGCTTCTCCCGACTGATGGCGATCCCGGCGGGCGGCACGTGTTGATCGGTGTCCGCAATCACCTTGATCAACCCATCATCCAAGCCGTGCGCGAAGGTGAACTTGGCCCGCTCCCGCCAGCCATTGTCCAGTTGCTGGAGCAACTCAAGGCCGACTTACCGGCACGCCAAGCGGCCTTTGAGCAAGCGCAAGCGAAGAAACAGGCCGAGGAGCAAGCGCGCCGCGCGCGGCTGACAAGTTCAAAGACCGCTTCACCCAAAAACAAAACGGCGAAACAGAAAAAGAACTGGAACACCGCGCCGGCGAGTCAGGGGACGGCGACTACGCCAACCACCACTCCATCCAAGCCGCCCACTCCTCCCACGCAGACGCCCAGCGCGGCGCCCGACGGACAGTCCACCCAAATATCGCTGTTTAGTTAAATCCACTTTGGAGGTTTGATAATGGCCCTGGTGAAACTTGAAGGACAAGACATTCCACTCGACGATGCGCTGGCGGGTGATGACAACCTGACGCGCAAAGCCCTGACTCCGTTTTATGCCGAGGTCGCCAACGCCCAGATCAAGCGCGAGACGAAGGATGGACAAATGATTGTCACGGTCGTCAAACGCGCCGGCCCCAAAGGAACACGCTCCACAATCAGTAGCGCCCTCGTGACGCTGACGGTTGCTTCATCGCACGTCAATCCGGCCCTCCAGCTTTATCTCGAACTTACGAACGGGCCAACGCTGACCGCCGAACAATTGCTGATCCAGCAGGCGCAGATCGAGTCGGCGCTCATCGAGGGGCAGGCTGAGGTTGCAGAAATCGAGGCCGCCCTCCAGGCGCTGTTCCTTGCTCGGCCCACGCCAGCGACCTTTACCCCGCTTGGCTTTTAGCTATCGGCACGGTCATCGGGCAACGGGTAAGCGCTTAATCCACTACCCGTTGCCCAATCGCTTATAACCATGCAAACCGCAATCACCGTCAGCGAAGCGCTGGATCGGCTCCGAGCCTTCCATCCCTTCTCCGTCCAGCGTGCAATCAACTACCTTTCAGATCAAAGCGAATGCATCCAGGTGCTCCGGTGGTATCAGCATTACTTTCCTCAGGACTACGCCAACTCGAAGGCGGCCGTGGGCACGGTGGGTTACTGCGCGCGGGAAATGGAGTTCTTCGAACTGCTCAACGAGCGTCTCTTTCCGATTGATCGTTGGGTGCTGGAAGATTATTCCGATGAGGAGGGGTACCGCTACGCTTACATCCCGGTCGAGCCGCTGGGATACGCACCGGCAGAGGATGACGAGTTCAATGAACTACAACTCTCAATTCAAGTCCTGATTTTGTTGCTGCGAGGCGCAGGCGACACGGCTTACTGGGATGAAATTCTGCCCAAGATTTCCCCCAACACGCCTTGCCCACAACCGGCCAAAGTTCAACCAGGGGTTTACCAACTGAACTGGGACATATTTTCCCAGTTGTGCCAGCAGGCGGAAGGTCTGATCGCCGATGTGCCGGTGACTATGGACGTTCTTTCCCACAACACCGGTAACTTCTGGCTGGACATTGGCTATGACGATATGTACCCCATTGAGTGGTCACGCGAAAACATAGACGGCTTAGCCGACGAGTATCGGCTGGCAGCGCCGTTGATCGAGAAATTCAACCGTGTTGCAGACGAACTCTCTGCTCACCCGGATGGGCTGGCTCAAGTCATCACCCTCTGGAATCTTTCTCTGGAGAGACCACAGAAGAAAGGCAGGTGATAGGTGGAAGAGCGAGGCAAACTGATCTTCTATGATGACTGTTTAATGCTTCACTACCGGGAAGAAGACCAGTGGCTCACCAAGTGCATTTCTCCGGCCGCGGTCCGCTGTGCCTTCAGCCAGGAACTGCTCGATACCGGTTGGATGCCCTCCGGCGTGCGGCGCTGGGGAATGACCTCGCGGGGCGATTGGGTCGTACTGTTTATTCCACCGGCGCAGCACCGATTTTGGTTACAAAAACCCGGCCAGGAAGATGAGCTACCCGACACTAAGCTTCAGCTCATGGAACTGACGCTCCCGATGCCAGCCCTCGTGTTCATGGGCTTCGGTAATAGCTATTACATTTGGGCTGTTGCAGAGACCGAGCTACAGCCCAACACGATCACCTACCACGCGCCACTGCCGAATATAGATTACGACGGGAGAATTTGTCTGGGCGCGAACAACTACCCGCTCGCTTCCTGCGAGAAGATCAGCGAGGCCTGGTGTCTCTTTCTGGACAGCCCCTTCAACGATCATCACACCGATCGCAAGTCACAACGTTATCCCGACGACATCCGCTGCCGATGGCTGAACCTGAAACGTCATCCGCGCGACGCCTATCCGCTGAATGATCTCGTCTCACGTCAACGCACCGTCGAGCAGGCGGTCAAGCAAGTTTTAGAAGGGAGGCCCTGGTGACCACTCACCTGGTTAGCTATGTCATCGCTCAAGCTTTACCACTTCCCCCTATCCAGGCGGCGATGTACGAATACATTCTGGCCGCAAATGGGTTGTTTATTCACGGGCAGCGTGAGGGGCTGCAAGCGATGCTGCCGGTGGCCGCTTGCACCGTTCGCGGCTTGGTAGAAGTGCAGCCGTTTGTCCATCTGGAGTATCCGCGCGTGACACGCGAGATTGTGGAATGCATGTTGGATCAGGCGCGCGAAGCGAAGGACGCTCAGGACCAGCCGGTTGAGATCGTCTTTCATCTCAGTTGGTCAGGAGCCAATTGGCAACTCGAAGTGCCCGCGCAAGAACAGCACACGGTGCGCGTCCAGCCACTCGGGCCGGCCATGGATTCATCTTACGCGCGGGCTTTGATTGAAATGCACTCGCATGCTAACTACGCGCCAGAGCCATCCAGGCTGGATGATGAAGATGAAACCGGCTTCCGGATCTTCAGCATCCTGGGCACGATCTTTACCCGGCCCAGCATGCGCGTGCGGGTCGGCATTTATGGCTATCGGTGGGAAATCCCGACAACTTGGATTTTCGATCTGCCGGAAGAGATCACCGACTGCGTGGGGACAAATGCTCTGAGCTAAACACAACGCGTGTCAGTTCGCAAAGATCAATCATTGCAATGGGCAATGCCTTTGAGGCGTTGCCCATTTGTTTTGGAGACTTCAATGCCCCCGTCTACCCCTCAGCCTTACCCCACTTTCCAATCAACGCAACTACCCATCCGTGAGCGTCCCGTCTAC
>Ga0209382_10000835_pt1 | contig 50018 bp, 39 predicted proteins | sample SoiMetdeltSBSDD5_FD_187599 | JGI IMG/M metagenome (GOLD analysis project Ga0209382, IMG submission 187599) | Bulk soil microbial communities from a Populus tree surrounding site in Tennessee, USA - Soil MetaG P. deltoides SBSDD5 (SPAdes) (version 2) | ecosystem: Environmental > Terrestrial >...
CATTTCGCTCACCCTTTTGACTGGCAATGGTCTTGCCGGAAGTTCCAGTATTGGCTCAACAATACGCCTGGACTAATTCGTTGCAAAACTTAGTTTACAAACCACTAGCTAGCTCCCCCACCGCGTCCTCGCGGTGGGAAACGCCTAAGCTCCACAAGTGTGAGGCGCAAGAACCCCGGCTGGTTATAACCACTTCCTGTGAGACGCAAGCTACGACCGCGCGGACGCGGTCTATGAGCGTAGACCAACATGACTTTCAAGCCACTGCATGTTTCCTCCCACCTCTATTTCATCACTGCCTCTTTACTTGACTGGCGACCTTTGTTCGCACGACGAGAGTTTGCTCTTATCGTCCTCAATTCTTTGGATTGGCATCGCTGCCAGGAAAAGTTTGCTCTCTACTCTTACGTTGTCATGCCGACTCACTTTCATGCAATCATCAAGCCGGCTGAGAGCCAAACAATTTCGAGTAATCTTCAAACGCTGGGATCATTTACAGCCCACACAATTGTTAAACAACTGCAAGTTGGTAATCTTTCAGAAGAGTTAGATTACTTTGCCAAACATCGCCAGCCGGATCGAACTGAAAAGCATCAGATTTGGCAGCCTATGCAAGCGAAGAATATTTTTACCCCGGAGTTTCTACTGGAAAAGCTGGACTATATTCATAACAACCCGGTGGCGAAGAAATGGCAATTGGCGCCTGACCGAGTCGCTTACGAGTATTCCAGCGCACGATTCTATGATCTCGGCCAACCCCCGATTGTTCCGGTAGATGATGTGCGTACCTGGCTTATTTGAGCGCCCATTCGCTCAGTACATTCTTTGTGGTAGGAAACGCCCGCGAGGACGCGGGCTGGGAGCGTTTAGCCGGAAGTGGGGGCTGTGCTAGAATCATCTCCATAAAAGGGTGCAAGTAGGTGACAGTCAGCTGTGAAAGAAACCAAATTCCCTTTGTTCCTTGAGTTCCTTCAGTTCCCGGTCCCTTCCAAACACCTTCGAGGCTTAACATGAACTGCCCCAAATGCCAAACTGAAAATCCGGCCAACGCCAAGTTCTGCTTGAACTGCGGCACCGCGCTCGGCCAGCGCTGCGTGAGCTGCCAGGCTGAACTACCGGCGGGCGCGCGCTTCTGCATGAACTGCGGCCAGCCCGTCGCCGCCGTTACCCCGACTGACGACGCGCGCCTCACCCGCCTGGCCGCCGCCGCGCCGGCGCCGCTCGCCGAGAAAATGCGCGCCGCCCATCTGGCCGGCGAACGCAAAGTCGTCACCGCGCTCTTCGCCGATGTCGTCGGCTCCACCTCGCTCGCCGAGCAGATGGATCCGGAGGACTGGACGAACATCATGAACCGCGCCTTCGACCGGATTTCCAAAAAGATTTATGACTATGAGGGGACGATTGCGCGGCTGTTGGGTGATGCGCTGCTGGCCTTCTTCGGCGCGCCGATGGCGCACGAGGATGATCCCGTGCGCGCGACCCGCGCGGCGCTGGACTTATTAGCCGCCGTGCGTGAATTTGCCGACGAAATCCGCCAGGAACACGGAATCGAGTTTCAAATGCGCGTCGGCTTGAATACCGGCCCGGTCGTCGTTGGCGATGTAGGCAGCGATCTCAAGTTCGAGTACACCGCCATGGGCGATGCGATCAATCTCGCCGCCCGCATGCAATCCGCCGCCCAGCCCATGACGCTCTTAATTTCAGAGAACACCTACCGCTTTATCGCGCCGGTCTTCGATTGTGTGGACCTCGGCCTGATCGAGGTGAAGGGCAAAGCGGAACCCGTGCGCGTGTACGAAGTGCAGGGCGTGAAAGCGGAGACGGGACGCATCCGCGGACTGGCCGGCCTGGAAAGCCCGATGGTGGGCCGCGACGCCGAACTGCGCGCGCTGCTGCAACTCAGTGGGGCGGTGCAGGCGGGATTGGGCCGGGCCGCGGTCATCATCGGCGAACCGGGGTTAGGGAAGAGCCGCATGATCGCCGAGTGGAAAGCGGCATCCAGCCATGCGCCCCTCCTTTGGGCCGAAGGGCGCTGCCTCTCGTATGGTCGCGGGCTGCCTTACCATCTGCTGACTGATTTGATCCGATCCTTCATCGGCGTTCCGGCCGCGGCGAGCGATGATGAAACGCGGGCAGCGCTGCTCAAGTTCTCTCAGGATTTGTTCGGGGATGCGCTGCTGGACGTGTATCCTTACTTGGGACATTTGCTCTCTTTGGAACTCGAAGGCGAAGCGCAGGAACGTGTAAAGGCGCTCGATCCGCAAGCAGTGCCAACGCATTATCTCGCGGCGCTGAGTCAATTGATCAAGACGCAGGCCGGCCGCCGCCCGTTGGGCCTAATCTTCGACGACATCCATTGGGCCGATCCTTCCTCGACCGATCTGCTGGTGAAACTGCTGCCCTTGACCTCGGAAGCGCCGGTGCTCTTTTGCTTTGTCACGCGTCCCGATCGCGAGACGGACGGCTGGCGGCTGGTGACGGCCGCGCGTGACTTAGGCAGTGGCCTGACCGAGGTGACGCTTAACCCACTCACCGAGGCGGACAGCCGGCAGCTCGTCTCGAATCTGCTGGAAATCGAATCGCTGCCGGACAACATCCGCACCATCATCTTGAAGAAAGCCGAGGGCAATCCGTTCTTCGTCGAAGAAGTCATCCGGATGCTAATCGAGCGCGGCGCGATCGTGAAGAAGGGTGAGAGTTGGGCAGCCGGAAAAGAGATTGAAACGATTGAGATCCCGGACAACTTACAAGGTCTGCTGTTGGCGCGCATTGACCGCTTGCCGCCGGAGACCAAGCGCACGCTCCGCGTCGCCTCGGTCATTGGTCGCCAGTTCGCGGTGAAAGTGTTGGAGCAGGTGCTGGGAAAAGGATGACGGAGGACGGTAGACGGAGGACGGACGAAGGACGAAGGACGAAAGTGGTTGAGGAGGGGCGTGGGCTGCTCAGTGTTGGGCGGTTAATAAAGCGCAATGATAATCTTCAATAAATAGGGTTGGGGAGGTAAAGATGAGTTTTCAACAGGAAGCAAAACAACCGGATGATTCTAATCGCCTGATGGCCTACTTAAAGATTTTTCCATCGGCAACATTTACTTTGCCTGCTTTGTTGAAAGTGTGTGGAAACGATGCGGACAAGTGGGTTACGAAAGCTCTTGGAGAATTGATTAACTTGGGTTTCGTACATTTTGACCCAACGTATCAGCGATATAGCCTCCTGCGGGATATTCCAAATACAGACGACTATTTCGCGTTATCCAACGAGGAAGAGAAACAAGCGAAGGGCAGGCTCACGCTTTATTATCTTCAGTTTGCATATGAAAACCAAGACAAATTGTATGGAGATGATTTCGATTTGATTCGCCAAGAGTATGACAACATTCAAGGAGTTGCTGAGTGGGTTGAACAGTTATCAGCTGAGAATAATTGGCAACTTCAAGCTTTCTCACAAGGCGCATTCCCTTTCAATCCATTCCAACTCTTTCTCGGCGGGATTCGAGCACGCATAAAGCGAACTGCTTCCTCAGAAGATGAAGATCAGCCGGCATGAATCTTGTGTTCCTAACGCTCTTATCACTTGTCACGTATCACTCAGTTGAAAGGTAGCTAACCATGAAAGTAGCAGTCATCGGCGGCGGCTCCACCTACACTCCTGAGTTGGTTAATGGCTTCCTGGAACGCCTTGATACTTTCCCCCTCAAAGAACTGTGGCTGGTGGATATTGCGCCGGAACGGCTGGAGGTGGTGGGGCGCTTTGCCCAGCGCATGGTCAAAGCTAAGGGCGAGCCGTTCAAAGTCATGCTCACCTCCAACCGGCGGGAAGCCGTTGAAGGCGCGAGCTACGTCACCACCCAGTTGCGCGTCGGCATGATGGCCGCGCGCCGCGCCGACGAATACCTGGGCCTGCGGCATGGCCTCATCGGTCAAGAGACGACCGGGGTGGGGGGCATGGCCAAAGCGCTGCGCACGATCCCGGTCATCCTGGACATCGCCAAAGACATGCGCGAACTCGCGCCCAAAGCGCTGCTCGTGAATTTTACAAACCCGGCCGGTTTGGTCACGGAGGCCCTCTTTCGTTACGCGCCGGACATTGCGGCCGCCGGAGTTTGCAATGTCCCTATTGGCATCAAGATGCACATTCTTGACGACTTGGAAAAACGCCAGGGAGTCAAAATTTCACCGGACCGGGCAGAGCTAAACACGCTCGGGCTAAACCATCTTTCCTGGCATCGTGGTTTTACGTTGGATGGTGAGGACGTTTGGCCCACGGTGCTGGAAAGTTATGTGTCGCAACTCAAGGCCGACCCGCATCCCGCCTGGGAGCCGGGATTGGTGACCTCGCTCCGCATGATTCCCAATTACTATCTGCAATACTTCTATCACACCGCGCATAAGCTAGCCGAGCAGCAGAAGTGGCCGCCATCGCGCGCCGACGAGGTGATGAAGATTGAAGAAGGCCTGCTCCGAGAATATGCCGAGCCGGACCGAACCGAACCGCCGCCGGATTTGATGAAGCGCGGCGGCGCTTATTACTCCACCGTCGCCACGCAATTGCTCAACGCGCATTACAACAACCTGGGCGAAACGCACGTCGTCAATGTGCGCCACGCCGGCGCGGTTCCCGGCTGGCCCCGCGATTGGGTTTTAGAATTGCCCTGTCGGGTGGACTCAAACGGCATTCATCCGCTGCCGGCGGAACCGCTGCCGCCCGTCTGCTTTGGCTTGATCGCGCAAGTAAAATCCTACGAATTATTGACGGTGGAAGCGGCGGTGCATGGCGACCGCAACGCGGCCTATCAAGCCTTGCTCGCGAATCCGCTTGGCCCCTCCGCAGATAAAGTCCAGGAAGTGCTGGATGATTTGTTGGAGACGCATCGTGAACACTTGCCGCAATTCTGGAAGAAATGACAAGGTGAAGGGGTGACACGGTCACGGCTTTTCTAAAGTCGGTGACGCTCACCCTCACCCCGGACTCTACCCCCATCCCCGGCCCTTCCCCCATCGGACAAACCACCGATGGGGGAAGGGAGTCCTTGCTCCCTCTCCCCGGAGGGGAGAGGGTTGGGGTGAGGGGAGAAAAGAAGTATGGAGAGAGTATGAATCGTTATACATTCCGCTTTGTGAGCTTATCGCTCCTCTTGCTAATCGGCTGCGTTGCCGCTCCTACTCCGACACCCACGCCCATTCCAATCGTCGTCCCCACTCTCACCGCGATCCCAAGCCCAACGCCCGTGCCGGTTTTTAATATCGTCGGTTACACGACGCTGGGCGGTATGGCGGCGATTAGCCAGATTCACTTTGACAAATTAACGCACATCAACTTTGCCTTTGTCGTCCCGGAAGTGGATGGAACCTTCGTGGATGTGGGTGGGGCACACGGGCTGGCGGCTCTGGTGAACGCCGCGCACGCGCAAAACGTCAAAGTTCTCATCTCCGTCGGCGGGGGCGGCACGGATGATCGAATGGAGCAAATGGGCGCCGATCCGGCCGCGCGCGCGACGTTGGTCGAGGGGCTGCTTGGTTACATCGAAAAGTATCAATTAGATGGCGTGGACATGGATTGGGAATTTCCGGACCCCGGCGTCTCGTCGGAAAACTACACCAGCCTGATGCAAGCGCTCAGCACGCCGCTGCATGAACGCGGCAAGCTGCTCACCGCCGCCGTCGCAGCCCTCGGCTCCAATGCCGACCCCATCTCGTCCGAGGTGCTCGACGAAGTGGATTTCCTAAACCTCATGGTCTATGACGACGATGGCCCGCAGCATGCGTCTTACCAATACGCCCTGGACTCACTCGACTACTGGGCCGGACGGGGCCTGCCGGCTTCCAAGACAATATTAGGCGTTCCGTTTTATGCGCATCCCTCGTATATCCCCTACCGCCGACTCGTACAGGCGGACCCCGCCGCCGTCCAGAATGACGTGCTGGATTACAACGGCCTCTCCGTCAACTACAACGGCATCCCCACCATCCAACGCAAAACCGAATTAGCCCAACAACGCGCCAGCGGCATTATGATTTGGACGTTGGAGAGTGACGCGCTGGACGAGACCTCCCTCCTCAGCGCGATTTATGCCACCGCTTATGGAGAGGCAGGTTCTCCTTAATAGCCTGACAAGGTGACAGGGTGAAGGGGTGACAAGGTGAATCTCTTAGAGAATGTGAAGCCTAAACAACAATCACCCCGTCACCCACTCACCCCATCACCTTGTCATTTCTTAGAGAAGCTTCTTCTCAAACATCAATCAGCTTGCCACACAAAGGAGTCTCCCCCATCATGATCCGTCGTGTATTCCAACTCGTCCTGATTTTTACCTTCCTGCTTACGGCGTGTGGGCCGGCTACTGGAACGCCCAGACCGACACTGACCCCCGTGCCGCCTGCGGCGACCACGACGCCCATGCCCCAACCGCCCGGCCCGCCCTTCACGAACAAAGTCATCCTCTACAACATCGAGGGGATGCGCGCGGACTTGGTCGAACGCTACGCGACCTCGGGAGCGATGTTCACCGCCCAAACGCTGATCGAGGATGGCGTTCAAGCACAGAGCGGCCTCCCGCCCACCTTCCCAACCACCGGGGAAGTCGGCGCGACGACGCTCGCCACCGGCACCTGGCCCGGCGAGCATGGCGTCACCAACTCTGTCTTCCATCGCATTGGTGAAGGAAATTTTGATAACGCTGCCTCGGTCCAAACGCCCGGCAGTTTGCAAGCCGATACGCTCATGCAAGCCGCCGAGCGCGCCGGCAAAAACGTCGTCACACTTGAATGGCCGGGGGCGGGGGGATTGGCGCTCAAAGGGCCGGTCGTGGACTCGCGGACGCTCTTCGCCAGTTCCGGCATTGCTTTGAATTACGATCTGCCCAACCAACCGGCGGAAGCCCAAGCGCTGGGCGTCGCTTATCAACGCTTTGACTTTGAACCGGCGGCGGGTTGGACGAATCCCACGCTCTCGTTCAGCCCGGCGCAGCAAGCGCGCTTCACGCTTACTCTGCTCACCCCTCTTACCGGCACAACCTCCATCAGCGAGACTTCTCCGGCGGAGGCGAACAGCGGTTACACCTTCGACCTCTATGTTTACGACTCCACCGACGACCAGACGACGAACTACAACCGCGTCCTGATCGCGCCTGAATCCGTAAAGAAGGATGCCGGCAAGCTAGCCGCCGACGTGCCCCAAGGCGCCTGGGCCGATGTCAAACTTAAACTGACCAACGGTGACCGCGCCGGCCAAACCGCCGGCTTCCAATTCAAGCCCATTGAAATCGCGCCCGACCTCTCGCACTTTCGTCTGTACTTCACGCCCCTCGTGCGCGCCAACGCGACTTATCATGGTTGTACTTATGAGGAGAACTGCGATAAGAACTTTGCGGAAAAACTCAACGCCGAACTGCCCACGCCGGCCATCCCGGATACCGCGGCACTGGCGGCCGGCATCATTGATGAAGACACCTTTGTAGAAGAAGGTTTGCTCCTATGGCGAACGGCGTACTCCAACTACTTGGGGTACATCCTCCAAAGCCTGGGAGTGGAGCCGGCGCTGGTCATGGTCGGCAATCCTTTGGTCGCCGCCTTCAGCCAGCGCTTCGTGCCGTTGATCACCCCGACCGATTTGAATGGTGACCCGAACCCGTACTACGATGACTCAACCGGCAGCGGCAAATCGGAAGAACGGGTTGAAAAACGCGAGGAATATCTCCAATCGGTTTATGCCTCGTCGGATCAACTCCTCCTGCAAGCCTTCCGGCTGCTCGGCGAGGATACAACCGCCTTTATGGTTTCTGATCACGCGACGACGCTCCACTGGTATGCGGTTAACGCCAGCCACCTCTTGGTTGAAGCGGGCTTGCAAGAGACCGAACAACTCAGCAATTGTCATCTCGGCCCGAGCGGCGTCACGCAAGTCAAAGCGTGCTGGACTGGCGGAACGGCGCAGTTCTACATCTCGCTGGCCGGACGTGATCCGGGCGGGGTGATAGCGGCGGAAGAGTATGAGACGGTGCGCGATAAAATCATCGCCGCCTTCAAAGACTTAACGAACTCGGCCCATCCCAACGGAAAAATTGTCGCCGCCGTTTTCAAGAAAGAAGAATTGCGAAATGTGCATGGGGTTGATGCGCTTCACCCCAGCCGCAGCGGCGATGTCGTCGTCGTACTCGAGCCGCCGTATCAATTCGAGGGGGCCCGGCCCGGCGAACAAATCGCGTTCTCGCGGTTTCTCGGCCAGGATGGTTATCTGCCGGGAATCAAAGTCGAAGCTCGAAATATTATTCTGGAGGACACTTTCAACGGCGTCTTGATTGCGGGTGGGCCGGGCATTGGTCATCGGCAAGTAACCGACGCTCGGCCGGTTGACTTGGCCCCGACCATCGCCTTTCTTTTGGGCATCCCCGGCCCGCAGAATGCTCGCGGAAAGATTCTCTATTCTCTCTTCCCGAACCCGCAGGCCTTCCATGAAATCTCGGTGTTAGACCTCAGCGATTACCACGGTCAAATCGTCCCGCTCTCGGAGGCGGCGGATAACGTCGGCGGCGAAGGCGCGAGCAATCCCAGCTTCGCCATCGGCGGCGCCGCCTTCCTCAAACCGTGGTTCGATTTTTATCGGGCCGAGGCGATCACCGACTCGCTCACGATCACCGCCGGCGATGCCGTGGGCGCGACGCCGCCTATCTCCAGTTTCTTCGGCGACAAACCGACGGTGGAGATCATGAACCTGATGGGCTTCGACGCCGACGGCTTAGGCAACCACAACTTTGATCGGGGCGAGGCGTATTTGCGCGAGACCTTGATCCCGCTGGCGAAGTTCCCTTACCTCTCCGCGAATCTGGTGGGGGCGGATGGAAAAACTCCGGCGGATTGGTCGCCCTCCAAAGTTTTCGATTTCGGCGATGGGCGGCGTCTGGCCTTGATCGGATTCTCGAACCCGGACATCCCTCAACTTGTTTCGCCGGGGAACCTGGGATCGTTCGGAGTCGGCGACCCCGCCCAAGCGGTGAATGCCGAGGCCGCGCGGTTGAAAGCTGAAGGCGCAACTTGGATCGTCGCGATGGGACACATGGGCGCAACCGCCGGCACACTCGAGAATCCCACCGGCCCGTTGATCGAACTCGCGGACAAGTTGACCAACGTCAACGCCCTCGTCGGCGATCACACGGACCTTCAAGTTTTGACCAAGCGCTCCAATGGCGTGCTCGTCGTCGAGAATCGCAGCAAGGGGCTGCGCTTCACGCGGCTGCGCCTTGTCTCTAATTCGGTGGATGGAACTCTCTACGTGACGGCCGACTTTCATAAGCCGTGGAATTTGGGCGTGACCCCGGACCCTGACATTCAAGCACAGCTCGACGCGCTCCAGAATGAACTAGCGCCAACCCTGAACAAGGTCATCGGTCAGTCGCAGGTCATTGTGCCTCGGACGGATGCCTGCGGGAATGAGGCCGGGCGGACGTGTGAGTCGCTGGTCGGGGATGTGGTCGCGGATGCGCAACGCGCCGCTTACGGAGTCCAGTTTGCCGTTATCAACTCCGGCAGCCTGCGCGCGGACCTGACCTGTCCCACGACTGACAGCCCCAGCGATTTCTGTGCAGCGAACTCTTCGGCGCCTTATCCCATCACGCGCGGCCAGGTGTTGGGGGTGCTGCCGTTTGGCAACGTGATTATGACGGTTCAAGTGACCGGCGCCGAATTGAAAGCGATTTTGGAAAACGGGGTTTCCGCCATGCCGGGAGTGAGTGGCCGCTTCCTGCAAGTTTCCGGTTTATGTTTCACCTATGACATCTCCGCGCCCGTTGGATCGCGCGTAACCGGCGCGGTGCAGCAGGCGGACGATGGCAGTTGCACCGGCGCGGCGATTGATCTGACGGCGGCGGCCAATTACACGCTGGCCGAGAATGATTTCATGGCGAAGGGCGGGGACGGTTTCCCGGATGTTTCCGCGCGGGCGACCTCGCGCGATATCATGGATAATGTGACCGCCGATTACGTCGCGGCGCATACGCCCATCGCGCCCGCCATTCAAGGCCGCATCGTCTGCACGACGAGCGGCGGGGCGGCTTGTCCGGTGGTGACGCCATAAGAAAAAGGGTGCGGCGCACTTTCACGAAAGTGCGCCGCACTTGCTTGTATGGAAAAGCGTCATTCCCGCGCAGGCGGGAATCCAGAGCCACAAGACCTGGATTCCCGCCTGCGCGGGAATGACTTTGTTAAAAAGTAGTGAATAAACCCCGACCGGAGATTGCTTGCTCCGGTCGGGGAAAAACAGGCTGTTGATTTTTAGCTGAAGGTTGCTTTTATTTACTGCTGCCGCAGCGCGGGCATGGGGATGGGGACGTTGAGTTGCTTCGCGCCCTCGCCCAAGCCAGCTTCGCAGGTGGTCGGCGGCACGGTGCAGATGGAGTGCGTGCCCTGGCATTCGGCTGCCCAGAACATATAGCCCAGCATGCCGGCGGTAGTGCCTTCGCCGTTAGGCTGCACGGTCTGAACGTAATTGGCATACGCCTTCTGAAGTGAATTGGCGTAGTTGTTGCATTCTGGGAGTACCGCGGGGCCGGAGTTCTTGACTAACCACAGGCTGCCCGCGACCTTGGCCGGAGCCTTGGGGACGCCGATCAGGTAGCCGTCAAAGTGCTCCTGCCATTGAACAGTGTCCGGTTGCCCTAACGGCACCATGGCATTGGCGTAGTCGAGCACCGGAGTTTCCGTCTGGAGCCAATTGATCGAAGCTTCCCGGCTGATGTCACTCAACCAGCGATTGCCGACGGCCAGGTCAATGGTCAAACGCGCGGTGTGATCGTTGCCCGATGCATCGTAAGGATGGATGGCGCGGTAAGCGTTGACGAAGGCGTGCAAGCCGGCGATCTCGGCGGCGGTTGGGGAGTTCTCTTCCCAGTCAATCTCGACGCCCACGCCTAACTGCGTGGCTAACGCGGCGGCGCGCTGGCCCAGAAGAGTTCCGTTTTGGACCAACGCGGCATCCCACGGATCAACGTAGGTGATGCCGCCGATGGAGACCATGACGCGGATGCCCTTGCTCTTGAAGTAGTTCACAGCGTTGAGGTCCATCCCGCGCGGGATGCCGTTCAACGTCCCGGCATCGGTCGTTTGGTTGAGCAGTTTGAGCGGCTCAACAAAGCTTAGGATCACGATATTCGCCGAGGGTTTTCCATCGCCGCGATCAATGATCCAGTGATTTGCCGTATCAAAATCGCCACCGGGGGCGGTGTTGCGGGGCGTCGTCCAGGTGCAGTAATCATTGCCGCAATGCCAGGCGCCATAGACAGAGATCGGCGTCCCGGGCGCGGGCGTAGCGGTTGGGCCGCTGCCGGGGGTGGGGGTCTTCGTCGGCGGTTTCGCGGAGGGTGAAGCTGGCGCGGCGGCGGCCAGGCTCATCGCCAAAATGGCAACGAGCGCGTAGCTCAGTAGGGCATACAGAGAATATTTTTTGGACATTGCCTTTTCCTCTTTCTTAGTTGGATGATCTTGAGCGTTTTAAATATCAGCGGTGTAAAGTGATTCTGTGCTTCTCAATAGACGTACCTCCTTATTGAAGTGAGGCGTGACCCGTGAGGCGTGACGAGTGATGCGTGACACGTGAAGTTCTACAGTCACGTATCACATGTCACGTATCACGCCTCACGCTCCCGTTGTCTTTTCAGACACGCATTCACTCACAGCCGCACGATTGGCGGATGATAATTTCCGTTGGGAGCAGAGTCAGCGCATCCGCCTGCCCGGTCCGGATCAGTTTCACCAGTTGTTGCGCTGCCTCATAGCCCACTTTCTCGGTCGGCGCGCGAACCGTGGTCAGCGGGGGGGTGAGGTAGGTGGACAAGCGCAAGTCGTCAAAGCCGACGACGGCGATCTCTTCCGGGACGCGCCGGCCGGCTTCTTTGAGAACATCCAAAACGGCAATCGCGCCTTCGTCGTCACCGGAAAAGATGGCATCCATCTCCACGCCGTCAGCCAGCATTTTCCTTATCGCCGCTTCTACCAGCTTTCGATCGAAGTTGCCCTGGGCTATCAAGTCCGGGTCAAAAGGAATCTGGTGGGCTGCCAGCGCTTCCCGGTAGCCGATCTCACGCCAATACGAGTCATCGTTCCGCTCTGGCCCGCGCAGAAAGGCGATCCGGCGGCGGCCGTGAATTTCAATCAAGTGGTTCACCATGTTTCGGGAAGCCGCTTTGTTCTCGATGGTGACGCTGGGGATTTCCATGGACCCCGGTGGGGATTGGTAGATGAGCACCATGGGTAAGCCCAGGTGGTAACAGTGGTCTAAGTCCGCCTCGCTCAGACTATTAGCAAAGATCAGCAGGCCGTCCGCATTATGCACGCCGACGGAGAGAGGGATTTCCCGGCGCACCCGGCGGCGACCGGAGGTGGAAATCAACAAGTCAAAACCCGCTTCGCTCGCCACGGCTTCGATGCCGCTTAACATTGGAACAAAGAAGTCGCCTTGTATCTCAGTCAACATCAGGCCGAGCGTATTGGTTTTTCGGGACGCCAGGTTGCGGGCGGCGGTTCGAGGCACATAATGCAGTTCCATCATCGCCGCCTGGACCCGCGAGACAATCTCTTGCGACACGGGCGTGGTTTGATTGATGACGCGGCTGACGGTGGAGATGGAGACTCCGGCGCGCTTGGCGACGTCGTCAATCGTCGTGCTGTAGAGATGTTTGGAGAGTGAGGACATTTGGTGATACTCCTGTCCTGCCCTTGAGAGTAGGTTCCATTTGCTCTTACGTCTTTTGGGTCAACGGATGCCTTCGGCGAATACAACGGATGATCTTTGGGATTTCATTTTAAAATCCGTTCGATCAGTTCCATCCGCCGAAGGCTCACTGAGCGTCAATCGAATCGGAAACTACTCTAGAAGATCTGACTAAAAAGAAACCGGCCGGAGGGGTGCTCCGGCCGGATCAAACTATCTCAGTGGAGCGACCTGAAGAACTTTACTTGATCGTCCTATCCCTGATTTACTGCTGGCGCAAGGCCGGCATGGGGATCGGAATGTTGAAGGTCTTGGCGGCGACGCCCATGCCACCTTCGCAGGTGTTCGGCGGCGTCGTGCAGGTCGAGTGGGTGCCTTCGCACTCAGCGGCCCAGAACATGAAGCCGAGCATCCCGGCAGTTGTCCCAGCGCCGTTGGGCTGTACCGTTTGAACGTAGGGGGCGTCCGCCTTCTGAGGCGAGCTGGCGTAGGTCGTGCAAGCGGCGTTGTTGCCATGCAGCCACAAGCCACCGGTGAACTTGGCGGGCGCGAGCGGCGGGATAGGTGGGCTGTATTGCGGCTTGCCATCTACGTGCTCTTGCCAGGTGGTCGGTGTTCCATCGCCGCGGGCAACCATCGCGTTGGCAAAGTCCAACACCGGCGTTCCAACATTCACAGTCTTGAGCCAATCGGCGGTGGCCTTTTGGGTTATATCAATCAGCCACCGGTCGCCGGCGGCCAGGTCAATCGTCAACCGCGCCGTGTGATCGTTGCCGGTTGGGTCATAGGGATGAACCGCGCGATAGGCGGTAATGAAGTTCTGCAATCCGGTCATCTGCGCGGCCGAGGGCGCATTCTCTTCCCAGTCAATTTCGACGCCGATGCCGAGGCTGGTGGCCATGGCGGCGGCCCGTTGGCCGAGTAGGGTGCCGTTGGTGGTGAGAGCCGTGTTCCAAGGCGTGACGTAGGTGATGCCGCCGATGGAGGCCATGACGCGGATGCCCCGGCTCTTGAAGTAGTTGACGATCTCCGGGGTAAAACCGCGCGGTACGCCGTTGAGGGTGGTGGCGTCGGTGGTCTGGTTGAGCAGCTTGAGCGGCTCGACGAAACTCAGGATAACCATGTTGACGGAGGGCTTGCCGGTTCCGTCGCCGCGGTCAATCACCCAATGATTCTGTGAATCAAAGTCTCCGCCCAGGGTGGTATTCCGGGGCGCGCCCCAAATGCAGTAGTCATTGCTGCAGTGCCAAACGCCGTAAACCGAAATCGGTTGGCTCGGAGCTGGGGTAGGGGTTGGGCCACTGGGAGTCGCCGTGGCGGGCTTGGCATTGCTGCCGGCCAACGCTGCCGTCGAACTCGTCAAGACAACGCTGATTACCAAAACGCCTAACAATGCTAAGTTGGCTAAAAGAGCTAGTTTGCGTGACATAGGGGTCTCCTTAAATTTCTCCTTGATAGAAATGTTTTTGAAAGCGCTTTCAAAAGTATAGGATATAACTTTAGGCCCGGCTAGGACAAAAGTGACCATTTCTCGCACAAATCGGTTCGCCTGTCAGAGGTGGTATCATTGTCAGGGGATTACTCAGCGCTAGAATTTCTAAATGGGCTGTCGTCCTGTCACCGTCACCGGGAAGCCGCTTGATCACCCTTTCAGAAAGAATCCCCTGAGTGTTGAGCGCTTGCGATTTCAGGCCTAAAGCCGGTATACTCCCAGTGCTTCTAGACGGGCTCTCTGGCTGAATGAGATCGAAGAGTTATTGAAAATCGATTCAGATGCCTAAACGTGAAAGGCTGGGCGCGGCGATCTGGCCTCGACGCTCCTCCCCTTCAGTCTCTACCTCTCTTAGGATGTCATCCCCCTCTCCTCACTCTGAGGCCGTTCTGTTGGAGTTGCCCCGCTGCTTGTTGGCGGCGGAGGATGAACAGCAAGTTGGTGAATGTGCCATCGAAGCAGCCGCGAGCGCTATGCAGGCCGACTGCTGCGTTTTGTTGCTCGTGGATGCTGAAGGCGGCCGGTTGAAAGCTCGGGCGGCGCAGGGCTGGCCGATGGAGCTGTTAGAGAGACTCGCCGCGGATTCCAGCCCGAACTCGCAAGTGTGGTATACGCTTCAGCGCCGGCGGCCGGCCGCTGTCGAAAATTACGCCGCCGAAAAAAGTTTTGCCGTGCCGTCCGTGGTGCTGGAACATGGCCTGGTCTCCGGCTTAACCATGCCGCTCATCTCCAGTGAAGGCAGCTTGGGGGTGATCCTGGTTCAGTGGCGAACCGCGCGCCGTTGCGGCGAACCGGAACTTTTCCTCCTCTCCTTGATTGCCGGTCAAACCGTCATCGCCTTAGAGAAGGCGCGTTTATATGAAGCCCAGGTTCGGGAAGCCGAAATCAGTCGAGCGATGTTGGAAATCGCCCAGGCGGCGCAGGCGGCCACGACGCCCCATGAGTTAATGCACGCGTTAGTCACTCCCTTGATGGCCCAGATTGGCTGTGACCGCTGCGCGCTGTTTGCGTGGGAGGAGGTAACGCGAAGATTTCATTTGACCTACAGCTATTCCTCGCGGACGCAGGGCCAAACCGCGCGGGATGTGTTGGGGACCATCTTGCTGGAAGAGGCGCCACTGGCCGATAACGTCCTGAAGCTCTCGAAGCCCTTGGTCGTGTTTCGGGAGGATTTAGAGCGCCAACTGCCGAGCGCGTGGATCGAAAAACTGGAACTGCGGTCGGTGGTGCTGGCGCCGCTGCGCTCCGGGGATCATCTGATTGGTGCGCTCGCGTTGGACAACAGCTTGAGCAGCCAATCTTTCACGCCGCGGGCCTTGGCCATCGTCGAGGGCATCAGTCAACAACTGGCCATCAATATCCAAAAGCTGGAACTCTTCCAAACCGTTCAGCATCAATTGGAGGAATTGACCGTTTTGCACGCGGTGGCGACGGTCGGCACGGAAGCCACCAGCGAGGATACCCTCATCTACAAAGCGACTGAAACGATTGGCTCCTCCACGCTTTTCCCGACTAATTTTGGCATCTTGCTGCTGGATGAGGCGACGGGTGATTTGCGCATTCACCCCTCGTACCGGGACACGTTCAATGAACTCATCCCCACGACTATTCCGGCCGGCGAGGGCGTGACGGGTCACGTGCTGTTGACCGGGCAGCCCCTGCGCGTCCCGGATGTGTCGCAAGAGCCGGCGTACGTCCTCGCCTCCAAACGGACCCGGTCCGAATTATGTGTGCCGCTCAAGGTCGGTGACCGCGTCTTGGGCGTCATCAATGCGGAAAGCGCCCGGCTGAATGCCTTCACCGAAGCCGATGAACGCTTATTGGTCACGGTGGCCGGCCAAGTGGCCACCGCCATGGAGAAAGTGCGCTTGCTGGAGGCCGAGCGCGAGCAGCGTGAACTCGCCGAAGCGTTGTTGGAAGCCGGAACCATTTTGGGGTCTACGCTTGATCTGGATGAAGTGCTCGACCGCTTGTTAGAGCAGGTCGGCCGGGTCGTGCCGTATGACTCGGCCAATGTCATGATGGTCGAAGGCGATTGGGTGCGGATGGCGCGCCTCAAAGGCTACGAACGTTTTGGCGTGCAGATCGCTCAGGCCGCGGCCACGGCCTCGTTTGACATTGCCACGACGGCCAATCTGCGCTGGATGCTTGAGAACAAACAGCCGCTCCTAATTCCCGACACGGCCGCCTATCCGGGGTGGTTGAGGCAGGAGACTTTTCCCTACGTGCGGTGTTGGGTGGGCGCTCCCATCATCACTCGGACGGGCGAGGTCGTGGCTTTCTTCTCGCTGGATAAAGCCGAGTCCGGTTTCTATCAGCCAAAACACGTCAAGCGCCTAAGCGCCTTCGTGGGACAGGCGGCGCTGGCGATCCAAAATGCGCGGCTGTATCAGGAGATCAAGCACCGGGCCGATGTTCTGGTCAGTTTGAACCAGGCCTCCCAGGCGGTGATCTCCTCGCTTGATCGGCAGGAAGTCTTGAACTTAATCGTGGCGTTAGCCGGTCGGGTGTTGGGTTCCGTCTACACCTCGGTCGTGCTGGTGAATGAAGATGGCTCACTGGATGTCAGCGTAGAGAACTTTGAGGGCATTCCCCCGCTTGAGATCAGAGCCCGACCCGGCGGCGTCACCCAGCGTGTCCTGTCCACCAACCAGCCGCTGGTTTATGATGAGGTCAGCCTCGACGATGAGACCCACAATCCCAGCCTGATGGCGGGTGGGGTCAAATCTTACGCCGGGGTGCCGTTATCAGCCGGCGATCATACGCTGGGAGTCCTGCTGGTCCACAGCACCCGCCCGAATGCCTTCTCCGGCCAACTGCCGCTGGTGATGACGTTTGCCAATCAGGTCGCCATCGCCCTGGAAAATGCCAAGCTTTATCAGTCGCTAGAGTCCGAAAAGCGCCGGCTGGAACTGCTCTACGACCTCAGCCAAAACCTGATCACCACCTTGAACCCGCGTGAGGTGGCGAACCGGGCGCTCAAGCAAATCTGTAAGGTCTTTAACGCTTTTCAGGGCCTGCTCTTCATCACGCAGCCCGGCACCGACCATTTACGCCTCCTGGCGGCGACCCATGCCGACCCGCAACAGATTGACGAAATGGATCAGCGCCTCAACCTGCGTCTGCGTCAGGGGCTGGCGGGCTGGGCCGCTGTGCAGCGCTTGGTAATCATTGTCGAGGATGTCTCACTAGATGTGCATTGGCAGGCGGTACCCGCGCTGGCGGCGGATGAGCGAGTGCGTTCCGTCGTCAGTGTTCCCTTGGTCGCCGGCGACGAATTGGTAGGCGTCTTTGACCTGCACGGCGACCGGCTGCAAAGTTTCCATCCCGAACAAATTCCCATTCTCAGAGCCGCCGCGGCCCCGGTGGCCGTTGCACTACAGAATGCCCGCTTATTTGAAGAGACCGATCGCCATGCCCGGGAAGTCACGGCTGCCAGCGATATTCTCCATGCCCTGAATGCCATGCCGGACGTCAGCCTGGCTTTCCCGGCCATTGCGGCCAATATGCGCGGCATCACGGGGTGTGAGCGCCTCAGCCTCACCGTGTTTGATGAGAATGAAACCTCCATTACCGTCCTGGCGGTAGATGATCCGCATCCGGATACCACCCTTCGGTTCAGCCGTGGGGGGCGCTTTCCCATGTCCGCCACGGCCAGCACCGCCGATATTTTGGCGGGTCGCCTGCATCTGGCGCCGGCCCTCAATCTGGAGGTGCAATTTCCGATTGAGCGGGAGTTGTATGAGGCCGGCTATCGTTCACGGATTAGCCTCCCGCTGCATGTAGCGGGAGAGCAAATCATCGGCTCGCTTAATCTCCTCTGGTCCCATCCTGGTGGTTATGGTCAGAGCAACTTGGCCTTGTTGGGACAAATTGCGGATGCCGTTGCGCTGGCGTTGGAGAAAAGCCGGCTCTTGGACAAAACCCGCCGCCGGGATGTTATTCTGGAAGCCCTGGCCTATATCGGCGAGCGGTTGCTTATCCCTGGCCATCTGGGTGAAATCTTGCCGAATGTGCTCATGCGTCTGGGGCGCGCGGCGGATGTCAGCCGGGCCTATCTCTTTGAAAATTACACGCTGGCGAACGGGGAAGTGGCGGCGCAGTTGCAGCATGAATGGCAGGCTCCCGGGCGGGCGGCGGCCGCCGAGAACGCCGCCTGGCCGATCGTCGCTTATGTCTCCGCCGGTTTGGAGCGTTGGGCGCAAACCTTGGGCACCGGCCATCTGCTGTATGGCGGTCTGCGTGATTTTCCGGAGGAGGAAAAACTGCGGCTGCAGGAAAGGGGAATCCGCTCCTTAGCGTTAGCCCCCATCTTCAGCGGCGGCCTCTGGTGGGGCTTCATCGGCTTTGACGATTGCGAGTATGAGCGCGTCTGGTCGGCGGCGGAAATCGAAGCGCTCAAGAGCGCGGCGGATGTGTTCGGCGTCGCGTTTGCCCGGCAGCGCAGCGAAGTGGCCGAGCGGGAACAGCGGGCGCTCTCGGAAGCGTTGCGCGATACGGCGGCGGCGCTCAACAGCACGCTCAACTTTGACGAAGTGCTGGATCGCATCCTCACCAACGTCGGGCGGGTCGTGCCGCATGACGCGGCCACCATCATGCTCAGCGAAACCGGAATCGCGCGCGTCGTGCGCAGCCGAGGCTATGCCGAACGCGGATTAGAAAGCTGGTTGCAGGCCTGGCGTTTTCAGGTGACCCGAGTCCCCAGCCTGCGCCGGATGATGGAAACCGGCCGCCCGCTCGCGATCCCGGACACGGAATCTTACCCCGGGTGGGGCGACCTGCCGGAAGCGCGCTGGGTGCGATCGTATGCCGGTGCGCCGATCTGGAAGCGCGGGCGGCTCATTGGGTTCATCAACTTGGACAGCGCCACGCCGGGTTTCTTTACACCCATTCACGCCGAACGTCTGCAAGCCTTCTCGGACCAGGCGGCCATCGCCATTGAAAATGCCCAACTCTATGACACCATCCGCCAACACGCCGAGGTCCTGGAGCAGCGCGTCGCCGAGCGCACGCGCGAGCTTGAAAGCGCCAACGAACGCCTGCGCGAACTAGATCGCCTCAAAGATCAGTTCGTCGCCAATGTCTCGCACGAACTGCGCACGCCGTTGACCAACATCAGCCTCTATCTCAATCTGCTGGATAAGCGCCGCGGCGAGGGCATGGATCGTTATCTGCCCACGCTCAAACGTGAGACGGAGCGCCTCACCGAATTGATTGAAGACCTGCTGGCGCTCTCGCGGATTGATCAAGGTCGCTCCGTCTTTGCCCCCCAGCCTTATTCTCTGGACAGCTTAATTCTCGAGGTGGTCCAGGCGCAAGCCGCCCGCGCCGAAACCAAAGGGTTACACGTTCGGCATCGGCCGAACCGGGACGTTCCGGCTGTCCCGTTGGATTATTCTCAAATGTTTCAAGTCCTCATGAACCTGCTGGGGAATGCCATTGCTTACACGCCGCCGGAGGGTCAGATCACGGTCGCCACAGCCCTGGCCCAACGGGATGAAAAATGGGGCGTCACAGCGCACTTCCATAACGATGGCCCCGTTATTCCCGCCGAAGATTTGCCGCACATCTTTGAGCGCTTCTATCGCGGTGGAACCGGGCGCGACTCAGGTGAGCCGGGCACCGGCCTGGGCCTCGCCATCTGTCAGGAAATTGTCCAACGCCACCGGGGCCGCATCAGCGCCGAAAGTTCTGAAACGGAAGGGACGACGTTTACGGTGTGGTTACCTTTGACGGTTGGGGGTTAGGGATTAGGGACTAGGGGTTGGGGAAGAACTCCAGGCCCTAGCCCCTAATCCCCAGTCCCCAGGAACTTTTTTCATGGAACTCACTAACAAAACCGCTCTCGTCACCGGCGCGGGCCGGGGGATTGGCCGCGCTATCGCTTTTGGATTAGCGCGCGCCGGAGCCCGAGTCGCAGTAAACGATGTGGATCCGGCGACGGCGCAGGCTACTGCTTCCGATCTTCTCTCCGCCGGCTTTGAAGCCGCCGCGTTCCCGGCGGACATCTCCGACCCGGGCGGGGTGGCCGAAACCCTGAACGGAGTCCTGGCCCGCTGGAAATGTCTCGACATCTTAATCAACAACGCGGGTATCGAACCGCATAGTTCCATTCTGGAGTTACCATTGGCCGATTGGCAGCGCACCCTCGCCGTAAACTTAACGGCGCCTTTTCTTACCTCGCAAGCCGCCGGGCAAATTATGAAAGAACAGGGCGGGGGCGTCATCCTCAACATCGGCTCCATTGCCGGACGGGCGTTCGGGCTACGTCAGCGCGCGGCCTACATCGCCTCCAAAACCGGACTCCTCGGTTTCACGCGGGAGTGCGCGCGCGAGTTTGCCGCCTACAACATCCGCGTCAACGCCGTCTGCCCCGGCGTCATCCTCACCGAAATGACGGCTCATCTGCGCCAAAACGAAACGATGATGAAAAAATGGCTCGAAGACATCCCGCAAGCCCGCCTCGGCGAACCCGACGATGTCGTAGGCCTTGTCGTCTTTCTCTGCTCGGACGCCGCGCGGTACATCACCGGCCAGGCCATTAATGTGGATGGGGGGAAAGTAATGAGTTAGAAGAGTGTCAAGTGTTTAAGTGCTCAAGCGTCACGTCGCGTTTGAGTACCTAAGCACTTGACACTTAAGCACCTGACACTTAAACACTGGACACTTATGCCATTCAAAAACCTTTCTGACTTCATCTCCCATCTCGAACAATCCGGCCAGTTAATCCGGATCAAGACGCCTGTCAGCCGCGATCTGGAAATTACCGAAATCGCCGACCGCGTCATGAAAGGGCCACAAGACAAGAACAAAGCTCTCCTCTTTGAGAACGTCGAAGGCTTTCAGATTCCGGTCGCCATCAATCTCTTTGGCTCGGAAACCCGCATGGCAGCCGCTTTAGGCGTGGACGATCTGGAGGAATTAAATCATCGCCTCGCCAAGCTGGTAGATTTTCGTCTGCCCCAAGGCCTGGGCCCGATGATTGATCGCGCGACTGACTTCTTCGGCGTCCTCAAATCCATCGGCCTCGGTCCGACGGTCGTCAGCAAAGCGCCCGTGCAAGAAGTCGTCATCAGTGAGAATCCCAACGTCAACCTGCTCCCGATACTTAAGTGTTGGCCGGATGACGGCGGGCGGTTCATCACGCTCATGCAAGTCATCACCCGCGATCCCGTCAGCCACGCGCGCAACGTAGGCATGTATCGTTTACAAGTTCTGACGGACACCACACTTGCCATGCACTGGCAACGACACAAGGGCGGCGCGGAACACGAACGCAAAGCGCGCGAGTCGGAAAAACCAAAAATCCCGGCGGCCATCGTCCTGGGCGGCGATCCGGCGAGCATGTGGTGCGCCTCCGCGCCGCTGCCGCCGAACATAGATGAATATCTCCTCGCCGGTTGGCTGCGCGGCCAGCCGGTGGAATTTGTGAAATGCGTCAGCCAGCCGCTCGAAGTTCCGGCCAACGCGGAAATCATCATTGAAGGTTACGTGGACCCGAACGAACACCTGCCCGAGGGGCCGTTCGGCGACCACACCGGCTACTACACGCCCATTGAACCGTTTCCGGTTTTTCACGTCACCGCCATCACGCATCGGCGTAATCCTATTTATCCCACGACGATTGTCGGAATTCCGCCGGTCGAAGATGTTTACATGGGCCGCGCGACCGAGCGTCTGTTCCTGCCGCTGCTGCGTCTCTTCCTCCCGGAAATTCTGGATTACTGTATGCCGCCGGAAGGCGTCTTCCACAATCTCGTCATCGTCAAGATCAAAAAGCGCTATCCAGGCCATGCGCGCAAAGCCATCTTCGGCATTTGGGGGTTGGGATTGTTGATGTTGGCGAAAGCGATTGTGGTCGTGGATGAATGGGTGGATGTGCACAATCTGTCGCAAGTCGCGTGGCAGGCATTGGGCAATGTGGATTGGAGCAAGGACATTGTCGTCGTCGAGGGGGCGGTGGATCACTTGGATCACGCCTCGTATCGCCATTCGTTTGGCGGGAAGATCGGCGTGGATGCCACCGCCAAAGGCCCGGACGAGGGCTACACGCGCGGCTGGCCGGAAGTCATCCGCATGAGCGATGAGATCAAACGGCGGGTGGATGAGAAGTGGAAGAAATACGGACTATAATGGCTTTGAATCTTGAGGAGGAAAGGGAGGTCAAATTATGTTAGTTGAAACCCGTTATGAGCATGTTGTCCTCGATGAGAAGGGTGTTCCCATCATTGCTGGCACGACCATGAAAATCAAGGAACTGGTCGCGGAGCGATTGGCTTGGGGGTGGAGTCCGGAAGAGTTATTGGTCAATCATCCTGGTTTGACTCTGGGACAAATATTTTCGGCGCTGGCCTATTATGCCGATCACAAGGCTGAATTGGATAAGGCGATTGAAATGGATGTCGAATATATGAAAGAACTTCGCCGAAAGGCTAAACCCTCAGCGCTGGTTGAACGACTCAAAGGTCAGGGGTAATCTAAAGGAGCAAGCACCCTGAGCGGAGCCCGCGCATCCTGAGCGGAACGAAGTGAAGTCGAAGGATGCGGGGCGCAGTCGAAGGGTGCGGTTCCCCATCGGAATCTGGTTTGGAATCGCACCCTTCGACTACGCGCGGAAAAAGCACCGCGCTCCGCTCAGGATGCTTCCGTGGTGTACTGATAATACGTGCGACGCACTTTCGCAAAGCGGTGCGTCGCATGTTATTTACAAAGCGAGTGATATAATTTCACTCGAAACACTTTATTGGAGAAAAAGATGACCGTTGCCATTCACCTTTCCAGCCCCATCGCCGATTTGCGCGATAAAGTCCTCGCCGGAGAACGTCTCACATTTGACGACGGCGTCCGGCTGTTTGCCTCCAACGACCTCATCACGTTGGGCCGGATGGCGGACAGCGTGCGCCGCCGCTTACATGATGATGTGGTCTACTTCAACAAGAACCGCCATATCAACCCGACGAACGTCTGCGCCTTTCACTGCAACTTCTGCTCCTTCGCGCGCAACTCGGAGAAAGAGCCGGGAGCGTACACCTGGACGCCGGCGCAAATTGTTGAGCACATCCGCTCAACGGTGGACGAAGGGATTACGGAGTTTCACATCGTCGGTGGGCTGCATCCGCAATTGGGCTTCGAGTATTACGAAGACGTGTTGCGAACGTTGAAACAAGCCTATCCCGCAGTGCATCTCAAAGCCTTCACTGCCGTGGAGATTGACTTCTTCCGCGAACTGACCAGCCTGACGCACGAAGAAGTGCTCTCGCGCTGCATCGCGGCGGGGTTGGATTCCATGCCCGGTGGCGGCGCGGAAATTTTCCATTGGGACGTGCGCAAGAAAATTTGCCCGGAGAAGGCGAACGCCGAAACGTGGCTTGCCATTCATGGTCAAGCGCATCGGCTGGGACTGCGGACGAATGCCACCATGCTGTATGGGCACATCGAAAAGTACGAGCATCGCGTAGATCATCTCCTGCGCTTGCGCGAACAGCAGGACCAGACCGGCGGCTTCCAGACTTTCATTCCGCTCGCGTTCCATCCCGAGGAAAACAATCTTGGCAAAAAATTGCATCGCCAGTGGACGACCGGCGTGGATGACTTGAAGACGCTCTCCATCGCCCGCATCCTGCTCGACAACTTCCCGCACATCAAAGCCTACTGGATTATGCTCACGCCCGAACTCGCGCAGGTCGCCCTGACCTTCGGCGCAGACGATTTCGACGGGACGGTAATCGAGGAAAAGATTTACCACGACGCCGGGGCCCGAACCTCGCAAGCGATGACCAAGACCGACCTCATGCGCTTCATTCGCGCGGCCGGCTACCGACCAGTTGAGCGGGATACGTTGTATAACATCGTAAATACTTATGAGAATTGATGATTTTTGATTGCTGATTGCTGATTAAAAAATCAGCAATCCACAATCCACAATCAGCAATGTTTACTATCGGCCTCATTGACTACTTAAACACCCAGCCCTTCCAGCACTTCCTCGCCGAGCGCTTGGAGGGGAAAAACGTGCGCTTTGTGCGCGGCGTGCCCACGATGCTTAACCAGGCGCTATTGAATGGCGAAGTGGACCTCGCGCCGATCTCGGCGATTGAAGCCGCACGCCACGCGGATGAAGTCGTCATCCTGCCGGGGTTGGGGATTGCTTCGCTCGGTGCAGTCAAGACCGTTTTGCTCTTTTCTTGGAAGCCCGATCCTCGTGAACTCGCCGGCCAACCGATCGCACTCACCGATCATTCCGCGACCGCCGTCGCGCTCCTAAAGTTGCTCTTCCATGAGCGCTACAGCGTAGAAGCCGAATGGCGCACGCGCCCACAGAACCTCGCGGCGATGATGAACGAGTGCCAGGGCGCGCTTGTCATCGGCGATGCGGCGTTGGTGGAAGCCAGCCAACACCGGATGCTGATCACGCCCACAGGCGAAACCGCGCGGCCTTACGTGTTCGATTTGGGCGATGAGTGGCTCAAGCACACCGGGCTGCCGTTCGTGTTCGCGCTGTGGGCTGCGCGCCGCGCCGCCGTTCCTGAACTGCTGACCCTCGACATTCCGCAAATCCTCAGCGCCTCCACCGCCGACGGTTTGGAAGCGATTGATACTTTAGCTGCGGCTTACGCGCCGCGCCTTGGCTTGCCAGTGGGTGTGTGTTCTCGATACCTCCTCGACTTGCGCTACCAATTAACTGACTGGGACATGGAAGGCCTCCGAACTTACCTGGATGCGGTGCTAGGCCAGACCCGCCATCCGCTGGATTTCTTGGAGTTGGTGAAGGTGGGGCTGAAGTAGATGTCCAGCTCGTTTGGAGATTTGATTGTCAAAACGATTCTCCGTTCGCCGCTGCATCCGGTCCTCGGAAAGAATCTGGCGGTCATCACGATTCAAGGCCAAAAGACCGGACGGCGTTATTCCACACCGATTAACGTGATTCCGGAAGGCGAGAGTTACGTGGTAATCAGTTTTCGGCGGCGGATGTGGTGGCGCAATTTGCGCTCGGGCGCAACCGGCTGGCTGCATCGAGTTGGAAAGGAACGCCCGGTCAAAGGTGAAGTGTTGGAGCATTCCCAAGCAGTCAGAGAAGGCTTACTGACTCACTTCACTCGTCATCCTGACTACGCTAAATATTTCAAGGTTCGCTTAGCCGACAACGGACAGCCCAACCCGGAAGATATAGACCGCCTGGTTCAAGAACGAGTCATCATCCGGCTGCGGGAGGTTTAGCTGCTTAATCCTGGCGCGCATCATCCTGAGCGAGTCGCGTAGCGGCGCAGTCGAAGGAGCGTCAGGAGAGGGGCAGGGGGTGAAGCCCAAAGCGCGGAAGCCGCTGAGATTTTAGAGCTGGCTGAGCCAAGCTCATGGATTCAATCATCGCCAAAACGATGCAAAGTGAAGTGGCCTTACTCTCTAATCTGAAAAGCTATCTGGAAAGTCATTAAGGGATTAGGGATAGAGATATTTATTTCACTAAAGAATCAGTTCTATCTGTTCCATCCGTTGACTCAAGGAATGTGACTTATGAATACTCAAAACATCCTCTCCAAAATTCAAGCCGGTGAACGCATTAATTACGACGAAGGCCTGCATCTCTACGAACACGCCGACCTGCTCGACCTCGGCGAGGCGGCGAACGCGCGCCGCCAGCAGCTCAATCCTGGTGAGCGCGTGACGTATCTGATTGACCGCAACATCAACTACACCAACGTCTGCGTCACGGATTGCCAGTTCTGCAACTTCTACACGCCCAAGTCCTCCGACCCCAAGGCCTACGTCAACTCCAAGGAAATCCTCGGGCACAAAATCAGCGAGGCGCTGGCCCTCGGCGCGACGCGCATCCTCATGCAGGGCGGCCACAATCCCGATTTGCCTTATGAGTATTACATTGACCTCGTGGGCTGGATTCACCAAACATTCCCGGCGATTGAGATTGACGCCTTCTCGCCTTCCGAAATCGAGTTCATGGGACAGGTCTCCGGCAAGAGTTGGCTGGAGATTCTCACAGAGCTTAAGTCTGTCGGCTTGCGCGGCTTGCCCGGCGGCGGCGGCGAAATTTTGGACGACGAAATTCGGGAGCGTGTCAGCCCCAAGAAAATCAAAACGGATAACTGGCTGGGTGTCATGGAAGTCGCTCACTCGCTCGACCTGACGACGACGGCGACGATGGTGATCGGCTTCCGCGAGGGGCTGCGCCACCGGATGAACCACTTCCAGCGCCTGCGCGAGGTGCAGGATCGCTCGCTCGCTAAAGGCTCGCGCGGGTTCAACGCCTTCATCTCCTGGCCGGTTCAAATCGAAAACACGCCGCTCGGGCGGAGCAAATTCAGCGCGGAATATGGCGCGACACCCAATGAATACTTGCGCCACTCGGCGATGGCGCGCATCTTCCTCGACAACATCCCGCACCTGGCCGCCTCCTGGCCGACGATGGGCGCGAAGGTCGGGCAAGTCGCGCTCCACTTTGGAGCTGACGATTTCGGCTCGACGATGATCGAGGAGAACGTGGTGTCCGCCGCCGGCGCGCCGACGAAAGTCAGCCCGATGATGAGCGTCGCGGAAATTCATCGTCAGGTTCGGGGCGCCGGCTTTTACCCGGCCCAACGGGATTCGAGCTACAACATCGTGCGCGAATACCGCAGCCTCGCGGACGAAGGCGACCTTCCACCTGATACCCTCAGCGCCATGCCAGACTTCATCCCACTGCCGCTCGTCGGTGGGAGTGGGCGAGATTCAATGGCGGCCTGATTTTTAAGTGTCAAGTGTTTAAGTGTCAGGTGCCACGTGACACTTAAACACTTGACACTTAAACATTTCGCAACTTGCTCATCAATTCCCACACCCACCTCGAACTTGGCTGCTTATCCCATCTCTGCCCTTCAGAAGATGGCGCGGCGTTTGTTCCCTGGATCATTCGCCTGATCAATGCGCGGCGGGAACTTGCGCCTCAGGGCATGGCTCCTTACTGGGCGGCGGTCGAGGCGGGCATCGCCGCGTTGCGCGCGAACGGAACCGAGGTTGTCGGCGACATCACTGCCACGGGCGAGAGTGTTGAACCGCTCCTCGCCAGCGGGCTGCGCGGCTGCGTTTATTATGAAGTCCTTGGCCTGAATCACGACGAGGCGCTTACTCGACTGGATCAGGCGCGGCAGCGGATCAATGACTGGCGCAAAGGCGAAGGAGCCATGCGCGTTGGGATCTCCGTGCATGCGCCGTATTCCTGTCACCCTGATCTCTTTCGTGAAGCAGCGCGCTGGTGTATTGCTGAAAATGTCCCGCTCTGCATCCACGCCGCCGAAAGCCCGGCGGAGACTCAACTGTTGGCCTGGCACATGGGCGACTTTCTCGAACTTCAGCGCACCTTCAACTTGCCGGATTTTTCCGCACCGGGCAAATTACCGATTGCCTATCTGGAAGATTTGGGTGTGCTGGAAGCTAAACCGTTACTCGTTCACTGTGTTGAAGTGAATGACGAAGACATTACGCGCCTGGCCCGTTCCGGCTCGGTCGTCGTGCACTGCCCACGCAGCAATCAACGGCTGCGATGTAAACGGATGCCGCTTGAGAAATTCCTTGCCGCCGGCGTTCCCGTCACGTTAGGCACGGATAGCCTGGCCTCCAGCCCATCGCTCGCTGTACGCGAGGAGGCCGAGGCGGCGATACAATTACACGCGGGGCACGTTCCGGCTGAAACGATCCGGGGTCTGCTCCACACTTCCGCCGCCTTTGACTCATTGGGAGCCCCCTATGCAAAAAATTGATCGCTCGCTTTACGCGACCGCGCTCTCAGCCGCGTTGGGATTTATCATTCCGATGGCCTACGGGATGGTAACGCGCTTTGTCTTTGGGATGGACAACTGGCCTGGCTGGTTCGGATTGATGACGTTGGGCTTTCTCTTTGCCGTCCCGTTCGCGCTCGGCACGCTCACCGTTTTTCTCGCCTCGGAGAAGATGCGAACGAATTGGCTCTATGGCCTGTTCGCGCCGTGGCTCTCGTGCTTCATCTTCATCATCGTCGTCGGCCTCTTTGCCTGGGAGGCGTGGATTTGTGTCCTGATGGCCGCGCCGATTTTCGCTGTCATGTCCAGTTTGGGCGGCGCACTGTTCTGTCTCATCTTCACGTTGCGGAATCGGCTGGGCCGCACTCCGGGCGGCCTCTTAGCCTTGGTGCTTCTCGCGCCCTATCTTTTCACGCCGTTGGAGAATCGCGTCCCGGCCCCCAATCTGATTCGCACCGTTGAGACTCAGATAATTGTCTATGCGGATGCGGGGACCGTATGGCAGAACATCATCCGGCTGCAAAAAATCGAAGAAGCCGAACGGCCCTTCAGCCTGTTTCATATCGTAGGTCTGCCGCGCCCGATTGAAGCCGAACTCACCGGCGAAGGCGTGGGTAGCTTACGTTATGGGCAATGGGAGGATGGACTGATCTTCGTCGGGACGATCACGGACTGGAAACCAGAGCAGGGCTTCACCGTTCAACTGGAAGCCGACACCCGCAATGTCCATTCCAGCGTGCCCTTGCAAGGCATCGGCGGCCCGAACTTTGATATGGTGGATGACAGTTACGTCATCGAGACGCTCAGTGACAACCAGGTGATTTTGCACCTGCTCAGCACCTATCGGATGACCACCCATTTCAACTTCTACGGTCACTTATGGACCGACGCTTTCTTGCGTGATATTCAGCATCACATTCTCACCATCGTTAAAAATCGCTCGGAGTCAAACTATGCCCACTAACGAAATTCGCCTGCGCTACGGATGTAATCCGCATCAAACCCCGGCCCGGATTTACACCGAGGCCGGCTCGCTGCCGGTTAAAGTTCTAAACGGCTCGCCGGGCTATATCAATCTCTTGGATGCGCTCAATGGCTGGCAATTGGTGCATGAGCTCCGGCAGAGCTTGAGCCTGCCAGCCGCCGCTTCGTTCAAACACGTCAGCCCGGCGGGGGCCGCGGTCGGCGTTCCACTTTCGGCCACTCTGCAAAAAGCTTATTTTGTGGATGGACTGGAGCTATCCGGTTTGGCGACGGCCTACGCCCGCGCGCGTGGCTCCGACCGCGTCTCCTCCTTTGGGGATTGGGTCGCTTTGAGTGATGTCGTGGATATTTCCACGGCGCAACTCATTAACCGCGAGGTCTCGGATGGGATCATTGCGCCCGGCTACGAACCACAGGCGCTGGCGCTGCTCAGCAAAAAGCGCGGTGGAAAGTATGCGGTGATCGAGATTGATCCCACATACGAACCGGCGGAACAGGAAACCCGAGAAGTCTTCGGCATTACGTTTGAGCAGAAGCGCAATAATCTTTTGCTCGGTGCGGAGCAACTGAAAAAGATCGTCACCCCTCAAGCTGAATTGCCTGACTCCGCCAGACGCGATTTGCTGGTGTCCCTGATCACTCTCAAATACACGCAATCCAATTCCATCTGTCTCGCTGTGGATGGGCAGACCATCGGCGTCGGGGCGGGGCAGCAGTCGCGCATCCACTGCACGCGTTTGGCGTCCTCAAAGGCGGATACCTGGTATCTGCGCCAACATCCGGCCGTCTTAGGCTTGAAGTTTCGGCCGGGCATTCATCGCCCCGAACGCGACAACGCGATTGACCAATACCTCAGAGACGATATAACGCCGGAAGAGGAGAAAGTCTGGAAAGAAGTATTTGAGGCAGTTCCAACCCGGCTGACATCGGCCGAGAAGCAAACATGGCTGAGTGGTCTGAAAGGGGCAGCGCTTGGCTCAGACGGCTTCATCCCGTTTCGAGATAATATAGATCGCGCGGCTCGCAGCGGCGTGAAGTATGTCGCGCAACCGGGCGGCTCACTGCGGGATGACGAGATTATCCGGGCCTGCGACGAATATGGAATCACGATGGTCTTTTCCGGTGTAAGGCTTTTTCATCACTAGAAGAGTGTTAGACCTGACAGGTCTAATCTAATAATGATGCGTTGCCCTGCCCTCCTCGCCGATCGCTTCAATACACTGCACTACGACTCTCAACGTCGCTTAGTCGTCCTGCTCGACCGTCGCCGCTATCCCTTCGCGGTTGAATTCGTGGAATGCCGGACGGTCGAGGATGTGGCGCGCGCGGTGGAAGAGATGGTGGTGCAAGGCGGCCCGCCGTTGGCGTACGCGGCTGGCCTGGGCTTGGCGCTGGCCGCTTTCCAAAATTCGGAGCAAGCCACGGCGGTGCAACGCAGCGATTTGCAAGTCGCTGCCGCCCGGCTTATCGCGACTCGCCCAACAGCGGATGATTTGCATCATCTCATCCCGCAGGCGCTCCAACGCGGGCAGGGGGCGCTGGCCAGTGGCATTTCAGCGGGCGAGGCGATCCTCACCTTTGTCAACGCCGAGATTGAGCGTGGAAATCAAGTCAGTCGCGCCTGTGGTGAACATGCGGCGCAACTGCTCGCGGAGGGGGATTGCATTTTGACGCACTGCTTCGCGGGCGCGGCGCTGGCGTGGATGCTGTGGACGGCGAAGGAGCAAGGCAAAAAGATTCGCCTTTATCCGACGGAGACGCGCCCGTATCTCCAAGGCGCGCGCTTGACCGTCGCCAGCGCCAAGGAAATGGGAATTCCCTGCACGTTGATCATGGACAATATGCCGGCGTTCATGATGAGCCGTGGGCTGCTGGACAAATTCATTTGCGCGGCGGATCGTATTACGTTGGATGGGCACATCTCGAATAAAATTGGGACGTATCAAATTGCGCTCGCCGCGCATCAGCACCAGGTGCCCTTCTATGTCCTGGGCTACGATGGCCCGGATCCGCGAACGGCGACCGGCGCGGACATTCCGATTGAAGAGCGGAACCCGGAAGAAATTTTTTTCGCCTCCGGTGTTGATCTACAGGATCAGCACTCCGCCAAAGTGCGGACGGCAGTAGAGGGGGTCGAGGGCTACTATCCGGCTTTCGACATCACCCCGCCGGAATTGATTACCGGAATTGTGACGGATCGCGGCCTCTTCCCGCCGGGCGAGATCAAGCGCTATTTGGAAAAAGAATGATTGCTATTTTCGACTGGTGCTCCGCCCGCCGTCCTCGACGGGCGTTAACCGCGCCGAGGATGGCGCGTTGAGCAGTTATGGCAAAAAAATGATCGCCATCTTCGGCGGCACGGCCGCTTATCATCTCAACTTGTCTGACTTTGCCACGGTCATTGAGACGCTGGAGGTCAACACGGACTTCGGCCCGGCGTCCTGGGTGCGGCTGATGACGGAAGCGCAGGTTGAAGTTCTGTTTCTCTCGCGGCACGGCGCGGGCAAGCTCGCCCGCTCGGCCGCCTTCGTCAATCATCGCGCGCACATTGCCTCGGCGTTGGAGTTGGGCGCAACCGGGATTATCTCGTGGAATGGGGTCGGCGCGATCAATCCGAAATTGACCGTGGGCGATCTCGTTGTGCCGGATGATTTACTTGATGAGACGCGGGCGAGACCTCTCCCGAAGGATGAATTCACGCGAAGCGTTCATCCTTCATCCTTCATCCTTCATCCTTTCAACTCACCCCTCCGCTCCGCGCTCCTCGCCGCTGCGCCAAACGCTCATCCGGGCGGCACGTATGTCTGCACCGAAGGTCCGCGTCTTGAAACTCCGGCGGAGATCGCCGCGTTCGCCAAACTTGGCGCGGACATCGTCGGCATGACGCTCGTTCCGGAAGTTTGGCTGGCCGCCGACGCCGGTCTGCCGTATGCTTCGCTGTGCGCGATCACAAATATGGCCGCAGGACTCTCGCACCTAAACCCGGCGCGCGACTTTGGCCCCGCCGTCGGCGCGAAGTGCTTGCGTGTCTGTCTTAGCGTAGCGAAAGTTATGGCGCAGCCTCGCTTCGCATGAACATCGCCATCTTTACGCCGCTGGCCGTCGAAGGCGAAGTCGTTGATACTCCGTTTGGCCTGGCCGGTCCACTGCGAACGGAAATGTTTGATGATCGCTCAGTGACTTTTATTCAGCGCGGTGGCGACGCACGTGCTCGGGTGGTTGCTGCCAAGGAACGGGGTGCTTTGCACGGCATTGGCTTGGGCGCGGCGATTGCCCTCGCCCCTGACTTCCGCGCTGGGACTTGGCTGGCCCCTGACGATGTGATTGACCAGACGCGGGGCGCACCGACGACTTTTTTTGTGGGCCGAGGCCTGGGCTATCTTTGGCAGTCACCGCCCTTTTGCCCGGAGACGCGCGCCGCTCTGGTGAATGTGATCGGCGATCAAGCGGCGGTGGCCGTCGCTGCGCCGGAGCGCCCAGTGACTCCGGCGGAGGTGAAGGCGTGGAGCATCCTGGGGGGAAGGATTGCCATGCCCGGCCTCGCGCCGGAATGGTATCTGTGTCGTGAACTAGAGATCGGTTACACACCGTTGTGTTATGTGAGTTGGACACCCAAAGAAAGCGCCTCACTCACAGATGACATTGTTCGTCCTATAATACAGAAAATTGTGACGGCGCTTCCGGGTGAACATTCATGGACTGGAAGCAACTCAGCCGCCCGGCGTGAATTGGGCGAGGACTGGCATCAATGGATTGCTTCAAAATGACAAAGCGGAAACAAACAGATACAGGAAAGCGCACGGCAGAAAAGGCGGCTCAACATTTGGCAGATCTAATGGAGAGGAATGTGGCAGGCTTTACTCCGAAATTGGGCTTAGGCAATGAGCCGGTCCTTGATCTGGATGAAGAATTGTTTCGACACAACGTTGCGGTTGCATCGTTAGTCATCCTCGCGGCTCTGCTTTGGGGTGGTAAAGCACAACAACAGAAAGTGTTTCACCAAGTAAAGCCAGAATACTTCTGGGAGAAGTCATTTGATCGTTTTCTCTTTACCAGAATCTCTGACAGCCTTGCTATTGGTCACAACTTCTCAATCTTGAACCTTGAGGCCTGCATCCAGGAATATGGGCCGGCTACTTGGAACGAACCATCCAGCGAACGGTCTCTCCAGGGACATCGCTTTACTGTGAAGCAATTAATCGATTTGCGACCAACGCCGGCGCAAGTACAGCAAGCGATTGAACTGAGACAAATGTGGGCTAAGAACAAAGGTTTGCTGAAAGATGCGCCACTCGAATAAGTGTATTCGCAAGATTAATTAGAAAATCGCTCTCAATGACCAAAGTCCGCGCCTTCTTTAAGAAATGATCAAGTTCGAGCACCTGCCTAATCTTAGAAGCCAGCTAGTCATCGGCCTGTTACTGGCTGGCCTGCTGATCGTCTTTGTCATCCTCGGGTCACTCTACTTGCCCGTTGGAGTTGATTGGCATCTTACCTTTCGCCCGGCGGCGTTGGCGACTCTCCACGGCCAGTCACTGTATAAAGCTTCGCCTCTTGCTCCGTATGCGGGCGCTCCCTGGGGGGTCTGGATGGTGGTGCCCCTCAGCCTGCTGCCGGAAAATATCGGGCGGGCAATTTTGTTCTTGGTCAGTATGGCCGGTTTTGCTTTTGCCGCGCAGCGCTTAGGAGCGAAGCCGCTTACCTTACTCGCTTTTTTGCTGTCACCCCCGGTGATCCATTGCCTGCTGAATGCAAACCAGGATTGGATGCCTCTGGTCGGTTTTGTGCTGCCCCCTCAGCTTGGGTTGTTTTTCATCCTGGTCAAGCCTCAGATGGGGTCGGTCGTAGCGCTGTATTGGCTCATTGAAGCCTGGCGGAATAATGGGTGGAAAGAAGTCTTACGGGTCTTCAGTCCGGTTAGCCTAGCGCTGGGACTCTCATTTCTGCTGTATGGCTTGTGGCCGCTGAACGCGATGCAAATTTTCCAGGACTCGCGCACATGGAATGCCAGCCTCTGGCCGGCCAGTATTCCCGTTGGCCTGGGATTGTTGTGGGCCTCTCTGCGAAAACGTGAAATTCGATACGCGATGGCGGCCTCGCCGTGCCTCTCACCTTATGTGCTCTTTCATTCGTGGGCAGGCGCTCTGGTGACGCTGGTGACACTGCCGGGTGAGATGCTGGCGGCGGTCGTCGGCTTATGGATCTTGGTCATCATCCAGGCGCTGGCCTTGTTTGGCTAGCGGTTCTGTGAGAGTTTTTCTTGACGAGTGAGCGAAAAATTTAATTGGACCTCAGACTCAATGATTAAAGTCCGCGCCTTCTTTGAAATGATCAAGTTCGAGCATACGGTCTTCGCGCTGCCGTTTGCGTATCTGGGCATGCTGCTCGCGGCGCGCGGCTGGCCGGGCTGGGCGACCTTCGGTTGGATCACGGTGGCGATGGCCGCCGCGCGCACGGCGGGGATGAGTCTCAATCGCCTGATAGATCAGCCGATTGATGCGCGCAATCCGCGCACAGCCAAGCGCCCCATCCAAACCGGAAAAATTTCCGCTCGGACAACGGCGATGGGCGCGGTCATCTCAATCATCATCCTTGGACTGGCGGCGTGGCAATTGAACCGAGTGGCATTCTACTTATGGCCAGGCGCATTAGTTTTTTTGGTCGGCTATCCGTACACCAAACGTTTTACCTGGCTCTCGCATTTCATCCTGGGCTTCACCGACGGCCTCGCGCCGATGGGCGCCTGGGTCGCCGTCACCGGCACATTCTGGCTCGCCTCCGATTGGCCCGCGTGGCTGCTGCTCGCCGCGCTCACGCTGTGGATCGGCGGCTTCGATCTGATCTACGCCTGCCAGGATGTGGACTTTGATCGGCAGGAAAAGTTGCATTCGATTCCGGCGCGCTTTGGGATTGCCTTCGCGTTGCGGTTGGCGCAAGTGTGTCATCTGCTGACGGTCGCGCTCCTGGCGTGGATCGGGTTGTGGTTTGGATTAAGCTGGCCTTACTGGATCGGGCTGGCCGCCGTCGCCGCCCTCTTTGTTTGGGAACATTCGCTTGTAAAACCGGACGATCTTTCCAAAGTAACGCTGGCATTTTTCAACGTCAACGGCTACATCAGTCTGACTATTTTCTTTGCCACGCTCGTGGCGTTGTTCGTCGCTTAGGGCTGGGCTGGGAGAACCCGGATGAACTACAAATTGAAAGAACGGATTCAATGATTGAGTTAAAAAGCGCTTCAGAACTCGCCGGCATGCGCGCGGCGGGCCGGCTCGTCGCCGAGACTTTTGCCGAACTCGAGTCGGCCATTCGGCCCGGGGTCACGCTGCGTGAGTTGGATAGTTTGGCGACCCATTACCTGAAAAGTCGCGGGGCCGAGCCGCTCTATAAAGGCTATCGCGGCAACCCGCCGCGCCATCCGCCTTTCCCGGGAGTCATCTGCGCCTCGGTGAATAACGAAATCTGTCATGGCCTGCCGGATCAGCGCAGCCTGCGCGCCGGCGACATCGTCGGCATTGACATTGGCCTGAAGTACAAAGGTTTTTGCGGGGACGCCTGCGTCACCTACCCGGTGGGAGTGATTACGCCGGGGGCGCGTCGTCTCTTAACGGTGGCCCAAGAATGTCTGCACCAAGGAATTGCGGCGGCCCGAACCGGCCGGCATCTCTCCGACATTGGGGCCGCCATCCAGGAGTGCGCCGAAAGCCAGGGGTTCAGCGTGGTGCATGAATGGGGCGGGCATGGCATCGGGCGCAAGCTGCATCAGGAACCCTCGGTGCCACATGTCGGGCCGGCCGGCCACGGGCCCAAACTTCGTGCGGGGATGGTCTTCACCATCGAACCCATGATCAACATCGGGGGGGCCGAGTGCAAAATGCTTAAGGACGGCTGGACGGTCGTCACGGCGGATGGATCGCTCTCCGCTCAATTCGAGCACACGCTCGCCATCACTGAGAACGGGCCGGAGATTCTTTCTCGATTGTAAATAGCATGACGCGCCTCACCGGAACGGATCGCGCCGCGTATGTTCAATCCATGTTCGCCCGCATTGCCGGGCGTTACGATCTGATGAACCGCTTGATGACAGCGGGACAGGACGTGGGCTGGCGGCGATTGACGCTCGACCTGGCGCAGTTGCCCGTGGGTGGACGGCTCCTCGACTTGGGGACGGGAACCGGCGAACTGGCGCTGGAGGCGCTGCGCCGCGATCCCTCGCTGCACGTCGTCGGGGGGGACTTCACCTTGGAGATGATGCGGGTGGGACAGACGCGCCCGAACGGATGGCGGGTGAGGTGGGCGGGTACCGATGCGCTCAACCTGCCTTTCCCAGATAATACGTTTGACGCTGTGACGTCCGGTTATCTCATGCGGAATGTCGTGGATGTGAGTCAGGCCTGGCAGGAACAGTATCGTGTGCTCAAGCCGAATGGGCGGGTGGTGTGTTTGGATACGTCTCCGCCCTCGCGCAATCCCAAAGGGACTTTCAGTCTGCTGCACCCGTTCATCAATTTTCACCTGCATGTGGTGATCCCCACGTTAGGTCGTCTGGTCGCCGGTGAATCGGAGGCTTACACCTATCTGCCGGATTCCACCGAAAACTTTCTTTCGGCCGAACAGTTGGCCGAACGCATGGTTGCCGCCGGTTTTAAAGCCGTGCAATTCCAGCGGCTGATGCTCGGGACGATGGCGATTCATTGGGGGAAAAAGATTGTAGATTGCTGATTGCTGATTGAATCTCTTAATCAGCAATCAGCAATCAGCAATCTACAATCAGCAATTCTATCGTTATGACCAAACGATTAATTGTCGGCCTCACCGGCGCTTCCGGCGTCATCTATGGTATCCGCGCGTTGGAAATGCTCAAGCGCCTGGAGTTTGAGTCGCATCTCATCCTCAGCCAGGCCGCGAAAGCCACCATTGCCCAAGAGACGACCTGGAAGGTGAGTGACGTGGAGACCTTGGCCTCGGTGGCGCATGACCCGCGCGACATCGGCGCGACGATTGCCTCCGGTTCGTTTCAGACCTTAGGCATGCTCATTGCGCCCTGTTCCATCAAGACTCTCTCAGCGGTGGCGCACTCGTACTCCGCGGATCTCATGTCGCGCGCGGCCGATGTTTGTCTCAAGGAAGGCCGCCCGCTTGTGCTCTTAGTCCGCGAAACTCCGCTGCATAAAGGCCATCTCCGCTTGATGCTGGAGGCGGCCGAGGCGGGCGCCATCATCTACCCTCCCGTGCCGGCGTTTTACGGACGGCCGCAGAGCATTGACGACTTGGTGATGGATACGGTGGGCCGCGCCTTCGCTCGCTTGGGAATTGAGAACGAAGCGTATTACCATTGGCCGGGGATGAAAGATGACGGAGGACAAGATGACAAGGTGAGGGGGTGACAGGGTGACAAGGTGATCTCTTCCACAACAATCACCGTATCATCTTGTCAGGTTCACCCGTCACCTTGTCATTAGGCACAGAAACTTGGTTTCTTAAGATTACTTTGATCCTGAGATTTCCCACAACGTAATTTCCGGGGGACAGAGGAAACGCACGCGCGGCGCACCTTTGCCCTCCATCCCGATCCCGCGCGTGACGTACAGCGTCATCTCGCCCACTTGCCGCCGCCCGACTTCAAACTGTTTGCCATACAGCGAACCGGCAAAGAGCGCGCCGTAGAAGGGCAATCGCACTTGACCGCCGTGCGTGTGCCCGGAAAGTTGCAAATCAATTCCCGCCTCGGCGGCTTCCGGCGCGAGGTCCGGCGTGTGGTAGAGGAGGATGGTGAAGCGTTCTTCTCTCCCTTTTAATGGTGAGGGAGGGGTGAGGAGAGACACCAACTGTGGGCCATCCACAAACGGCTTGTGAGTGCAGGTGACGCCGACCAGGTCAATCACTTGACCGTGATGTTCAAGCCTCACACGCTCATTTTGCAGCCAGCGGAGCGGCAGGTCCTGCAGAAGTTCGGGGACTAACTCTGGTAAGTCTACCGCCGGGCTGCCGGAGACGACGAAGACGCCGAGCGGCGCGGTTAATTCCTGCAGCAGAGCGCGCACCTCGGCGTGGGCCTCCGGGTCGTGGAGGTTTGAGAGGTTCAGAAAATCGCCCGAGAACAGAATCAGATCGGGAGCGGTAGACCGCACCAGCGCGAGCAGTTGTTGTTCGCGCTCCGTCCGCCGCTCAAGGTGCAAATCGCCGAGGTGCAAAAGTCGCAACGGTGGGCCGGGGCTGAGTTTTTTAGATTGCAATGTTTGGCGCGTGATCGTCAGCCGATGCGGCTCGATCCAAAAACCATAGAGGACGAGCAGTGTGCCGATGATTTGCGCTGACAAGGCCCAAGGTAGGGGAAGTAGGGCGGGCAGCAAGCGCAGGCACGCGAGCATGAGCGTAGGTGGCTTGGCCGGGCCGAAGGATTTGCGCGCGCGGGGCAAAGCGGCGATCAAGGCCCAATCCCCGAGGAAGAAAAGCCATAGACCGAGAGCTACGGGCCAGTTGGCGCGCGTTGGGATGAGCGCTAAGCCAAAGAGGAGGGTGGCGAAGATGAGCGCGGGCAAGCTTTCGATCAGATCGCAAATCCGTAAGACGACGTCGAAAGGATTGCCATGCGTGCCGGGAAAGTGACGGCGCTGAGTGAAGTCGGATTTTTGCATACCGCCCAATCATATCATGCCGAAGTTATCAGTCCAAAGTCGTCAGTCCCAAGTCCGAAGTCTGTCGCCAAAGGTTTTGACTTTGGACTGAGGACTTCGGACTTGGGACTGACTAACATTAAAATTGCTTGACAAGCGGCGCGCGCTTACGGTATAGTGCCCACACAATCACATAGTTAAGCAAGGTAGGTGCCCTAGACCCCGGATGGTCAGGGCCAAACGGCGAAGCCGGTGCGAGTCCGGCGCTGTCGCGCAACTGTAAAGAAAGCGCGAAGTCCAAAGTCCATAGTCCCAAGTCAAACCAATGACTTCGGACTTCGGACTGGCGACTTCGAACTTCTAAGCCAGGTCGCCCGCCTGCCTTGTGTTCCACCAACCTCGCAGAAAGGGGATGGGAACACTGAATCAATACTTTCACTGTTCAATCCTTTGACCCCTTGTCGCGTGACAAGGGGTTTTTGTTTCCGCTTTTAGACCCTAAAGGTCGCTTCGCGAAAACCTTTAGGGTCTCATCTCACACTAGGAGTTGTGACGCATGTCTCGTAAAATATTTGCCTTGACTTTACCGCTGGTGCTTGTCCTCAGTCTAGTGCTCGGTGCCTGTGGCCCAGCGGTTACACCCACTCCAACCGCTCTGCCTACTTCAACGGTTGCCCCCACCTCAACTTCAGAACCGACTCTGGAACCGACCTCAGAGCCTTTAACTTTCACGGATGGTCTGGGGCGCACGGTCACGCTCACCGCGCCGGCTCAGCGCATCGTTTCTCTCGCACCCTCAAATACCGAAATCGTCTTTGCCATCGGGGGGGGTGATCAACTGGTTGGGCGCGATGATTTGTCCAATTATCCGAGTGAGGCCGCAGGCGTGCCGAGCATTGGCGGCACGTATCCGAACGTCAACGCCGAGCAAGTGGTCGCACTCCATCCGGACTTGGTACTGGCGGCGAGTGTGACCGCCCAAGACGATATCACCGCGCTCGAAAAACTTGGGCTGACAGTCTATGCCTTCGGCCTGCCCCTAACCGTCGAAGACATTTTTGTGAGTATTCAGACCGTGGGTCAATTGACCGGGAACACGGCGCAAGCTGAAAAAGTCGTCGCTGACATGGAAACGCGCCTGGCTGAGCTAAAAACGAAAGTCGCTCAAGCGCCTCAGCCAAAAGTGTTTTACGAAATTGACGACACCGATCCCAATAAACCCTGGACAGCCGGCCCGAAATCTTTTACCCATGTCCTCCTCACGCTGGCGGGCGGCCAAAACATCGGCGCGATTGGCACGGGCGACTATTTTCAAATGAGCCTGGAGGAGATCGTCAACCAGGACCCGGAGATAATTATCTACAGCCACGCGAGCTACAGCGGCCGCAAGCCGGAGGAGGTAGAAGCCCGCGCGGGTTGGAGTACTATTACGGCGATTAAAAATGGCGCCGTCTACTCGATTGATGCGGATCTGCTCGATCGGCCCGGCCCGCGCATCGTGGACGGGCTGGAGGCACTGGCGAAACTCATCCATCCGGATTTGTTCAAATGAACTTTAGACCTGTGAGGTCCGCTACGCGCCCCGTCCCGCGCGCGAGCGGGGTCGCGGGAAGACCTCACAGGTCTTGATGAGAGATACGAACTTGAAGACAGCTTCACTTCCGACAGAAATTGTAGATAGCGAATCTCACTCCTCGGCTTGGCCTCCAGGGCCGGCGGGCACCCCTCTGCCTCTCAACGCGGGGGAGGTGGGAGGCAGTGAGATTCTTCTCCGCAGTCGTTGGCGTGGTGTTGGTCTCTTCGTCATCTGCCTGGGGGTGTTGCTCCTCTCGGCGTTGCTAGCGGTTGCGATTGGCGCGGTTCCCATTCCGCTCCGAACTCTGATTGAGTTGTTGTATACCCGCCTGATGTCTCTTTCGCTGGCTGTCTCAACCTCGCAGGCATTTGAAACCATTCTCTTTGAAATTCGGCTGCCGCGTGTCGTGCTCACTGCTTTGACTGGAGCGGCGTTGGCCTCTGCCGGCGCTGCGTATCAAGGCTTATTCCGCAACCCGTTGGCCGATCCCTACTTAGTTGGCGTCGCCTCCGGCGCGGGATTGGGCGCGACGCTCGCGCTCGTCTTGAAATTGCCGACCACGTTCTTGGGCTTGAGCGCCGTTCCGCTCGGCGCGTTTCTGGGCGCGCTGCTCACCGTCGTGCTCGTCACGTTTACCGCACAAGTCGGCCGCACCACGCCGCTCTCGACGATGCTGCTCGCCGGAGTCGCCATTGGCGCTTTTGCTTCCGCCTTTGCAACATTTCTGATGTTGCTCGACCCGGATGGGCTGCGCCGCGCGTTCAACTGGATGCTCGGCGGCTATACAGCCGGCGGCTGGCAACCGGTGGGGGTGGTCTTGCCGTATTTAGTGGTGGGACTCATCGTCTTGCAAATCCATGCGCGGGCGCTCAATGTTTTGCAATTGGACGAAGAACAGGCGCGACAGTTGGGCCTGAACGTTGAGCGCGTGAAATTGATTTTAGTTGCGGCAGCGACATTGATGACCGCGGCGGCGGTGGCCTTTGGAGGGTTGATCGGTTTTGTGGGATTGATCGTGCCCCACACGCTCCGCCTGCTCGGGGGGCCGGACTATCGGCGTTTGATCCCGCTTTCGGCGTTGGGCGGCGCGGCCTTTCTGATCCTGGCGGATCTGATCGCTCGCACCGTTCTCGCGCCGACGGAGTTGCCCGTGGGCATCATCACCGCGCTGACGGGCGCGCCGTTCTTCATCTTGTTGCTGCGGCGGGTGAAGCGGGCGGTATTCTGAAGTGTTAAAGTGTCAAGTGTTTAAGTGTCACGTGAGCACCTGACACTTAAACACTTGACACGTGAATTTCTATGACCGAACTCCTTATCTCTAAACTCTCCGCCGGCTACGGTTCGCGCCTCATCTTGCATTCCGTCAGCCTGAATGTGCGCGGCGGTGAACTGCTGGCACTCGTCGGGCCGAATGGCGCGGGCAAGTCCACCCTCCTCCGCGTGCTCAGCGGCGTGACGGCGGCGCGCTCCGGGGAAGTGCGCCTCGATGGAGCGAACTTGCTCCGCTTCTCGCCGGCGCGCCGCGCCCGCTGTCTGGCCGTCGTCCCACAGTTGATCCACTTGCCCGAGGCTTTTACCGTCGGCGAAATTGTGATGCTGGGCCGCACGCCGCATCTACCCTTGTGGGGCGGCGAGGGCCGGAAAGATTGCGAGATCGCCTGGCGGGCGATGCGGCATACGCAAGTCGAAGCGCTGGTGGACCGGCGGGTTGACGAACTTTCCGGCGGCGAACAGCAGCGCGTGGTGATTGCGCGCGCGCTAACTCAGGAGCCGCGCGTCCTGCTGCTGGATGAGCCGACGGCGCATCTCGATCTCAAACATCAAATTGCGGTGCTGGAACTGATCAAGTCGCTGGCGCACGCGCATGGTTTAGCCGTGCTGCTCACTCTGCACGATTTGAATCTGGCCGCGTTATACGCGGATCGAGTGGCGCTGATGGACGAGGGAAAAATTGTCGCGCAGGGCGCCGTCGGCGAGGTGCTGACGGCTGAACGCTTGAGCGCCGTCTATGGGGTTCATGTTGCGGTGAGTAAGCATCCCGTGCATGGCACGCCGCTCATCGCGCCGGTATCTAGAGTAGTTTCCTAATCAATTTACGGAATACGCAATACGGAATACGTAGTGCTACCATATATTCCGTATTGCGTATTCCGTAAGCGAACCAGGAATTGGAGGTCCTCTATGAGAATTACTCGCGTTTACACTCGCAAGGGCGATGATGGCACGACCGGCCTCGGCGGTGGTCAGAGAGTCCCCAAGGATTCGCCACGGGTGGCGGCATATGGCACGGTGGACGAGCTTAACTCGGTGATCGGCGTGGCGCTGGCCTCCGGCTTGTGCCACCGTCTCGCCGAAGCGCTGCCGCCCATCCAGAACGAACTCTTTCACCTTGGCTCTGATCTATGTTTCGTCGAAGAGGACAAGGCCAAATACAAAATCCCGCAAATTGAAACACGGCATATTGAAAAATTAGAGCAATTGATGGATGAACTCACGGAGGTCGTCGGGCCGCTGGAGAATTTCATCCTCCCCGGCGGCGCGCTAGGAGCCGCGCACTTGCACGTCGCCCGCACCGTCTGCCGCCGCGCCGAACGGGACGTCATCAGTCTCTCGCGCACGGAAGCTGTTGGCCCATTCGTCATTAAGTATCTTAATCGTCTCTCGGATGCGCTGTTCGTCATGGCGCGCTATGAGAATAAGCAGCAGGGGGTGGGAGAACCGTTGTGGAATGAAGAAGAGTGACGGAAGAAGAAAGGTGACGGAGGACGGACGACGGTAGACGGAGGATAACCTTCCGTCCACCGTCGTCCGTCCTCCGTCTTGATCTTATGCCTCCCGCCCGCACCCTCATGCTCCAAGGCACCGCCTCGCACGTCGGCAAGAGCGTGATTACCGCCGCGTTCTGCCGCTTGTTCGCTCGCGCGGGATATCGCGTTGCGCCGTTCAAAGCGCAGAACATGTCCAATAACTCATTCGTCACGCGTGCAGGCGGCGAGATGGGGCGGGCGCAGGTCTTTCAGGCGCAAGCCGCGGGGGTCGAGCCCCATGTGGATATGAACCCGGTGTTGCTCAAGCCGGGCGCGGACACGAGCGCGCAGGTCATTGTCCTTGGGCAGCCGGTGAATACGATGGACGTGCGCGGCTACCACGCCTATCAAAAAATTGCGTTTGAGGCCGTCAAAGGTGCCTTGGCTCGTCTGCGGCGTCAGTATGATTTGGTCATTCTGGAAGGCGCGGGCAGCCCCGCAGAAATTAATCTGCGCGGGCGCGACATTGTCAACATGAAGGTCGCCGCGCTGGCTGACGCGCCCGTGCTGCTCATTGGTGATATTGAACGCGGCGGGGTGTTCGCGTCACTCGTCGGGACGATGGCGCTGCTCAAACCCTCCGAGCGCAAACGCGTGCGCGGCTACATCATCAACAAATTTCGTGGGGAGGCTTCGCTGCTTGACTCGGGCCTGACTTTTTTGGAGAAGCGGACGGGCGTGCCTGTGCTGGGAGTCTTGCCTTATGTTTTTGGATTGCCGGTGGATGAGGAAGACGCGGTAACGTTAAACTCCCAAATCCCAAGGACCAACTCCCAAGGATTGAAGTTTGGGGTAATCCACTTACCTCATATTTCAAACGCCACAGATTTCGCGCCTTTAGCAGAGTTACCTGATGTCGCAGTGAGTTACATTGATTCGCCCAACACGTTTGGCGATCCGGATGTCGTCATCTTGCCCGGCACCAAGAGTACCGTTGCCGATTACGAGTGGTTGCAACGTCAGGGTTTGGCCGATTGCCTCCGGGAGCATGTCGCCCACGGAGGGTGGGTTATTGGAATCTGTGGAGGCTACCAAATGCTCGGGCGCGAGGTGCGCGACGAAGCCGGAGTCGAGTCAGGGCGCGGAGTCGTCGCCGGGCTGGGGCTGTTGCCCGTCGCCACAAAGTTCGAGTCGCTCAAACAACTGACTCAAGTCGAAGCCGTCTCTCTCTTGCCCGGCTTGGAAGGCGCGCACGTGCGCGGCTACGAGATCCATCAGGGCCGCACGACTGCTGAACCAGGCACGCCGCCCGCCTTCAGGATCACGCAACTCTTTGATCAGGCTGCCAGCCAATCGGATGGCGCGCAGTTGGGCCTATCACTCTTTGGTACGTACTTGCATGGCCTGTTTGATCATTCGGATTTTAGGCGGGCGTATCTCAATCGGCTGCGTGAACACAAAGGCCTGACGCCACTGCCGCCGCATGCCTACGACACGCGCCCCAAGGATTTTGATCACCTGGCTGACTTGCTGCGCGATCATTTGGATCTGAGGCGGATTGAGGAGATGGTTGGGCTGAAAATATGACGGAGGACGGTGGACGGACGACGGAGGCCTGAAGGTTGCCGTCCGTCCTCCGTCTTTCGTCCTTCGTCGGTCTACCTGCAATTATCTATCTGTCTGATCTCAAATTCGAGGGTATTGAAGAAGACGGTCACCTGCGTTTGGGTGCCCGCCTCGCCGCCGTCGGTATCGCCGATCACGACAAAGTGATTCGCCGGCCCCAGGCTGGTGGGGAAAATAGTGTCATCTTCATGATTGTCGTCGGTGTACACCCCTTCATTCTCCAGCGGGGTAATGACCTTGTTCACCACATAACCCTTAGGAATTTGCATGAAGTGCTCGATAAACTGGGAGCCACTCGCCGTGGTCCAATCGGACTCCGTTTCCCGCGCTCGCATAAAAATTTCCAGGTCCCAGTCGCTGCCGGCCAAGTCGCGGGGGTGAAGTTTGACAAAGACGCGAACGTTCGGCCCATGCCCGCCAAAATCTCCATCGCCTTCCGTTTTGGGAGGCCGATAACTTACTTCGTTTGAGGGTACAAATTTCCACGTGGTGATTTCGCAGGTCGGCAACACCGGCTGCTTGATGGGGATTTCTGACATGACCTGATCTTGCCAACGCACGCTCAACGACTGGCTGGCCGGGGATAAAGGCAGGCCGTTGTTGCTGCCCAGAATAAGCTCCATCCTGTAATGGGTTAGAACAAATAAAGTCTGTTTTTGCTGATTGACATTGACCTCTTGACCGCCTTCAATGAGGATCACCTCGACGGGGTTGGTGACATCGAAGTTATATCCAAAGAAAACAATACTACTCTGGCGACCGTCTTGAACGAGCGCGAAGTCTACACTTTCGACCTCGCACAGCACCGGGGTTAAAGGTGGGATGGGTTGATCGAGGACCTCGGCTTTAATCCGAATTAAGTCTTCGCGCGCTCGATCGTGTAAGAAATCAATGATACATTTGACTTCGCTGCCGGAAGCACTAATGGCCCGATTCAAAGTTCGGGAGACCTCAAACCCAACGGTGGATTGCACTTCGTCGGGCAGATCCTCCAAGGCCCGGTTCAGAATCCGTTCCCAATCGGCATTGGCCGCCGCCAGGTCTCCAATCGCGTTGTCCAGGACCGCGACCGTCTTATCGGTGGCGGAACTGATTTGTCTGCCGATCCCGGGTATCCCACAGCCCGAAAGTGCAAGGAGGAGGGAGAGGCCACTGACTAACAGGACACTCTGCTGCAAAATGAGCAGCTGATGTCGTGACATAGTCTTACCCTCCACTCAATTGGATTTGTATCGTCCCGGCTTCTCGTCGAGCCTACTCTAATATGAACGTTCACCGCTTAATATTTGTCACGTCCAACGGAGGGAGTTGGTGTGAGCGTCTGTTTGTCTTTATTCTTCGTCTAGCCTTGCAACTGCACCCGACTCCCCGTATCTTGGCCGGTGAGGTTAGTGCGGTAGAGGCCGTTGGCGTCAGAGCAAATCCAACCGACGGGCGTGCTGGGACCGGTCAACACAATCACGGTGCAAGCCGGGTTCGTCGGGTAAGGTACTTGATCGAGATATTCGTTCGAGGTGAGCAGTCCGCCGGCGACCATGTGACTCTGCAGCCAGGGAAGCGAGGCGATCCGGCTGGGATGGCAGGGAACATCGCCGACCGCGTAAAAGCCGAGTTGTCCGCTTGAAGGCTGACAGTGGTTAAGCCATTCAAAGCGGACGAGGATGGCCGGGGTCGTTGGGTTCATTACCGGGCTGGTGGTTATCCCCGCATCCGCCGCGGCAGCCGGTGGCGTTTCTATTTGCTGATGGTGGAAAAGAATTCGCAGGCCCAGCCCGATCAGCAGAATCAGGATTCCATTGCGGGCCAAGGTGCGTCGGGGTTCGGTCAGTGTCTCGTCTCTCATTTTGGCCTCCGGGTATTGCAAAATTGTGACTATGCAACACACGATAAGCTGGGGAGAGTGCCGAGTCGAGATGGCTGTTGGTGAAAATGTGAGGGGCAGGGAGGGGACGCGAAGGGGCCGCCGGGGCGCACGAAAGTGCGGGAGAAGTGTTTAAGTGCTAGGTGTTCACGTGTCACGTGACACGTAAACACATGAATACATGACACCTAAACACGTGACACTACTATTTTTTCTCCACCCCCAACTCGTCTTTGTGCTCGAACCACCAGCGCACGGCCTCGGCGCGGCTGGCGACGCTGGTGCGGCGGAAGATGCGCTGGACACCTTTCTTGACGGCGTCTTCCTTGAGGCCCAGCCGATAGGCGATTTGTTGATTGGTGCAGCCTTCCTCGGATAGCAGGCGGAAGATGGCAAAATCGCGCTCGGAGAAAAGATCGGTGGAGACTTCGGGCGTGCTGGCGGCGAGGTTGGGCAAATCGCCGGCGGGCAGGCGCGAGAGAAGAAAGTAGCCGCGCAGCGCGAGACGCAGCGCGTATTCCAACTCAGCGCCGGCGGGGCGGTCGTCTTTGTGAATCATCGAAACGCGCCACGTGAGGAGTTTTCGCAGCAGCGCGGCATCGGTGTCTTTGGAAGTCAAAATGATGATGGGCAGTGTGCGTTCCTCGTCGCCGACAACTTTTTCGACCAGTCCCAAGCCTTCCTTCATCGAATGAGTGGGAGGCAGGGCTAAGTCTACGAGCAGCGCATCATAGTGAGTCCGGGCGATCATCTGGAGCGCGGTTGCGGCGTCCGGCGCGTTGTCCAGCGTGATGTGCGGTTGCAACTCAAAGCGCAAGCCCTCGTAATATTGAGGGTAATCTTCGATCATCAGCACATGTAGGGAGGGGCGGTGAGCGTCAGTCATGTTGACTCCATTTGTGGCAGAGAGTCACTCCCGCGAAGGCGGGAGTCCAGAGCGCAAGGCCTGGATTCCCGTACTCTAAAGAGTATCTTCGACCTTCGCGGGAATGACTCTATCAAAAAGTGTTGGTGTGTTCTTTAGACATCTGACAGGCCTAAGGCTGGAAAGATAACTTCTAATCGCGTGCCATTGCCGGGCTGGCTTTCCACTTTTCCCTGCGCGGCGAATTGCTGTTGCACGAGTTCCAAGCCTTCGAAGATTCCGTTCGGACCGTGGCGAGCGACGGCCGGATCGAAGCCCTGGCCGTTATCGGTGACGAGGAGATGGATAGCGGTCTCTTCCAGTTCGAGGGTGATGTCAATCCGGCGCGCGTGACCGTGGACAGCGGCATTGACCACCGCTTCCATCGCCAGGCAGTAAAGCGCGTCAAGCACCTCGAACGGCAGGTCGTCGGCTTCGGGCGGGATGTCGGTGAACACGCGGCAGTTCGGCCCGACGAATTGGACGATCTTGGCCGCGGCGCGGCGCAGTTCTTCTTCAATCGTCGCGGCCTCGAGTTCGTCGCGCTTCGCAAGCCGCGTGAGCATCGCCGCCATTTCGAGTTTGCGCGCGACGGCTTGCGCGTGCTCCAGTGCGGCTTCAGCGGTCGCGGGATCGGTCTGCATCACTTCGCGCGCCGAGCCGATGAGGCGGCGGAGCGAATCGGCGCTGAGGGTGAGTGGGCCATGCACGCCAAACATCACCCCGCCGAAGGCTTCGTACTTGCGCCAGTGCGCGCGCTCGCGATTGATCTGCTCCGCGACTAAACCGGCGAAGGCTTCGAGCGAGAGTTTGTCGAGCGGAGAGAACTCGCGTCGAGAGCGGTAAAGGAGAAAGAGCGCGCCCACGCGCTCATCGGAACTGCCCAAGGGCAGAAAAACGATCGAGCGCAGACTCTCGCGCGGGACCAGTCGCACTCGTCCATCATCCAGGGAAGTGATACCGAAAATCGGGTCACTGGCAACCTCCGGGCTGTAGTGTGGCTCCCATTTTTTCAGGAGGTCGAACAGCGCCGAGCCGGGCGGGATCGAGGGTTCGCGCAATGGTTCGGGATTGTGGAAGTCGCCCATGAACAGCGGCGGAGCCAGGGGATAACCGGTGCCGGGCGCGAGCTGATAGAGCATGACGAGGTCGGCGCCCAGATGTTCCTGCGCCTCGCGCGCGATCTCGTCGAACATTTCTTGAATGGAGGCGCAATCGCTCAAGCGGCTCACCGCCAGCCAGAGCAGATCGCGCAAACGCTCGGCTTCGCGGCGAACGTGCTGGCTGCGGGCCAGCGCGATGCCGATGGAATCGGCCATGAGGGTCAACTGTTCTTCGTCGAGTTCCCAGAATTCGGCGGTGTTCGGGCTGAGGACTTCCAGGACGCCGATGGCTTGCCCGGCGACGACGATGGGCACGGCCAACTCTGAGCGAATCCACTCGAAGGGCAGTTGGCCGGCATGATGCGGGCATTTCTTTACATTGTCCCAACGCTCTGACTCGCCGGAACGGATGACGGAGCCGGGGATGCCGCTGGAGGTCGGGAGGCTCACGCCTTCCCAGTTTTCTTTCGATGTTCCACGAGCGGCGTGCAAGACGAGTCCTGAGCCTTGAGCTTGTCGGGGGGTCGAAGGATCATTCGATTGATCGAGCAGCCACAGCCGGACGTGATCGTGCCGCAGCCGGTAACCGATGACTTCGACGACGGCCTCAAAGGATGTTTCGATATTCGGCGTGTTGGAGAATTGATTGGCGATCTGCCGCAGTAGATCGGTGCGGAGTTCGAGCAGGAGATGCCGGCGGGCGAGATAGTAGTTGGAGGTCGCGAGCGTTGCCAGCCACAGCGGCGGCGTGAGCGCGCCGGAGAATGAATTGCTGACGGCCAAACGCAGCAAGGTTAGCAAGACGCAGGCTAAACCGAGGATGAAGAGAAAGGGGAGCGTTTCGCCACGCTCAGCGAGGAAGAGTAATGGGAAGAGGAACAAGGGCCAGAGATGATTGGCCGCGGTGCTATCCGAGCCGGTGATCTTGATGAAGCCGACCAGCCCAAGCGCGATGCCCATCACGACGATCCCGGTCCAGAAGAAGGCGCGATCCGGGTGAATGCTCTGCACGAGCCAGTTGATTTGCCCGCGCAGCCACATTCGTTCCGTGCGCCAGAAGATGACGAGCGCACAGATGCCGCCGATGAGCACCAGGTCGGCGAGGCGACGGAGTTCGTCGTTGCCAAGCAGCGCGCTGCGCACGACGAGGCCGATAATCAAGATGACCGCGACGGCGGCAATGGGATAGTAGAAACGCGAGCCGAGGCGCACTAACCAGCGCTGCGGCGCGAGGAAGGGATCGGAGCTTCTTCTTAGTCGGGGGTGAGGTCGGAGCATACTCTTGTATACTACCGCAAAAACTGTTTTGATGACTCGTGCGGCCGGGCGCGAAGGTGCGGGAGTGGCTGCACGTTCGTGCGCTCGGCTTTTAGACAGACCGACGCGGTTTGGGGAACAACCCGAACAAGGTAAAGGGCCAAAACCGCGTCGGTCTCTAGATGAATATCAAAGGATGACAATGCTAAACCTACCCACTGTCCCCCCTCTCGACCTCACGTCTCAATCCGCCGCCCGCGCGCGACAAGACACACTCACGAAGCCGCCGGGCAGCTTAGGACGACTGGAAGAACTTTCCATCCAACTCGCGGCCATCACCGGCCAGCCGCGTCCTTCCGTCGCGCGCAAAGCGGTGATCGTGATGGCAG
>Ga0209382_10000836_pt1 | contig 49983 bp, 33 predicted proteins | sample SoiMetdeltSBSDD5_FD_187599 | JGI IMG/M metagenome (GOLD analysis project Ga0209382, IMG submission 187599) | Bulk soil microbial communities from a Populus tree surrounding site in Tennessee, USA - Soil MetaG P. deltoides SBSDD5 (SPAdes) (version 2) | ecosystem: Environmental > Terrestrial >...
TCGGGCGGCAGGCCGTTGGTCCATCCCCTGGCAACCTTGGTCTCCTCCCAGGCGGCGTCCTCTGCGTCGTCTTCCAGCCGCCGTGCCTGGATGGCGACGTCGGAGATGTCGTTCGACCAGACGTCGCTGTACCCCTGCGTGTCGACGGTGAAGGGACCGAGCAACTGCCCGGGGCCCTTGAGCGCTTCGCGCAGGCTCACGGTGTGCCAGCCGTTGCGCGAGTCGGGGACCTGCACGATCTGGCCGCGCGTGGGGTTCGGCACGGGGGTGCCGGCGGCATCGCTGATCGTGTTGTTCTGCCGCCCGGTCGTGAACATCGTGTAGAGCGCCTGCTCGTTGGTCAGGTACGGGAAGCGCTGCATGATCAGGGCCAGCACCGCGGCCGAGTGCGGTCCGGCCATCGACGTACCCGAGGCGGCGGCGTACCGGGGCTGCGGCACGCCGTTGACCAACTGCACGGTGGTGCTGTTGATGGCGTTGCTCGGAGCCGTGACGCACGACCACTTCGCGACGCCGCACCGGTTGAACGTCTGCTGCCCCGGGACGAGGACGGAGCCGTCGGCGTCGAAGGTCCGCCCGGTGGTGTTGATGCCCGACGTCGTGTACCAGCGCCCTTCCAGGTCGGGCAGGAAGTACGGGGCCGCGCCCCGCGGTGTCGGATTGTTGGCACCGGCGTTGCCGGCGGTGAACTGGATGATGGTGCCGGTGCGCGCGACCTCGATGGCGCCGTGCATCCAGCGCACGGTCTTGCCGTTGGCGTCCACGAGACCGTCCGGCAACGACCAGTGCCGCCACGCCGTGTTCAGGCCGAAGGTCGCCGGTCCGCCGGGTGGCGCGTCGTAGGTGTTGTAGTTCTCGGTGGGGGGAGCGCTGCCCCAGCTGCTGGTGATGAGCCTGATCGGCGTGCCGTCCCTGGTGGGCGCGTTGTTCACGGCCCGGTAGACGTTCTGGAGATAGGCGTTGTCGGGGGTCTGTGCCACGGTGGCGTTGGGCGGGAGCAGGCCGTAGAACACCCCATCCGTCTTGTGCGTGTTGGCCGTGTAGACGTCGATGTTGAACGCGACGCCGTGCATGTTGGCCTCGGGGCCGGCGGGCGTCGTCTCGCCGACGCAGTCCCGGCTCGCGCCGATGGTGCCGGTGACGTGGGTGCCGTGGGAGTCGTTGAACGCCGGGTCGTAGAACCCCGGGGTGAGCCCGGTGTCGCCGCCCTGCGCCGGCACCGAGAAGTAACGGTCCCCGACCGTGTAGTCCGTCGCGAGGCTGCCGTGCTCCCGCAGGTGCCCGGCGAAGACGCCAGAGTCGACCACGCCGATGGACATCCCGCCCCCGGCGTAGCCGGCCGCGTAGGCGTGCTCCGCTCCGATCGAGACCAGCCCGATGTCCCGGTTGAACTCGGGGTTACGCCAGCTCGCCGGATCGCCCAGCACACCCGGATCCCCGGCGCAGGTCTGGATCGGCGCCGGCGGCTCGGGTAGCTGCGCCGGTGCCGACGGCGCGGCCAAGGCGACCATCACGAGCGCGACCGGCGCGGCGATCAGCGTCCTCGTCAGAGTTCTCATTGCGGCCCATCAGCTCCCTGGAGGTGACTCGCCCGACCCAGGTCACCATGGACTTGACCGGCGACCAACGTCAAGGTTTCTGACCCCGCCAACCTTTCGACCTCGGCGGCCAGCTGACCAAGTCGGAGCGCGGTGACCGCTGTTCAGTTCGATCTCCTGTTGGTGCCGCGGCCGGGCACGGGCTCGGCGTCCGATTTCTTGTCCATTTTGGCCGGAGGGCGAGGACGATAATTGCCACTCTTTGTCAGTTTCTCTGGCGGCTGCTCCGTGAGTGTCTTGCTGACCAGTTCGCGCCGCCGCCGAAAGTCTATATGGCCGCCGCACGATTGCCACGCGGCGTGCATCGGCACCGGTCGATGATCGTGCGGCAGGACGCGCCTCCACGGTGCACGCGCGCGCGATGGAGATCCTCGACGAGCGCGGGCTGCTGGCGCGGCTGGGCACGCCGCCCAGCCAGCGCATGGGCCACTTCTGGGGGATCCCGCTCGACCTGAGCGCGCTGCCCACTCGCTACCTCGGCCAGTAGACGGTGCTGCAGGCCCGGCTCGAGGTGTTGCTCGCGGAATGGGCCGGCGGGCGTGGCACCGACATCCAGCGGTGCCATGAGGGGTCTACCGGACCGTCACGGAACGCCAGGGGCGGGGTTGGTGTAGCCGGTCCGGCCGGGCCTCTCGAGCTGACCGCCGCCTACGTGGTTGGCTGCGACGGCGAGGAGAGCACTGTCCGGCGGCTGGCCGGCATCGCCTTCCCTGGTCAGGAGGCCACCCGCGAGCTGCTCCGCACCGACGTGGCCGGCATCGAGACAACCGACCGGAGCTTCCAGCGTCTGCCTTTCGCTTCCGCGCCACAATCCAGTGTGCGACCGGCGGTGGAGCTGTTGCTTATGCCGAGATCCCTCAACTACGCGAATTTCTGTCGCCGCGAGCCAGTTCAGCAGAGTCCGATCGCCCCAGCGACGAGAGCTGAGCAGCCGTGTTGTGTCTCGGTCCGCCAGTACTGCGAGTGCGTTCGGAAGCCGGTGCGGGTCCACGCATTGCCAAACGTCAGTTCGACGTCGGTGTAGCGCAAGGAAGTCGGGCGCTTCTTCGAGGGGCCGAGTGCCCCGGCAGGAGTTCCGGCATCCCGGACTTCCTTGTCGGCGTTGTCAAGGAAGTTCGATCCAAGGACGTCGGCGGGGATGAAGATGTTCGTCCATGCCAGCGCTGATACTCGCTCGTCTCGGTTTTCGGCAAAGTTTGGGAGGTAGAGGCGTACCAAATCCAACGGGCAGCCGACAGTAACGAGACTGGTCACAGCTTTTAGGCGTTCATCAGGGATCATGTGAAGTGAGGACGGGGGAAAGAGGTAGTCGATGGCGACGAGCGAGCCCAGGCTGTAGCCGACGATGTGGATGGTCTCACGCGGGTGCGGCGACTCAAGGAGGTCGTCCAAAGCTGGGCCTAAAGTCCGCCCGACCGAAGCAGCACGTCGCTGGTCGTTGACGTACTCCAGAAGCTCCTCCAGCACGCGGCTCGACTCGCGGACCGCCGGCCTAACGCGCACGAGCAGGTAAACGGACAACGCGGTTGCGCCAATCGCTATTGCGTCCGCAAGACTACCGTTGATCGGAGCGGGTTCGCGCAGCAATCCAATGGAGACAAGTACCGCGAACCCTGTGATCAGGACCGATAGGAGGAGCACCAGCACAGCCAACAGTCCCAGGAACAGTTGGAACTTAGCCGTCCCCCCTTTCGCTTTGGCGCGCTTGCGGGCCGGCAAGAGAAGGCTTGCGGCGCGGACGAACGTTCTCAGCGCCGCAGCGAACCTGCGCACGGCGGCGCCGGTGCCGCTGCCGGTGATTTCTGCGAGTCTCAGGCCTGGACGATAATCAAGGGTGCAGACGTCGAGAACGGGCGTCTTACCGTCCTTGACGATCCGCGAACAGTCGGCGAGCCGCTTACTGGGGACGGCCACTGTTTCGACTGTGAACTTTCCCGGCCCTTGCCCGGCGTCATCTGCGAGAGCCTTCGCTAGATCCTTGCCAGAGTTACCGGTCGGCAGGCCCGGCAGATAGATCACCACCGGCGGCGGCGTGCTGGCCACGGTCGCTGCCGCCACTGCAGCTTGCGCCGCCGCCGCCCTCGGTCGCCCCGTTTTGGCCTGCGGCAGCGTCCCTGGTTTTGACACTGTTTCCATGGCACCTCCCGGCTAACGCAGACTCGTTCACAAGTGAGAGCTGGCTCCGCAGCGCGTGATACGAATGCCAACGCGTCGGGGACATCTACGTGGCGAGCCGGTGCCTGACAACGAATTGGTCTTCGGCGCCTTACGGGCCGGGGTCCGCGGGTATCGGAGGTGCCGGCGTGACCGGCACTGCCGGCGACCAGGGCATGTTCCGGCGGGCCGCTCTGCGCTCGCTCGAGCCGGAGTCGGACGACCCGGGCATCGCGCGGGCATACGGCGCCAGCTGTGGTGCAGGTGCGGGTGGCGGCGATGAGGGCAGGCCGGCAGGAACGCTTTGACCAGAGCCAGCACGGTGGGTGACGATCGTGTCGATCGATGTTCAGAACGATTCGCCGCCGCGGTGGCAACACGGCCCGACTGGTCAGGTGATGTGCAACGTCACCGCGGGCCGGACGCTGCGCTCCAGGTCGTCCAGTTCCTGGGCTGAGGCGGCGTCGATGAAGTAGGTGACGGCGCGGTCGTCGGCGCTGCGCAGCGTGCGCAGCGTGTGGCCCCGGTCCTTGAGCACCAGTACGGTCCGTAGGGTCGGGGGGTCGTCGACGGCCCCAGGTTCGATTGCCGGCCAGAGCGCGTTCTCGCCGGGCCAGGCCGGCCGCACGCCGGGCCAGTCGACGGTCACGTCACGCAGGACGCCGGGCTGGTGGTCCAGGTAGATCTGACGCGCGTGCCGGCGCGGTGCCGGGTATGACGCCGGCTCGCCAAGTGCGATGCGGATGATCTCCGGCTCGAGCGGGGCGCCGGTGGCGAGGTGGTACAGCACGGTCAGTCCGCCGCCGGGGGTGCGGGCCGCGACTTCCATCAGGTAGGGGCGGCCGCTGCCGTCGATGCGCCACTCCGAGTGCGCGACACCGTTCTCGAATGCCAGCAGTTCGAGCATCCGCTGGTTGGCGTCCATGAGGGCGTCGCTCTCGCCGGGGTGGGCGTTGGGCACCGAGTGTGCGATCTCGACGAAGGTGCGGTCGGACGAGCCGGTCGTCTCCTTTCGGGTGACCGAGGCGAAGACCACCTTCTCGTTCTGCACCAGACTCTCCACGGAGAACTCCTGGCCAGCGATCCTGCGCTCGACCAGGATGGTCTCGTGCGCCGGGTAGGTGCTCACCTGTTCCAGCAGCTCTGCCCGATCGAGCACGGTCAGTACCCCGGAGCTGGAGTGCCGGCCGGCGGGCTTGACAACGGCCGGGAACACCACCGCGCTCCAGTCGACGGTGCCGCGGGCGGCCGGGGGCACCACGATGGTCGGCGGGCTGAACTCGGCCAGGTACCACCTCTGCAGGTATTTGCTCCGGCAGGCGCGGGCGGCCCGCAGGCCGGGCCCCGGCAGCCCGAGCGCGTCGGTGATCAGGCCGGTCGCCTCGACGAGGGTCTCGCCGGCCGGCTGGGCTCCCACGATGGTGTATCTCCTGCTCCATTCCTGCGCCGCGGCGACCGCACCGGCCGTGAAGGCACCTTCGGCGCTCGGGTCGCCTTGCACGAATGCGATGTCCTCGATGAGGGCGGCGGGATGACCAGCGTCGGCAATGCTGGCCAGCGCCAGATCGCGCCAGGCCGCCCCGGTGATCACCAGGATTTTCAGGTCCCGGGCGGCGAGCTCGGTCAGGTAGAGCGGGTTGCGGCACAGGATGCAGAAAGCGCCGGTGAGGACGAAGGCATCGGGCCTGCTGGCAGGCATGTCACGGCTCCCAGGGATGAGAAGTATTCCTAGCGGACCGGGCAGGCGGCGGCGCGATCCGTGGTGGGCGTGCGCGCCAGGATCGCGCGGTACTGCAGCAGGATGACGGCGCCGAACGCGCCGTACAGGGCGGCCATCCCCCACGGCGGGACCACCGAGCCGAGCGTGATGCACAGCGAGGCGATGACGAGCGCGGCCCTGATGTTGAGGCTGTAGACGGCCATGTACCTAGGGCGTGCGTCCGCCGGCACCATGTCCGCCAGCAGCGCCTGCTTGACCGGCACGTTCATCAGCTCACCCACCGTGAACACCGCTGCGGCGACCATCAGTACCCAGCCGGTGTTGCTGGCGGCCAGCACCATGTAGCCGGCGGTGAACATGCCGATGCCGGCGTATAGCCGGTGGCCGTCGGCCATGCCGCGCAGCATGACGTGCGAGAACAGGGCGAGCACCACGACCAGCGCGGTGTTCTCGGCGCGCAGGATGCCGAGCATCTCCACCCCGTCGACATGCAGCTCCCATGGCCCGGCGGCGAGCAGCCGCTGCGGCGGGAACTCCCCGGCCAGCCGCACCGCCACGTAGTAGATGAGTTGCATCTCGATCGCCATGCCGAGGGTGGCGGCGACCAGCAGCCGGCCGAACAGCCGGTCCCGCAGCACTGTGCGGTATCCGGTGACGAAGGCGCGCAGCGGCGACGCCGCCGCCGGAGCGGCGGCCGGCCTGGTCTCGGTGATCAGGAAGTACGTGCTGGCCAGTGCGGCCGCCATGCCGCTCGCGGCGATCGTGAGCAGCAGCGTGAAGTGCCCGTTGTAGAGGAAGCCGCCGAGCAGCGCGCCGAGCGCGAGTGCGAGGTTGATCGACCAGTAGTTGACGGTGTAGGCGAGCTTGCGGGTCTCAGGCGTGGTGATGTCTACGATCATGGCGTCGTTGGCCGGCATGGCATACCCGGTGGCGAAGTTGTTGACGATGTAGCACAGGTAGACCACCAGGGCGCTGTGCCACCAGCTCGAGTCGGCCAAGGCCATCACAGCGAACGTGGCGAACACGCCCAGCTCGCCGATGAGCAGCGTGCTGCGCCGCCCGTGCACGTCGGACATGTGGCCGCCGGTGAAGGCGCCCGCGACGCCGGCCACGACGACCACCAGCATCAGCGCGCCAGCGGCCGCGACGCCGTAGCTGGCCGCCAGGTAGATGGCCATGAAGGTCATGACCATGGACGCCACCAGCCGTTGAATGAATGCGACGCCGATGCGAACCCGCAGGTTCGGGTGCAGAGCCATGAAATCCATCGCTTCTCCGGATCGCTCGGTGTTGTGTCGTGCCGAAGGGCTAGGCGCCGGCGTGGGCCAGGCTGGGCAGCCGCCGCACCAGCAGGCTCCGGCGCAGGTAAACCCACCAGGTGATGGCGGCGAAGCCGGCGTAGGAACCGGCGAACACCCACAGCGCCGGCAGCGACCAGTTCGCGTGCTCCCGCGCGACCAGCACGGCGGCCTCCCCGGTCCGGCCGTTCAGCGCCGCGGTGGCGTCCGTGCTGGCCAACCGGAACGCCTGCTGGACGAGGAAGCCGCCGAAGGCGCCGATCGCGCCAGCGATGCCGATGACGGCCGCCGCCCGCCGCCTGAAGGCCAGCGCCGTCCGGCCGGGGTCGAGCCCGTATTCGGCCGCCTGCCGGCGACCGATCGCGCCGAAGATCACCGGGATCATCCGGTAGGTCGAGCCGTTCCCGGCGCCGGAGCAGGCGAACACCACCAGGTAGGAGCAGAAGAAGAGCGGGAAGCTGCCCCGGTCGACGCCGGCCGTGGCCGCCACCGTGGCAAGGCCCATGCCGGCGAAGGTCCAGAACGTCACCCTGGCGCCGCCGACCCGGTCGGCCAGCCAGCCGCCGAACGGCCGGGCCACGGACCCGACCAGCGCGCCAGCGAACCCGAGGCCGGCCAGGTAGTCCCGGACCAGGGTGTGCTGGACGAGGAACTCCGGGAACGTCGTCTTGATGACCAGCGGCAGCGCGAACGAGAAACCGATGAACGAGCCGAACGTGCCGACGTAGAGCACCGACACGACCCAGGTGTGCCGGTGTCGTAGCGCCTGGGCGTATGACCTGGCGTCCGCCTTCGCCTCAGGCAGGCTGTCCATGAACAGCCAGGCGCACACCGCAGAGATCACGATCAACGGCATCCACATGAGCCCGGCGTGGGCCAGGTGGACTTCCTTGCCGGCCAGCGCCCTCGGCACCCCGACGAGAACCGCGAGCGGGGTGAACACCTGCACCACCGCGACGCCCAGGTTGCCGCCGGCCGCGTTCATCCCGAGAGCAAAGCCCTTGTGCCGCTCCGGGTAGAAGAACGAGATGTTCGCCATGGAGGACGCGAAGTTGCCACCGCCGAGCCCGGCAACTGCGGCGCACACCAGCAGCACGACGAACTGAGTCTGGTGGTCCTGCGCCCGCAGCCACCCGCTGGGCACTAGGAACGCCAGCAGCGATGTCGGCACGAGCAGCACCGCCGCGGACACCGTGGTCCACAGCCGGCCGCCGAACCGGGGCACGGCGAAGGTGTATGGGATTCGCATCGCCGCACCGATCAGGTTGGGCAGCGACACCAGCCAGAAGGACTCCGACACGCTCATCGTCAGGCCGGCGGCCGGCAGGCTGAGCACCACCACCGACCACAGCACCCAGATCGCGAACCCGAGGTGCTCGGCGAAGATCGAGAAGGCCAGGTTCCTGCTGGCGATCCGCCGGCCGGTCGACTCCCAGTACCGCTCGTCCTCCGGGTCCCAGTCCCGGATCCAGTGCCTGTTGCGACAGGTCATCGGAATCGGTTCCTTTCCTGCTTGGACAGCGACTCGGCGATGCCGACGACCGCGTGCCGGCAGCCACCGCAGCCGGTGGTCGCTCTGGTCGCTGTCGTCAGTTCGGCGACGCCCGCGGCGCCCCGCCGCCAGGCCGCCACGAGCTGCGCCTTGGTCACGGAATTGCACCAACACACGACCGCGCACGGCGGCAGGTCCGCCGGCGCAACCGGCCCCGTGCTCGACGGCATGGCGCGTCCGAGCAGCAGCGCCAGCCGGTCACCTGGCACCGGCAGGCCGCGGTCGTAGAACTGGGCAATGGTGGCCGCGGCATCGGGCAGGCCAAGCACGATCGCGCCGGCCACCAGCCCAGCGCGGACGACGAGCTTGGCATAGCGGCCGCGCGCCGGATCGGTGAGGCACAACACCTCGGCGCCCGGGTCGTCCACCGCTGGGCGCACCTCGCCGAGCGCCGCCAGGTCGACGTCGCGCGCCTTCAGCCGCATGACCGTGCGGGTGCCGCGGTAGCTGGCTGCTGGGTCGGCGCCGGTGAGCAGGTCGGCAAGCACCTCGGCTTGGTCCCACGCCGGCTGCACGAGTCCGGAGACCGCGCCCGGGTGTTGCGCGCAGTCGCCGATGGCGTAGATGTTCGCGTCGCTGGTGCGCAGCGCGCTGTCGACCAGCACACCACGGCCGACGGCGAGGCCCGCGGCGGTGGCCAGACCGGTCTCCGGCAGCACACCGGCCGACACAACGAGGAGCTGGGCCGGCACATGACCGCCGTCCTCGAGCTTGAGACCATCGCCGGGCAGGTACCGGCCGGCCGGCACGCCGAGCCGCAGCTCGATGCCCAGCCGCCGCAGCGTGCTGGCCAGCACCTGGCCGGCGCCCCGGTCGAGCTGGCGCTCCATCAGGTGGCCGGCCGGGTGCACCACGGTCACACGGCTGCCGCGGGCGGCGAGCCCACGGGCGGTTTCGAGGCCGAGCGGACCGCCGCCGAGCACCGCGACCTGGGCGCCGGACCGCGCGGCAGACACGATCCGTTCGCAGTCGTCCACCGTGCGGAAGGTCACCACACCGGGTGCGAGCTCGCCGCCGCCGTCCAGCAGGCCGTCTGTCTCAGGAACGCGTGCCCTGGCACCGGTGGCCAGCACCAGCGCGTCATAGCGCAGGGTCGCCGAGTCGTCCAGGCGCACCCGGCGACCGGTCCGGTCGATCGCCACCACGGCCCGCCCAAGCCGCACGTCAACGGCGTGCTCCGCCCCCCAGTCGGCGTCCTGCAGCCGGGTCCCGTGCGCCGGCAGCGAACCGGCGAGTACGCCGGGCAGCAGAACGCGGTTGTAGGGCGGGTGGCGCTCGGCACCCAGCACCGTGAGCCGCACCCGGTCCCCGGCCGGATCCCGGCGGCGGATCTCCTCGGCGAGCCGGGCGCCGGCCATGCCGTAGCCGGCCACGACGACCTCATGCCGGCTCGGGCGGCTCAAGACAGGATCCCGGCGGGTGCCAGCCGTACCGCGCACACCTTGAGTTCGGGCATCCGGCTCACCAGGTCGAGCACCGGGTTGGTCACCAGGTTGGCGCGCTGCGCACCGGCGAAGTGGAACGGCAGGAATACCAGATCCGGCCGCATCGACGGTACGCAGCGCACGCGCGCGGTAACCGTGCCGCGCCGCGAGGTCACCGCGGCGAGCGAACCCTCGACGAGCCCGGCCAGCCGGGCGGTCTCCGGGTGCACCTCGACGAACGCCTCGCTGGCCGCATCGCGCAGCTCATCGACACGCCGGGTCTGCGCGCCCGACTGGTAGTGCTGCAGCACCCGGCCGGTCGTGGCGTGCAGCGGGAACTGCCCATCCGGCCGCTCCGCCGGGCCACTGTGCTGCACCGGGACGAAACGGGCCCGGCCGTCCGGGTGCGCGAAACGGTCGAGGAACACCCTCGGCGTACCGGGGTGCGTCACGGCCGGCACCGGCCAGTGCAGCGCAGCGCCGGCCCGAAGGCGCGGGTAGCTGATCCCGGAGTAGTCGGCCGGCCCGCCCGCCGACGCGGCCCTCAGCTCGTCGAACACCAGTTCGGGGTCGGCGGGGAACCGGGCGGCCGGCTGGCCGAGCCGGACGGCCAGGCCGTGCAGCACCTCGAGGTCGGTGCGCACCTCGGCCGGCGGCGGTAGTGCCTTGCGACGCAGCAGGACGCGGCCGTCGAGGTTGGTCAGGGTGCCGTCCTCCTCCGCCCACTGGGTGACCGGCAGGACGACGTCGGCGAGGCTTGCGGTCTCCGACAGCACGACATCGGCCACCACGAGCAGGTCCAGTGCGGCCAGCCGGCGGGCGACATGTCCGGCGTGCGGTGCGGAGACCGCCACGTTGCTGCCGAACACCAGCAGCCCGCGCGGGCCGCCCGGCGTGCCCAAGGCGTCGAGCAGTTCGTACGCCGAGCGGCCGGGACCGGGCAGCGAACCGGCTGGCACGCCCCACACCGCGGCCACGTGCGCGCGGTCCGCCGGGTCGTCCAGCCGACGGTAGCCGGGGAGCTGGTCGGCCTTCTGGCCGTGCTCGCGACCGCCCTGGCCGTTGCCCTGGCCGGTGAGGCAGCCCCAGCCGGAACCGGCTTGGCCCGGCAGCCCGAGCGCGAGCGCGAGGTTGATCCACGCGCCCACCGCGGCCACTCCGCTGGCGTGCTGGTCGGTGCCGCGCCCGGTGAGGATGTAGGCGTTGGCGGCCCCGGCGAGGATGGCCACTGCGGCGCGCTGATCGGCGGCGGCGACGCCGGTGACCAGCTCGGCCCGCTCCGGCCACCAGGACGCCGCGATCCGCCACACCGCGTCGAACCCCGACGTGCGGGCCGAGAGGTAGTCGTGCGCCAGGTGGCCGTCGGCGACGGCGGCGTGCAGCATGCCGAGCGCCAGCGCGAGGTCGGTGCCCGGCGCCGGGGACAGGTGCAGCGCGGCCTGCTCGGCGGTCCTGGTATGCCGCGGGTCGACGACGATCAGGCCGCCGGCGCCGGTGGCGCGGCGCAGGTGAGCGAGGAACGGCGGCATGGTCTCCGCCGGGTTGGCGCCGACCAGCAGCACCGCGTCGGCGGCGGCCAGGTCTGTCGCCGGGAACGGCAGCCCGCGGTCCAGTCCGAACGCGCGGATGCCGGCGGTCGCCGCGGACGACATGCAGAACCGGCCGTTGTAATCGATCTGGGAGGTGCCGAGTGCGACCCTGGCGAATTTGCCGAGCAGGTAGGCCTTCTCGTTGGTCAGCCCACCGCCGCCGAATACCGCCACCCCGTCAGGGCCGTGTTCGGCGACGATCTCCCGCAGCCGCCCGGCGACGTGGTCCAGCGCGGCCTCCCAACTCGCGGGTCGCAGCTCGCCGTCGGCCCGCACCAGCGGCGTGGTGAGCCGGGCCGGCGAGCCCAGCAGCTCGGCCGAGGTCCAGCCCTTGTGGCACAGCCCGCCGGCGCTGGTCGGGAAGTCGCGCGGCCGCACCCGCACCGTCGCCGGCGCAGCCGGGTGCAGCGTCATGCCGCACTGCAGCGCGCAGTACGGGCAGTGTGTGTCGACGCCCGTCTGCGCGGCGGCGCGCGTTGGATCCACCATGGCAACCTCATTCGTCGACAGTTCGCCGGCAGGCAGCGCAACCGCTGTCCGCCCCCGCAGCAGCCGAGGTCCCTACCGCGGCGAGTCGCTGAGCCGGCGGTGGATGGCGGCCACCAGTTCGTCGACACCGGGCTCCCTGAGCACCCCGTAGTGATCCGTTTCGAGGTCGGTGACGGCCGCCTTTCGAGCGCAGTAGCCGCTCGCGCGCTCGAAGGACGACGGGTTGTCGCCACGCGCCCTGAAGATCGTGATCGGCGCCTGGACCCACCGCTGCGTCAGCTCGCGCACGCCGTAGTCGAAGTGGTAGGTCCGCCGCACGATCCGGGTGATCCTGCGCGCCAGGTCCGCGTCGAGATCGTCGAATTTCGAGCTGATGAACGACGCGAAGGCGTCCTCGTCGCCGGCCTGCGCCAGGCACTCGGCCAGCAGGGGACCGGTGGTGCACCCCCAGAAGACCGAGAACAGGATCGTTAGGAACGCCTGGTCGTCGCGGGCGGGTTCGCCGTCGATGCGCACCTCGGGCGAACCAGGTGCGATCAGGAACAGGGTCTGCACCCGCTCGCCGGACCGTTCGAGCTGGTAAGCGGTCTCGAAGGCGACCCGCGCGCCGAAGGAGTATCCCCACAGCGTGTACGGACCAACCGGCTGGCGCCGCCGGATGGCCTCGACGTCCGCCGCGGCCATCTGTTCGATGCTGGCGTAGGGCGCCTCACCCTTGTTGATGCCGTGCGCCTGCACGCCGAGGAAGGGCTGGTCGCCGCCGATCCCGGCGGCCAGCAACCGCAGGTTCATGACATAGCCCCCGAGTCCCGGCCAGCAGAAGATGGGGTTGCGCGCGCCGCCGGGTTGCAGCGGCACCAGGCGAGAGCACGCCGGCCCGTCGCCGCCGTCGATCTTGAGTGCAAGCCGCTCGATGGTCGGGGTCTCGAACAGCACCTGCAGCGGCAGGGAGGTGCGCAGTTCCCGGTTTATCCGGTGGACGAGCCCGACCGCGATCAGCGAGTTGCCGCCGGACTCGAAGAAGTCGTCGTGCACCGAGACGGTGTCCTGCTTCATCGACTTCCGCCAGATCTCGCCGATCCGCGCCTCGGTCCGGGTTCGCGGCGCCACCGGCGGCCGGGCGGCCGGCGCCGCGCTGGTCACGTCACGGGCCGCCAGCGATCTGCAGTCGATCTTCCCGTTGGCGGTCAGCGGCAGCCGGTCCAGAACGACGACCTCGTTCGGCATCATGTAGTCGGGCAGGAAGTTGATCAGGTCGTCCCTGATCAGCTCCGTGGGGCCCTTCATGTGGACGAGGTCTTCCTTCATCCCGACGTTGCGCACCTGCTCGTCACTGACCCGGCCGCCGACGAAGAAGTAGGACGGTCCGGTGGCCGCACCGCAGGCGTTCAGGATGCCCTCCAGCCGGCGTGCCGACGGCAGGCCTCGGCCGGTCCTGGAGCTGTACCCGGAGGACATCAAGCCCAGGTTCAGCTCGTTGGCCTGCAGGTGGTGCAGCCGGCGGCCAAGATCGAGGTAGCCCAGCCAGTCCTCGCGCTGCGGGCCGACCAGCGAGATGCCGAAGCTCGACCTGGCATAGACCTGCTGGTTGATGGCGATCACGTGCCGCTGCAGGACGATCTCGTCGCTGATCCTGTGCAGCGTGCCGCCCGCGTACCGGTACTGACCCGCGGGGAGGTCAGCGATCTTTCCCGGATGGGACTGCAGGTAGACCTCGAGCGAGTCCTGCAGCGGCGCCCCGCTATAGGGGGTCACCTCGAACGTGCCGAGATAGTAGTCCTCGGCCGCGCATGCCAGGCTCTCCATGATCGCTGGCGTGTACTCGGCCGGCCCGATGCTCAACCCGTAGTCGGGCAGGACCTCGTCGAACAGCCCGACCATGTGGCCAGCCTCGATTTCGAGGACCTCCCGGACGTTGTCCTTGTAGACCGGTTCTATCGCCCACCGCTTGCCGACGAAATGGATGGCGAACCTGGCCGCCGCCTGGCCGTTCGCCGCGCGCATCAGCACCAGCCGGTGATCGACGGGATGGTAGTAATAGATTCCCGGCGGCAGGCCGGCGACCTGGCTGAGCTCCACATACAGCTGGGTCGCGTAGAGGGCCCCTGGCGAGGCATAGCCATATTTCGGCAGCAGTCGCTCGTCGCTGAGGTACTGCCCGAAGTACCGCAGGAGCTCGCCGAACTCGGCCAAACCCAGCGTGTGCACTGCGGCTTGGCGGGTGCCGGCGCCGCGGTAGCCGCCGGTGCCGGGCTGCCTGCCGAGCAGCCGCAGGAGGTCAGCCTTCACCACCTCGCCGCCCTCGAAGAAGCGGTAGGTCTTTCGGGCGAACACCCGCTGCCGCTGCCGCTCGGTCGGCGCCCTTCCTGGCAGGTCGATCATGACTTTGCCGGCGATCTCCCCGGTGCTGCGGCAGCCACCATTGGAAAGCTGCGCCCTGATTTGGAGCCTGCTGTCCTTCGACTGATGGTGGGCGCCATGGTTGCCCTGGTCCATCAGCGCCGCTTCCTTCGGGTTCAGTTCGACGAAGGCGACCAGATTCCGGGACCGGGTGCGCGGGTTTTCGCAAACGACGACCGCGGCGTTCCTGACCCAGTCGTGCGCCTCGATGGCCCGCCGGATCTCGTCTAGCTCGATCCGGAAACCGCGCAGCTTGATCTGGTTGTCGACGCGGCCGACGAACTGGACGGTGCCGTCGGCATTCCAGTGGACGAGATCGCCGGTCCGGTACAGACGGTCCTGCCCGTCGCCGGCTCGGAACGGATTGTCGAGGAACACCTCCGCGGTCAGCTCTGGCCGGTTCAGGTATCCGCGGGCGAGCTGGACGCCGCTGATATAGAGTTCGCCGATCTCACCGACAGCTGCCGGCGCCCCGGTTCCGTCGAGCACGTGGTACTGCATGTTGTGCACCGGTGTGCCGATCGGGATCGTCGGCGGACCGTCCGCGACTCTGGCCCGGTCGACGATGAATGCCGACGAGTTGATCGCGCACTCCGTCGGCCCGTACAGGTTGATCACGTCACAGTCCGGCAGCGCTTCGAGGCACTGCAGCACCAGCGCTCTGGAAAGCGCCTCGCCGCCGCTGAAGATCTGCGTGAGGGACTTGCATTCGTGCAGCTCTTCGGTATCCAGCAGGGCCTGCAACAACGTCGGGACGCACTGCAGCGTGGTGACACCGTGGGTGACAATCGTGTCGATGAGGCGCCGCGGGTCGCGGTACACGCCGGGGCCGCCCATGACGACCTTGCTTCCGCAGCCGGGCGCCAGGATCTCCCACTGCGCGGCGTCGAAGCTCATCGGCGTCTTCTGCAGCACGATCCGGTCACGGTCGAGCTTGTGGACGGTGTTCAGCCAGTTCAGCTGATTGACGATGCTGCGGTGCTCGATCATCACACCCTTGGGGGTTCCGGTACTGCCGGAGGTGTAGATGACGTAGGCCAAGTGGTCGGGCCGCAGGCCGGTGGCGAGCTCGCACCCGGCCGCTGGCGGCTGCGCCGCGGCGGACTGCCACGTGCCGTCGAAGGCGACGATCCTGGTCTCTGTCCTGACCAGCCTCGATAACCGCCCCCGCAGCCCTTCCTGAGCCAGGATGACGCGGGTGCCGGAATCGCCGATCAGATAGCGCAGCCGTTCTTCCGGGTATTCCGGGGACAGCGGCAGATAAGCGCCGCCGGCCAGCAGTATTCCCCATGCGCCGACTACGAGCTCGATCGACGGTTCCACGAACAGTCCTACGCGGCTGTCGACGGTCACGCCGGCCTGCCGCAGATACACCGCCAGGGCGGTGGCGCGCCTGGCCAGTTCGCGATAGCTGAGCACAGTGTCCTGACAGACGATCGCCGTGCTGCCCGGCTGTTCCCGGGCTCGCGCCAGGAGCAGGTCGGGAAGGCACTGGTCGCCGGCAATGACCGCGGAGTCGCTGCCTGCTGTCACGTGCGGTGCCCGAGCGCGGTTCACGATGGCCTCCGGCCGGCGATGTGGCTTCCACTGTGTATTTGTCGAGCTGGCCGGGTGCCCGGCCGGGCGAGTCAGGCGGTCGTGCGCAGCGTCGCGTCGCGCGGGTCGAGGTCGATCGCGCCGCTCATCCGGCGACCGAGGCCCATGGCCAGCATGTCCAGCCGGCCCATGAGCAGGCGGAAGCCGGCGGGCGTCAGCGCCTGGCCGCCGTCGCACAGCGCCTGCTCCGGCCGTGCATGCACGTCAACGAGCAGCGCGTCGGCACCGGCCGCCACGCCGGCCATCGACACCGGTTCGACCAGCGCCGGCAGCCCGGTGGAGTGGCTCGGGTCCACCATCACGGGCAGGTGCGAGTGCTGCTTCATCAGCGCCACGGCCGAGATGTCCAGCGTGAACCGGGTCAGGTGCTCGTGGGTCCTGATCCCGCGCTCGCAGAGGATGACCTGGTCGTTGCCGGCGGTCAGGATGTACTCGGCGGCGGCCAGCACCTCGTCGACCGTGCAGCCGAACCCGCGCTTGAGCACCACCGGCAGTCCAGCCGCGCCCACCTCCCAGAGCAGCTCGAAGTTCTGCATGTTGCGGGCGCCGATCTGCAGCGCGTCGGCCACCCTGGCCACCCGGCCGACGTGCCTGGTGTCGACGACCTCGGTGACGATGGGCAGGCCGGTCTTGCGGCGGGCCTCCGCCAGCAGCTCCAGACCGCGCCATTTCAGCCCCTGGAAGGCGTACGGCGAGGTCCGTGGTTTGAAGGCGCCGCCACGGAGGCCGACCGCGCCGTACCTGGCCACCAGGCCCGCGGTGGTGTCCAACTGCTCGCCGCATTCCACGGCGCACGGGCCGGCGATGACGGAGATGCTGCCGTCGCCGATCTGGGCGGAGCCGATCGACACGGTGGTGCCGGCGGGCCGCAGCTCGCGACGGCCCAGCCGGAACCCGCCGCTGGAGCGCACCACGGCGACCGGCTCCGGAAGGTGCGGCGGAACGGGGACGACCGCCGGCTCGCTCGTGACGATCACCGGGGTGTCGCCGAGCGGCTGCAGCGTTGCCTCGGCGCCGGACAGCTCGAAGTGTGCGATCCACTCCTCGAGCTGGCCGGCCCGGACCGTGGGCTCGAATACGTAAAGGATCTCGATACCGGACATGGCGGCTCCTTTCGACCCTGCGAGGCGAGCAGCGGCGCGGGAGAGATGCAGACAGGGACGAATTCATGCCGGATGGCGGCCGCGGAGGCGCGGGCTCGGGCAGTTGGCCACGCAGGCCCAGGAAATGCGGACAGCGGAAAGGGAGCGGCGCGCCGGAAACCGTCAGCCGAAGTCGAACTCGCCGGTCCTGGTGCGCTTCAGCTCGAAGAACTTCGGGAACGCCGCCAGCTCCCGCGCGGCGTCGAACATTCTGGCGGCTTGTTCGCCGCGGGGGATCGCGGTGAGTACTGGCCCGAAGAAGGCGACCCCGTCGATGTGCAGCGTCGGCGTCCCGACATCCTCACCGACCGGCTCCATGCCCTCGCGGTGGCTCTTGCGCAGCGCCTGGTCGTATTGGGCACTGGCGGCGGCCTCGGCGAGCGAGGGTGGCAGCCCGAGTTCCGCGAGCGACTCCGCGATCACGACGGGATAGTCCTTGTTGCCCTGGTTGTGGATGCGCGTTCCCATCGCGGTGTAGAGGTCGCGCAGCACGCCGTCGCCATGGTGCTGGGCGGCGGCGATGGCGACCCGCACCGGTCCCCACGCGCGGTCGCAGAACTCGCGGTACCAGGCGTCGATCTCCTGGTGCTCGTTGAGCACGGACAGGCTCATCACGCGGAACCGCAGGGCAATGTCGCGATGGCGCTCCACCTCGAGAATCCATCGCGACGTTACCCAGGCGAACGGGCAGACCGGATCGAAGAAAAAGTCCACCGCCGGTCGCTCGTGCTCTGCCGGGCGTGCTTGCGACGGTGTCATCGCCGGATTCTCCCAACCCTCGATTCAGCGCACAGAAAATAGCATCGCGTCAGCGCGATCGCCGGTGGGCCGCAGCTACCGCCTGGAAGGCGTTCGTTTCCGTTCCTTCACGGTGCGCTCGACCCTGGCGAGCAGCTCGCCTGGCCCGCCGGAACATGCCCTGGCCGCCGGCAGTGCCGGTCACGCCGGCACCTCCGATACCCGCCAGCCGGGTCCGTCGCCGGCCAGCTGTGCCCCTCGCCTGCCGCCGGTGATGGCGTCGAAGTGCCGCATCATCCGGTCGGCGTCCGGCTTGATGCCGGTGAACAGCCGAAACGCCTCGGCCGCCTGGAACGCGAGCATCCCGCCGCCGGTCAGCGTGCGGCAGCCCAGGGCCCGCGCGCCGCGCAGCAGCGGGGTCTGCAGCGGCGCGTAGACGAGGTCCGCGACCCACTGCTGCGACCGCAGGAACTCGATCGGGAACGGCAGCCCTGGGTGCGCGGCCATGCCGACCGGGGTCGCGTGCACCAGGCCGTCGGCAGTGGCCAGGCAGGACTGCAGGCGGTCCAGATCCGCGCCGGTGACCCGCGCCGCGCCGAAGCGGGCGCGCATCCGGTCGACCAGCGCGTCCGTCCGCCTGCTGTCGAGGTCGAGCACCGTGACCTGGCCCGCGCCCAGCCGCAGGATCGCGTAGGCCACGGCAGCGCCGGCGCCGCCGGCGCCCAGCAGGACCACCCGGCGGCTGGCCGCATTCCGCAGTCCGCGCTCGATGCTGCGGGCGAAGCCGAACCAGTCGGTGTTGTGGCCGACGCTGCGGCCACCACCGAAGATCACGGTATTGACCGCGCCGACCGCGGCCGCGTCGGGGGAGAGCTCGTCGAGGTGGCCGAGCACGACCTGCTTGCACGGGTGTGTGATGTTGAGCCCGGCGAACCCGACCTGCCGTGCGGCGGCCAGCAGGTCAGGCGCCCGGCCCACGTCGAGCCCGAGCGCTTCCAGGTCGATGAGGCGGTAGACCAGCCGCAGCCCGTGCAGGTCCGCCTCGCACTCGTGCAGCTGCGGGCTCAGCGAAGCGCCGATGCCGGCGCCGACGAGCCCGGCCAGCACCGACGGTCTGACGCCGGCCACGGTCACGCCTGCCAGGCCGGCGCCTCGGCAAGGGCGCCGGAAGCGACGGCAAATACTTTCCCGGCGCTGTCCTCGGTGTAACCGGACAGGTCGCAGTACCGCCGCCTGAGCTCGCGCTTCAGTACCTTACCGGTCACCCCGACGGGGACCGAGTCCACGATCTCGAGCAGCGCGAGCTCCGGGTGGCCGGCCGATCGCAGGGCCTCGTTCGCCTGCTTGAGCAGCGTCCGGGGATCAGCGTCGTCGACATCGGAGGTGACCACGCCGACGGCAACGACCTCGGTGTCGCGCCGCCCGGCGACCACGGCGCAGTCCTGGATCTCCGGGACGTCGCTGAGCAGCGTCTCCTCCATCAGGATCGAGTAGCCGGGTCCGGCGGCCGTCTCGATCGTGTCCACCGCGCGGTCGACGTGGTAGAAGTTGTCATCCTTGTCGCGGTAGACCATGTCGCCTGGGGTCCAGTAGCCGCCGAGCCGGCTGCGGTAGGTGGTGTCGGCGTTGTTCCAGTACCCGGCGGTGATCGCCGGGCCGCGGGCGCCGAGCAGTCCGACCTCGTTGACACCGCATTCGGTGCCGTCCTTGCGGAGCACGGCGACCTCGGAGACCCCAACCGGCTTGCCGACGCAACGGTCGTTGCGCTCCGAGGCCAGGGTCCTGACCTTCAACAGCACGGCCCAGCCGAGCTCCGTGGTGCCCAGCCGGTCCAGGAACGCGGCCGGCGGCAGCCCCGGGCTGCGCTGCGCAAGGAGCTTGCGCTGGTGCGCCTCGTGAACGGCGTCCGCGGTGGTGACCCACTGATTGACCGAGTCGAGCACACCCGGCTCCAGGTCCAGCGCGGCCAGGTCCGAGCACGCGTGGCCGAAGGCCATCACGGAGGCCGGCCGGTGCTCCCGGATGGCCGCCACCAGCTCCGGGCCGCTCGGGTCGTACAGCGGCACGATCGGGGTGCCACCGAAGATCGCATAGGTCATGTAGTGGATGCTGCCCAGGTGCGACTGCGGCAGCGCAGCGAGCATCACGCCCCCCGGCACCAGGGTGGGGTCGTCCTGGGTGAGCCGGAACCGCGGCCCCGCCACGCTGGAGCGGTGCGTCTGGATCACCGGCTTCGGCCGGCCCGTCGTGCCCGACGAGTGCAGGATCGAAACCGGGTCGTCGGGTGCATGCCGCCAGCGCCCCTGTGCTGGCAGGACGTTGGCCGGCGGTGCCGGCAGTTCGTCCGCCAGCTGGACCCATCGCAGGTCGGCCAGGTTGCCAACCTCCTCGCCCAGTACGTCGAAGTGGGCGCGGTCGCAGTAGAGGCCGACCGGGCCGGTCTGGCTGAGCAGGGAGGCGGCGATTTCCCGCGGTGCCTTGCTGTTGATCAGCACTGCAATCGCGCCGATCTGGGCCAACGCGTAGTAGTGCACCGAATAGGCGAAGAAGTCCTGCATGTAGACCGCGACGCGGTCACGCGGCCGGACCCCCTTCTCGAGGTACCACACCGACCAGCTCTGGGCGAGCTGGTCGAGCTGCAGCAGGCTGAAGTCGGTCTGCTGGTCACCCGCGGTATTGGTCAGCGGCCGGCCGGAACGGATGAAGGCCGCCTCGGGATGCGGGTTGCCCGCGATGGCGGAGCTGAGCAGGTTTCCCCCGCCGACCTCATCGTTCGCCGCGAACTGGCGGCGCTGCTGGCGCGTCAGGAGGGCTTTCTCGGACAACGACATGGCTCACCTTCCGTGGTCGTTTGACGGGATGCTTTGCGCGGATTCCGGTCGCAGGGCCGCCGCGCGCTCGCGCAGGGTGGCCCGGTCGAGCTTGCCGACCCCGATCCTCGGCATGGCGTCGACGATTTCCAGCCGCTCCGGCAGCTTGTAGCGGGCGAGGCCGCGGGCCTGCAGGTGCCGGCGGATGTCACGCAGGCCTGGCGGCTGGTCGCCGGCCGCCGCCACGAACAGGCACACGGCCTCGCCGTAGATGGGGTGCGGCATTGGCACGGCCCCGGCTGCTGCCACCTGCGGCAGCTCGCCGGCCAGCTCCTCCAGCTCCTCTGGGCTGATTTTCTCGCCGCCGCGGTTGATCAGGTTCTTGATTCGCCCGGCGATCTCCAGGTTGCCGTCGGGTCGCAGCCGGACCAGGTCGCCGGTGCGGTAGAAGCCATCGGCGGTGAAGCCCTGCTCGGTGGCCACCGCGTCCCGGTAGTAGCCGGCTACGGTGGCCGGCCCGCGCGTCAGCAGCTGGCCGACCTCTCCGGCGGGCACTGGCCTGCCGTCCTCGTCGACGATCAGGATCTCCTCGTCTGTGCAGGCCGGCCGGCCCTGGCTCGCGAAGGTCACCTCGTCCGGGTCGTCGAGGCGGGTGAAGTTCGCCAGCCCCTCGCTCATCCCGTACACCTGCTGGATCACGCAGGACAGCGCGCGCTTCGCCCGCTCGGCCAGCGCCGCGTCCAGCCGGGCGCCGCCGACCTGCAGGACAGCCAGGCTGGAGACGTCGTAGTGCTCGGCGTGCAGCACGTTCAGCCACTGGGTGACCAGCGCGGGCACCGCGGCGGTATGCGTCACGCGTTCCCGCTGGATCAGCTCCAGTGCCTGCCGTGGATCTTCGGCGCTGCTCAGGACCACGGTCCCGCCGGCTGCCAGCGTCCCCAGCATGCCGGGATAGGCCAGGGTGAAGGTGTGGGTGGCCGGCATCACCGCCAGGTACACGGTGCTGGCGTCGATCCCGGCGACCCCGGAGGTGCTGCGCACGACGTGGCCGTAGTCCTCGTGGCTGCGCGCGATCACCTTCGGCGGTCCGGTGGTGCCGCTGGAGAGCAGGAACAGCGCGATTTCCCGCGGGTCCACGCCAGCGGTAGCCGCTGGCCTGGCGGCATCGGACGGTTCGGCGGCATCGGACGGTTCGGCGACCAGTCCGTCGCCGGGCGCGGCGCACAGCCGGGTCAGATCAGTGACGTCCGGCCCGCTCCCGCCGGCCACGAGCAGCCGGGTGAGGTAGGGATGCCGGTGGCGCAGCTCCCGGACCACGGTGAGATGGTCGCTGCGCCTGGTCCTGCCGGGGATGGCGATCGCCACCGGCCTGGTCAGGGTCAGGATCCGGTCTAGCTCGTAGCCCCCGAGTGCCGGCAGGACCAGCACTGGCGGGGCGCCGATCCGGATCAGCGCCAGCACCAGGACTGCGTACTCGACGGTGTTGGGCAACTGGACTACCACGCGCTCGCCGTGGCCGATGCCGAGGTCGCGCAGCCGCTGCGCGACCCGGTGCACCGCGCCGGCCAGCTCGCCGTAGCTCAGCCGTCGGTCGCCGGCGACCAGCGCCCAGCTGTCCGGATCCGGTGGGTCACGCCGCAGCACCAGGGCGTCCAGCGGTTCGGCCCGCCACCATCCGGCCGTGCGGTACCGCTGCGCCCGGTCTGCCGGCACGCTGGGCACGCCGGCCGCCTCGGCCGCCTCGGCTGCCGGCCCGACCAGCGCCGCGAGGTCGGCCAGCGAATAGTCTGCGGTGTCCCACAAGTCGACCCGCACGCCGAACTGGCGGTCCAGCTCCAGTTCCAACTCCGTCGTCTCGACCGAGTCCAGCCCGAGGTCCGCGCGCAGCCGGGTGTCCGCGCCGACCTGACCAGCCTCGATGCCCAGCTTCAGCAGAACCTCGCCGAGGGAATCGATGCTCATGTCCGTTCGTCTCCTGCCCAGTCGCCTGGCTGCCGGCTAGAGCCGCGCCACGCTCTCGCTGACGATGCTGACCACCGCGTCCAGCACGTCGGGGGTGTGTGCCGTGCTGAGGAACCACGGCTCCAGCGGGTTCGGGTGGAAGTAGAGGCCGGCGTCCTGACACCGCAGCTGCAACCTGCGGTGGGCCGCGAAGTCGATGTGCCGGACCCCGGCGTCATAGCGCGGGTCGTCGCGCTGCGCATCGGTCAGCAGCGCCACCGACAGCACCGACCCGCAGCGGGCGATGCGCGCGTGGCGCCCGGCAACACCGAACGTCTCGGCCAGCCGCTGCTCCAGATAGTCGCCGGTGACCTCGAGCGTGCCGTATACCGACGGGTTGCGACGCAGCTTGCCGAGCATCGCCACCACGGCCGCGACCGCCGCGTGGTTGCCGGCGAAGACCCCGGCGTGGAACGCCTCGTTGCGGGCCAGCGGCGCCATGATTTCCTTGCTGCCACCGAACGCGGCCACCGGGAACCCACCGCCGAGAACCTTGGACACGATGGTCAGGTCGGGCCGGATGCCGAGCAGTTCCTGGGCACCGCCCAACGCCACCCGGAAACCGGTGATCACCTCGTCGAAGACCAGCAGCGCCCCGTTGCGCGCGGCCAGCGACGCGGCCAGCTGCAGGAATCCGGGCAGCGGGTGGACCAGCCCCGCGTTGCCGCAGACCGGCTCAACGATCACCGCCGCGATCTCGTGGCCGCGGGTCGCGAAAACGGCCTCCAGCGCGGCCGGGTCGTTCCACGGCAGCTGGACGGTGTGCGCGAGCGCCTCCGGGATCATGCCTGGCGCACCCGGCAGGGCGCCGTTGGTGCCCGCCGCCCCGGCGTTGGTGATGGCCGCCTTGCGTAGCACGGTCTCGCTCCACCCGTGGTAGTGCCCTTCGAACGTCACCACCACGGTCCTGCCGGTGAGGAAGCGGGCCAGTCGCAGCGCGGAGGCGATGGCCTCGGTACCCGAGTTGGCGAACCGGACCTGCTCGATCGCCGGCACCGTCGCGGCGAGCAGCTCACCAGCCTGGTGGTCCAGCCGGTGCGGCATCCCGGTGATCGCACCGAACTCCAGCCGACGCGCCACCGCGCCCAGGACGTCGGTGTCTGCGTAGCCGAACAGGTGCGGCCCATATCCCATGTTCACGTCGACCAGCTCGTTGCCGTCGACGTCCCAGATGCGGCAGCCGGCCGAGCGGTCCACCACCAGCGGGGCCTGGATGCCGAGGTTGCGCATGTTGCTGCTGCCGCCGCCGGCGACCACCGCGTGGGTGGCGGCGAGCAGCCGTTCGCTGGTCGCCCTCGTGAGGTCGACTGGTGCCTGGGTCATGGGAATTCACTCCTTAGGTGATAGCTGGCAGCCGTCACGCGCGCGAGAAACGGTGACCGCCACATAGGGCGGATCCGCCGGAATGCAGGTCAGATCGGCCTCGAACACGACGAAGGCGTCCCGGCGTTCGATTTCAGAAAAGCGATTGAACTTGTACGAGACGTACATCATCCGATTCCGGTCGGTCTGCACGAATTCGGCCAGCAGTCGGACGCCGGCGGCGGCGGCCAACCGCTTGATATGATTGATCATGATGGTGCCGACGCCGCGCGACATCACCCTGCAGGACATGAGCAGTAATTTGATCACCCATGCCGCGTCGCGCTGCTCGATCAGCGCCAGGCCGATCGTCCCGTATGATCCATAACGGTCTTCCAGCGTCGAGGCGAGCAGCAGGTGCCGGTCCGACCTGTGGAATGCGTCCAGCTCCGGGTATGAATAGGTGTAGCCGGTGGTGTTGAGCTGGTTGGTGCGCAGCGTCAGTTCCTCGGCTCGCTGCAGGTCGTCCGCCGTCGCCTCGACGATGCTGAAGTGCATCTGGAGGCCTTCCAGGAAGGCCTCCTGCGCGCCGCTGAAATCGGCTTCCGCGGTCCTGCGTGCCCGATCCGCCCGGTACATCATGCGCCGGGCACGGGAGTCGCTGGTTACGAACTGCGGGGTGAATTCGGCCCGCTTGGCGAGTGCAGAGACCTCGGTGGCGTCGAGGCAGAGCACCTCGGGCAGAGCAAATGCCACCTCCGCGCGCTCGAAGGGCTGGTCGTCGATGAAAGCGAGGGTGTCTATCCCGATGTTGAGTTCTGCGGCGATGGCCTTCAATGAAGCCGATTTCGCGTCCCAGCCGATCTGGGGATAGAGGAAGTACTCGTCCAGGCCGAATTCCCGGAGCTTGGCGACAGCCGCATCGTGGTCGTTGCGGCTGGCGATGGAGTGGATGATCCCCCGTCCGTCCAGCGCCTTGATGGCCGCGACCGCCGCCGGGTACGGTACGACGTCGTCATTTTCCAGCAGAGTGCCCTGCCAGAGGGTGTTGTCGAGATCCCATACCAAGCATTTCACCGTCTTGCGCGGACCGCCGCGCTCGGCACATCCCATTTCTCGCCTCTCGTCGCGTTTGCAGTCAAGCGGCCTGGAGGACGAGTTGCGCGATCATTGTCTGCTGGATCTGCGTACTGCCCTCGATGATTTCCATGACCTTCGCGTCCCGGAAGAACCGCTGGGCCGGCCCAGCGGGGTCGCAGCCGCGGGCGCCGTGGATCTGCACCGTGTCAGTGGCGGCGCGGGAGGCGGCCGTCGACGCGAAGTACTTGGCCATCCACACCGCCGCCAGCGCGTCCGGGTGACCGGTGTCCTTCAGCTCGCCGGCCTGCAGGCACAGCAGCCGCGAGGCCGAAACCGTGGTCGCCATGTCGGTGAGCAGCCGCTGGATCAGCTGGTGCTCGGCGATCGGCACGCCGAACTGTTTGCGCTGGCTGGCGTAGCGCAGCGATGACTCAAGGCAGGCCTGAGCCAGCCCGACCGCGCCCCAGGCGACGCTGTAGCGCCCGAAGTCCAAGGCGGCGCCGGCCACCGCGGCCAGACCGAATCCCGGCCGGCCTAGCAGGGCGTCCCTCGGCACGCGGCAGCCGTCGAAGTACAGTTGTGCGAGCATCGAGGCCCTGGTGCCGAGCATGTCGTCGAGCGCGGCGACGGTCAGCCCGGGGGTGTCGCGCTCCACCAGGAAGGCGCTGAACCGCCCGCCGATGGCGGCGAACACCAGGAATACGTCGGCGGCCTGTCCGTAGGTGATCCACTTCTTGGTGCCATCAAGCACGTAGTGCGCCCCGTCCGGCGTCGCCGTGGTGGCGATCCGGCCGGCGTCGCTGCCGGCGTCCGGCTCGCTCAGTGCGAACGCGCCGACCCAGCGCCCGCCGGCCAGCCGGGGCAGCCAGTGCCGGCGCTGCGCGGCGCTTCCCCAGCGGGTGACGGCCTGGCTGACCATGCTGTGCACGGTCAGCACGCTGCGCACCGAGGAACACCCGTAGCCGATCGCCTCGTTGAGTAGGCCGAAGTCGACCAGACTCGACGCGCTGCCGCTGTACTCGACGGGAACCAGCGCGCCGAGATGACCCGCCTCGGCCATTGCGGTGATCACGCTGCGCGGCAGCCGCCCCGCCCGGTCCCAGCCGCCGGCGAACGGCACGATCTCGGTCTCGGCGAACTGCCGGAACTCCTGCAGAACCTTGCTCTGGCCCGCGGTCAGAGACTGCACGCCAGCGGTCATCGTATCCTCCAGGCGATTATGTCGTGACCGGCACGGCGTTCTTGCTGGCCACGAAGCACTCGATCGCGTCGACGGATCGGAAGTTGTCGAAATCGAGGTCCTCGTCCTCGACGGTGATCAGGAACTCCTTCTCGACCATGGCGATGAGCTGCATGACGAACAGTGAGTTCGCGTAGCCGGAGGCGAAGATGTCCTCGTCGTCAGCGAAGTCGTGATCCTTGAAGAACCCGCTCAAGAACACCTTGACCGTAGCCTTGACCATTTGACCTGAGACCTCTCTTGTCGCTACTGGTAGTCGTAGAAGCCGCGACCGTTCTTGCGGCCGTGCAGGCCGGCGTCGACGAGTTTCTTCAATAGCGGGCACGGCCGGTACTTGCTGTCGCCGAAGCTTTCGTAGAGCCCCTCGATCGACAGCAGGATGGTGTCAAGGCCGATGAGATCGGCGGTCTCCAGCGGGCCCATGGTGTGCCCGAAGCAACCCTTGAAGATCCGGTCGACCTCGATCGGGTCGGCGACCCTTTCGTGCACCAGGTAGGCGGCCTCGTTGACGGTGAGCATCAGCACCCTGTTGGACACGAAACCCGGCGAGTCGGCGACCACGACGCCCTCCTTGCCGATCGCGGAAAGCAGGTCGAGCATCGCCTGTACCGTCTCCTCGGAGGTGTGGAAACCCTTGACCACCTCCACCATCGGCTTGAGTGAGACCGGATTCATGAAGTGCGCACCGATGACCTTGTCCGGTCGCCCGGTCGCGCCACCGACTCTAGTGATCGGGATCACCGAGGTGTTCACGGCGAATACCACATCCGGCTTGCACAGCGAGTCGAGCGTCTCGTAGACCGGCCGCTTCACCGCCCAGTCCTCGGTGACGTTCTCGATGACGAAATCGACGCCGGCTGCGTCCGCGATCTCCATGGTGAAGACAATGCGGCCGAGAATCTCGGCAAGGTTCGTGCTGCCGGTGGTGGCGGTGCCATCGCGCGTGCCGATCATTCGCTGGAAGCGAAGGCTGCGCGCGATGGTGTGGCGCGCCCGGTCGAGGGCATCGGTGGTGGTGTCTACCAGCACTACACTGAATCCAGACTGGGCCAGTACCTGGGCCATTTCACTGCCCATCACGCCGGCACCGATCACGGCGACGGTCCGTGTTCCGCTATTCGACATGATGTCCTTTCAAGAGGGCTCCGTGCGTTGGCGTGCTCCCACCGGCGGGCCAGCGGCCGCCAGGCGCCAGTGCCGGCTAGCCGTCGGCGGTGGCGTCGGCGACGACGGCCCGCACCGCCTTCGCCAGGTCGGCGACGGTGGGCGCATCGAAGATCGCTCCCACCGGCAGTTCCGCGGCGAACGCTGCGCGCAGCCGCGGCACCAGTTGCAGCCCGAGCAGGGAGTGGCCGCCGAGCTCGAAGAAGTGGTCGTGGATGCCGACCTTCTCCACGCCGAGCAGCTCTTGCCACATGACCGCCAGCCGTTCCTCCACACAGTCGCGCGGAGCCTCGAAGGGGGTCAGCAGCTCCGGCCGGGGGTGCAGCGAGCCGGTCGGGGCCTGGCAACGGGCCGGGTCGCCACCGTTGTCGCCGGCCGGGGCCGCCCAACCGGCGCGGGCCTGCGCGACATGGTCGAGCACCTCGGCCAGTGCCCGGGTGCTCACCAGGACCTGTGGGGTGAGGCCCGCGGCCAGGATCCGGCGCAGCACCTCGGTGCCCTCCGCGGCGGACATGCCGTGCTCGAGCGCCGCCTGCAGAAACCCGGCCGGTCGCTCGCCACGCTCGTCGTCGCGCACCGGCGGGTGTTCGTAGCGCTCGGTCTGGCCCGTGCTGGCGGCCTGCGCCGCGGTGAGCCGGTCCTCCAGGTCGTGCACCCGCTTCAGGACAAACTGCTCGGCCCGGACCAGCTCGCGGCCGTCCAGGTCGGTGATCGTGACGTCGGAGGTCACGGTCTCCTTACCCGCCTGGTCGCCGTCGCGGTAGGACTGGTGGCTGTACACGGCCGGCGTCAGCGCGGCGAACATCCGGATCCGGCCGTAGGAGATCGGGATCCGGAACTCCCTTGCGTGGTACACCCCAACGAAGGCCGTCGCGATGTCCATCAACGCCGGATGCAGCGGCAGCTGGTCCAGCTCCGCGTGGAATTGCCCTGGCAGCTCGAGCAGGGCGAGGAATTCCCCGTCCCCGGCGTACATCCGCCGCAGGCACCGGGACCTGGCACCGAAGGCCATCGGTCCGTCGCGTCGCGGCCGGCCGAGGTCGCGGAGGTGGTGACCCTTGATTAGGGCGCCGATGTCGAGCCGGCGCGGGCGCCCGCTGGCGAGTGTGCTCACCCGCCCCGAGGAGTGCAGCTGCCAGCGGTCACCGCCAGCCGCCGACGCGTCCGGGTGGGCGCTGATGACGGCGAAGCCCGCCCCCGGCCCGCTGGAGTCTCGCTCCAGCACCACACGCACCTGTTTGCGACTGCCGTCGGGCACCACGATCGGCGTGTAGAAGGTCACGTCGGTCAGCTCGATGCCCTGGTTGGGCCGGTCGCCGGCGAAGGCCGCGCGGACCAGCTCCAGATGCCCGACCCCCGGCACCACCGGCCGGCCGTTCATCCGGTGCTCGTCCACCAGCCACGACCCGGTGGCGTCGAAGTGGCTGACGTGGATCGAGAACCGTCCGTCAACACCGGCCAGCCGCCGCCGAAGGAACGGGTGCCGTGGCTCGCCTGACGCGGACAGCTCTGCTCCTGGCGCGGACCGCTCCGGCCGGCCGGGGCCGATGGTCTTGGCCGCCATCCCGACACCTCGCCAGGCGTCCCAGTTCACCGAGACGGCCGGTTGCCGGCCCGCGGCCTCGTCGTGGTGTGCCAGCGCGTCCAGGAAGGCGTTGGCGGCGCAGTAGTCGACCTGCCCGACGCCGCCGCTGACGGCGATGCCGGAGGAGCAGTGCACCAGGAAGTCCAGGGACAGCGACTCGCAGGCGCGGCGCAGCGCCAGCGCTCCCAGCACCTTGGGCGCCAGCACCGCGGCCGCCGACCCGGCGTCCTTCAGCTGGATGAGCCCGCCACCGGGTACGCCGGCGGCGTGCACGACCCCATGGATCGCGCCGAATCGCTTGATCGCCGCCCGGACGACGGCGCCCAGCCGGCCGGCGTCGGTGACGTCGGCCGCGGCGACCATGACCGTGCCACCGGCCGCCTCCAGCCGCTGCACGGCCCGGATCCGGTCGCCGGTCTCGTCACCGGCCGGCCGGTCCGCCCATCGCGGCCACTGTTGGCGCGGCGGCAGCCCGGAGCGCGCCACCAGCACCAGGTTCGCCTGCACAGTGCCGGCCAGGTGCTCGGCCAGCGACAGGCCGATGCCACCGAGGCCGCCGGTGATCAGGTACGTGCCGCCGGTGCGCAACGGCCGGTCCGGCGCTGGGCCGCCGAGCCGGACCGGCTGGAACGCCTGCCGCAGGTGCAGCTGTCCCCGCAAGGCCACGACTGCCACGCCGGTGCCGTCCTCGACGGGCCGGTCCAGCACCGGCAGCAGCCGCCGGGCCAGCGCCGGCCAGCCGCCGGTCGACGCGGGCAGCGCGATGTCGACGCTGCGGCAGGTGATGGCAGGGTTCTCCAGCGGCCAGACCCGGCACGGCCCCAGCGCGGTGGCCTTGGCCGGCTGTGCCGGTTCGCCGTCGGCGATGGCGTGCATCTCGCTGGAAACCACCGAGACCTCGACGGCCCCGATGAACGCCTCCCGGCCGATCGCCTTGGCCAGCCAGAGCAGGCTGGTGAAGCCGTCGCGGGTCGCTTTCTGGACCACCGCCGGGTCGGCCGGGTCGGCGGGTCGCCCGGTGACCAGCCACAGGTGCGCGATCCTGGTCGGCAATTCGCCGCTGGCCCTGATCTGCCGCAGCAGTTCGGCATAGTCGTCGCAGTTGCCCGGGTCCACCAGGTACGAGCCGTCGGCCATGGTGGTGAAATGGCTGCCGCGCCGTACCACCGTCACGCTGTCGCCGCGCCCGGCCAACAGCTCGCGGAGCGGCCCGGCGAGGCCGAGCTCGTCGGCGAAGATCAGCCAGCGGTCCGGCCCGCGCTGCCCGCCGTCCGGCGCGACCGGTTGCGGCGGTGGCACGGACTCCCAGCGGGGGGCGTAGAACCAGTCGGCCAGCTCCCGGCGCCCGCCATCGGCGATCTCGCCGGTGCCTGGGGCGTTGACCGCAGTGCCGGCGCGCTCGCCGCCGCCCGTCGGCCAGTACCGGCGGCGCTGGAACGGGTAGGTCGGCAGCGGCACCCGGCGCCGCTCGGGCTGGACGCCGTCCCAGTCGATCTCGACGCCGGACAACCACAGCCTGGCGGTGGTCGTGGCGATGGCATCCAGGTCGCGGCCGCCGTCGTGCGCGCCCGGTAGCGAGCCGAGCACCAGCGCCGCGGCCTCGGCGTCGCGCGGGCGGGCCTGCTGCGCCATCGAGCCCAGCGGCTGGCCCACCCCGACCTCGAGCAGGACCTGTCGTGGCCGCTGCCAAAGGCGGCGCAGCCCCTCCCAGAACCGGACCGGCTCGCGCAGGTGGCGTGCGTAGTACGCCGGGTCAGTCGCCTCGCCGTCCGTGATCCAGTCACCGGTGACATTGGACAGGTAAGGGATCTCCGGACGGCTGCGCGCGACCCCCCGCACCAGCTCGGTGAAGGCCGCGGTGAGCGGCTCCATCATGCTGGAGTGGAACGCGTGCGTGGTGCGCAGCCGCCGCGAGACGGAGCCGGCGGCGGCGAGCCGGTCCTGCAGCGCGGCCACCGCGTGCGGCGGCCCGGCCACCACGCAGAGGTCGCCGCCGTTGACCGCGGCCAGGGACAGCTCGGCGTCGAGCTGCCTGGCCACCGCGTCCTCGGACAGCTGCACGGCGAGCATCGCGCCGCCGGGCAGCTCACCGATCAGCTGCGCCCGCCGAGCCACCAGCAGCAGCGCGTCCCGCAATGAGAACACCCCGGCCAGCGTGGCGGCGACGTACTCGCCGAGGCTGTAGCCGATCAGCGCCTCCGGGCGGACGCCGCGGGCCAGCCAGACCTGGGCCAGCGCGTACTCGATGGCGAACATCGCCGGCTGCGCGTACCGCGTCTCGTCCAGCGCGGACGGGCCGGCCGACTGTGCGGTCCTGCCGAGCATGGCTCGTAGGTGGGGCTTCGACGCTGGGGTAGCGTGTCGCGGCCGCTGCGGCGGATACAGGACCGGCCGCAGATCCACACCAGCGTCGTCCCGCAGCAGGTCGAGGCAGCGGTCCAACTCGCGGCGGAACACCGGCTCGGACTCGTACAGCTGCCGGCCCATGTGCTCGTGCTGCTCGCCCAGCCCCGGTAACAGGAACGCCACGCGGCGGACGGTGCCGGCGCCGCTGTTGGTCAATACCCGCCGGGGGTCGCGGGCGCGCAGCGCCTCGGCGGCATCGCCAGCGTCGCGACTCACCAGCACCCGGCGGTGCCCGAAGGCATGCCGGCCGGCCTGCAGCGTCCTTGCGACCCTGGCCAGCCCGGTGCCGGGCTGGCGCGCCAGGTGCTCGGCGAGCCGGTCGGTGGCGCTGTCCAGCGCGACCCCGTCGCGCGCGGACAGCGGCAGCACCTGCACGGCGCCGGCCGGCTCGGCGGCCGACTCTGGCCCAGCCGGCGCCTGCCCAGCCTGCTCAGCCAGCACCCGGGCGGCCGGGGGTTCGGGTGCCTGCTCCAGCACCAGGTGGACTCCGGTGCCGCCCATCCCGAAGGAGCTCACCCCGGCGCGCCGGGGGCCGCCGGTCGCTGGCCAGGACGTGAGCTCGGCGTTGACGTGAAACGGTGAGCCGGCGAAGCGGATCCGCGGGTTCAGCTCGGTGAAGTGCAGGCTGGGTGGGATCTCCCCGTGCTCGATGGCCAGGATCGCTTTGATCAGGCCGGCGATGCCGGCGGCCGCGTGGGTGTGCCCGATGTTGGTTTTGACCGAGCCGATCGCGGTGCTTCCCGCCGACCAACCGGCCGCCAGAAAAGCCCTGGTGAGCGCGTCGACCTCGATCCGGTCGCCCAATGGCGTTCCGCTGCCGTGGGCTTCGACGTAGCCGATGGTGTCCGGGCTGACGCCGGCGCGTTCCAACGCTGCCTGCACGATCCTGGCTTGGCCGGCCACCCCGGGCGCGGAGAACCCGACGCGGTCGGCACCGTCGTTGCCGGCGGCCGACCCTCTGACCACCGCGCGGACGGTGTCCCCACCGGCCAGCGCGTCGGCCAGCCGCTTCAGGACGACCAGCCCGGCGCCTTCGCCGATCACGGTGCCCTGGGCAGCAGCGTCGAAGGCCCGGCAGTGGCCGTCCGGCGAGTAGATGCCGCCCTCATGGAACCGGTAGCCGGGGTGCTGGCCGGATCGGATCGTGACGCCGCCGGCGATCGCCAGGTCGCAGGAACCGGCGCGCAGGGACTCGCAGGCGAGGTGTACGGCGACGAGCGCCGTCGAACAGGCGGTCTGCACGGACACCGACGGGCCGGTGAGGTCCAACTTGAACGAGATCCTCGTCGCCAGGTAGTCCGCGTCATTGGACACCCCGGCCATGAATTGCTCGGACGGCCCGGTGAGCGGGCCGACCAGCTTCAGGTAGTCGTTCTTGTACGACCCGGCGAACACGCCGACCCGCTCCGCGATCCGTCTGGGGTCGCGGCCGCTGTCCTCCAGCGCCTCCCACGCGCACTCGAGCATGATCCGATGTTGCGGGTCCATAAGCGCGGCTTCTTTGGGGTTGATGCCGAAGAGGCCGGCGTCAAACAGGTCGGAGCCGGCGATGACGCCGGCCGCCGGAATGTAGTGCGGATCGGCCGCGACGTCGTGAGGAACACCGGCCGCCGCCAGTTCGGCGGCGGAGAAAACCGTGACCGCTTCGGTGCCGGACCGCAGGAGCTGCCAGAATTCGCCCGGACCGTCGGCCGCTGGAAATCGGCAGCCGATGCCGACGACCGCGATTTCTTGTGTGCCAATACCATTGGGCACGAGAACTGGTCACCTCCGAATCGGGACGGGCGGCAACGCCACGAAACAGCGCAGCGTGGCAACTCCGAGAAACAGCGCGGTGCAGGGCCGGCGAACTCAGCGCCGCCGGGCCTCGTCTGGCTCAGCACCGCCCGGCCCAGTCGACGTCGGTTCGCTGCTGGCCGCCCGCTCGCCACCGGTGGCCGGCACCGTGGCCGCTTCGGCACCCGAGCGCTGGCTGGTGGCCAGCACGCAGCCGCCGAGGATCAGGGCGAACGCGGCGAGGACGGTCGCGTTGAGCGGCTCACCAAGGACGAGCACCCCAGCGGAGACCGCGACGGCGGGGTTGACGTATGTGAACACCATCGCGCGGGCCGGCCCGACCTCCCGGATGAGCGCGAAGAAGGCCATCATCGCCAGGGCTGTGCAGACCACGGCGAGCACGGCCAGCGCACCGGTCACCCGGCCGGAAGGAACGGCGTCCGGCCAGGTCAGCATGGCCGCCGGGGCGTAGACGACCGCCGCGAAAGCCAGGCAGACAGCGGTCATCGGCAGCGCCGGCACACCCTTGAGCCGGTGCGCCACCAGCAGCGGCGCCGACGCATAGCCACACGCCGCCAGCAGTACCTCGACGATCGCCCACGGGTCCCCGCCGAGCTCGGGCCGGACCAGCGCGGCCACCCCGGCGAAGCCCAGCGCCAGGCCGGCCAGGCGCCTGGCGTCGAGCCGTTCGCTATCGCCGATCAGCCGGGCCATCAGCACCGCGAGGATCGGCGCCGCCGCGATGATCAGACCAGCCATCGAGCTGGTGATGCGCCGTTCGGCGTCCGACAACAGCCACCACGGGACGATGATCTCTATCGCGGCGAAGGCCGCCAGCGGCCACCGGTGGCGGACCAGCCCGGCCAACTGCCCGCCGCGCAGCGCCAGCGGGAGCAGCACGGCGGCGCCGACAGCGGTGCGAACGAAGACCAGCACCGGCACCGAAACGCCTTCCACCGCCACCTTGATCAGCAGGTAGGGGATGCCCCAGACCACACCCATCAGTGCGAACAGAAACCAGCCTCGGCGACTCATACGCCCTCCCGGCTCGGTTGGTGGCCCTTATCGATTAACGGAACCGGCTCCGGGCGCAGCGGTGCCACCGGAAAAGCGTGACACGGTTGTGGTCGCCAAGTCAATACCAACAGTAGGCCATTTCTACAATTTGCAGACACAATCTGCCGCCAATGCCAATACGGCCCGAGTCGCCTGGACGCGGGCCTGATCGGATATTGAGTGTGGTGACGTTTCCGTTAATCGTCCTTGGTCGCTCCAGCCATTTCGAACAGCTCGTCGAGGTCGTACTCGGCGCGGCCAGGACTGCCGTATCGGGTGAGCTTTCCCCGGCTGGCCCACTTCCTGATCGTCGCCTCCGGAACCCCGACCGCCAGCGCCGCGAGCTGGGTGGGCACGGTGCGACGGCGGCGCCGCACCTGCGGATCGCCGCTCACGCCACCCGCTCCGGCTGCGGCGACCGCCGGCTCAGGGACATCCACTCGTGCGGCTGCCACACATGGCCACCCGTGCAGCGGACTTGGTGCTCACGGCCCTCGCCGCCGGTGGTCAGGTACACAGTGCGACCGCAGCCAGTCCGACCGCACAGTCCGAGCTGGCGGGACCCGATGGTGTCGGGATCGGCCACCTTACGAGCGGCGGCGGCGAGCTCGCGCACCTCCGCCGCGAAGTCGCCGGCAGCCGCATGGGTGGCCAACCAGCCGAAGTGTCTGTCGAGGAAACCCACCAGGTCCGCGGGCGCACGCGTGCCCGGGGCTGCGACGCCGCCCTCGTTGGTGACGAGCGCGCACCACGATGACAGGACCTCGACGATGTCTGCGCGCGCACTCACCGCGGCATCGTTCAGGCTGATGCCCGCCGGTCTGCTCCTGCCAACCTGCCGGACGATGCCGCGTGCAGTGCTGACGAGGTGGTCCGCACAGTCCAGGTACAGCCCGGGCAACGCACGCAGGTCCCGCCGCGCCGCCCGGCCGCACCCGGTGCACAGTCCGAAGCCGGCCGCCGCCCGGTGTGAACAGTCCGGTGATCCGCACAGTCCGTGAGTCATGCCCTCTCCTCGGTGGTGGTCCGGTAGGGAACGGCGCGGCCGAGCCCGAGCCGGTGGGCGGCCATGGTCAGCTGGTGCGCCAGCGCGGTGCTCAACGCGGCCGCGCCGAGCAGCTCCACCAGCACGACGCCGGTACGCTGCGCCCGCGGGACGTGGTCGCCGCCGCGTAGCAGGCTGCTGAGATCGCCGGCGATACTGCGCGGGCGGCGTGTCCGGTGCCGGCAACCGACGCTGCCGTTGCTCTCCTTGACGAAGTGGCGGTGGCCGTTGTCCCGGATCAGCCGCGGGTTGTCGACGTAGATCGTCGCGCCGCCGACGACGCTCACCGGCAGGTCGTGGCCGCTGCCATTGACGAGGACAGCTTCCTTGGCGATCTGGTCGATCTCGACGTCCATGGCGGACCCGCCGGCGATCGCCACCAGGTTCGCCCCGAACGTGGCCTCGTTGGCCGCGGAGGTGACCGCGAAACTGATGCCGGCCAGGTCGAGTTCGTCGACCACTCGGGGGGTGACCACGGCCTCCGCAGATCCACCGAGCGCGCACACCGCCACGTGGCTGACACCCACCACGTACCTGACGACCATCCGCAGCAGCAGTTCGCCCGACAGGCCGGAGCCGAGCACGGACACGGTCGCCGCCCCGGGCGGAACGAACAGCTGGGCGGCGGCGGCCGCCAGGCAGGCGCCGCGGACGGCGCGCAACGCGTGCAGCGGCAGCAGAAAGCGGGTCGCCGAACTCAGGTCGACGACCGCGGTGTGCCGTCCGGCGCAGCCGGCGGGCCGCATGACCTCCGCTTCGGTCACCAGGCCCCGCTCGCGTGCGTCACACCCGGTGAGCTCGGCGATGACGAGCGCGACCGGGTCGAGTTCGTCGACCGCGCGGTGCACCTCGTCAAGGCCAAGCCGGAAGGTCGTGCCCATCGAAGAGGTCCACCTCACCGGTCCAGGGATGTCGTGGCCATTGCGGCAACGGTGGCCCGGTCGGCTACTCGATCGCTTCTGACCGGCTATCCGGTGCCCGAAAGCCAGCCGATGGCGAATCGAAATTCGCCTGGCGCAGCCTCCCTGTGGTCAGTGGAGGAACCCTTGGAGGAAAGATGGTCACAGGCTGCAAGTCGGCGACGGTGTCCGGGTTGTTGGTCGGCTTGTTCGCCACAGCAGTGATCGCGCTTGGCTCAGGTTCAGCGGCCGGTGCCGATGGTCCGGACGACACCCACTGGGCGTCCGTCGCCGGCTCGGCGGCCGCCCAGCCAGCGCCTGTGGCCGGTAGCGAGCAGACCCCGGACGACACGCACTGGTGATTCCGCTGGCGGTGCCGGTGGCTCAGCCGGCGGCACAGCTCGCGTGACTGGCCACGGCGTCGCCGGTGAGCGGCAGCAAGGACCTCGTTTCCACCAGCTCGGAAAGGGCGCGACGTGCCCCGGTGGAACCGTCGGCGGTGAGAATCCCGAATGCTCTGTGCAGTTTCTGCCTCGCCGTGGCCAGGTCGCCGTGCTTGACGTAGGAGTCCGAAAGCAACACGAGCGCCTTTGCCGTCCACACCGTCGATCCGAGTTCCCGGAAGAGACGTCCGGCGGACTCGAGGTGATTCGTTCCCGATTGGACGCTACCGTGGGCGAGCTCGATCTCACCCAGGGTGTAGCGCGCCTTCGCCTCGATCAGCCGCTCGCCGGAGTCGCAGGCCAGGTCGAGCGCGTGCGCTACCGTGGTGGCCGCGCTGTCCAGCCGGCCCTCCCGGTATCGCACGATGCCGAGGCCGTACAGCACGTGAGCCTCGCCGATCTTGTCGCCGCCGTCGCGAACGATGCGGAGCACGCGGTGCAGCTCTTGCCGCGCAAGCTCGAGTTCGCCGGTGGTCACGTGCAGGTCGGCGAAGCAGTGCAGCACCTGCGACTCGACGCGCGTACACCCCAGCCGCCGGCAGATGTCCAGCGCCTGCTTCAACAGCCGCCGCGCCATGTCGTGGTCGCCGACGCTGAGCCAGTGCTTGGCCTGGCTGCGCATGACGTGCGCGACCCCGATCTGGTCGCCGGCGCGGCGCAGCAGCACCAGCGCCCGGTCGTACTTGGCGATCATCGCGTCGCTGTCCCCGCGGAGCCCGTCCACGTGTGCGCGGTTGCGCAACACCAGCGCGTAGCCGTGCTCGTTTCCCTCGGCCTCGAACAGCTCCATGGCCGAGCGGAAGCAGTCGTCGGCCTCGGCGAGCCGGCTCTGGAACATGTTGAGCGTGCCCATCGAGTACCGCATCGCCGCGATCCCGGTCCGGTTGCCGGTCAGCTGTGCCGCGTCGTGGGCCACCTGCGCGGCAGCCTGCCAGTCGTCGAAATAACCCCTGGATTCAAACAGCGTGGTGCAGGTGAGCGCGAGATCCCAGCAGAGTTCGTCCTGCCCGGCCTCCGCGGCCTGGCGCACCGCGGCCACCAGGGCGACCCGCTCGCTGTCCCACCAGTCCATGGGGTCACCGACCGTATCGGCAGGGTCCTCGTCCGCCGACCACCACCGCGGCGCGCTCCCGTGGATGATCGTGTAGTCGCCGCCGTACTCCTTACGGTGGGCAACCTCGGCCAGGGCCAGCCAGGCCCCCAGCACCCTGGCCAGGGCGGCATCCCGCTCGGCGGGCAGCTCGGCCGCCGTCAGCTGTTCCCGCGCGTAGACCCGGATCAGGTCGTGGAACCGGTAGCGCAGCCCCCTGGCGTCCGGGTACTCGACACCCTCCAGCATGTGCGCGTCGACCAGACTCTCCAGAACCTCTTCGGCGGCGATCAGATCCGTGTCGAGCAGCGCGGCGGCGGTCCACGACGGGACGTCGGACGCCCGGATCATCGCCAGCAGCCGGAACAGCCGCTTCGCCGGCTCGGTGAGGTTGGCGTAGGTGAAGTTGATGCTGGAGCGCAGCTCCCACCCGCGGTGCTGGAGCTCGTCCAGCCGGTGCACCTCGTCGCGCAGGCGATGGACCAGCCGGCTGACTGGCCAACGCTGGCGCGACGCAAGGCGCGCGGCCGCGATGCGCAACGCGAGTGGCAGGCCGTCGCAGAGCTCGCCCAGCTCGGTCGCCGCGGTCCGCTCGGCCTGGACCCGGTCGCCGCCGATGATCTTGGTGAGCATGTCGACTGACTCGACGGCGTCGAACGCCTCGACGGCGACCTGGTAGGCGCCGGGCAGGCCGGTGAGGCGGTGCCGGCTGGTGATGATCACTGCGCAGGTCGGGCTGCCCGGTAGCAGCGGCCGCACCTGGTCCTCGCCGGCCACGTCGTCCAGCACCACGAGCACCCGCTTGCCGGCCAGGCAACTGCGGTAGAGCCCGCCGCGTTCACCCACGTCGTCAGGGATGGCCGCGCCCGAGATCCCCTGCGCGCGCAGGAAGCGCGCGAGCTGCAGGGTCGGCTGGTCCGGGTTGGTCGAGCCCCGCAGCTCCGCGTAGAGCACACCGTCCTCGAATTGATCGCTGAGGATGTGCGCCACCCGGATCGCGAGGCTGGACTTGCCGACTCCGCCCTGACCGCAGAGGGCGACGATCCGCATGGCGTCGCCGGCCGATCGGGTGCCGCCGCTGGCGAGCAGGCTTCTGATCTGGGCGATTTCGGCCACCCGCCCGGTGAAGTCGGCGATGCCGGCCGGCAGTTGCCGGGGCAGCGTCCGCCGCTGCGGCTCCGGCGGCTGATCGCCGCCGGCCGGGCGGATGTCGGGCAAGTCCACGGCGGCCCGGGTGCGGCCCAGCGCCGGATCCCGGTTGAGGATGGCCCGCTCCAGGTCCTGCAGGTCCTGTCCCGGCTCGATGCCCACCTCGTCGATCAGCGTGTTGCGCGCTCGGCGGTAGACCCCCAGCGCCTCGGCCTGCCGCCCGCAGCGGTACAGAGCCAGCATGAGCAGACCATGGAACCGCTCCCGCAGTGGGTGCTCGCCGACCAGCGTCTGCAGTTCGGCTGTGACCTCCTCGTGCCGGCCGAGCCTGAGCTCCAGCCGAACGCGGTCCTCGATGGCCGCCAGCCGCCGCTCATCCAGCGCGGTCGCCCCTCGCCGGATGAGCTCGCTGTGCATGCCGGCCAGCGCTGGACCGCGCCACAGGGCCAGTGCCGCGCGCAGCGTTCGCACCGCCGCCGCGTCGTGCCCTGCGTCGACCTGCTGCCTCACGGCGGTGAGCTTGTTGGCGAACATCAAGCTGTCCACCTCGTCCGGCCCGAGTTCGAGCACGTATCCCGGACCGCGGGTGCTGATCGCTTCGGCACGTCCGACTTCAGCGAACAGTTTGCGCAGCGCCGAGATGCAGACCTGGATCTGGGTGCGCGCAGTGAGGGGCGGATCATTCTGCCAGACGGCGTCGATGAGCTGGTCGATTGGTGTCACGCTGTTGGTATTCAGGGAAAGCATGGCGAGCACAATTTGTTGCCTCGGCCCGCCGAGGTGCAGCGAGCGATCACCGACGACGAGGTCAAGGGGGCCCAGCAGCTTCAGTCCCATCGATCACCCTTCCGAGTGACCCCTGAGCGCCACTCCATCACCCCAGAACTACAGCATAAGGTTACGTAGAGATCGGGGATGAGGGGTAGCGTCAGACCGTTAATCGCCCTCTCGGCTTAGTGACGCCGGACACGGCGTGGGATCAGCCGATTACGTAACGGAGTCTCATCGTTCGGTAATAATTGGTCCGCAATACGGCTTGTATAATCTAGCCTCGGTCACCCGCGCTGGCGCCGTTTACGAGCCCTCCCCGCTCGATCCGCTCACGGAGGTCAGAACGACTGCGTCGGTGTATGGCCGGCCAGTCACCGGCTGGTAGGAGTGACGCTTAGGCCGGCGTGGCCGTCTCGGCTCCGGCGTGCACCTCGGCAACGTGTGCCAGCCACGTCCGCCCGTCGGCACCGGCAATGCGCACCCGGATGGTGTCGCGGATCAGCTGCGCGCCCCGACCGATGGCGGCCGTGGTATCCCACCCCGTGACGGCGACCAGCCCGAGCCGGTCCCAGTTGTCCCGCAGCGACCGAACGGTGTCGCCCGGCTTTGCGGTGATGCTGATGGCGAGCACGCCGTCCTGCCGGCGGGCCGCCTCGACCCCGTCGACCGACTCCACCCGCCCGGGCTCGCTGACCAGGAACCGGGTGCTGGCACCGGCGACCGCCACCGGTCGGTCCGGCAGTTCTGCAACGAGCCGGAATGGCCAGCCGACCGCGAGCTCGAACAGATCGATGCCGTAGGCGCCCCGGACCAGCGCGGTGATGGCATCGCCGCCCACCCGGTTGTGGCCCTCGATGATCTTGGGACCGCCGGTTCCGATCCGCACCTCGGTGTGGCATACCCCGTCGCGCAGGCCCATCATGTCGAGAAAGCGGCACACGCAGGCGCGTACCCGCTCCCACTCGTCCTCGTCCAGGCGAGCGGGCACGGCATGGCCGAGCTCTGCGAAGTGCGCGGTGTCGGTGAACTTCTCGGTGATCGTCACCACCACGTGGCGCCCGGCGAAGCTGAAGGACTCGACGCTGTATTCGGGCCCGTCGATGTACTCCTCCATCAGGAAGTCCTGCAGGACGTACAGCGTCGAGACTCGGTCGGGGTGGGTGCCGCGAAGCCGTTCGACTTCGGCCCACACCCGCTCGGCGTCGGCAGGCTCGGCGACCAGGTGCACGCCGACGCCAGCGGTGGCATCGATCGGCTTGACGATGAACGGGTAACCGTACCTTGCGCCGAAGGCGGCGAGGTCGGCACGCTCGCGCAGCGGGGCGGCGCCGACCGCGGCCGGATCCAGGCCCGCGAGGTGCCGGCGCATGGCCCACTTGTCGCGGATCCGCCTGGTGACCTCGTACCCGGTGCCGCCGAGGCCGTACCTGTCGTTGACCCGCCCAGCGGCCTCCAGCCCTGGCTCGGTCAGCGACAGCGCGGCGCCGAACCCCGGACTTTCGTGCAGCTCGCTGACGACCGGCTCGACGAGGTCCCACTGCGTGTAGTCCAGGACGTGGACGGCCGCGGCGAGCCGCCGCTGTTCGGCGGTGATCTTGGTGGGGTGCTGCAGCAGCAGGACGTTGAGGCCCAGCTTGCAGGCCGTCGCCACGGTCTGGTTGCTCGCGCCGACGAGCAGCAGTGTTTTCTCGGGGTCCATCCTCGCCGTCCTCTCACGGTCCGGGTCGTTGCATGGGTGTCGGCTCGGCGGCCCGGCCGTCGGCCCGCGCCGGCACGCCGTCGATGCTGGCTTCGATCATCGAGAGCACCTCCTCGCACCGGTCCTGCGCGTCCCTGGGTGAGCAGCCGTGGACTATGACATGTCCGTGGCGTCCCTTGGAGTCGCGTACCGGCGAGACCAGGTCCCCGGGCCGCAGGCGCAGCACCAACTCATCGACGTGGTCGAGTTCGCGTGCCGCCGCGACCCCGCGGATCTCCTCGACTCGGCCGGGCGGGAAGGTGAAGAACCGCACTATCGCCGTCGCCGTAGGCGCTACCAGCGCAGGCGGCTTGCCGGCCAGGCTGTCGAAGATCGCCTGCTCGATATCCAGTCCCGTACTCAGCTGGACCAGCCGCGGTATCCGGTCGCCGCCGAGCCGGGCCTGCGACTCGACGATCCGCGGCCCGCGTGCGGTCCAGATCACCTCGGTGTGCGCCGGCCCGAAGCGGTAACCGCAGGCGGTGAGGAAGGCGCTGGCCAGCTCCTCAAGGGCCCGCTGCCGGTCCGCGGGCAGCGGTGCCGGATACACGTGGCCGACCTCGACGAACAGCGGAGGCGGCCCCAGTTGCTTCGCGGTGATGCCGACGACATGGTGTCGCCCGTCTTGGCTCAGCGTCTCCACGCTGTACTCGGGACCGCGCAGATACTCCTCGACGAGGAACGGGCCGTCGTAGCCGTACTCGTCGAGCAGCTCCGTCCAGGGCACCCGGTCCTCGTGCCCCTTCCACAGGAACACGCCTCGGCTGCCGGCAAGGGCCGTCGGCTTGACCACGGCCGGGTACCCGACCCGACCGAGGGCGGCCGGTACTTCGTGCCGGGTCTCGGCAGCGGCGAATGGCACGGCTGACAATCCCCGCCCGGCAAGCAGTTCGCGCATCGCGAGCTTGTCGGTGAGGACCCGGATCGCCGATGGCGGATTGAGCTCGGCCTGCAATTCCTCGGCCACCTCGTAAGCGCCGACCATGGTCTCTTCCCGGCCGAGGTGGTAGATGACCGACACGCCGTGCCGCAGCGCCACCTCGCGGATGGTGCGACGCAGCCGTTCATCGTCGCGGAAGTCGGCCAGCACGAAGATGTCGGCCAGGATCCGTACGTCGTCGAGATAATCCGGCGACTCCAGCCGCGGATCCCAGATCGCGCCGATCCAGAAACCCGCGGTCTTCGCTTTCCGCACGAACTGCCGGTACGGCATCACCATCAGCAGCCGCGACGGATCGCGGGCTGACTCGACCGTGGTCACCGGACGCCCAGTCCATTGGCGGTGCCGGCCAGGGCCGGCTCAGGCACCGGCGGTTCCTGCGTCCGGAGCAGGCTCACGTACCGCTCGCCGGTGTCCGGCAGCAGCGTGACGATGCGGCTACCCGCGTACTCCGGGCGGCTGGCGATGACGCCGCAGGCGTACACGGTCGCGCCAGCCGAGACGCCTGCGAGCACTCCAGCGCGACGCGCCAGCCGCCGCGTCGTGTTGATCGCGTCCGTGTCGGATACCGCGATCACCTCGTCGATCAGGTCCCGGTCTGTGGTCGGGGCGATGAAGCCGCCGTTGAAGCCGGGGATGCCGTGCGTCCCCGGCTGGCCGCCGGACAGCAGCGGCGAACCGTGCGGTTCCACCGCCACGATGCGCACCGAGGGGCGCCGCTCCCTGAGGAACCTGGCCACACCACTCAGTGTTCCGCCGGTGCCGACACCGCAGACGAACGCGTCGATGCGGCCGTCGGTGTCGGACCAGATCTCTGGGCCGGTTGTCTCGTAGTGCGCGCGCACGTTGTCCTGGTTGTCGTGCTGGAAGCAGTACCAGGAGCCCGGTATGGCCCTGTGGATCTCCTCCGCCTTGGCGACCGCGGCGCTGTAGCCGCCGAGTCGCGGCGTCTGCACCACCTCGGCCCCGAGCGCACGCAGGATGCCCAAGCGCTCTGGGGTGGCGTTGTCCGGCAACACCAGAACACACCGGTAGCCCCTGGCCGCCGCGAACGCGGCGAGCGAGATCCCGGTGTTGCCCGACGTGGCCTCCACTATCGTGCCGCTGCCCGGCGTGAGCAGACCGCGCTCCTCGGCACCGCGCATCATCGCCAGGGCAGCCCGGTCCTTGCTGCTGGACAGCGGGTTGAACATCTCGAGCTTCGCCAGCACGTCCACGCCGTCCGGCACGCCATCCAGCACCCGGTCCAGGTGCAGCCGCAGCAGCGGTGTACCGCCGACCAGGTCGCCGATGGAGTCCGCGGCCGGACGGTAGCTGAGCGGCTCGGTGAGGATGTCGATCTCGCGGGCTGCTGCCTCGGCCACCAGCTGTGCCAGCTGCGCGGTTTCGGCCACCACCAGCACATGGCCGGCCCGGTCGCCGTTCCGGCGAAGCGGTCCTAGCACGCTGCCCGGCTTCGGCTTGAGCACTACCTCCTGCACGCCCGGCAGCGCCGCCGCCCGGCCCTGCCCCCTGATGGCCACGACCCGGCCGGGTGGCGCGGTTAGGTATCGAATGGCCGCGCCGGCCACCGGCGTCGCCGGCACGGCGTCCGCGGGCAATGGCTCTCCGAGGTACTGCCGGATCACCAGCTCCAGGCAGGAGATCCCGAGGCTGTGGTCGACAAGTTCACAGATCTTCCCACCGGCTGGGCGCGGGTTGATCTCGATGAGCTTCGGCCCTGACGCGGTCACGCGGATCTCGACGTGCGCCATGCCGAGGTCAAACCCGACTGCCCGCAGTGCATCAACCGCCAGCGCCCCGCAGGCGCATACGGTCTGCGCGGGCAGCCTGGAGGGGAAGCTGTGGCCGATTTCGACGAAATAGCCCTGACCGGCCAGTGCCTTGTCGGTCACCCCGAGCACCTCGTACCGGTCGCCTTCGGCCAGCACCTCGACGCTGACCTCAGGACCGCTCAGGCACTCCTCGACCATCAGCTCGTGGTAGCGGCTCTGCCCGCGGGTGTTCTCGTGCCTGGACTGGATCAGGGCGACGTGCACACCGGCCTGCGTTGGGACGGCGATGCGCCGGACGTCGGCGCTGCTGGTCTCATCCGCCGGCTTCACCACGCAGGGCAGGCCGACCTCCAACGCGGCTCGCACCGCCTCTGCCGGGGTCTGCACGGTACGGAAGTTCGGCATCGGCAGCCCGGCCTCGGCGCACCGCCGGCGCATCAACGCCTTGTTGCGCGCCACCGCGACCCCATTGACGCTGACCGTCGGCAGGCCGAGTTCGACGGCGACCTGGGCGGCGACGACCACGTCGTACTCGGCCAACGTCAGGAACGCGTCGAATGGTTGCGTGGCCGCTGCCGCGTACACGTGCGGCATCAGCTCGTCCAGGATGTTCGTTTCGCAGTGCACGATCTCATCGACGTATTTGTCGAAGTACGCCGGGCCGCCGGGAACTTCCAGATACCGTTCCAGATCGCGGGTGAAGAAGGTGATGCGGCAGCCGAGTTCGTTGGCGATCCGCAGCCCTTCGAATCCAGTACCGGAGAGATTGCTTTCAAGAACGCCGAGATGTATCACGTATGCCCCCGAAGGCAGATCGATTCGTGGTCAGCGGACAGCTTGTGCGTGGCTGGTCATCAGCACCTGGTGCCGGCCAGGGCGCGCCGTGGTTGCGCCGGCCGGCAGGTGGCGAACTCAGTAGTTCGGCACCTTGACCAGGGTGGCTGTGCTGTTGACGATGTCCGGGACGTACACCCGTTCGTTCCAGGCCGCCCTGGCCACCGGCTCCAAGGTGATCGAGATCACGGCCTCGTCACAGGAGAAGGCGGCCCTTACCGCGTTGGTGATCGCCGCGACCAGCGTCGATGTCTGGTCGGCATCGAGGTGGGGCGGAAAGTGCTTGATACTGACGTGTGGCACTGCGTTGACCTCCTGTCGGTGACCCCGGTCGTTCAAGATCTCCTTGTCGACCGGTTCCAGAGCGATCGAAATAGCCCATTCGTCGCACCAAATCGTGCTGCACGGCCTGGGTCACCGCCCTCGCCAATTCGGTCGGCCGAGCTTGCCTGGGTGGAACGGGAGCTGCTTGATGTTCAGGTATGGCATGCGGCCCCTACGGTTGTCACCGTTTGCCTGGATCTGGGGCACTAGCACACCAGCGCCTGGTATCGATCGGCCTTCGGTTCGCTATCGGTCCCGCCCGGTACCCACGGCCCGACGCGGGTCGGCGCCGCCCGCCGTCACCAGGTGCGCGATCCGGTGGGTCACCGTGCGGGTCTTGCCGGTCCCGAACCGGCGATGATCAGCAGCGGCTGTCCCAAGCCAGCTCGAAGTTCAGTTCCACGGCGTACTCGTCGCCGGCGACCCTGGCCACCTCGCGCTCTGCCGCGAGCAACTCCTGCTGGGCGGCCCGTACACCGTCCCAATCGCCGAAGCCTCGTGCGGCCTGTATCGCCGAGTGCAGCTCGTGCACCCGCGACCGCGCCTCGTCCAGGCGCCGCTTGGCCTCTGCCGTCACGGTCGCCACTATGCACGGAGGGGCGGCACCCGCTAGGCACCGGCAGCGGCTAGTTCGAAATGAGTACCGGACGTGCCGCGGGTGTCGTAGTGGTCGGGACCGGGAATCGACGAAGTCGGCCTCAGGTTGGACAGCAGCTGCCGGACGAAGTGGCTGTACCCGCCCGTCTCACGCGCGCGGCGAGTGCGCCTGCCCAGATCGGCCATCCGCGTCCGGTGGGAAGGACCGGTACGCCGAGGCGGACGAGGCTGAAGCGTTCCAGGCCTGGTGCGATGGTTGTGGTCACGGCGACGAGTGAGCCGGGCGGAGCCAGTTCGCAGACGAAGAGCTCGATGTGGTGGCGGCGGAGGTGCTCGGCGAGTTGGTCGACGGCCGGTTCGGGGGCGGTGTCGACGCCGGGTGTGTCGGGCAGGGCCACGTTTCGTACCCGGCCGGAGAGCAGGCGACCGGCCGGCAGCAGCGCGCAGTCGCGCAGGGCCGGCCAGGCGGCGAGTCGCTGTGGCGCGGCATCGCCGGCCGGCTGAGGCTGCGGCTGCGCCAGGGCGCTGGTTTGCGCCAGCTCGTCCAGGGCTCGTTGGGCGGCGTGCCAGGCGAGCGGGGAGGCCCCGGAGCCGACGGCGCAGGACCGGCCGCCGGGTGCCTCGGCGACGGCCAGGTATACGGGTATGTCGAGTTCGGTCGTCACGTCGATCAGGTGCACGGGCGCGTTGGCCGCGTCCTGGGCTTGGCCGTGCAACGCCCGCAGCCCGTCCGGGAGGTCCTGCGGCGGCACCCGGTCGACGGTCAGGTCCCCGGCGACGAACCAGCGCAGCAGCGCGTGGGAGAGACCGTCGTGCTCGACCAGCTCGCACAGGCCGTGCAGGACGGCCTCCGCCACATTGACCCCGGACGCCGTTCCCAGACTCGACGAATAGCGCAGGACGCTGCGGTACGTCTCGAGCCCATCGCCCGGCAGGGGGTGGCGAAAGTACCGCGGATCGCTGAGGAACACCGGGTACCACACGCCGGGTCGGGCTCCCGACCGGGCGCGGTGGGACGCGCACGCAGCGAGGCTGTCCCGGAACTCCGCGGCCCAGCGTTGGACGACCAGGTCGGCTCCGAGCTCCGGTTGCGCGGCGATGGTCGTGGCCGGCATGAGCCGGGTACCTCCAGGCGCGCGGCGGCGGTTTTCGCCGGCGGACATGAGGTAGCGCTCGAGTGCCTCGAAGTGCGCGCCGGCCAGGCCCCGGTCGCCGGGTCCCTTGCCAATGCCGACGGCGAGTTCGTTGCCATGCTGAGACAGCCGGGTGATCGCGGTCGGCGAACCGGGCGGGCCGATGAGCTCGGTATGCAGCCGCACGCGCAGCCGGTCAGCCTCCCGCAGCGCCAGTTCGACGGCCGCGTGCGGCGGAACCGACCGGAACGGCACGGCTTGCTGGGTCACGCGGCCTCCGGCAGGTGCTGCTCGGCGGTAGGTCCGGTACGCCAGCGAGAGCGGCTGTTCGTCGGCGGTTGCGTGCGATTATCGTCGCGTCCGGGTACTCGACGCCGAATGTTTGGGGAGACGATCGTGCTGACACCGTCGCACACCGAACCGCTGAAGCTCGGCTGGGGCCGGGGCAACGGCCACCCGTGCTTCCACCCCGAGCACGAGGAGGACCTGGCCCTGCACGAGACCCTGACCAGGATCGACGAGCGGGAGCTCGACAGCCTTCGCGCGGACTCACCGGACCGGGGTCTGGTCGCACCGTAGCGGCGAACCCCGGAGCGTGAGCGGTTGGCCGGGGCTCCTGGCGCACCGGGACTTCCGTCTGTGGTATCTGTCCCGGTCCGCGTCCGTGGCCGGCACCGCGGCCAGCGCGGTCGCGCTGCCACTGCTGGTCTATCAGAGCAGCGGTTCGCCGACGTTGACGGCGGCGGTGGTGGGCCTGGAGGCGCTGCCGTACCTGCTGCTCGGGCTGCTCGCCGGCGCGGCCGCCGACCGGTTGCCACGCAAGGCCATGATGATCTGCGCCGATCTGGGCTGCGCGCTGCTGCTCGCGACGGTGCCTGTGGCCAGCGTCTTGGGCGTTCTGACCGCGTGGCACGTGCTCGCCGTCGCGTTCGGCGTCGGCTGCGGGTTCTGCCTGTTCGACTCCGCCGCCTGGGGCGCCCAGCTGTGCCTGGTCGGCAGGGCCAGGATCGCGGCCGCCAACAGCACCATCTGGTCGACCCAGGTCGTGCTGGAGATCGGCAGCCCCGCCGTTGCCGGGTTGCTCGCCGCGGCCAGCGGTCCCGCCGTCGTGCTGGCGGCGGACGCGCTCAGTTACCTCCTGTCGGCCGCGCTCATCGCCGCGGTCCGCGCCAGCCTGGACGCCGCGCCGGACCCGACCATGGCGGCGCCGCGTCCGCGCCGGCGGCTGCGTGCCGAGATCGGCGAGGGGCTGGCCTACCTGTGGCGTGAGCCGACGATCCGCACGCTGAGCCTGACCGGGTTCGGCTTCAACGTCGCGTGTGGCGGCGCGCTCTCCCTCATGGTCGTGTACGCCGACCAGATCCTGGACCTCACCCCGCCGGATCGCCGCATCGGGCTGCTCTACACCGCCGCCGCATGCGGCACGCTCATCGCCACCGTCGTGCTGCCCCGGCTCGGCCGCCACACCGGCGAGGGCAGGGTGTCGGTGATCGGCTACGCCGTGTTCGTGGTCGCTCTGGTCGGACTGGCCTTCAACACGGCGTTCGTCACCGCGTTGCTGCTCTGGACGGTCTGGGCCTGCTGCCAGCTGCTGGTCAACGGCAACGGGATCACCGTGCGGCAGCTGCTGACGCCGGACGAGCTGCAGGCCCGGGTCAACACGACCGGTCGCATGATCGCCTGGGGCGGCACACCCTTCGGTGCGCTGCTCGGCGGGCTGCTCGCCGAAACGGCCGGAGCCCAGCTCGCGTACCTCGCCCTGGCCGCACCAGCGGCGATCGGACTCGCTGTGCTGCTCGCCTCACCGATACGCCACCTGCGCCTCACGACCACCTGATCCGGCCGGTCTCAACCGGTCGAGCTCAGGGCCAGCTTGGGATGTGCTGAACAACGTCTGTGCTCAGGAGCCGGCCCGTGGCGTCCGCCTGCCGTGGCACACTGCGCCCATGCCCCCTGATCCCGGCGGCGCCGCAGATCACTTCGGGCTGCTTGCTGACGGCGGAGGCGGTCGAGGGCAACATTCGCCGGATCGCCTGATACTGAATCATCGGCCCCGCCAATCCCCGTCCCTCGCCGAGCCACAGCTCGCTGACGTTCGTTGTGAGGCATCTGCATGTACGACGCCATCGTGGTGGGGGCCCGCTGCGGCGGCGCGCCGACCGCCCTGTTGATGGCCCGCGCGGGCTATCGGGTGCTCGTGCTGGACAAGTCTGCGTACGGCTCCGACACCCTGTCCACGCATCTTGTCCACCAGCCCGGGATCGCGGCGCTGGCCCGGTGGGGGGTGCTGGAACACGTCCGCGCGTCGGGCTGCCCGCCTCTGGAGCGGACGATCTACGAGGTCGCCGACATTCATATCGATGGGTGCGCCGGGGGTGTGGCGGGGCAGCGGGCGAAGTTCGCCCCTCGGCGCCGTGTCCTGGACGCGTTGTTGGTGGACGCGGCGATCGAGGCCGGTGCCGAGTTTCGCGAGCGCTGTCGAGTGACTGGTCTGCTGTGGGACGAGGAGGGACGGGTCGTCGGTGTCCAGGGTAGGCACGGGGACCGGATTTTCACCGAAGGCGCACGTCTGGTGGTTGGCGCGGACGGCATGCGCTCCACCGTCGCCCAGCTGGTGGCGGCGCCGTACAGCGTGCGGGACCCGCTGATGACCTGCGCGTACCACATGTATTGGCCCGACGTGCCTGCCGACGGTGTGGAGCTGTACGAGCAGCCCGGCGGCTGGGTGGCTGCCGCGCGCACCAATGATGAGGCGACCGTTGTGCAGGCGTACTTCCCGCAGTCCCGTTTCGAGGAGGTCCGCACCGACGCGCGCCGTGCCTACGAGGAGCAGGTCCGCGTCACCGCGCCCGCACTGTACGAGCGGCTGCGGGGCCGTGAGCCGGTTGAGCGCCTGCACGGCAGCGGTGACCAGCAGAACTTTTTCCGGCAGGCGACCGGGCCCGGTTGGGTGCTCGTCGGCGATGCCGGGCATCACAAGGACTCCATCACGGCACGTGGCATCAGCGACGCGTTCCAGCAGGCGGAAAGCCTGGTGGGCGAGATAGGAAGCGCGCTGGGCGGCGATCCCGCGCAGCTTGACGCCGCCCTGGCTCGATTCGCCGAGGACCGGGACGCGACACTCG